>ERZ772977.63-NODE-63-length-89096-cov-9.844544_pt1 | contig 89096 bp, 120 predicted proteins | sample MGYA00511131_ERZ772977 | MGnify/ENA primary metagenome ERZ772977 (study PRJEB29015, sample SAMEA2737935) | human oral metagenome | biome: human oral; feature: human-associated habitat; material: dental | place: China | collected 2151 ...
TCCACTCCCAACTCCAACTCCGGAACCTACTCCAACTCCTACTCCGACACCAGTTCCAGATAATGGAGGTTCGGTTACAACTCCTACTTTACCACTTAATCCAAGTGAACCTATTGCGCCTACTGTACCTACTCCACCAGTAACCCCAAGTGCACCAGTATTACCAGATGCTCCAACAACGCCAACTCCAAGTCCACTTAACCCAAGTGACATTTTTGGACGAGATGTTGCTCCAGTTCCGGCTCCAAGTCAAGATCATGACAATACAAATGGTAATACAAATACTCCAAGACCGAATGATAACATTAACATTGGTGGGGTGTCTAACCAAACAAACTACATTGATGGTCCAGATAAAATCACTATTGGGGTATCTGGTGGTTCTGTCCAAAATGTTAAAGCTACTGTATCTTCACAAGATGGTACAACTGAATTAACAGGTAGAGTTGTTAATGGTTCTTTCGTAGCAGATAATCTTCCAGAAAAAGATGGGGTTTATACTGTTAAAGTACAAGTAACTGATGATAAAGGTCAAGTGTCTGAGAAGACTATTACTTATGCAGTAAACAAAAATGGTTCAACTTACGATTGGTTGAATAAAGATGTGAATGGTGCTTACTACCAGCGTTTAAGTGAGGACTTGAAACTTTCAGAACACTCAACTACACGATTAGATACAAGTAAAACTAAGTTCACCTTTACCTTAGATGGTAAGGTAGTAACCGTAGATGCAAGTTTGGTTAAAGTAGACGAGAAGAAAGAAGAAGATGGTTCTTACACTTACACTTATACCTTTAACAAAGATGGCTTCAAAGAAAATGGGGTATGGTCTATCTCGGTTGCAACCGTAGATGTTGACGGTCATGCATCCTCTTCAAATGCTTCTGTACAATTCCAATTTGTATTGGATAGTATTGTACCGGAGTTGAAAATTGAAGGTATTACTAACAATGGTAAATATAATGCAGCAAAACATCAATTTAAAGTCTTGGTAAAAGATAATATTGGTCTTGCACGTGTTCGAGTAATGATAAATGGTAAAGTTTACGAGTTTACTAAAGAGGAGTTATTGAAAGGTGAAAAAGTCCTTGACTTAGAGAACTCAGATACTCCTTATTCTATTGAAGTAGAAGTAGTCGATTTAGCAGGGAATACAACTACTCAGAAAATTGAAGGTGTATTAGTTACTGCAACCGCAGTGCAAGCATTCTTTGGTTCTGATAACTTTAAATTAGCGGCAGGTGCATTAGGTGTCGGTTTCTTTAGTGGTTTACTCGTTTGGTGGTTTGCTGCGGTTCGTAAACGTAAACGCAAGGAACAAGAACTTGAAGAACTCCGTAGAGGTGCACATATTGGTACTGAAGCCGAAGGTTTAGCTTCATCAAGTAATGGTTCAAACTCAGCAAGTTCAACTTCCGATACAGGAGTAACTGAAACAAGTGAGTTAGAGGATAGTGGTTCTGTAGCTTCTGAGCTTTTGAACTCTATTAAAGAAGAACCAATAGTAGTTGTTCCAACTATGGGTGATGCTGCAACTGATGATAGTTCTACATCAACTCTGCCTTTAGATGAAACGGGTGTAGTTGCTGAAACTTCTGTATTAACAGATGAGTTCACAAGTGTTCTTGGAGAAGAAACTGCTGAACAAACTTCTGTATTGACAGAAGAAACTTCTGAGCAGACTTCTATTCTCGATGAAGAGACTTCTGAGCAAACTTCTGTATTGGAAGAAGAAACGGCTGAACAGACTTCAATTCTTGATGAGGAAACTGCTGAACAACCTTCTATCTTAGAAGACGAAGAACACACTTCTGTTTTAGAAGATGAAGAAAAAACTTCTGTACTTGCAGAAGAAACTGAGGTTTTAGATGAGGACAAACCAAAAGGTAAGAAGAGAAAACCTCGTAGAAGAAAGAAAGCATCTAAAGGAAATTAAACTTTAGTTTGTGCGTTTGAGGGCTGTTCAGCGCAGTCCTCTTTTTATTTAGAAAGGGTATCATTTATATGATTCGAGATTTTGTGTTACATTTAGTTTTAAAACATTTGGTAAAGAAAACTGAGAGTTATAGCACTGATAAAATGTTAAGTTATTATGGTTCTATAAGGGAGCGTGTATTTGCTCAGTTGATGTTACTTGTTATTGTTTTATTTTCAACTATCAACTATTGGTTTACGGTTGGGTTAGCTCAATGGTCTTTATTTGTATTACTTGGAGTTATTAGTGTAGGTCTTTCGGTATCTGTTTTTTACCATGCAGTTTTGTACTTACAAATTCGTAACTATTTAACTTTTATGTTTAAACCAATTACAAATGACTTAGAACGCCCAGATAACTATTTTAAGCGCTTGTTATCTAACCATGAAGTTTCTACCAGTTTATCTCCTACAAGTGGTGCAGAGGATAAATCTGAGCCTTCTGAGGTGGTTTCCGAAGAGATATCTGAAGTGCAAACTGAGACAGAAGGGGAATAATTTGTCGTATGTCTAAGGATAAAACAAGCGTTTTAGGAGAGTTAACGGTTGAAGAGTTTGAGTTAGAGTCTGCACCGATAAAAGAATCAATTTATACTCGTAGTCAGAAACCTAAGAAAAAAGAAGAGAACGGTATCTTAAAGTTTTTGAGAGGTTTTACAGTATCTTTTATTTTCATCTTTGCTATTTTAATGATCTTGAAATTGACTTTTAGTCCAATTAAGATTTCGGGTTCGTCAATGGACCCAGCTATGAAAGATGGTCAAGTTTGGTTTAGTACCATTAAAGAGTTCAAACACCCCAAGAGAGGAGATATTGTAACTGCTTATGATGTTTTGGATCGAGTTCGCATTGTGAAGAGAGTTGTAGCAGTAGAGGGAGATCAAATAAAGGTCTTAGACAATGGTATTTATGTTAACGGTTCCTTAGAAGATAACTCGACTGAGACTAAGAATATGGTGGAAGACACAACAACTTGGTTAGGGGCGCACAAAGGTTTAACTACGACTATAGGTAAAGATGAATATTTTCTAATGGGCGATAATCGTGAAAATTCAGAGGACTCTCGCAAGAGCGGTATCTTCCCTTCGTCCACAATTCGGACGGTTGTGACTCTTCAAGCACCGGAATTTGTTAAAAATGTTTTAGAAAAGACACTGAGACAGTCAAATTGAGGGAAATCTTCAAATTTTTGAGGTCTCAGAAACGCTGATATATCAGCGTTTCCAACATAAACCCTTATAAATCAACACTTTTTTAAAGAAATTTGATTAAAACTGTTGACAGAACTGGGTTTATGTGATATAATATTTATTGTAAGTTAGCCAAAAGGCTAACGAATAAAGAAAGGAGCCTACACATGGCTAACAAACAAGATTTGATTGCAAAAGTAGCAGAAGCTACTGAGTTTACTAAGAAAGATGCTGGACGTGCAGTTGAAGCTGTATTCGCAGCAGTTTCAAATTTCCTTGCTGAAGGTGAAAAAGTTCAACTTATTGGCTTTGGTAACTTTGAAGTTCGCGAACGTGCAGAACGTAAAGGTCGCAACCCACAAACTGGTCAAGAAATCACAATCGCAGCTACAAAAGTTCCAGCATTCAAAGCAGGTAAAGCTCTTAAAGAAGCTGTAAAATAAGTTAGGTAAATGTAATTTATCTAACATAATAGCACCTACTTCATCAGAGGTGGGTTAGGTATCGCTTGATTGCAGTGGATTCCACTTGGCGGTTTGATTCCGTCAGATACTTATTGCAGTATTTAACTGCACTTTTATTTCCTAGCTTACGTAGGTGTGTTTTCTGTGAACACAGTGTCATGTGCTAGGCATAACATAAACTTTAGCAGAAAGTCGTATAGTTAAAGTTTATGTCTTAACTTAGATGGTCAAGTTAAGAATCTCCGAACGGTCTGGTTCGACTTTCCATTTACATAAAACAAAAGGTGTGTATCGAATAGTTGAATTTAAGCTTTAAACCTTTAGCGCATTGGTTCGACTATTCAAGGGTACGACGGGTCCAGATGACGAAGGATGAACGCTCTCTTGGGTTATTAGTTCTGCACCTAGTTGCGAACGGTCAAGATGCTGACTTTATGAGGTTGGATTCCTCACGTTTGTTTAGAGTTGAAATTTCGGCTCGAATCTTTGTTAAAACAAAGGTTTTTAGGATAGGATAACTCCAAAAACCAATGAAAAATTTGGTTTCCCTTTCTTTAGGGTGTCCTTCAAAGCGCGGATGGCGAAATTGGCAGACGCACACGGTTTAAGCCCGTGCGAACGGTATCGTTCATGAGGGTTCAAGTCCCTCTCTGCGCATACCTTAACTGAAAAAGAAGAAGTAAACGCATAAAGTAATCCTAAGCGGACTATGTGTGCGGAAGTTAACTTCCGTTTGAAATTCAGTTAAGGTTCTCTCTACAAGGTTCCATAGCTCAACTGGATAGAGCATTCGCCTTCTAAGCGAAAGGTTTTTGTAGGTTCGAACCCTACTGGAATCATTGACTTAATTTTAATTTATTGAGTCAAATTATTACTTTGAATAGGTCTGATAGAGAAATCGAAACAGTAGTCGCCAAACTATTCAAAGTAATGTAAAGAACCGATAGCTCAGTTGGTAGAGCACCGGACTTTTAATCCGGGGGTTTTCGCAGGTTCGAACCCTGCTCGGTTCATTGTAGCACAAACATAATGTGTAACCGTTATGTGAGTGCTTGAGTTTCTTACTTCTAGAAGTAAGAACGCCTAAGTAGGAGGTTAATATTCTACTAACGCCCCTCAGCGATACGAGGTGACGACAACGGTTCGATTAACAAGCTTAAAGTTAGTCAGATGAGGTTGGTGAGGTTTACTGGCTTCAAGCCACGTGCATAAGGTTTAGAGTAAGTACAAATCCTTTCAGTAAACCAAGAATAAAACTCAGTTGCAAAACGATGGAGACATTTCCGCTTTTGGGTTCAAATTTGTCGTAGAAGTCGTTTTTTAAAAGTCTTTTACCTTAGAAGTACAGTTTCTAGGTAATAAAACGCACGAACAATCTCAGTCTGACTGTACTCGGCTGAGGTTCGAAAACTTGTTGGTTGAAAGGTTCTCCAACATAAGATACCAGAGGTGTTAAGGGTATCATACTAAGGCTTGGTAGCTCAGTTGGTAGTAGCGGCAGATTGAAGCTCTGTGCGTCGTAGGTTCAAGTCCTACTCAAGCCATAACTTTTATATAAAGTTAATCTGCACTCAACAGGTTATTTTACAAAAGAGTAGGACGTTAGGGTTCTTTAGTAAGTTTCCACTTACACCTAACACTGATACCTAACTAGTAAGCGTTGGTTAGCTTACAAAGGGGTATCTTCATATTCCACTATAGCTCAGTTGGTAGAGCACTCGACTGTTAATCGAGTTGTCACTGGTTCGAGACCAGTTGGTGGAGTTTCACTGTGAGGTGAAAGTTAAAACGTTTTAATTCTGATTACCACCTATAGCATGGTGCTTGTGTTTGAGTCATGACTTACATAGACGAGCCGGTAAATCAGCGGAGTTATTTCTTGAAATAACTGTTCGAATCCTTGGGGTGGTATAAATTAGGAGTATAGTAAAGAATTAAGTCTTTATGTATTCATATTTTAAAATCAAAGAAGGTTATAATAGAGGTAGAAATGACTATTATTGTTTCAGCATTTCCTTGTCTTGGAAAGACTACTCTTACAAATCAAAATAAGGATATTTACTTTGATGCAGAGCTTTATGAAAGTAGAGCAACTAAAGGAATGTCTGAAAGTCAACAGAAAGAATTTTTTAAAGCAAGTGCTTTAAAAATTAAGTTGATTTACGACACAGGTTATTATACTGCTATTTTTGTAACGGATGATGAGCGATTGTTAGAAGAGTTGCGTTTATTCGGTTTAACTATTGTTCATGTATTACCTAACCCGGGTAATGAAAAGCATTTACAGGAGTACATATCAAGAGTTATTGCTCGTTCGGGGCTAGATTGGTATTCAAATGTTCTTTCTGAGGATATATCTAATTTAAAAGATAAACTTTACACAGTACAATCAAATAATGAGCAAGTATATTTTGTAGAGCCACATAAATATATCGAACATCTTGTTCCTGAGTTGACAAACTTGTCCTAAGCACGACACAAAACTACTGGGAAAGAAAACCGTTATCCCGAACCAATACGGGAAAAAGTGAGGTAGATTGTTTTTATTCTACCTTTACCTCAAAAGGGTTTACATTGTAATTAACTAAATCGAGGATATAGCCAAGTGGTAAGGCAGTGAGAGATTAGTGACCAAGGGTTCGATTCCCTTTACGCAACTTTGTTGTCGTATAGCCAAGTGGTAAGGCAGATGACTCCTTATGACCGAGGGTTCGATTCCCTCTATCCTCATTACTATTTATATTATCGGAAAGTAGCTCAGCTTGGTTAGAGTGCGTGCTTTGGGAGTACGATGTCGCAGGTTCGAATCCTGTTTTTCCGATGCCAAACGGATTTTATACTATTGTTTATATGTATATGCCTTTTAGACTCAACAGTCTGAAGAGGGTTGTTGGGTCATAGCCTACTGAGTTTATTTGCAATTACTTTCTCGGTAGGTGAGATTTGTATCCTTTTGGGGCATCAACTGTAAAAGGTTGTTGCTTCATAGCTTTAGTAGTTGCAAACTTTAGTGTAAGTAGCAATTTCTTTCAAGGATTTTGTGAAGTTATGTCCTAAATCACTACTAAGGCGAATTTGGTTGGTAAGTAAGTTTCGTGATCAGGGCTTGCTTTCAAACGTACCTCTTAATTTTATTCAAGCGCAAGGATTGTAAAATGTTTTTGCGTTATTTATGGAAGATTACCCAAGTCTGGCTATAAGGGGACGGTCTTGAAAACCGTTAGGTCGGAAACGGCGCGTGGGTTCGAATCCCACATCTTCCTTTAGGTTAAGTTTTAACCTAAGAAGACTTTTGGAATTTCAAAATTTTCAAGAGTTTCATCAGAGATTTCTTTGGGGTATCAACTGTTAAAGGTTGCTACCTCATAGTCTAAGTAGGTTTTGATTGGTTCCCTCTTAGACTGTGGTTCTAGCGTTTAGTTAGACCTTCTTTTTCTAATTTATTTGGTGTAAGGACTATCAAAGGTTTTTACATCATTCCTCTCTTTTGCATACAAGAGAGGTAGCTTTCATTAACCTCCTTTCGGGTTGGTCATTGACTATAAAAGGTCAGTGACTTATAGAACCTACAAAGGTTCCTAAACATCGTCATTTAGAGACTGACAAAATCCCTTAGCATACAACCGTTAGGGTTCTAAAGAACTCTCGTTACACTCTAGTTCGCGACGTGAAGTGTAGAGGTGTGGTTTACCTTGGAAAACAAACCGTAAGGGTATCTTCTTTTTAAAGAGGTTCCCTTTCTTTTGGAGACTTACTCAAGTTGGTGAAGAGGACACATTGCTAACGTGTTAGGTCGGGTAACTGGCGCGAGGGTTCGAACCCCTCAGTCTCCATAGAATTTTCATAGCGGTGCGAGTGGATAGAGGTCAAGAATGTTATTGAGAGTTTTATTTTCTAGAGTTAAGATTCTCAAGGTTATGAACCGCTATATAAATCACATAATGTCCCCGTTTACTTGTATAACCTCTTGCTGGTAAACTTTTTTATATCTAAGGAAAGGGTATCCACAAAAATGCTAACCTACAACAAAATGATGAAACTACATTCAGAACTTGAGTCTAGTTTGGAGGATTTACAGCGACACTTGGACTTTGTGTTAGAAGATTTCAATAGAGACCACGGAGTGTTTGCTCAAATTAAGGTAGATGAAGGAAGTCGTTTAACGATTGGTTATTATGATCCAACTCGAAACATGGAGTTTGAGTCTGTAATTGCAGATGGTTTGGAGTTTAAGAGGTTGCTGAGATGTCAAACTAAAGAAGAGCTTCTTGCTTTTTTGTTTGATTGTGGGGTTGCTTGACAAGGGTTGGTTATTATGGTAAACTACCTTTGTAGAAAAAACTACCGCATTTAGCGTAGCTGAAAGACTATTAGTCGGTCTGTATTAGGTTAGTAGTTCGTTTCATAGGTTTATTGGGTTTTATCTATTGTTCCGCAAGCAGATAAATAAATAGGTCGTAGGAAGAGGTGTAAATAACCTCTTTATTTTGTAAAGAAAGTTATGAAGTTATGCCTTTTTGGTTTTTAAAATCAAGTATTGTTCTGTGCCTTTTACTCACCTTTGCCTTGTTCATTGCTATTGAGTACAGTTTTCCGATTGATATAGTTGCTTATGTTTCAAACTTACTTAATCGGTCAGAAATTAACACTAAATTATGGCTACAAGCGGTATCCTTATTCTTCTTGTGGTTTTCAGGTTTATTTGGTTTGCTTTTATTCGCAAAACACCTATAAAAGCTGAAAATAGTAAGATTATGTCTTGACATCTCACCTTGTTTCTGATATAATAAAATTATCTTAATTGAGGGGTCGCTTGGATTCGACAGGCGATTGGACTTTTTAACCTCGCACCGAGTAGTGACGTAATCACTAAATTAAATATAACTGCAAATAACAATGCACCAGTTCGCATGGCTGCCTAAGCTTTTAGCTTCGGTGGTTGATACGAACACAAGTAAAATAGTCGAATAGACGAGCGACTGAGATAAGTACCGGTATCTTCTAGTTGCTATAAACCTCGGTACTCGCAACTAAGGTTTCTCAACTTAGTTTGTTAAAGAGAGATATAACTTTTAGCTTTGTGCGTTTACTAAAAGTCGAATGTTAAAACGTAGCAGTGCGCTTTAAGGTTAACTGGAAAGGTCGTTTGGACGTGGGTTCGACTCCCACCGGCTCCATAAACTAATGAAAGATAAGGAAATTGAAATGTCTTTTATAACTAAAACTTTAGCAAAAGACGCTTTAGATGAATATCCTTGTAGTGTCCATATTTGTATCAATCCTTATTATTGGGAAGATAACGGTGCAATTTATAGTTTAGGTGATTTTAAACCTACTGATGTAGACAAACTAGCGGAAATTTTAGACGAAGTTTCTGCACAGATATATGAAGAAACAGGTTTTTACCCAACAAGTTTAGATTGGTTAGATATTTTCCCAGATGATGAGTATTTACGTGTTGATTGCAATAAAGCAGCAGTTGATAGTTTGGAAAATCTTCTCAGCTCTTTATACTTAGATTTAATTGATGATTAGGGGTGATTTCTAGATGGTTAAAGAACATTATCGATGCAGTTTAGGAACTAAAAAGGTTACTAAATGGGGAAACAGTAAGGGTATCCTTCTACCAACTACAGTTTTAGAAAACTTAAATTTGTCTGAAGGTGATGAGATAGAGTTTATTTTTGAAGATGGGAAGATTATTTTAAGAAATAAGTCTGATCAGTTAGATATTCCAAACTATGATTTAGATGAACTTTTAAAAGGATATGAACCTTCAAGTGAAGTATTGTAAGTAAGCCTTAGTTGATTTACTTACTTTTTTATGTTTGTAATTCTTAGACTTATATGGTATACTATATTAAATAAAGATTTTTAAGGAGTTTTGTTATGAAGTTACTTAGGTTGAGTGAAGGTTCTACTTTTTTATATAGTGATACAGTTCGTTACTTTTCACTCCCTAAGAGCTACACTAGGTTATTAAAGATTTTTGAGAACTATGGGTATCAACCTAAGTCTGATATGATTTCTTTGTTAGAGTTTTCTACATTTAGTCCTTTGTCTGGGGAATATAAGACTACTCAGAGCAATGAAAATGAACGTATGGGATTCACTTTTGAGCAACTTGCTTCAAACCCTTTAAATGAGATTCTAAACTGTGGGATTCAACTAACTTTAAACACTAAAACAACTCCAACTGGGGTTAAGTTTCTTTGGTTTAACATTGTAGACTTCAATGATACCTGTGAGTTGTTTACTCACAATTATGCTTCTATGCTTTTTGAAATCCCTATGACCGAAGAAACTAAATCGGAGCGTTTAAAACTTCAACGTGAATATGAAAGGGAATTTAGGTTACTGAAAGGGTATCACAAAACACTCTAATCTTTCGGTAAGTTTTTAACTAATTTAGTAAATAGTGAACTTTTAATTAAAACTTGTTGACAAATATACCTAAGTGTGTTATAATATAAAACATAGAAGTTAAGTTTTTGCAATAGATGGATTTAACTGAGCAGTAACGACTATGAACATCTGCACATATTTGTCTACAAGGAGTTGGGGTCGCCTTTAAAGAACACGGTCGCGAAAGCCAAATCTGTCTGCGGAAAAGCAGAGACTTATCCCTCCCTTTAGACTTGATTGCTGATGATGGATGAGCATTTAGAACGGAGGTTCGATTCCTCCTCAAGTCGTTGTTGAAAATAGTACGTTGTTTCTCAGAACAGAGGTGTGGGTTCAAGTCCGCCTTAGATTGTTAGTATAGTAGTATAAGCAACAAATGTTTAACTGAGGGGTACTTAACTGAGATAAGGGTATCTCTAAACATGCACCATTGGTCAAGGGGTTAAGACACTGCCTTTTCACGGCAGTAACAGGGGTTCGATTCCCCTATGGTGTATATACTGAGCTTTAACTCAGCCCGAGCCACAGCCGGTTCTCCAAAGGTGCGCAACTTTGGAAGTTGCCTTAAAAGAATTTTTAAGGGATTTACGGTGATTTTGTACGTTATTTTATATAAGTAATCCTTGATACATTAGTAGATGGGGTAAAGGGTGAGTGTTACATCCAGTTAGGGTAGGTATTGTTTAATGATACTGACTAACGAACTTTTATTAAACTTGCTAAATGAAGTTTTATTTTGATGTGGTAAAAGATAACATAAAGGTCTAGTATTATTATATTTGAAGTGTTGGTTCAGTTTAATTTTGAGGTTGGAGCTTAGTTAAATTTAGTGGTAGAAGCATTTGTAGGTTGATGCAGTAAGGAGAAGTAGCGCTACTTCTAGGGAAGTCGGTTCAAGACCGTCCTATCACATTAGGTCTCGTAGCGTAGTGGTTATCGCGCTGCCTTGTCACGGCAGAGATCGAGGGTTCAATTCCCTTCGAGACCATTTGTTGGTTTATAAATGTGAGTTACACGTTTATGTGTCGAATGTGCTAGTGGTGCAAAAATTAGGTTCGAATCCTATATTCGACATTATATCAAATTTTGTTTTGATATTTTAGTTAAATTTAGAAAGGTAGCTAACATGAAACGTTTAGTTATTTCCCTGATTGCAGTTCTTTCTGTGTTCAGCTTCATTTCGGTATCCGCAGATGAGGGTGAAGTTATGGGTGGTAGTCATTTACCCCCAGTTCGTACTTTTTCTACTGTGAAACCAAAGGAAACTGAAAAACCTTTGTATGCTGAAGACAATCAGGCTATGGGTAACACTCATGACCCTATCCTCAGCTCTTACACTAAGCAGTACCCTTATGAAACTGACTATAGTGGTGAACTGATTTATTATGGTTATTACGATTACTATGGTTATTGGCATGATTATACAGATACTTGGGGTTATCCAATGTATTTGTATCGTGGGTATTATTACTATTATTGATAACATGCGCTGATTAAATTCAGCGTAGTTTCGGAAAGGTAGCGAAGAGGCTAAACGCGGTGGACTGTAAATCCGCTCCTTCGGGTTCGGGGGTTCGAATCCCTCTCTTTCCATTGCTTAGTTTTTAGAAGTTTCTAAGCAAAGTCCTCCTTTTTAATTTAAGGGTTGGTGGTTTAAGTTAGATACGGCAATGTCTAACTTAGTTTATAGCAGAGTAGTAGCAGTGGTAGCTCGCTTGGCTCATAACCAAGAGGTCGCAGGTTCGAATCCTGTCTCTGCAATTACCAATATAGTAGCGATATGTTGGACCGAGCAATTCCGAAGTAGAATAAGCGTTTGAAGGGGTTGTGGTGTTCTAAATAAGACAATTAACCTGTTTCGTTAGGCAACGTTAAACCAACGGAGATACCATTACCGTCAAGCTTTGCTTGTAAAGTTGGCAATTAAACAGACCTGAGTACGTCACCTTAACTGCTCTAGGTGATACCATACCTTTGTACTTAGATACATAAAGTTGGCAAAAGATTTGTCCTAAACAAGACAATTAAAATGTTTTACTAAGTTCTCACTTAGATTCCCACCTTATTCTAATTAGAGAGGTTTGATATTGATTTCAATAGATAACTATTTAAGTGACAATAACAATAGCTATATTCAAAGAATGAACCAAACTGCTGAGTCTAAGTTTAAGGTAGTTGAACCTTTTCTTGGAGATGGGGTTACACTTTTGGACTTTGGTTCTGGTATCTCACCTGAATTCATATCAGATATAGTTTCCACTGGCGCTGAATATTATGCATACGATATTTCTACAACTGTCCAGACAGAGCTCTCTAGTATGGGGGTATCCGTTCTAACTAAAAGTGACTTGTTAAACAAAACCATCAAGTTCGACGTTATTTACCTGTCTAGTGTTTTCCACGAGATTATGAGTTATCTCAATCGCCAAGAGCGTACAGAAACTATCTCAATGCTTGTTGGTTGTCTAAAACAGGGTGGTTCTTTAGTTATCCGTGATTGGGCAAATCCAGATAACTTGGATTTCTTTACTCTACAGCCTGTATCAAATCACGCTAAAGAAGAGATATTTACTTGGGTTAACGAACTTCAACGTAATTCTATTATCAGTAACGTTGAGGTAAACGAAGACGGCTATCTCGTAACTAGCGTAAAAGATGCTTATGAGCTTATCTTTCACACAGTTTGGGGTCTTGGCTCATTAAGTCGTGAGTCAAAAGAACAGTATAGTATTACTGGAGCTCTTAATAAGTGGATTCTTTCTCCTTGGAAGGACTACTTAGAGTTACAGGATAGTTACATATCTAGGGACGATAGTTATTTAGCTTATTTACAGAAATACTTCAAGTTGGATTCAGTTCCCTTTGACACAAAACGTGTCTGTATATTTAGAAAGAAGTAGGGTGTCTCATGCACAACTTTCACGTAAGCTTGGTAGCTAACATTAGTTTTCCAAAACAGATTGATTGTAGTTTACTTTCCAGTAATTTTAAAACTAGGCTTGTTTTAGAAGGTGGGTATTCAGATGAACTTATCGTAGTATCGCTAAATCCTATTCTTGGTGCTAATGCTAAAAATCAACAAAGTTACAGGAAAAATGAGTTTTTATATTCTCTTGTAATTACTGGTTCAGCTACGGCTAATACTTCTCTACATCTAGGCAAATTTTTATATCAAACGCTTAATGATTTTACAGAAAACTACGCTCGTTCTTACTTCCTCTATAGCATGTATGTAGAGAGAACCGATAAGAAAGATTTCTGCGTTCAATCAAATCAAGAAAGGATATTCCATGTCTAATTACACTAAATATGATGGTTCTACTATAGAGGTTGACACTCAAACAGAGGTTGTATATCTCAGATGGTTAGATACTATCCGTGAATATGCTCGTTTCCGTAACTCAGGTCGCTTTCCTTTTTGGTCTTGTGGTGAGTATCTTCGTAGAAGCGACTTTCCTAGCACCAATGTAGGCTTTAAACGTTTCTTAAAGTACACTATGCCACGTCAGTATGAACTTTACTGTGCTGAGAAGTTTAAAGCCAAGGTAATGAGTCAGCTAATAGAAGAAGTTTGTCGTAACACTTAGGAGTTAACATGTCAGAAAAATATGTAAAAAACGAAGAATTACTTCACCCAGAACGTTACATGCAAAACAAAATTGAGTCTTGGGACTTCACACTGGAGTCGCTTTTCCCTCATACTATTGCAACGGTAGTTGAGTATGTGCTACGTTACAAACACAAGGGTGGTTTACAGGACTTAGAGAAAGCAATCAACTGGGCACGTAAGGCTAGTCAGTCTTATGGGCACTCAACTTAGTGTGGTTGAAAATACTTAGCGGTATCCCCAACAAGATAGAAAACTGTTGTGGTTCACTGTGTACCGACAAACACAGTTACATTTGAAATCAATACAATTCAAAGAGAACCCTTATTGTGCTTGGGTTTTTCTTTGTAGTCTAGTATCAATTTGGAGGCTCCCATTGAAGAAACTTTTAAGTCATTCCATTGAGGGTACAAACCATGATAATGAAGATATATTTGGAGTTTATAAAGACTATGTTTGGGTTATGGACGGCGCTACAGACTTGTTTGATACACCTAGTAAGTATGGGTTTTCGGTATCCCAAGTCATGCAAACTTTAAATCAAGTTTTACCTAATGAGTGTAAAGATTATAGAGGGTTGAAAGATATTTTAGCTTCTGCAATTTTACAAGTGCAAGCTATGTATTTATCCTCTGATTTAACTTATGACTATTCTGAGTTACCAACCTTTGCTTTTATGTTTGGTCGTTTTGTTGGAGATATTTTTGAGTATATTTACTTAGGAGATTGTTACTTAATTTGTGATCGAGTAGATATAATTACGGATTTTTCTTTTGCGCCTTTTGTACAAGCAAACAGAGAAGAAATTGCACAATTAAAAACTCTCCAAGTTCCTAACTTAGAGGTTGAACTTAAAGAAGTTTATAAACGAACTCGCTACTTAGCTAATCATCCTCAAGGGTATCGAATTGGGAGTCTTGACCCAGAGTGTGTTTATTTGAGTAACCAAGGTTTTTTCCCTTATAACGGTCAAGAGCTAATGTTTATGACGGATGGTTTTTACAATTTTTATTCTAAGTTTGATTCAGTAAGTCGAACACTCTCTAAAATTCAAAACTTACATTTAGAGAGTTCAGTTAAGTTAGATGATGCAACAGTTGTAGTAGTGAGAGGGTATTAAGTTGTTTATTCCTTTTCAAGAAGGTTATTCAATTTCACGTGTACCTTCTACTTATACTCCTTACTTCTCTAGTGAGTTTCAACAAGATTGGATTTCCACCCAATACCCAACTGCCTTTAATGGTTCTACTGTTAGGTTAGAGAATTTAGTTCAACGTGAAGATGGTTTTGTTTCCTTATCTTGTTCACCTTTAGACTTTTATTCTTTTCTGACGAGTAATTTATTGGCAGCACCCACAGAGATAACCTCAGACGCTTTTGAAAATTACCTTACTTGCTCTTATTTAGCGAATGCAATAGCGGTAAGCATTTTGATATATGACTCAAACTCAGTATTGTTGGTTAACCGAAGTGATACTGTTTCTCTAAGCCCAAACTCAGTTGGGGTATCAGTTACGGGTGGAGTTACTTTAACTGACCTAAAATCATCTGATTGTTTGCGCTCTGCAGTTCAAATTGAGGTAAAAGAAGAGTTAGGTTTGTCTGTTTCTTTTGCAGATATAACAGTTTCAGGTCTTTATATCAGTAAAGATAAACTTCAACCAGTTGCAATTTGTTTTGTTGAGGTGTCTGACTTAAACTCGTTATGTTTATATGGGGTAGATACAGATTTTGAGGTTCAGTTTTTTGAGTTTGTGTCTTTTCAAACTTTATCTAAACTAGATTTAACATCATCTACGGACACTACATATTTTCACTTGAATTATTTTATTTCCGAAATTTTACCTACAGTTGAAGTAAATTAACTAAAACCTTGATTTTTCAAGGTTTTTATGGTATAATTAAGAAAAAAAAATCAAAGTGGAAAGAAGTATAGAAAATGAGATTTGATAAGAAAATAAAACATGATTACCTTAGGTACTTAGCTCAATTTGGTTCGCAAACAACTGTAGATGAGTATAAGCACCTTATACGAAAGTGCAATCCAAATGCTTTGTCTAACAGTTTAAAACAGTATTTACAACAATTTTTCTTTGATATTATAGAGGTTTCTATTTCAGAGGACAAACTTAAAATTGTAGTAAAAGATAGAGGAGAAGTAGAGCTAGGGGTGATTACTAGCCACTACGTAGATTTTCCTATGCTACACTCGGTATCCACACACGATGCAGTCAAATTGTTGTCTCACATTTGGTACAGTTATGAAGATGGTTTTGACTTAGCTTGTTTGACTGGGTATTGGGATTTCCCGGAGAAGTTTGAGAGCAGTGATGTTCTTCGGTTTGAGCAACTTATTCCTCAAATTACTTCGGTTCAATTCAGAACTCCGATTGAAAATGTTTTTATTACAAACAAAGGTGCAGGAAAACGAGTTTACCTAGAAAAGTTAGAGCATTTGCATGAGTTAAGTAAAGTTCTTGATTGGTTGTCTTGTTCTAACTATGTAGAACTTCCCCACACCACTTGGGTATCTTCACTTGAGGTCAAACCTTACACGTCTGAGTCTACGATTAATACTCAAGTTTGTGTTCGACCTTTTATTGAAGTGGAGGTGGTTTAAGTGCCTAGAATATTAAATACTCAGAAAATAGGGGTTCGTTATTTTTCAGAAGCTATTGTCGAAATAAATGAGATAACACTTGAAGAACCTAATTCGAATTGTAAGGTTGTAACGATTAAATCGGATCGAATTTGTAAAGATTGTGGTTGTACTTTAGGAAAAGGTACTAGGTGTTATACTTTCAATCCTCGGTTAAAACCTCGCTATTGGGTTTGTTTCGATTGTCTCCCAGAACCAAATACTTCAGTTGAGCGTGAAATAGGTAGAATGACTATAAATGATAAACCTTTGCTATACTCAGACCGAGTTGGTCGATTAGGTCAGCACAAGTCTAAGGAGCAAGCTACACAAGAAGAGTGGGAGTATTTCTTAGAAACTAAGGAAGAAATTGAAGAATACCACCTTTTAGGTTTACATTATGATGATTTCTAACCATGCGGTATCCCAAATCTATTCTTTTTATTTGTAGAAGTTCACTTTTTCAACAAAAGTTTAAACTTTAACTAATTTTATCTTGACAAAATTTACCTAGTGTGGTAAACTAAATATATAGCACGAAGCTGATTCCTTCGTGTGAACAAAAATACATAACAGAAAGGTTCTTACATGACTTCTAACTGTCTTTAAGTAGCAACCATTCTCAGATGTAGATTTGTGATGTTTCATATTTTCTTCTCTTTAGCAGCACTAAGGAGAAGGCGGAGATTAGAGAACTGTTGCTTCAATCGCAGTTGGTCTAGGTTTGAGGTTCGACTCCTCAAGTCTTCATTTCCAGATAGCAGTTTGGACAGAAAGAAAGCAGATAGTTGTCTGCTCTTTTTCGTAAATTGAGATAAAACTCTCAAAGCACTCTCAGAAGTCCCAGATTGCCCCAGTTTCGATTTTAAAGTTGAGGTCGATAATTTTCTACCTCTCAGATAGAAAATTTGATAGAAAGCAAAATAAGAGGTTTTAAATGCTAAGTGAAAAAGACAAGAAAGTAATAGAGTTTCTAAAAGCTCAGAGACTTTTCATGGCAGATAAGGTGCGGCATCGAGAGCTAACTGAATTGATTTCAGCTTTTGAAGACGGTACTTATTCTGCAGATATGTGCGAAGAAGAACTACCACATAAAGTTTGGCTGAACATACAGATGGCTCTCGGTGGGTGGTTTGAGAAGGAGAGTAACTGAGAAATGGTAAGTATGACATTAAAAACACTGCAAAAATTTGAAAAAGACCTTACTTATTTGATGAGGGAAGCTACACTAGAAGAGGTTTTAACTTTCCTTGGTATCCAATATTTCGATAGTAACCACAAGTTAGGTAATGAGCTTAAGTTCGTTTATGAATTTGAAGATACCTATATGTTGGCGATTGAAGTTTCTATTACGAATAAGGAAATTAGGTTTTGGGGAAATATAAGAGATTCTAAACACCGTTTAATTGAGCGCTCCTTTTGGATCTGGTTAGATCAACATTATGGTTTGTTGTTTCTTCGCTTAATTTATTTGTTGAATAAACGGTATAGGTCTCACAGTTCTTATACCTATAAAGTGAACATACAGGGGGAATGGTTCGACCTTGAAGTAAACACTAGTTTATTGGAAACTTTAGATAGTTTTCAGTTAAGCTTACTTTCTGATTCAGATTTAGACAAATTGTACTTATGAACTATACTCAAATTTGGAACACCCTTAAAAACTATGCTCACATATTTTTGAGTTTTTTAGACCAACATCCTTATGTCTTTATTGGTTTGTTGGTCTTACTTTTTGTAAGTTGGTCTTGTATTTGTTGGAAGTTATTTAGACATGCACCAACCAAAGCAGAAAAGAAAAAGATTGTACAGTGGTTTTTAAACGGTATAATTATCTTACTTTCGGTATCCTTTATTTTGCTTTTACTTGTGATGGGAGTAGGTCAAGTCATTTAATACTTGACTTATTCTTTTATTTGTGTTATAATAAAACATACTTAAAATAAAAGATAAATAGGAGAATAAAACTATGGCTAAAACTTACAAATTAGGTCTTTGCGACAACCGACATGAAATTAAAGATGTAACAACGTACATCTTCGCTGAGGGTTCTATCGCTTTCCCCATCGACCCTAAAACTTTGAGAAATCAAGTAGTAGATAGGTTCAATGAGTTAGGTATTACAGACCATGATGATTTAATTATCTATGTGACAGGATTGACTCCAGCTTTAACTGCAGTAATTCGAATTGCATTTAAACATTCTATGACATTGACTTTGATGCATTATGACAAGGACTCTAAGTCTTATATTGAAGATGTTCTCTTCTCCCCAAATGACGTGGGGTATGACTTAGAATACCCAACTTGGGTTGCGTGTCCGTAAGCGCAGTTAGATTGAATTCCTAGGAGGATGTTAAGATGACTATACCAAAGATAAGAGCTTGGGATCCAGAGCTTTGCCTTATGGTTCCAGACCATTGTTTAACAAAGCACTTTAATGGAGCAATTTATGAGATTTTTTCTCCCTTAACAGGATATAGATTACCTATTGCAAAAGCTTTATTCCCTAACAATGTCATGCAGTCTTTCCACGTGTTCGACAATTCTGAGGATAAGGTTGAGATTTTTGAAGGTGATATTGTCCAGTTTGAAGATTATGATCCTCAATTAGAAGATACGTTTTATTCTCTCGGTATCGTTGAGCGCTCGGATTTAGGTTTGAATATTACAAACCGTTTTACAGTAGAGCTTGAAGATTTACTATTAGGAAACCAACGGCTTGATGTGAGAGTGGTTGGTAATATTTATCAAAATAAAGATTTGTTGGAAGGAATTTAAGATGAAGCTTAATTTGAAACAGCTACAAAAATTACATACAGAAGGTCAGTTAACTGACTTTGCTTTGAAAGGTTTACCGTCATATCCAGATTCTTACACTTTAGTAAGTTTGACTGAGTTGGTAGAATTTGAGTCTGAACTGCGCAAGCAATTTCGTGGAGTCTTTGTAAAACAAGGAGTTAATAACTATCAGTATGATTTCGAGACAGGAACGGTTTTTCTTTACAATGACTATATAGGTCATAGAGACTCAAACCATTACAAGGTTTCTGTTTCGGAACTAGTAGAAGTTGTAAACGGTACGCGCTCTTTGGGCGAGTTTCCGATTGACTCCGATTTGGATTTATTTTGGTTCTTAGAAATTCAAGAAAAGGATGTCTTAGTTGGTTTACTTTATAATGCTTTAAAAGGGAAATAGAGGTTTTTATGAACAAAACAACAACCTATAAAGTGTGGGACACTAAAACAAATCAGATGTTTCAAGTAGAGAGCATTGATTTCGTTCAAAAAGAAATTTATCCTATTCACGAAGATGACTTCAAACGGTTCATCCCATTCTCTGAGGGTATCCTCTTACCTCAGACTCCTTTCGTAGACTCTAAAGGTCAACCTCTATTTGCAGGGGCTATTATTAAAGTTGCTGATACAGTGTACTTTAGTGATGGTGGTTTTTGTGAAAACCAAGACGAAGCTTATGGTGAAACTCAGATTGAGAACTACTTTGCTTTGGAGTTTAACGGTTTCGAGTTCTTACTAACAAAGAGCAAATATGGTTTATTGGAGGAATCAGCTTTGTGGTCTTCTATCTATGAAGATAATATGAGAGTATTGAGTGATTTTCTACAGTTGTCAGATGATTTTACGATTGTGGGGAACCTTTATGAAAACGCTGATTTGATTAAAAATAAGGAACAGAAATAATTAAAAGGTGGTAAAAATCATGATGCAAGATTTAATTAAAGAGTTGTCAGAATACATGGACACGGGTTATGAGCGTATTGCACGTAAAACAAAGTGGAAATTGTATTTTGAGCGGTTAAAAGCGAATCATGTTAAGGAGATTTTCAGAGTAGACTTCAAAACAAACACAATTAAGTATTATTGTGTGGAACACTCAACTCCTCTAGCAGATGTTTTGCTGTTATATCCAACAGATGAGTTGCAATTTTCAACGGTTAATGAAATTGTAGACTATATTTACGGAGCTTAGTTTATGATTACAAATGAACTAAAAGAAATGCCCCTCTTGATTACCAAAATTGAAGAGTGGTCTAGTGTTAGAGGTATCGACAAATTACCTTATGAAATCCAACGCTACAAGATTATGGAAGAGTTCGGAGAACTTTTTGGTGCTTATTACAGAGGGAACTTAGAGTTGCTAAAAGACTCTTTGGGTGATATTGTAGTCACTTTGATTATCTATGTGCAGCAGTTCTCAAAGGGTGAGTGTGACTTCTTTGAAGAATATTGGTGGATAGATAAAGATGAGTTCAAAGGTTTGTCTTACCATTTAGACCAAATTGCAACTTCAACCAATTTAATTTATGATGGTGCAAGTGGTATTTGGGTTCTGCGTTATGTAATTGCAGATTTAAAGCATATTGCAAAGCACTACGGTTGGGATTTAACTGAGTGTGTAGAGCACGCTTGGAAAGAAATTAAAGACCGAAAAGGTCAAGTTGTAGATGGTAAGTGGGTTAAGGAAAAGGACTTAAAAGATGCAACAAATTAAGATTTTTACAACGGACTCTGGTTTTAGGGAGAATTGGGTTAGTGCAGACGAGAAAGCAAATAAGTGGTTAGCAGAAAATCCAAATGTTAGAGTTTTAGATATGCGTTATCAAGCCAATGTTTCAGGATTTGCTGATAGTGGGGTATCTGCTAATGACTTCCACGAGTCTATTTGTTTACTTTATGAGACTAACGAATAGAAAGAAAGGAGGGTAGACCATGTTACAAACGAAGATTTTTCTGAGTGATGGTGATGGTAACTCTTCACAATTCTGTAGTGCAGCAGATTATTTCAATGCTTGGGTAAAAGATAACCCTACTATTGAGATTAAAGATGTGAAGTTTCAACACGCTATGACTACTGATAAGTATAACGATGACTCTGTTATGCAAGCAAGTTCTATTTTTATTTTGTTTGAGCTACCTTATGGTTCAGAGCCTTTTACACGCTTTAAATGGAACTCTATTTGGAATCGAGCTTCTTTGTTTAAAGGTGAGCTTGAAGATAGAGATTGGGTATTTGATAAGCGAAGAGAAGATTCTCATTTTCCTTTAGTTGGTAACCTCCCTTCTGCTGATACTTCGGTATTAGTAAAACTAACAGATGGAACTTATAAAATATCTGAATTAGTTTACAGTTATGATTGGGGTTACTACTATTTTGAGGGTATCACTGCCGAGCATTTTTCTTGGCAATATTTACCAGAGTAGTTGAGGTGTATAAAAGTGTCTAATCTAAAAGAATTTTTACAAACTTCTGTCCACCCCAAAGGTTATAAACCTAACTCGGATTGGAGAGACGACTTCCTTATTGAAACTGAGGAACAATTTAAAAATATTTTTCAACGTTTGTTACAGTTAGAGCAATATCAAGAGGTCTTACGTTTGTATTGTTCGGCTGAGGTTGACAAATTGAAAAAGATTGAAAAAGGATGCTCAGTTACTTGTAATGAAAAACTTATTTATGAGACTAGTCCGGCACTTCGTTGGTGTGGGGACTCTTATAGAGGTGAGATTACGTTTGGTTATTTTAAATCAGACATCAAAGTTAACAAGTTAGTCTTTGAGTTCTCTCATCGAGGGATGAAAACGAAGCGTATTCGTTGTCAAGTGGACTTCAAGGTATTGCCTCATGTAATTGTAAGGCGGGATTTATTAGGAAATATCACTACTGAGAGTCTAGTCGTTAATGACATTTGGGTATCCCACTTTGAGAAAGGTTTCCCTTTCTCTCTGATAAATAGAACTCTGTTAGAAGGTTTACTTGGTATTCCTTGTGAGTATGATTAGTTAGGTAGAAGAGGTTTAAAATGGCAAAAGAACAACTAGTAAAAATCGACCCTAAAAACTTAGAATACTGTGCTATTGAGTTAAAGTCCTTACTCAATAAGAAGTTGAAAGATAGAAATTTAGAGTTAGAGGTCTTTATTTACTCTGACACGAATAGTCCTTTAAATGTTGAAATTGAAGAAAATTCATGTGGTGGTGCGACTGTTTGTGAGGGTTATATTTGGTCTGACTCTACTATGTTTTGGGAGCGTAAAAGTTCGTTGCTTCCATTGTGTGAAATTTGTATGCTTGAACACAATCAACTTTTAAAAATCAAACGTTGGACAACGAAGTATTTTAAAGGTTAAATAATTTTGTACCTTTTCAACAACTTTTGTATCTTTTTGTTGCAACTTCTTTTAATTTGTGTTATACTTAAGAAAATAAACTAGAAAGGTGCAAGGTAAGTTATGAAATTATCTGAATACGCAAGGCGGATAGGTGTTAAGCGCCACACTGCTTATCGTTGGTTCAAACGTGGGGAAATTCCCAATGCAGTTCAACTTCCGTCAGGTACAATTTATGTCCCAGATGAGATATTTGAAACCGAATTGAAATCTAAGCAAGGACTTACTGTAGTTTATGCAAGGGTATCCTTGTCTGAGCAACGAAAAACTAATTTAGAAACACAAGCAGAACGTTTAACCCAATTTGCTATTGCAAACGGTTGGGTTGTTGATAAAGTTATCAAAGAGGTCGGTAGTGATTTAAATGGTGAGCGTAAGAAGTTAACGGAGTTACTTTTATCAGATGAACCGATAGCTCGCATTATTGTAGAACATAAAGATAGACTAACTCGCTTTGGTTTTAATTATTTAGAGATTTTAGCTAAGAAACAAGGGTTTGAGATTATTATTGTTAATCCAACTATCACGGATCAAGTGGAATTGATGCAAGACTTTGTTTCAACTATTACTTCTTTCTGCGCTCAGTTGTATGGTGAACAGGTAGCTAAACGAAAAATCGAAGCACTCATTCAAACATTACAGAAAGGTAACTCAGATGAGACAAGTTGAAAGACATTGGATAAGAGAAAATCATGAGTTATACTCTGTCTGTGATGATTTAACTTTTAAAGCTAAGAACCTTTATAACGCTGGTTTGTATCAAATTCGACAATCTATTTTTGAGCGAGAGAAGTGTAAAGATGAGAATAAACCTTCTGTTCTTTCTTGGTTTAAATTAGAAGCTCAATTTAGAAAAGAAAAGCAAGCTGATATGTTGAATCTACCGTCTAAGATTTCTTCCGGTATTTTAAGAATGTTAGGTTCAACTATTACTTCTTACTATCAGTTAATGAAGTGTTATAATGATAAATCTAATTTAAGTGTAATAAATGAACCTCGATTGCCCAATTATCTGCATAAAACCGAAGGTCGTTATATAGTTGAATTTAACTATCAAACTTTTTCCAAGAAAAGAGGAGATAAAGGAGAACTCATTCTATTCCCCAAAGGTTTGAACTTAACCATCCCAACTCAAGTTGAGAATCCTAAATGTGTCCGTATCATACCCAGACTAGGAGCTTTTGTGATTGAGGTTATTTATGAAGTTGAAGAACCTCCTTTAAAGCATACTGGAATTTATGCTGCAGTCGACTTAGGTGTTGATAATTTAGCTAGTGTTACCTTTTCAAATGGGGTTCAACCTTTACTTGTAAAAGGTTCTAAGATAAAGAGTATTAGCCAAGGTTATAATCGTTTAATTGCTAAAGCACAATCTAAACTTCCTACAAACCAAAGAACAAGTAAACACATCCACCGTCTTTGGAGAAATCGTGAGATGAAGTTACAAGCTGAACTTCATAAAATTACATCCTTTCTCTCACTTTATTTTGACGAGATGTTTGTTGAAAAAGTTTTTGTTGGTAAAAACACTGGTTGGAAACAAGAAATTGCTTTGGGTAAGAAAACAAATCAAACCTTTGTAAACATTCCTTTCAACACTTTTATTTCTCAATTAACTTATAAGTGTAAGTTGAGGGGTATTGAAGTTGTAGAGCAAGAAGAGTCTTATACTTCAAAAGCTAGTTTCGCAGACCAAGATGAAATACCTATTTATGGAGAAATTGAAGAGAAACCTCAGTTCTCAGGTAAGCGTATTAGTAGAGGTCTTTACAAAACAAAGCAAGGATTCCTTCTAAATGCAGATGTCAACGGTTCTTACAACATTTTAGTTAAAGGACTTGCGACTGTAGGTAAAGTAGTAGATAGAGCTTTGGTCTCTTATCATACACGAAGTTTAAAACTTTGTCCAAATATATCTAATTTGGACTTACTTTCAAATTATATGTAAACTCATATCTTAAATTTATTTAAGAGAGGGTCTAGGGGTAGTGTAGGGTGCCTTTAGCGGAAATAATGACTTGCAAAGCAAGTCATTATGGAGCGTTAAGAATTGAATGGTGTATTTGTTATTAGATTTAACGTTTGTAACAACCATTTGAACCTATATGGAAGAGTTTGCGACTTATTACACAGATGAATTGAAAGGAAAATAAAATGAATAAAACACAGATGGTATCCTTACCTTTGGTTGAGTTAAATGAGCTTTTGGTTAAGGAATTTGTAGTGGAAGAAGCTTTAAAACAAGGCTTAATCTCAGAAGAGTTTGTTGAAGAAATGCGTAGTGAGTTTGAGGGGTAAGATATGGCTTGGAGATTACATGATTTAATTCATTTACATTTAACCAATGTTAAATTATCTGATTTGCAAAACGGCTTAGATAGTTTGAAATTGTTAGATAACGTATTGAATGAGGTAGAGAATGAATACTTTTGGTTAACATTCAGTCCTCAATACAGAGAAGTTATGGACGCTTTTAATGACATTGTGCGTAAGGAGTTTAGTCGAGTTACAACTTTTGGACAAGTAAGAAACTTTGTAGAGTTTTGTTTTAGTCGTTTTTATGAGAAGTCTAATGAACAACTAGATTTGGACGATATGCTTTCTGTAGTTTGTTTTTCGGAGTTACCAGAAGACACGATTATTCTAATAGATTTTGAGGACTAATATGATTGAAGAACTAAAACCCTTCCGTATCAACTTTAAGAACAAAGACCAAACTATTTTTATGGTACAAGACCAAATCTTGAAGATTTTCTTTAGAGATGACTATGGTTGGTTAAGTGTACCAGATGAGATGTACAACAGAACGTGGTCGTACATTAAAAGAAAGGGTATCACTTATATCCCGGAAGATGAACTTTTAGCTTTGTCTAAGCAGTTCACAAATGGTTCAGACTTATTTAATGTAAAATAAAGAAATTTATGTGACGGTCTCTTATCTTTTGATATATTTATAAGTTCTTGCACTCTTAGGTTATTTCTGCTATAATATAACTATACTAATAGAAAGGAGCTGTCGATATGAAGATAATATCTAGCTATGCGATGAAGTTAACTGGTGATTTAAAGGCATTGGAAAACTCTATTAATAGTTATCGTGAAGCGCTTAATTTTGTCATTCCTATTGTAGATAAACATTGGGATGAAATAAAAGATTTCAAGAGTGCGAAGTTTCGTATGTCATATATTGAAAAATTAGTTCATAACACAAAAAGTAATGAAGCTCTTTATGACTTTGACCTGAACTTTCCTAAACTTCCTACTTACTTGCGTAGAGCCACTTTAAACAAAGCAATCGGTATCGTCTCTTCTTATCGCAGCAACTTAGCGAATTGGGAAGAAAAGAGAGTAGAGCTAGAGGGTAAGGGTGAGAAATTACCTCAACGTCCTCGTTTGGAGACTCGTCATTTTGACTGCCCAGCTTACTACAAACAAAACCTCTTCCGCAACTTCAACCCTAGCACCAAAACAATTGACCTTAAAGTGTTCAAAAATGGTGATTGGGTTTATGAGACTTATACATTGAAAACTTCTGATTGTAATTACTATCAGAAAAATCTTGCAAATAAGAAACAAAATGTTCCAGTAATTACGAAGAGAGGTCGTCGTTTTTACGCAACTTTCTCTTATGAGGAAAGTGTTCCTTTAATAGAAGAGGAAAAGATTGAAACGATTTGCGCTATTGATTTAGGTTTAAATACAGATGCTACTTGTTGTATTATGGGTAAAGATGGTACGGTTTACGCTCGAAAATTCATTCATTTCAGCGAAGAACACGACCGATTAAACACTCAGTTGGGTCGCATTAAGCGAAACCAAAAACGAGGTAACAAGAAGAATACTCGACTTTGGAAGAGAGCTTCCGGTATCTCTCAAGATATTGCGGATAAAACTGCTCAAGCTATTTTTGAGTTTGGTAGTCAACATGGCGTTGATGTTTTTGTGCTTGAATTTTTAGAATTTAAAGGAAAACAAACAGTTAAACGTGCGCATTTTTGGCGCTATAAACGTATATTTTCTGTACTGGGAATGAAAGCTCATAGGTATGGTTTGCGGATTGCTCGTGTAAACGCACGCAACACTAGTCGCTTGGCTTTTGATGGTTCAGGGATTGTCAAAAGAGGTTGGCAAATCAGTAAAGAAACTCCTTATAGCATTATTCAGTTTGCAAGCGGTAAATTCTATAACGCGGATTTAAACGCATCTTATAACATCGGTGCTAGATATTTTATCAGACATATTTTAAAAACCGTTTCGGAGACGAAAAGGTTAGCACTTGAGGCCAAAGTTCCACAAGTAGCTAAGAGGAACACCTGCACCTTGTCACACCTTATTAGTTTAAGAAGTGAACTTCTTGCGTTAAACGTAAAAAGAACTCAGGCTTAGACCGTATGGTGAGAAAAGGAGTCAATAATAGGAAGATGTTGAGACACTAAATCTGTTATTGAAGCACCATCCTAACTTAGTTTGGTTGGTGAGGTTTCATACTGCTAAACAAGAAAAAGCTAAGGCTGAAGTAGAAGCTGAGACTAAGAAAATCCAAGCTCAAGCTGAAGCAAACAACGCAGTTATCAAAGCTGAAGGTGAAGCTAAGGCAAACAAGGTTAAGTCTGACTCTATTACGGATAACCTCATCCGTATGAAAGAGGCAGAAGCTAGAGAGAAGCACGGTTGGATAACTGTTAATGGTGCTGGTAGTACCATTGTGCAACCGTAATTAGAAGTAGGTGAAACAAATTGGGTTGGTTTATTTCAACTGGGTTTTTAGCTCCTTTTCTAGTTACACTTATACTTGTAGTTATTGTAATGTTCTGTGTAGATGGGGAGTCTAATTGGAACAGACCTAAGTGGTTTAAGTACACTTATATTTCTTTATTTGTGTTAGTATTAGCTTCGTGTCCTTTTTTAGCACTAAACTTAAAGGAAGAGAAGGTTTACGCAACAGACTGGAAACAAATTTATCAAAATGACAAGGATATTGATTTGACTCTAGCTTTTGATGATGATTTCGAGTATAAGATTCCTTTGAACGAACCTCTTGCTAAAACTTAGATTTACAATAGTGGCGATAATTCAAGGGTTTTAAACTACACTCACTACTTTACTTTAAAGAAAGATAATGCTAGTATAACTCGAAAAGCAAAATTGGCTGAGCTAGTAGGTGAAACGGGTAGCACTGCGAAGATTATCAAAGTTGAATATCGTAAAATTGATTACACATACAATAGACTGTTTGATTTTGTAGGTTCCCATGAAAAGTCAGAGTATGATGGTGAATTACGTTTAACTATTGATAATGGGGACGGCACTACTACAAATGAAGATTTAAGTAACTTTTTGGAGAAGTGATTCTCGGTATTCTAAAAATGAGCAAGACCGATAAAGTCTTGCTTTTTACATTTGACAATCTTCTACATTTTTGATATAATAAAGAAAATAAAGATTTGAGGTATTTTGGTATGTATTCTGAGGGTATTGACTGTTTAACTGTTTATGGTTCAAGTAACATAGAATCAAAATTGCAGACAAAGTTGCAAGGGGGCACTTTATACACGGTATCTTTTTGTGAAAGTGGTTCTCCTATATTTGAGGATTCTGGGTTAGATAAGGAGTCCACAATTCAACAAGTTTTGGACTATCTTGATTATAGGTTTGCTATTATAGATTTTAAAGGTTTTAAAGGTGCTTGTAAGATTACTTTAGTCAATACTGATTATACAATTAAGATTGAGAGTTGTTTTTAATTTTAGAAAGGATGTTAAATATGACTGATTGGTTTTTAGATAAGTCTCACCGTGGTATCGTATCGAGTATTTTAGGTGTAATTGCGTGTTTTTGCGCTACTACTTTACTAGATTCAGTAGTAAGTGATGAGAACCTTTTCACACTTTCACTCCTTTTTTCAGTTATTATTTTTATACTAACTCATTTTACTTTAGAGACTTTTACTAAACAAGAGTTTGTTTATGAAAAAGATTGGGTATTGGTTTACAGTCGAAAAACTGATATTTCCGAGGTATTTTCCTTAACGTGGAAAACTAGTTCATATAGTAGTGTTACCTTAACTCCTAACACTATGTTGACTGAGATTTTGTTTAAAGAACTTAAGCGATATAGTTCAGGTGAATTAGTTGGGGAAGTTACACATAAGCAAGGCGCTAAGAAGAGTTCAGCTTACGTTATAGTTAGTGAATTAGTAGATTTAAAGAATTTAGATAGTTATTTAACTAAAGTTGAATATAGAAAACTCAAAGGGTATCGAAATCGTTTAGGTTTTTTAAGAGGTGAGGTTCAAGAGTTTGAGACTATAAAAGGTGTTTTACGTTTGACTTTTGAACAGGAAAAAGCAGAGACTATTTTTGATTAGAAAGTTTACTTTAGATGGAGTGTAAGGCACTGAGTATATAGGATTTGAGAAACCGTAGAAAGTGGTAGGTTTAAAATTATGAAGTTAGACCAAGCAATTCAAAGTTGGAGGTCTCGTTTAGGTCTTGGTTCTAAGTGGGCTGTTAAAATTTTAGGTAGTGAGTACATAGGTCAGATTGCAGATGTTTATTATAACGGTAAGGTGGGTTCCATAATGGTTGATTTTGATGTATTAAATCACTTTTGGGAACTGACTTATCGAATATCTGTGCAAGAATTTATGTCTAAATATGCTATAAACAAGATAACTTAGTTTAAAAGTCTAGTAGATAAGATAAGGTAAAAATTGAGGTTAATTATTATGAGCAATAGAGATACTATTTTAAAAACAAATCAGTTTGGTTGTATTGTTACTTTAACTTTCAGAGAAGGTTTGCAGCACATAGAAGCATTTATGAATAGTGAGTTTGGTTTAGGTTTTAGCTTAGGTTTAGATTACAGTTTTAAATCAAACTGTTTTGAGATTGAGGTTCACAGAGGTAGAGAATCTTTTAGAGTTTACCTTTCTGCTGACTTAACTCTGGTGCCTACTCGTTCGTTAGACTCTTCTGAGACTGAGGTTTACAAGCTATTTAAGGACTTGTGGTATCGAGCTTGGGGAATGCATTTGGGATTTTTTTTTTTAGATAGTAAAAGTTGAGATTAGATAAAATTAAAGGAGATATTTATGCTTAAGTCTAAACTAAAACGCTTAACGGTTTACTCAACAGAAGAAGCCATTAAGAAACTAAGAAAACATTTAAAGAAAAACGCACGTTATGTAGTCTCAAAATTTGAAGAAGACCGACTCGGACACGATTCTATTTCTTATCAGCAGTCTTATTTAAGTGTAGATAAAGTTATCGAACTTGTAAGTTCGCTTTTGTTGAGTAGTTATGTAACCTTTACAATAAGTGCAGTGCAAGATAGCATTTCGCTCGAAGTTGTAAATACTCACTATAAACTAATTGTTCTTAACTGTGATGAATTAGGTAAGTCTACGTTTCGGATGTAAGATAGATGGACAAATTATTTGATGAACTAGCAAAATCGCTAAATGTAAGCACAGATATAGTGCAACAATTTGTGGGGCATTACCCTCAGTTGCGCTCTCAGTGGCAACTGTACAAACTGTTTGATGTAGGGGATGACTTTCTTAGTTTTGCAGTTTTTGTAGTCTTAGGGATTATGGCTTATTTAGGGTTTAAATACCACTCAGATTTAGGTTATGATTCTGAGGAAGAAGTAAACGTTGTTCGCAAGCGTTGGATCAAGAAGTTAGCGGTATCTCTTATTGCACTTTTTGCCTTAGATTACATTTTTATTTCTATGCAAACTTACTTAGCACCAGATATAACCATGCTCTTTGAGGTTTTAAAACAGTTGAAGGACTAAATATGATTGGAGCGGTCAACTCTCGTAGGGGGTTGATTTTTCTTGTGTTTTGTGTTATAATATTTGGCAAGAAGATTATTAGGAAGGGAACTTTAAAATGGTACTTTTAAAAACAAAGAGAACTTACAATGACTTATTAAATTTGGCTTTCCGTACTCTGCAAGAGGATTTAGGTTTAGCTAATAAGATTACAGTAGTAGGGGCGCATGCAATTTATTCCAACTACTTTGCAGGTTTAATTGATTTAGCAGAGGAGACTAGAGAAACAACTGACTTAGATTTAGACTACTTTGGTGACTTGTCTGAGCTTGATTACTTTACGTTTCGAGACCGTTTTGCGTTGAGACTCAATGAATTAGGTCTTACGGTTTCCTTCAAACCGATAAAATTCGTGAGACCTCGGTAACGTACAAATTTCAAGTAACAGATGGTGCTTTTGTGACTCCTTGTTTAAAGATTGACTTCAGCTCAAATCCTGGAACTTGGCAGTCCGAAGTCATTCCGATTGAACAGTCGTTAGCAAGAAAGATTCACATGTGTAATAAATATGTGGATCGTCGAGCGAAAGATAAAGTTGATGTTTATAACATACTTGCCTACAAGTTTCCAAACGGAATTACGAAGGGTGAAATTTTAGATTTATTAGCTCAATACGGTTATTCCTTTGACCTAAATCCTCGATGGTTACAGAGTGATGCAGTTGAAGTAGGTTTGCGTTCATTTAAGAACTTTAAACCAAAAGATGCAGTTAATGGGGTATCTCATAGAGTTTGCTTGCTCTATATTCAAAACTTGCTTTTGAGTTTAGTTAGTTCTGATGTACCAGAAGATAGGGTTTTATAGCGATAGAAACAAGTCCAAGACTTGTTTTCTTTGCGTTTTTGTGCTATAATATAAAATATTGAATAGAAAGGGAGAACCTCTAATTTGAGAACCAAAGAAGAAGTCTTTGAGATGGTTAAGTCACACCTTATTGATTTAGACTCGGTATCCGAAGTCGCCACTCAGCGTAAGTATATCCATGATGAGATTAAGAATTATTTAACTGAGAACTACTTAGGTTTCGCTACAAGTCCTTCAGTAAACATTGAGCTGATGAACGCCTTAGATGAGGTAGGTTGGCTGGATAAAGGTACATTTACCTTAGAAGGTCGAGTAGTAGTTCCTATTCGCAACGCAGATGGTTCGATTGCAACCTTGGTAGGTTGGCGAAAAGGTTTTCCCAAGTATTACACGATTGCAGATAAAGACTTCTCAAAAGAAAGTCACTGGTTCAATTTAGATAGAGCTTTGGACAAATCTTTTAATGGAGATAAGCGGTATCGAGGTTCTGTCGTGGTAGTTGAGGGTATTTTCGATGCTCTTCATTTGGACGCTTATGGTGTACCAGCGATTGCGACTATGGGTGCGGACGTGAACGCTTATAAGGGCGCAGTTCTTAATTTGTTCGATAAGGTCATTTGTGTCCCGGATAATGATGAAGCAGGACAAAAAGCGTTGCTAAAGAAGAAGTGGCAAGTACCTACTAATTCGACTTTCTTGTATGTGGAAGAGAAGCGGTATCAGTTTGGAGAAGGTCTTTCTTTTCAAGTAAAGGACATAGACAATTTCCTTAGTTTATTTGGTTCTCAGATACATGAGGTATTAGTTCCTTTGGTAGAAAACAAGGCAGCGGTAGTGGAGAGGTTGAGTTTATGAAATCACTAGAAGAAGTGCAAGAAGATTTATCTCTTAAACGTAAAGAAGTTCCCATAGGTTCTCTTTGGCGACATTTAAAGACAGACAACCTTTACACTGTTAAAGACATTGTAATAGTGGAGTCTGATTTAAATCTTGCGGTATCCTATAAGCGCCTTGGAGACACCAATCGTTTACATTGGCTCCGTCCACTGGGTGAATTTTTAGATGGTCGTTTCAAGCGTGAAGTTTTGTTTAAAGATGAGGTGAAAGATGGAAATAACCGTTGAAGATAAGATAAACTATTGGAAAAACTGGATTGGTATTGGTTCTGAGTGGTTGACTGTCGATTTTGAACCGATAGCAATAATGGTTACAGACATTGTTTAGTGTAGCGATACAGATTCGATTAAGGTAGAGTACATTTCTGAGGATGCTCCTCAATCAATCAACTTTAGTTCAGTAGACCAATTTGTAGATGGTCGTTTTATTCGCGATTATAAAAATTAAAAATGAAAGCAGGTAACACATGAAAATTGTAAAACGTAACGGTCAATTAGAGGGTTTTGACGCTAATAAGATTTACGGTGCTTTGATTAAAGCAGCGCAGTCTGTATTTGTAGTGAGTGATGATTTGAGACAGAATTTAGCTAAAATTGCTAAGAGTGTTGAAGTAGAGTTAGAAGAGTCTCACTCTGGGAATATTACCATTTCTATGGTTCAAGCTTTGGTAGAAAACAAACTCCTCTCAAATGGATATCTCCAAATTGCAGAGCATTACATTTCTTACCGTTTGCAACGTGACATTGACCGCACAGATTACAAAGATAATGTAGTCGTACATTTGCATTTGGAACGCATTCGCTAAGAAAATACTCAAATAATTGAAAAGAAAGAAGACAAATGATGATTGACATGAGACTTTGGCACTTGTATAAACAGAAGTGGATTTACGATTTCACGCTTACAAGTGATGGTTTGGTTTACCTAGATGAGTGGAAACACAACACCCTTCTAAACCCAATACCTATTGAGAAAGCAGGGGTTGTACCTTGTAGGAAAACTCCTTTGGTTTCAGATAAAGGGGAGTCTATTTATGAAGGGGATTTTATTTTAATTCGATATCTTGTGCTTGGGTTAAAAACTAACTATTATGAAGGTTTTATAACTTACACCCCTTTAGGTTTTTATTTAACTAGCAAAGACGGTACTGTTATTTCTATACTTGAACTTGTTAATTTGATTGGGGAAGGTACACTATCTATTGATTTGTTGGGTAATCGGTTTGAAACGCATTACGAAATGTATAGGGAACTAAGTAATTTACACTATGTACTTGCAGTATATAATAATGGTGTGAAAAGACCTACCGTTGGTCAAAATTATTTTGTGAGCTTTGATAAATCAACAAAACTTATCACAACAGTATCTAACTTAGTTTCAAGTCCTCGTACTTTTTCTTCTTACTTTGAGTCTCTTGAATACTTATTGTATTTAAGGTCAGCAATTAGAGAAGATGATTGGTCATTTGATATTGAGGTTTTAGAGACTAGAAAAGAGGCTTTTAGTCATGTCAATTACCTTTAATTTTCGCCAAGAATTAGTAAACGCTTATCCTTTGGTAAGCCAACTTAATGAACTAGCATATAACCTAGTTTATCAAGACACTGCATTTATTGAATTTGTAGAGTCTATCTGCCAACAAGCTAACGTTGAGTTTATAGAGCTAAAAGATAAACCTAGTACAATACTTAGCGGTATCTTCATTCTGCGCTTCAAGTATCAAAACATTGCTAGTGAGATTGAATTGCAGATTTTTGAGTTGGTAAGCAATACACTTCCCTACACTGACTATGATTTAGTCAGTCGCATTTCAGAAAAGATTGACGGACGAAAACATGAGTTAGACCTTGTTTTAGCTCAGTTCGACCGACAACTCAATCAACATTTAGAGAAAGTAGCGAAAACCTAGAAAACTCTTGACAAATCTTACTTTTTGTGATATACTTAGTAAGTAAAGTTGGTTAAGGACGTTTCGACTTTGCACTACCGTTTCTCCTAGTTACGGTAAGAATTTCTTCCAAGATTTCACATTAAGAACTTTTGAAGGTTCTTGATGTTTAGAACTACTTTAAGTAGTTCGAACCGATTAGCCTCCATTAAGCTAATTACTCCTTATTTACATTATACTTGGCAGATGACTGTCAAAAGTCTTCTGCTAATAGGTGAGGTTCTCTAATCCTTACCAAAAGAAATCTTAGAATTTCTTCTTTTCTTTTTTAGGTTGTAAGCTTTAATCGGCTTGCAACTTATAGGTGGTTTAAAACCGCCTTTGAAGAGATGCGGTAGTTCGCGTTTTGTTCTTCTTTATATTATTCTGGTTCAAGGGTTACATTCAATAAATGTAAACCTTTAGGTTGCAGATTGTAAAAGGTTTGCAACTTTTAGAGGAGATTGGTTCCCTCCTCTTAGAATGTTTAATGTGTGACTTTGTTTGCTCATTGATGTTCTCCTAGTATTTATTTTGGTTCAGGGTTTTGAATTGTAAAAGGTTCAAAGCTCATTGTGAGGAGAGGTTTATTCTTTTCTTTCACATGGTAGTTAAGTTTATCTTAATACCTTTTCTTTAATTGTATTTTAAAGGTTAAATAAATTAAGTAATCTTTGTATTTATTTGAATACAAATAAAACCCACCGTCCTTGGTCTTTGAGACTTATTTATCTGACGAGGTTTAAAAACTTAAATTTAACTTTTAAATATAAACCTATATCTTAAACTTATTTAAGAGAGGGTCTAGGGGTATCGTAGGGTACCTTTAGCGGAAACAATAACTTGCTTTGCAAGTTATTGTGGGGCGTTAAGAATTGAATGGTACATTTATAGATGTTTTTAATATTTGTAATAACTATTTGAACCTATTAGGTCACTAATTATAAAAGATTTGTGATTTATGGGTGAATTTTGGTTCACCAATTTAGATAACACATAGTTGTCACTTTCTTTTCAAACCTAGAGGTTGTAAAAGGTCTTTAGGTTATAGGAGCTAGTTTTTAGGTTTATTTTCCTAGCTCCGAGTGGTTCTCGTTGAACTATTTCCTTTCCAAATTTTTTCAGGTCATAAGTTGTAAAAGGCTTATGACTTATAAGTAAGTTTAGCTTACTGGAGTCCGCAAAGGACACTTAATTTATTTGACCGTCGTGATGACAGGCAAAGCCAATGTAGAGACTACCATAACTACTGTTAAGGGTTTCCTTTTCGTTGGCTTTTTAAGTTCGGCTGAAAAGTCGCACTGTTGGTTTTATGAGATTACCTCAAAAGGCACAACTATCGTTAGGTCTGGATGATAGACTAAGATTTTGTTAATTTGTTGGTTAATTGATTTGGTTGCTTAGTAATTCCTCTTTCAAAAAAAAAATTGGTTACATACTGTTAGTTAAACTAGCAGATTTTACTTTACTAAAAATACTAAATAGAAAGCTTTACAAAAGAAACAGAAGACTAACGATAGTTACTAATTGCTTAAAAATGCTTTAAAATTGCTTAGAAATTGCTTTAAATTGCTAAATATTGCTTTATTATTGCTTAGAAAACTTGAGGTAAAAACAACATGGTAAAAATTGATATGTCTAAGATTTCTGCAGAACAAATGGCTCAAATGCAACAAGTTCTTGCGAAAGATACTGCCGGTGCTAAACGTTCTCCACTCACTGAGCTTGGAGAAGAACTCGGTATCAAAATCTTCAACCGTGCGAAGGATGGTTACACAAACCAAAAACTTTTGGTTTACATCCCTCGCATGGGCTTCCCAACTGTTGATGAAAAAGGCGATTTAATTCCGTTCCGCGTTCCTATGCGTTCGGTTACAATGAAAGCCTTTAACAACGGAGATAAGGATAGCAACTGGAAAGGTTCTATGCCTTACTTTGAAGAAGCGAAAGAAGAAAACCGTATCTTTGCACCTTGGGGTCAATCAGGTAATAACGAATACCTTCGTGATTACATTTCTGCAGCATTTGACATGCGCCGTGCGAAAATTGAGCTTGAAGTAGCTCGTCAAGGGTATTCTTCTGTTGCTGAGTTGGTTGCAAACGAACCTCAGTACAAAGAAGAAAAAGACTTCACTAAAACGTTTATGGAATATGTGTTCTTGCAAGTTCAAAGCAACTCAGATATGTGGTTCCCAGTAGTGGTTATTCCAACTACAAAGGACGCTAATGGTAAGTTTACAACTACACCAGAAACAAAACCTTTGCTTGATGAAGCTGGAAACCCAACAACTGTGGAGAAACAAATTCCTCGTATTGATAATTATGGTAAACCTATCTGCGATAATGATGGTAACCAATTATTTGAAACACGTGAGTTTGCTCACACAATTGAAGGTGAAATGAAGTGGCATAAGCTTACTACAAAAGCCTTTACTGAAAAATTGGTGAAAGCTCTTGAGTTGCAAGCACAACAACCGGGTATCACTGAACTTGGCGGGTTCTTCGTTCTCTTCAACTATGAGATTGATGAACAAGCACTTGCCAAAGCGAAGAAAAACGGTGGTGCTGCTTACGAAAGTGAAGATTCTAAATCAGGTGCTTCATTAAACATTCAAGTAATGCAAAAAGTGGCTCCGTTCACTGATTTGTATGACTTGACTGAGTACCTTGGTCTTCAAGAACAATGGGACAAAGAAGCACAAGCTCATTACAACGCTCTTTACCTTGTACAGACGGTTCGCGCTTGCGAATTGCTTTCTGACGAAGAGGTAAATGAGAAGTTGGATAAACTATACGGTGGTCTTGATAAAGTGAAAGCTGAAGTTGAGAACATTCAAACAACTGCTGAAAACCTTAAAAAAGGTGTAGCAGCAGGGGGGTCTGCCAACTCTATCACAAATTCTGCAGCTAACCGTCTAGGTGCGAATGCAGGTCAACTTCCTCCAGGTGTAGATGTTGATCCAGCAAGTGCTTTGGACTTCGGTGCTGACGAATAAAAACAATCACTCCATTTTAAGAGTCTTTAACCTTTAGACTCTCCTTGTTTGGTAGAGGGGTAATCTTATAGAACTATTTTTCGTTACTTTAAACTATTTTTAAAGTAATTCTTTGAACATTACTTAATACAATCTGAAGACAAGATGCGGAAAGATTGTGAAGTTAAGTGATATAGTTTAGTGTTTAGGATAACTTTTATTGTTTTGAAATAAAATAAACTCTCAAACTATTCAAAGAACTTACCGTACAGTTCGTCTAATTGAAATATTAGATAAGAGGAATAGGGTAACTATTTATAGTTACTTCTTTACGGTATCTTATAAAACCGAGAAAGTCAAACTAGTTTGGTTTGGCTTTTAACAAAGAAATAAATTTCTTTGTTTTCTCTAAGTTCCTAGTGTTTTCTAGGAATTTTGCGAAGATAAAGAGGAAAGGAAGAATAAAATTGGCAACAGTAGTAGATGAACTATTTGCTGACTTACAGGTGAGTAAGGGTGAGAGCAAAAGTGAGTTGAAACAAACCTCACTATTTGACTCAGAAGAACACCGAAATTACCTAGAAGGTATTATTGCTAGGGGTCAGAAGTCCAAGCTATTAGCTTGGGAAATTGAGAACTTTGCTCAATATGAGAAAGAACGTTTTGAGTTCGGTTCTCATTGGGTTTTGTTATTAAAGGCTTTCAACTCAACTGGGAAATCCAACGCTTTGAAGGCTTTGGAGTACAACTTAACCACCAAGGGTATCGGCTTGCAACTAGCGAAAGGCTTTATTAAGCACGGAGCGTTAGAAGCAAAAATTACAACCTTTTGGTCGGATGGGTTAGAGGTTGAGTATTATTTAACTCGAACGAGTTTGAGTCCTCGCTCTACGTTTAAGAACGGTTATAGAGTGTACTTGAATGAATACGGCACTAGAAAAGAGGTCTATAACACTCTTGTAGATGGTCGCTTTGTAAAAGTCTCTGAAACCCCAAGTTTCTTAAAACGCTACTTCAACTTAGCAGAGGTTGGTGGTCGTTATTTGAACTTAATGAGGGGCGCAGAGGGTCTTCCTGTGTTGGAACAGTCACCAGCTTCACTTAACAAGATGTTGTCGCAAGCAGCAGACTTAGAAACGGCAGAGCAAGCGATTAAACAAATGACAGATGATAACAAGGAAACGTTCCAACAACTAGAGGTTGTAGAGGGTCGTATCCGAGTCTATTCTCAGGATATTGTAGAACGTAGGCACTTAACAAAAGAGGTTATTCGACAACTAGAAAACCAAACACACACTTTTGAACAATTAGAAAAAGGCTCAGAGGGTATCCTCGAAGTTGCAAGCGACTTGAAAGCTATGTCTGAGTTAGAAGGTACGACTACGATTGATGGTGTGGATTTGAAAGCACTCAATCAAGTTCATTCTATTCAAACGAAGTTAAAAGAGTTTGGCTCAGAGGTTTCCTTACCGATTGTTGAAACTGCTAATTTAACTGATTTGGCAACCTTAGATAAGATTTCAAAAGGTCTAACTGCTTTAAATGAGGTTGAGAGTTTCGGGCAAGCTCCTAGTAGCTCTTCAACTCAAGTTTTGGAAGTTATTTCAACTTTAAACTCGGCTATTGAAGATTTGAATACTGCACCTAGCTTTGGAGTGATTGAAGAGAGCAGAAATGATGAAGTTTTATCTCTCTTAGCTTTAGAGTCTCAATTCTCAGAATTGGAAATTTTGGACAAACAGATAGAACTTGAAGGTTCAGAGAAAGAGTCTTGCTTTAAAGAAAGCGAAGAACTTCTACAAGAGTTGAAAACTCAAGGGTATCCCGTTGGTGTCTGCTCACACTGTGGTCATCTTTCGATTACAGAACCTTTTGAGATTGGTTCAACCGTAGTAAGTCCACATGAGCATAGTTAGGAGGTCTCAGATTGGCTCAGATTTGATTTTAAATTAGTTGGGGTCTATTTGTACCTTTGAGATTTAAAAATCGAGTAGAGAGCAAATGAGAGGGTTTTAAAACAAAACAGAAGGAGGTTCGTGTTATGCGAATTTTATGCGGTACTAAAAGACATACATACAAAGGGGTTCGAGCGTTTTTAACTGATGAAAAGACGGTTGATGGGTTGCAAGTTGTTGAAGTTTTCCCAAAAATTATGAGTAAATCTTCTTTTTATGAGGGTGAAATAAACGCGTTTGAATACTTCGAGAAGAAAGGTTACTCTATTTACATGAACTCAGTACATGAGGCGGATGATGAAGAGGGGATTCAAGATTGGCTGACTCTTTACAATAACGTAGAAGAGGTTATTTTATGACATCTAAAGTACCAAGAGGGTATCCGAGTCGAGAAATTACCGACAATTCAGCTCGTATGTTGGTTGCAGGTTTTCAACAGTGTCCAGACTTGTGGTCTTTTCGGATTTCTATGATTTTAAACATTGAGATTTGTATTAAGAAATTGACCTTACATTTTTTACCAGAAACAGTTTCTTCGACTGCAAAATCTCACCTAGTCTTAAAATTGTTAGGTTTGTTGCGAGATTATATTCCAGAGTTACACTCTTTTATTCAAGAAGTTAGTAAAGATAAAGCTCGCTGGAAGTCTGTAGGTGCTTTCAGCTACACTCAAGAAAGATACAGTCAATATGTTGTAGATTCTCTACCTTTACTTCCTTTACCGGAAGATTTAGTTACTATTTATTGGATTTTATCCGATGCTTTAAGATACTATGGCTTAGATTAAACGTTAAAAGGAGAGGAAAATTTGAAAAAAGTAATCGGCAACACCTCAGTTACTTTTGGTGACCGCCACATTGAAAATGTGTATAGAGGTCAACACATCAACTACCAAGAGAACTGTTATTGGTGCATGGATAAAACGTTGGAGAGAGTTCAACTACTCGAACCAGAGTTATATAATGAAACAGGTGACTTTATAGGGGTTCGTACAGGGGTGTCTTGGCTCTCTGGTGACCGCATTATGTTAAGTCGCACAATGAAATTTTTGGACTCAATTAAGGGTCACAAGGTTATTAACCGTGGAAACCATGATTTGCATGGGTCTGAGGAACGTAATGATTATTTGTTCTTGTCATCTTTAGGTTACTTTGACTCACCAGCGCATTTAGCAGAAGAGGATAAGCAAGTAGGTCGAGTGATGTTAGAGTCACCTGACTTGATTGATCCAGACACAAATGAGCCTTTGAGAGTGATTTTTCACTATGTTCCTTATGGTAAGGAATTTGAAAAATTGGATATTGTAGAGGGTATCACTAATATTGCGATAACTCACTACGATTTCCGAGTCGGTTTGACAAACTTTACAAACAACCCCGAAGCGATTGATTTAACGACTCATGAACCGTTTTATGGAGTGGACTTAATTTTGAATGGTCACATCCACCAACCTAGTGAGTTGAAGTCGTTCAAAACTGAGGGTGGAACTACTTGTGCTTTTATGAACCTTGGTTGTATGGCTCGTCCGAAGCGTTCAGAAGACTATAGTTTTGTATGGTGTGCAGTAGTGAAGCTGCGTAAGAATCCAATTACAGGTTTACCAGAGGTTCACTTTGACCCACAAGTATTTGAATTAAAACCACCTTCTGAGATTTTCTTGGAAGATACAGAAGGGTCAGTAGCAGAGCAAGTCAAAGCAGAAGGAAAACAAGCTCAACTCTCAGAAGCCTTAGAGGGTCTGAGAGACTTCAACTGGGCCGGGGTATCCCTATCAGAGCGCTTAAATCTTATGGTCTTAGAACCAGAGATTAAAGACTTGATTAAGCACTATTTGGCGCTTAATTAACGGTTGTTTTGTTGTGGAGATAATTATTGCAGTAGGTTTGTTGATTATTTTTCAACTCTCCTACTTACTAATTGAAATAGTAAAGTTTTCAGTAAGTGCTGATAAGCGAAGAAAACAAGAAGAAAATAGGAAGGACATAAAATGTCAGTAGAACAAACATTGGCTCGATTAGAGTCTCTAAATAAAAAAGCATTGGAACATAACCGTAAAGAGCAAGAAATTCGAGGGTCTAAAAAGGCTCGTGTTCAAGCGATTTTGAAAGAAGTTGAAATCCTCAACTCCTTTGGGTATCCGATTAAAATGGAACTCGCTAGTGAGACGGAGTTCACAAAAGAGTCGATTGAATCTTACAAAGCATTTGCAAGTAAGATTTTGGCTGAGAAAGTTGCTGAAGCAGAGCGCTTAGAGAAGTTCTTTGAAGCGGTAGAGAAGAAAGACTATGACGCTATTAAGGAAATCACAGGAGAAGATGTGTCTGCGGTTTCTTATGATGTTGAAGTAGCAGATAGTAAAGAAGTCAAAGCAGAAGCAAAAGAGATGACTGCTCAAATGTTGGAAAATGATGCAGTTGTTGATATTGCAAAAGGGGCCTCTCCACTTATTCCAGAACCTACAAAGGAACTTAAATTTGAAGAAACGGTTCCAACTAAGGAAGAGCAAGCGGTATCCTCAACTACCTCAGAAACTCCAACAAGTGTAGAAACTACACAAGTTGAAAATAAACCAGCTACTACAGATACAAGCGCAGTTGATTTGTTGAGTGGTGTATTTGGTAGTGCAACTCCAACTGAAACTGTAGAGGTAGAGGTTCCTAAAGTTGAGGAAACGCCTAAATCAACACCAAGCGCAGATACAAATCCATTTGCAGGGTTTGACACTGCTTCTTGGGAACAAGGCTTCAAGTTAGATTAAGGAGAACTGCTGAGATATGTTTTTAAAAATTGCATTTGACACATTAGCAGAAGAAAGTCGCTTGCTGATTGATACAGTAAAGCGCTCTATGATTGATCCTAAGAGCAAGAACGTAGTTATGAAGATTGAACCTAGCGGTGCAGTATCCTTCCTTGCCCTTACAGATATTGTGGTTGCAAAAACAAGTGTAACCACTTCTGCGGTAGAGGTTACAGAATTTGAAGGAGAAGAACCAGTTTACTTCCAAGTACCAGCTATGACCTTAGAGAAGTTGATTTCAACTTATGCAGCTAGTGAATTGACAACTCCATTGAGCGTAACATTCCACCCTCTAACTGATATTGAGGTTGCGATTATCGTTCAAGAAAGCTTGAAGTTACCAGACAAAGATGAAGAGATTCGTAACTCTTCTCTTATTGCAACAACTCCACCGTTTTATGTTTCGGACTTGTACCGTTTGGAATATATTAGCATTGCAGATAACGAAGAAGTTCCTTTTGTTGAGTTGACAGAGCAACAACGTGAGGACATGATTCAAACTTTGAATGACTTAGCTCCTTACACACCAACAACGAATGAAATCCACAACGATTTAATGTTCAACCCAAGTACAAAGGCTTTGGAGTTCTACAAAGATACTTACATGCCTAGTGTTCAGAATAATATGGACTTCTTCTTGGAAGAGGGTGGTCTTCGTCCCATGAGTTTGATTGCTTTGAAAGACTTGTTGGCTAAAGGTTTGTTCTCATTCTACAAAGATGAAGAAAAACACTTCTTTGTCTTGAAACAAGATGCTACTGTATTGGGGGTTCTCTATGATGTAGATGTGGCTTACCCACCAAACTCTTTGGATCAACTGGGAGATTTACCTTGGGTATCATTATCTCGCCCTCTTGTTGAAATGTACTTGAAGCGTATTAACGCTTTAAGTGGTTTGATGTCAGCAGAGCGCATTCAAGTGATTATTTCTGAGGATTTGAAGAACATTACTTTCAAGTATGGAGATTTGGATTTAACTGCCCCTATTGAACACGTGCATAAGGTAACAGAAGGTAACCAAGCGAAGTTGGAGTTAGGGGGTTTCCAATTTGGACTTTCCCCAGTTTACTTTGATTACTTGTTGTATGGTAAAGGTGAGTTTGCTGATGATATTCGCTTTGGATTTGCGGGTGCAGGAAAATTTGTCTTTATTAAGAGTTTTGACTCATCTAACATTTGGTCTGTTGCTATGAGTAGTAACTAGATTAAGCAAGGAGGAAGGGGGTATCCTTTGGTTTCAGAAACATTCGTAAGTCGTCTAGGTGCGATTAAACAAGACTACTCCTTGAAAGAGGATAGACTTAGAAAGCGCCAAGAGGATATTGCACAACTAGAAGATTTGCGCACTCTCTACTTGAATAGAGCAAAAGCCTTGCAATACGTTGTTATGTTAAGCAATGACGGTACAAAAGGTTTGCGCGATTATATGGAGGGTATCATTAACCGAGCTTTGGCTTTGGTCTTTGGAGAAGATGTTTATAAATTCTCTTTGATTTCCGATTTGAAAGCTCAAAAGGTTCACTTGAATTTATTGGAGTTCAAGAACGGTCAATGGAACGAATTAGTGATTGGTAAGCAAACAGGAGACGGTATGGGTCAGATTATTGCCTTTCTGTTCTCTGTAGTATTGACTGAGATTACCAACCACCGTATGTTGTTTGTCGTAGACGAGTTGATGGGTGGGCTTCATGAAAAAGCAGTAGAACTAGTGCAACGTTGTATTGCTGAGTTTGAAGGTCATGGCGGTCAATTCACTATGATTGAGTACACATTTGAGGACTTCGGTAAAGAATTGATGTTGGCTTTCGACAATAAGAAAGAGCGCACCAACATTGTGGATTCGAGAGAATATCCATTATTGCCAGAAGAAAAAGAAGTTGCAACTGAGGTTGCAGTATAATAAAAGAGAGGGTTCGCTCATTGCGGTATCTTCTCTTTTTTTCTTGCTTTTCCTTTGCGGATTTGTTAAAATGAAGAAAATAAACGACAGGTGGGCTTATTAGTGGACTTAACAGAAAATAGACTTTATAGAAGTCAATTAGATTCCAACAAAGTTGTAGTAGTTAAAGAAATAAAAGAGAATGAAATTACCTTTCTTCATGCACCTCCAATAAATAGCGATATTCATTGGTTTGTACCACCAAAATGTGAAACTTTGTCTTTGAGTGAGTTTAAAGCTTTGTACTGTCCTTTCAAGCAGTAAAACACTCGTGGTATCTACTTTTGCCAACTAAATCAAAAATGTAACAAAGTCGTAATATTAAATTGCGACTTTCTTTGTTATAATTAAACCATTATTTGAAAAGTAGAGGAATTTCTCGTATGAAAAAACAAGTATTATCAACGCTTTTGTTGAGTACAATATTATTAAGTCAAGGTTTAACGACCATTCAAACAGTAAGTGCAGGAGCTTTAAGTCCTCATGAGGTAGTTGATGTACCACAAGCAAATTTAACCTCAACAGGTGTATCTAACTCTGCCATTGCAGAACAAGACCAGAAAGTGGAGCAATTAACAGAGAAACAAAAAGAAGCAAGTTCTCAGTTAAATGATGTACAAAGTAAGGTTACTGCTTTAGAGACGGAACAAGCTAATTTACAAGCTGAAACTGACCATTTAGAATCAGTCTCTAAAGACCTAGAAAAAGACATCAACAACTTGTCTAAGAACATTGTCTCTCGTCAAGAGTCTTTAGAAAAACAAGCTCGCAGTGCTCAAACAAGTGGTTCAGTTTTAGATTATGTAAATGCAGTAGTTAATTCAAACTCTATCTCTGATGCAATTTCTAAAGTTACTTCTATGAATCAAATTGTTGAAGCAAGTAACAAGATGTTGGCACAACAAAAGAGTGACAAAGAGGACATTTTAGCGAAACAAGAAGAAAATAACCAAGCGATTAACAAGGTTATTGAGAACAAAGAAAAGCTAGAAGATGATGCGCAAGCTTTAAACTCTCGTAAAGCTGAGTTGGAAGTCGCTAAGTTAAACTTAGAGGTTGAGAAAACCGAAGCTGAAGATAAGAAAGCTGAGTTAGTAGAGAAAAAAGCAGAAGCAGAACGCCAAGCAGCTAAAGCTTTGGAAGAAGAAAAAGCTTACTTAGCTCAAAAAGAAAGTGAAAAAGCAGTAGTAACTAACTCTGCCAACACTTCGTTAGAGCAAGAAGTCTCAGTGGTATCCACTCCATCTGCTCCAACTACCTCAGAAGAAGTAGCTCCAAGTTCTGAACCTCAAGAGGAAGTCGCAACACCAACACCAACACCAACACCAACTGTAACTCCTACGGTGACTACAACAAGTCGTCCTAGATACAATACAGATGCTTCAAGTTATCCAATGGGTGAGTGTACTTGGGGAGCTAAAACATTAGCACCTTGGGCTGGAGACTATTGGGGTAATGGAGCGCAGTGGGCGGCAAGCGCTGCTGCCGCAGGATTTAGAACAGGTTCAACACCTCAAGTTGGTGCGATTGCATGTTGGAACGATGGTGCTTATGGTCACGTTGCGGTTGTAACTGCGGTTGAGTCTAACACTCGTATTCAAGTTTCAGAGTCAAATTATGGTAAGAAACGTTATATTGGCAACCACCGTGGTTGGTTTAATCCAACTACAACTTCAGAAGGTTTTGTAACATATATCTATCCAAACTAAGAAAAATAAGAATTTTGGTCCCGCATGGTAGGTATGCGGGATTTTTGTATGTTTTCATTTGGATAGTAAGTAGAAAATCTTGAAAGTTGAGATATATAACATGTATGAACTACTAAAAGGTTCGCAACTTGTGTCAACTCAAAACCAACAAGTACAAGGAGTTGTACACGGTAAAGTAACCAATAAATACGTTGAAAATTTTGAAAGGCTCTTATGTGCAGGAGCATATAAACAGTTAAAAGAAAGAAAAGACAAAGGAATTACTGAGGGTATCATTTCCAAGTTTTCACCTAATAATGTGCGTAGAGTAGTTTTAGGTTTGGATGGTATTTACGTTCAGTTTTATGTTTCCCCAGTCAATTTCAAGGCAAAGGAACAGTTTGTACCAATTACTTTTACAGAGCAGTTAGGTACAGAGTTGTCAGCAGAAAGCAAGTCCACTCCGATTACTAAAGTATTGAGGGGTGATAGTCGCTCTCTCTTTGGTTCACGTGTCTTCTCAAGTGTAGAAGAGATTATTGTCTTGAGCAGTAGCCCAGAAGTTCAAGGGTATCTGCTTGATAACCACGGTCTCGATTGGTTCTTAGACCCAAGCAGAAAACAAACGGTAGAGTCTTCCTTTAAGCGATTGAGAGCAGTTGGTTTGGTGGAAGACAGTGTGACTTGTAAAGAGTTTGTAGAGAGTCATAGAGAACAAATCAATGACCCTTATGGTCTCATTTTGAGAGACACAGAATTGAACTATGTTGGTGCTTTGTTCAATGATGACTTATATTACACCCACACGGCTCTTCGTCCTCAATATTATGAGATGGATGAAGAAGGTGGCGCTTTGTGGAACTATTTCCAAGAAGTTAAGAAAGGAACGCCTAAATCAACTAAACCTTTGGAAACTAAAGATATTGGAGGAGGGTTCTTAAAAGACTCCGACTTAACTTTGGTTACGAACTTCTTAGGCTTGGTTCATGTCCTTGAGGGGTATCAGTTTGAGATTTCAGCTCAATTTCCAACTTTAAAAGAGACTTTAGAGGTTGGAGAACATAACAAAGCTCTAGCAAAAGAGTATGTAAACTCGATGGTTGCTTTTGTGAAAGAGCATAGAGATATTACTTCTTATCCGACTCCTAAGGTGACTATCACTTCTGACACAACTTATTTGAGAGCAGTTTCCGTAGCTAATTACCTTTTGAAGAATAAAGATAAGGTAGGCTTGAGTAAAGGTGTTGATTCCGTATTTGTGGGGTATCTCACTGCGCTCACCACTTGCTTGGAGTTGGCTTTAGAAAACATCACTTTTGATTTTATGAGTTCTGAGTTTGTTTCAAGTTATAAGAGTGGGTTAGAATTGTACTTAAGTAACTTGTCTGATGAAACGGAAGAAACAGAAGAACCTTTGGAGACAGAAGACGAGGTTTCAGAAGAACCAAACGAAGAAGATAAAAATAGTGAGAAGTACCAAAGTCTTTACGATAAACTAGAGAGTTTCGGACTTGATTTAGAGGGTGTAGAGTTTAAACCTTTAGCAAGAGAAATTACTTTAGAGGGTGTAGATTTTTTACCAGATAGTGTTTTAGAAACAGTAGGTGAGGTTTCGCCTTTGTTTGCAGTAATCAGTTGGTTATCAATGAACTCGGTTTACTCTTTTGATACGTTCTTTAACGAAAAAGAGTTCTTCCAATTAGCTTGCTCTTTGAAAGAGTTGGATTTATCAGATGAAGAAGCAATTAAACTAGCAAGTTTCGGTATCTTTGGTTTAGAGTCAACTTCTATTTTTGATGGTTACAATGAGTTTATTGATAAACACTCTAAACTAAAAGAACAGTTTGCAGAATTGGATAGTTACTTCGCAAATAAAGGTAAAGATTCAGAGTTTAAACAGATTAGACCTTCTTTTAAAGATTTTGCAGAGCGTTTCGCTAATGAAGTTTCTGTGGAGTTGTTGACTGCGCCTAATTATTTAGCAGTAGATGTCTTGCGTTCTGCTTATGGTTTTAATGCTTTGGGTGTTCCATTGCCTAAAGTATCTCAACTACCTAAATTAAGCAAACTTCTAACAGATTTGGTAAATACCACAAGGGTATCCTACCGTTTCCGTCGAGACTTTGAGAAGTTTGAAAAAGAATTTGGAGCAGATGTTATTAGTCGTTTGAGCAGTAAACACTTAACCAAAGAAGGAGATTTCCTAAGTCATGCTATAGACCCTCATACTTTCGTAAAAGTAGTAAGTAGCATTTTCAGTTACTATCCGCCTAGCGAAGTAAGAGATATTAGTGGGGTGTTCCAAAAAGCCTTAGAATTAGTAGAGAAGAAAGAAGGTGAGATTAGTGAGTAAAGTACAAGACCAGATGGAGAAAATCTCAAACCAACTTGGTTTAGGTTTAGACAATCAACAGATTGTAGATGTAGTCTACAGTTCTGTAGAGGAATTAGTAGAAAACGGACTTGAAGGTTCAGATGAGGTCGTTTATTTCTATGCTACTTGTATGTTAGCTTGTGCCTTCGGTCAACTTTCTTTAGATAGAAAAGCAAGCGGGTTTACCTTTGGTTTTAGTGACTTAAAACCGATTTATACTCAGTTAGAGTCAGAGTTAGCAGTTCATTCTGTTGAAAACCAACTGAAAAATCAGTTAGCGGTCTCCGACTTGCGCTCTAATTCTTTGAAAGACTTAAAAGCCGAACAATTAGAACACTTCTTAATTGATGATATTGCGACTGTTTCAAAGGCTTTAGATTTAGAGTTTGACCCCACTTCGGTATCCTCAGAAGTCAAAGACAGTTTGGTTTCTGTTGAAGATGAGACTTTCGCTAGAAAAATAAAGGCTTTAAAGTCGTCAAGTAAATTGAACGCTGATGTGGTTTCTTTGGTTGACTCTTTGCTTGATATTTATGATTTTGCTTTTGAAGCAGGCTATGAATTAGATAAATACGAAGGGGTCGTAGTTGGTCTACCTGATCTGCCTATGGTGATTATCCAAGGAGAACAAGCAGTCCAACCAAATTATACTGCATCTTACTATGCAGGAGAAGCTATGTTTTCTCCTCTTCGCTCTATTTCGGTAAACACTTCAAGACAAGTAGACTTAAAAGAAATTGTAGAGTCAAGTAAACCTATTTATTACCCTTACAAGATGTTGGAGTTTGCTTTAAGTCGTAAAGTAACGGTTCAAAAAGATGATTTGAACTTCCCTTCAGTTCCTATGAAGTGGAAAGGTTCAGACGGTCAACGTGAATCGATTAAAGATTACTTAACAAAGAGATCTTGGGAATACTTAGTGTTGGTGTGCGATAGTTACCAAGATGGTTATTTTTGGTCAGACAAAGTTGCATACTTTGGGAAAGGTGCAACAAGACCGATTACTCCAACAGACAACCAAGTGTTTAAAGAATATTTAGCTAAATTTAAAGCTACGTTCTCTACTTTTTCTATCTTGAAAAACCATGTAGGGATGATGGAAGATGAGAAGTGGGCTTCTGCTGAGTGGGTGGTATCCGCTCCGATTTCGGAACTCCAAAATAGTGAGTTCAATCATAGTAGTGCTTTATACACAGATGTTTTTGAATATGGCGGGGACTTTGAAGTTCCTTTAGTTAAAGATTTTAAAGATGTCCGAGTGAGCCATTACACTCACATTGCTAAACCAGAAATTGCAGAGAGTGAGCCTTTATTTGCCTATAAAGCTTTGGAGTCTTTACAAAGAAAAGGTGAGAAACTAACTTATGGTTATCAGTTGCTAGGTAAAGGTCTTGATGGTCGTATTTTAACTTCGTCTAATGAACTAACAGCAGCTATAAACGCTGGAGCAAAGTTGGTGCTCACTTATTGGGCTGGTTCTCGCTCAGGGAAAGGAGTTTCCATTTCTAATGGTTTAGCGGTATCGATTGCTAACGGTCGTCCAGTATTTGGAGGTGATGGTAAACCAGACACAATGGTTCCTTACTACATTGCCTTTGGTGGAGCTGATTCTAATGGAATTCCGAAAGGTTACTTTATCCAAGCTGGTGTTTTCAATAAGTCTGCTATGCCCGTTGTCAACAACATTTCTGAGCAGTTGGATTGGGATAACAACCCAACGATTATGGGTTGGTTCGACAAGTCTATACCTAAGTGGTTTAGTGGTGTGAGCAGTTCTCAAAAGCGTTACACAGGTGCTTGGGGAGATATGGCTTTTTATCGCCACATGTTACTTGTCATGGGTATTGTTTCTCTCCGTGCTACTGTAAAAGCTAGTGATGTTGCTCTCTATGAAAAACTTGGAGGTGATGAAGGTATCCTCGGAATTTTCGACGAGGTTACAAACTGGTCTAACCTATTTGGTTCTAAGGCTTTGAGTTCTAATGGTGGCTGGTTCCAAAGTATTATGTCAGATCCAGAATTAGATGAGCTTGTAGATTTAGGTCAAAATTACTTAGGTGGTTTACTAAAAGAACAAGCAACTCGCAAATTTGAACGTACTTTAGATGATAAAGCAGGTGAGCTGAGAAACAGAGCTTACTTGCGAGACTTATATGATAAACTCGATGAAAGCATGCAACTTTTGAACAAGTTGAAAAAAGCAGGTTTCCAAAACGAGGAGAGCTTGCGCTCAAGTATTTACTTAGTAGGTCAAAGTTTCAACATGGGTGGTTTTGATAAACTTCCTCGAAACAAAGGAAATGATGCTTCTTCCTTTAAAGCTGCTTGCGACTACAAAAATGGTGTAGTAGACCCTTGGTTGTATACCTTGTTAAACTTAGATACAGGTTTCATGGTGGGGTACAAAGGTACTGAAAAGTCTCAATACTGGTCTAGTCAAAATGGGTCAGACTCTAAGCGGTATCTCACTTCAAGTTCTCGTAGATTTGCTTACTTTGGCTCAGTTGACTTCCCAACTATTCGAGACGAAAATCCACAAAATAAAGGGTTAGCTCGCTCGGTTAACTCTCAAATGGAGGGTGGGGCAGTTTACTTTAAACCTTACTTGATTTTAGGTGACTCTCAAGGTTCTTGTGTCACTCAGTTGGAGAAGAACTTAGGAAGTAAAGCTGAGTCTATTAAGTCTCGCAACTCAAATCCTAACAACCCTAGTGAATGGGATGAACGAATAGGAGTCTTGGGTTATCTGAAGGCTCTTGGCTCCAGTGATATTAGTAAGTCTTTTGTACGAGCTAGAGAGATTGCTGATTTAGTAGTAGCTCAAATGGGTTATGAAGGTTCTTACTTAGAGTTTCTTTTGGACTTAAGACCTGAGTGGAACTTTTCATGTGAAGATGTAGTAATGGCTTTCACAAACCAAGACGCTTATTTAGCTAAGAAAAAAGAGACCGTTTACTATAAGGTAGATGAACTTTTAAATGAATTAGTTGAGTTTAAACAAAGTGGAGGTGCAAACAATGAAGAAGGTTCAACTACTCCAAACACAGTAGACCTTCGCCCAGAGTTTGCAACCAAAGAAGTTAAAGCTGATGAAGTAGAAGAACCAACTTCTCTTTCTGAGGAAGAAGACACTTCAAACTTCTCAGACCTACATGAAGAAATTACCTCAGAACCCATAGCAGAGTCCTCAGTTTCGTCTGAGAGCGATTTAAACTTGTCAGTCGATAACTTAGAAGGTGAACTTCAAAAATGGACTAGAGAGCAATCTGAGCCTTCTGAGAGCATACAAGCGAAAACACCTAATGTAGCTGACTCTGTAAATGTTGTTTCTGCTTTAGCAAGTCAGCTAGGGGTATCCGAAACGGCACTTATGTCCGTTTTGCAGTCTGCTTTTGGTTTGCAAGGTTCTAGTATTCCTAAAGTAGAAACGATTGTGTCTACTGAAGAATTAAACGATAGAACGACAATGAGTCGAGTTGCTTCAAATCAAGCAGGTGTAGTCATTAAAGATGACCAAGACTTGAGAGAGTATTTGTTAGAGGATATTTACACTTACTTTGGTGATTGGAGTAGAGTTCGTAAGATTGAAATTATTGGTCGTCAGTTGTACTTCAATGGTTTACTTTATGAACCAGAGAAAGAGGGTATCCAATTTAGTCCTGAAGTTTCCCCATACTCTATTTCTTTATGGAACAGTGGAGGTTTCGGAGAATTATTCGATTGGAAACTGATTAGACAGTATTTGAACCCAACTTCTTTAGTCTTTGACTCTATGGATTATGCTTATAGAGAGTTTGACCTTATGGAGTCAAGTAGTTCTAAGGTTGTAGTGGAAAATGCCTTTAAGCGTTATTCTATGTTGCAAGACTTACAAGTAGGTACATACACCTTTACAAGAGCAGAAGTTGAGGAAATGATACTTGAAAGACAACCATTCTTATCAAGTTATGACCGTAGACAACAAGTCTTCCGTAGAGGAAATAGCAAAGGTAAGTCTTTCCGTCAAAGACGTTGGCAGAAAGCAAGAGAACACATGGCAGAGGGTCGCACAGGTCGAGCAATCGCATCTACCCTTGGTGCTGGTCTTGGGGTTGGTTTCCAAGGAGCAAGTCATGTAGGTGGTTTCTTCAATAAGGCAGCTAGGGTCTTCCGTCAAGCAGGTTCTTCTGTAGCTGAGAATTGGAGAGAACAAGATAATTCGAAACACTAAGAGATAAGGGTATCTGCCTTATCTATTGAGTTTTCAAATTAAGGTTAAGAGAGCGTTTTGCTCTCTTTTCTTTTTACTTTTTAACTTGACATTCTTACAACTTTTTGATATAATAAGAGAAATTAAATCAATAGGAGAATTTTAACTTGAAAGTAGAAAAAGAAAAGGTAGAGATTAATTCAGAAACCTTACCTTCATTGTTAAAGAAACTTTACAAGTCACAAAACCAAGTGCTTGTACGTATAAACGGTAAGGTTGTTTTGGATATGTTGGAATTAGATGGTTTAAGAAACTTGCTAATTAGCAAAGGGTATCCCCACATTTGGGTGGTTTCTAAAAGTTATGGTTACGAGCTTGATGTACCACCTTCAATAGAAAGATAGGTGTTAGTTATGTTGATTTTAAAATCAGATGTTTCAAGACCTTCTAAATTGAAAGGTCAGTCTTTAGTTTCGCTTTGTAAATTGTCAGTAAATAATTCGTCTAGGGAAAATATAACCCGCTTGACTACTTTTGTAAGCTCCCAAACATGAGGTGTATCTGTAGTTTCATTAAATAAACCAGAAGCTTATTTTCATGCAAGTGATATGGTTCTTTTCTTGAAAGAGATTGTTAGTCTTCTAAACATGGGTGTTCACGTTGAAATGTCTATTTATAGTGATGAAATTATCAATCTAGTCGGTCGTTTCATTGCAGACAACCTCATTTTAGAGACTGAGGTTGAGTTACAATTAGAGCTACCCCCAAGGTTAGATGAAAAGCATGGGGAAGTAGATGTTGTGCAATATGACTCAGAAGGTTACTTGAAAGAACCTTACAAAGTTGGTTATTTTGAATATGATTACTTTAACTATTTGTAGTAATTAGCGAGAGGAGAAAATATGTTTATTATTAAGTCAGGAATGTATCAAAAACCAAGATTGAGAGGTAAGTCATTAGTTGATTTATTTGGACTCTCAACTCGTAAGTCTTCTTTGGAGAATTTAGAACTATTCACAACGCAAATTAAACCTCTTATTCAGAGTGGTGAGCTTGGAGGTAAAGTAGTCAATTTCCCTAATATGACAAGTTATTTCCACCCAACACACCTCAGAGAAGTGTATGAATACTTGCGGTATCTAATTATGGAACGTGCAGTCACAATCGACTTTTCAGTTTATGATGGTACTTTAATTAACTTAGTTGGAGAAAGTATTTTACGAGGTTCAGTTTCAGATGACCAAGTTCGCATTCAACTTGAACTTGTAGATGGTGGAAGCCGAGACTTGCGCTTTGATGAGCAAGGTCGTATCCGAAATTGGCCGGTTGGTTATTTTGAGCCTAGTGCTCCATTTGATTTAAGTTTGTGAGGTGTTTGTATGTTACACATTTATTCAGACATTAGTAAAAAGACTAAGTTAAAAGGGAAGTCTTTAGTTGATTTAGGTGGTTTATCTGTAAGTGCAACCTCTAGTGAAAATTTAGATAGATATTGGAGTGCAATTAAACAGATTGCTTTGTCCAATCGTAGAGAAGTCAATTTCCCTAAACCAGAAGCTTATTTCCACCCAGAGCATTTGGGTATCGTTTATAACTCTTTGCTTGGTTTGGTTTTGGATGGTTACACAGTTGAAGTTTCCACCTACTCTTCTAGTTTTTTGAATTGGATAGGTGAAAAGATTGAATACCAAGAACTCTCCTCAACAGAAGTAACTGTTCAAGTGGAACATTCTGGTGTTTCGGCAATTTATTTGAACTATAACTCAAATGGGGTGATAGAAGGTTTTCCTATTGGTTATTTTTCACCTAAGAATTAGAAAGATAGGTACTTATGAATTTAGAAGAACTTAAGTCATTTATACAATCTGAGCTTAACTATACTGAGTTTACACAAGAAGGTAATACATTAGAGATAGTCTTTAAACGAAGTGTTGGGGAATATATTGTGAGTTTAACTTTAATTAGCGGTGTGGTTCAAGTGGTTGAGATTTATGATTCGAAAGATTATGTTACAGCTCTTTCAAAAGTACACAAATTTAAGTCATTTAAGCGTTTGCAGAATTTCTTGTTGTTATTCAACGGAGGTAGAGTAGATTGACTGTTGCAAAGTTAGTCCAAGAAATCTTTGATGAACCAGACTTTGAAAGTCATGGTTCTCTTTCAGATTTCACTTTAAGACGAGGGTTTAATACTCATCATATACGCATTATTTCAAGAGACTCTAATTACAATGTTTATGTTTTTAAAGTTATCGAAATCTTGCGTAAAAGCGATAAAATTGGGGAAGTTAAGCGTACCAACTACTTTAAAACCTTGGAAGAATTGGATTTACATCTTCGGAACATACGAAAAGGGTATCACACCTTTGAGTTTCGTCCTCGGTTTTAATTTGGAAATATTTTAGGAGATTGTATGTTTGAAAAATTAAGAAATTTAGTCAAGGGGGAACCTTCCTTTGATTTGTCTCTTTCTCGGAACTACACGGAAAAGGAATTACAAAATATTGCGTTACTCCTTAAAGATAACCCAGATCGACAAAGAGAATTTGAAAACATTTATACTCAGTTTGAGATTGATACAGAGAACTTGAATTTGTTTCAACAAAATGCTGCAAAAGTGATTGATAAATCAGATAAGTTTGTTTCTTTGTCTGAGAGTGCAGAAGTTCTAGTTGAGCAGATAGTTGAAGAGTTGGTGTCTCAAACAGTTGTTTGGGATTCTACAAAAGGAGAGGTTCTACCTCCTCCCACACTAGTGCGGTATCTAGCAGATGCGAAAGTTTTGCTTTCGTTGCAAGAGCAAGGTGTTCAGTTTAGTGGGTATATGTGTAAGACAGATATACTAGAGTCAAGCTCTAAAGCTCTCTTAAGTCAATACAACTCGTATGTAAAGACTGGGAACAAGTTTTTCTATGACTTGTTTAGACAAGGGTTGGACATTTTAGACTTAGACTCTTTTGTATATGAGTTATTAAACCACGACCTAAATACTATGTCGAATTGGCTCTTTGCGATTAAAGAAGTGGTTGATAAAACACAATTCTTTAAAATTCCAAGGACTCGTATTATAAAAGTTCCATTAGCTTTATTGCAAAGTACACGTGTAAAGACTTAGCTAAGTCAGGTTCTAAATTGGGTGAATTGAAGTTAGAGATACTTGGAATGCCCCATAGCCGAGAGCCTTTAGGTACTAAGGTTTCTATGACTAGAGTTTGTCATGAGACGGAAGTAGTGACGCATTTAGGTTATATTATTAGCACGTTTAAGCAGTTTGAAGAGATGGTTGTAAACCAAAGCAATTAAGAATTGAGGGAGAGTATGTATTTAGACGGAAAACAACAAGTAGAATTGAAAGTTGAGCAACTTAATCAGAGGTTAACTGAACTCAGTATCCCTCAACTTCGCTTTGAATTTGAACCGAAGTTAAGTTTGATTAGATTGACTTATCAGAAAAAGCCTTGCTTTAATGTCATTGATTATGAAATTAGCGATTACTATGACGATCTTATAGATTGGTTAAATTATCCCGAAGGTAACTTGTTTCTATATCAACAGTTGGTATCACATTTTAAAGGCGCATTCGCTCGCCTTATCAAACTTGATGACGGCAGTTTAGGCTTGACCTCAAATGGTTTGACTTATCAATTTGGTTACTTGAACGGTCAGTTACTTGTAGTTTGCTCTAAAAACTACGAAAAAGACTTACTTGAGTTGGGTACTAAACTTGGTGAGATGAAAATTGAAAGAGTGATTGTTCCCAAGGAAAAGAACCCTATGTGGTCAAAATGTAGTGTAGGAAAGATGATTCATGAAACAGAAGTTGATGAGACTTTGATTAGAATTGAGTCTGATTATAAGAACTTTGAAGATATGTTTGTATATCAAACGGCACAAATTACAGATAACTAGAGGTAAATTGTGAAGATTACAATTCCAAAATAAAGAAAGATAGAGAGGTATGCTCTCTCTTTTCGCTTGACAAAATAAATCAATTTTGATATAATAGAGAAAATAGAAAAGGAGATTAGGTTCATGAAACCAACATTATTAAATTTTAACAAATTGGAGTCTATGGTAATTCGTGGAGATTATCAAGGTTTTAAAGGTCATGGGGCAAAAGGTAATGGTTATTTGCAACCTAAACACAACGGACAACGTAACCGTAAAGCATTGTTCAATGATTTAAGAAAAGTTTTCGCTCGCGAATTGGGTATCTATTCTGAGTCTGACCTTTCACCTCGTCAAAAAGAATACATCAATCGTATTTTGAACTTGAAATTGAATGAAACAAATCAGTTGAAGTTAGAAAGTTCTAAGACTCGTCAATTAGTTTTTGTAAGAGCAGTAAGAGATTATGTATCGCAAGGGAAGTATTTTTATTTCATGTTTGGACAAGAATTGACGCTTATGCATTTAAAGAAGGAGTTGAAGGAAAATGAGAGCTTACAAAACAGAAATAGACCCAACTCCAAGTCAAATTGAGTTGATACATAAGACTTTTGGATGTACTCGGTTTATTTACAACCAATTTGTATCTGAGAACTTAGAGAATTTAGCTTCGGATAAAGACTATATTTCTGCTTTTGATTACTCAAAGAGAGTAAATAATGACCCTAACACTCCTACTTGGTTGAAAGAAGTGCCTAGTAAAGCAGTAAAACAAGCTTTAATTTATGCAGATAGAGCTTTTAAAGACTATTTTTATAAGCGTAGTGGTAAACCTAAGTTTAAAAAGAAAGGTTCTAGTGAAAGTTTTTATCTGATTGGAACTATAAAAGTCGAGCGACATAGGATATTTGTACCTGTTTTGAAGTGGCTTCGATTAAAGGAGTTCGGTTATATACCTAAGAATATCAGCTCCGTAACAATTTCTATGAAAAATGGCAGATATTATATTTCTTGCTTATGTAAAGATGAGGTTGATGAACGTATTCCTTTATCTGATTACAGTATGGGTATCGATTTTGGTCTGAAAGACCAATTCATTACTGAGGATAGAGTAATTCCTTCCATCAATAAGTCTCTGCGTATTAGACAGTTAGAGCAACGTTTAAGAAGAGAGCAAAGAAAACTATCTCGTAAATATGAAGCCAATATGGTTGATAAGGTTTATTACAAAACCGGTGCCAAGAAGGGTCAACTTAAGTCTTATAAGTGGTTGAAACCTTTGTCTGAGTGTAAGAACATTCAAAAACAGAAATTGAAAGTAGCTCGTATTTATGAGCGTTTAACTCGTATTCGGACGGAATATAATCGAAAAGCATTGCGCTCTTTAGTTTTAGAGCGAAAACCAAGCTCTATCACTATTGAAGATTTAGCAGTGCGTAATATGATGAAAAATCGTCATTTGAGTAAAACGATTTCAAATGCTCAGTGGTATCAATCTCGACTTTACTTAGAAAATTTGTGTAAAAAGTTAGGTATAGAACTGAGATTAGTAAGTAGATTTTATCCCTCTAGTAAATTATGTTCTGATTGCGGTTTTAAGTATAAAGACTTGAAACTAAATGAAAGAACTTGGATTTGTTCTAACTGTGGTAGTAAACATGATAGAGATATTAATGCAGCTATTAACTTAAGGCAATGTAAAGAATATACTGTATTGACCGCAGTATAACTAGGTCACTACCGTGGGTTACACGGGAAGTTAAGCTTGTGGACTGTTGTATCAAATGAGAGTAGACGTTACATTTCAAAATGTAAAGACAAAATCAGACAGGATGAAGCAAGAACATTTTTAAAATAATTTAGAAAGGTCATGAAATATACGTTTGAGTATATTTATGTAACAGCTTTGAGATGTCTAATCTATCTAAATTTCGACCAAGTAGAGAAAATAAAGGTCTTGATATTAAACTGGTTCGGTGTGACACGTATTCCTCCAGCTTTGAAAGTTTGTACAATACTTACACAACGTATTTTGAGGAACACCCTAACGGTTCTTGGTTTCCAGAGTTTCAACGTGGGTTGGTTTGGACACAAGAACAGAAAGAACAGTTGATTTTATCTATGCTCAATGGTTTACCTATTGGTGCGTTTTACTTAAATGATTGGTGGTTTGACGATGATGAAAAACGTGCCAAAATGGATCATGTTTTGTTTGATGGTCAACAACGATTTACTGCAATTTTGGATTTTCTTACTGGAAAATTTCCTATTACCTTTGAGGGTAAAGAATATTATGTAACTGATTTGTCTTTCCAAGAGTGGCTAAATATCAAGCGGTATCCTATTAGCATTGTCCACTCTTATATTGAAGAATGGAATGATTTAATTGACTACTATGTGCTAATTAACAAAGGTGGAACTCAACACACAAGTGAAGAGTTTCAAAAGGCTTTAGATTGTAAGGAGTAAAAAATGAAGAAAGAGGAAGTAATTTTAACTAACTTGGAGCAAGTAATGGAACACAGTGAGGTTGACGGTTTTTTAACAGTTAGTCGATACTTGCAACAAAGTCCTTCAAATACGCTACAATATTTATATAAAGCAGTGGATGGTTCACTTTTGGAAGTTGACATTTATGCAACTGTGGATGGTCAACTACGAAAGTCGGTATCTTTTGAAAGTTTTGAGCAATCTAAAGGTTTCCCTATGGAAGTTACTTTAGCTGATTTAGAAACTGCTATTGAGCGCAGTAAACACCAAGCTCCTTTGAGATATAGAGGAATTTGTGCAACTAAGTGGGAAGAAATTAAGTTTTTAGTGGGTGAAGAGTGATGCGCACAAAACAACTATTGCAAGCAGTACAAGACACAACTAAAGACTTAACAATTCTACTAAGTTACTTGGCTTTAAGTGAGGAACATTATGGGACTCACGCTATTGTAGACCCTTTTGGAAAAGTTTTGTTGGAACATAAGTTTCACATGACAGATAAGGGTGAGATTGTAAAGACCATAGTACATGAAGACGGCTTTGAACAACCAACGCATCCAATGAAATTGGCTAAATTATCTTTGGAAGAGTTGTTAGCTATTGTGTCTTACTCTAAAACTCAATCACCATCTGAAGAGTACAAAGATACGTTTGAAAGTAAGTGGGAAGAGATTCAGAAAGTTACTGAATTGAATTTAGGTTTGAACTCAGTTATAGGTAAAGTTTAGAAAGGAATTTAATATGAATTCAACAAAAATTTGGTTCTCATCTAACATTGGGGATAGAGAACGTTTTTATAACATCTTGAAAGTAACCAATGGGGTATCTCGCTCTAAATTGCGCCAATATGGCAAAGTTGAAAATTATAATTATGGTGCAAGTCCACACTATTATGTGGACAACATGAAAGAACTACATGGTCTCATGCGTTCTCTTGAGCGCATTGAAAAACCTTATAAGGTTAAAGGTTTGTGGCTCACACCACACAGTAGAAAGAATGAGTTCAACTTATTTATTGAGTTTGATTTGGTTTAGAAAGAGAAGGTGATAAAATGGACACAATTTTACTTGAAACATTTCCTTATTCTCAGAAACAAAAAGGTGCGTTTAGAAAACTTTCCGCTTTCATTCAACAATCTTTAGTGAGTGAAGATTTTGGAAGTTATGATAAACTCAAAGATTATGAGTTTGATTTTAAGATTGAGGGTTCTATCAATCCTATGTCGGATGGTTATGTTTACGAAACATTTGTTTATTTGGAAGGGAAAGTAGTAGCAGTGATTCAAGCATTTGCACCTAATTGGGTAAGGGTTGCAGTTATTCCACCTACTGAAGTTAAAAAGGTGATGCACAACTCAGTTTATGTGGACTTCACAGATTTAATTGATACAGAAGTTCATCTTTGGTTTAATGACCTCCTTCCTCTAACAACAAGAGAAGTGAGACAAGCTCTACAATATCCATTTGGTTTTTCTGCAAGTTCTGAGAAAATTACCATTACAGGACTTAGAGGTAGTCACACCCTTTCTTTGGAATTTCAGTTAGGGAAAGGACTATAATATGTTTTGGCTTGGGTTCTTATTTGGCGATGAAAACCGTCAGTTAAAAGAATTGGAACAACGTAAGAAAGACCGTCAAGTAGAACGAGATAGAGAAACGATTCGTTTTATGGTTGAAGAATTGCGACCTCAACTAGATTTTATGAAGAAGAACAACTTAGAGAGTTTGACATTTACTCTTTTAGATCCTTCAAAGTTCAATTATAATTTGCTTTCCCAAGCACTATCCAAAATCGGCTCTAAAATCGCCTATACACGACTTGAAAAGTTTGAAGGTAAATTTCTACTCACTCTCTATAAAAATCGCCCAGAAGCGATTTCTCGGCTTCACAGAGCGTATATTTTGAGACTCTTACTTTGGTTTGTTTTTGCTTTGGTTTTTGCAGTTCCAGTTTATTTGTTCTCAAAAACTTACTTGGATTTGTTGCAGTCTACCTTATTTGCTCCAACTTTGTTCAATTACCTACTAGCCATTATTGGGGTATCTATTATTTGGATTCTCGCCAACATCAGTTCTTCATTGGCTTTCCGTCATTTAAAATTTGCTGATGAGTTCAAGAATACGGTAAGATTTGATAAGGGGGTAGACGATGATTGATATACTTCAAGGTTACATCGATGATTTCAAAGAATTTTTGCCTAAAACCTATGTGAGTTCTCCTATTTCTCAAGCAGTAAAAGACAAGTTAATTGAAGTTATGTCTAAAGAGATTAGAGAGTTTATCTCTTATGATTCAAACGGGAATTTACTAGACACTTCGATTGTAATTGAAGATAACGCACCTTTTGACTTAAGTTTGCTCCCAGAGGTTTTAGAATTGCTAGGTTGTAAGTTTACCTATTACAAATGGGAGAAAGTAGGTTCTGTACATGAGTTGAACTTGTATAGAGACAAACCTCCAAGAGACTCGCGGTATCGCTTAAATCTTGCTCTTTTCGTAGGTGGTTATATTACTTCTATTTTGTTTGCCTTTGTTTGCATGGGTTTTTTGTATTGTTTCTTTGATTTGTTGTCTACCTACGGTACAAAATCTACAGAAGTTGTACAACCACCTCTTTGGTTTGCGATATTTTCTATGCTTTTCATGACTGCTTTAATAGTTTTACTGTTTATTGAACTTTATCTATGGTTATTTAGACAAACCTCAGTAGCTCAATTTCTTCGTAGAGATTTGTACTTCGATAAGCTTGAAAATATTGACAAACCAACTGTTTTGTGCTAAACTAAACTTATTCAAAATTTGAAAGGACAACAATATGAAATTGTTTAAAAAGCGCTCCTACTCTGAGTTGCTTACTAAATATACTCTACTTTTAACAGATGAGTCTGTCTTTAATGAAGAGCGTAAGAAATTAGACCTTTTAACTTCTATAATTCAACCGGAAGTTGAAAGAGCGAAAGAGCTTGGTATGGTTGACTTTACAGTTGATGTAACAGATGTTGACACTATGGAGTACGACTATCTTGGCATTATTATGGGAAAACTCGAAAGTCCTTACATTTACTGCAAATATTTCAAATTGAAAGGTCGTTTGTACTTAACTTGTGCTAAAGAGAAGTCTAAAGCTTATAAGCGCTTAAGCCATTTAGAGAATTGGATGCTTTTAATTTCTGCTCTACTTGCTTTGGCAATTAGTCCTTTAGTTAATAAGTTTGTGATGTGGGTATTCCGAGATTCTTACGATCTCTCTGTACCTTCTCCATTTACTACCGAAGGTGCTTCTATTTCAGGGAGTCAACTTCAAACCTATGTAAACACACATGGTTTTGTACCAGCCTTTACTTTCTTTGGTAGTTTGGTACTTGCAATGTTAGTAGTTTTATTGTTTACACGGTACAGTAAGTATAGTCCTTACAACAAGAATGTGTTGCGTTGGTCTGATGTAACGAAACATTAAGAAAAGAGCAGTTTTGCTCTTTTTCTATTGACTTTTTCTTTTTATTTTGATATAATATAGAAAATTAGAAAAAGAGGTTCAACTATGAAACAACCTAAAACGTTCACTGATTTGTTTACAACTACATTGATTCTGATTGAGAGAAACCCTTTAATTTTAGACTTTAATGGGGTGGAAAGTGTCTTACAGTCACAATTTGGTTACAAATTGGTATCCTTACTAGATTCTCAAATTTCTCATAAACACTTCAGTTTATACGGTGGTAACCGAAATGATGACCATTTGCTTCCGGACAAAGAAGTTCGAGTGTATAGTCTTCAAGTAGGGGAAGAGGTTATTCTTTTAACTGTTAAGAATACAGATAAGCAAACAAACAATAAGTTTTATGTTACAGAGTTGTTTGCAGAGCGTCCAGGTGTTTCCTTATTGTCTATTCATCGAGAGAAATTGCAGAAGTTAGGTTAGGTGATATAATGAAACTTTATATTGTTAATTTGAATTTTGTAGATACAATCTCAGGTACTTTCAGCGCCCAACATTGCGTTTGTTTATCTACGGATAAAACATTGATGGAGTACCTTGCTCGTAAGTACAAGAAACGCACTAATACGGATTGTTTTCCAGCACAAGTTTATGAGTTTGAAACTTATGATTGGGATGATTTACAGGATAAATTTGACTTAACTCCACAACACGTTCAGGATTTTCTAAATCGTATGGAAGATAAACTGGTTGTAACTGAGTTTGAACTGAGCAAGTATGGATTTAGTCTTGCTAAATTCATAGCGCATTATGTAGACTAGAAGGGTGTGCTTATGTTTAAAAAGAAGCTAATTTTAGCAAGTTATCCCTTAGTGCACTTAGGTTTATTTGGGTTCACTCGTTTTGTTGGTTTATGTTTAGTTTATCAAATAAGTGAGACAGCCTTTATACGCTCTATTCTTTTATTAGGTGCTTTCTTTACTTTAATTACCATTTCATTTCTTTCAAATGATTATTACCTTACAGAAAATTTAGCGCCTTTCTCTGAGTTAGTGCAAAAGAGGTGTAGGTACTATTTTGCTTACTTAGATAAAGGTTCAGTTGTTTTATATATTTCCTTAGTGGTATCTCTTATTTTGGGAGTTTCTGTTTATCTTTCAATTTCTGAGATTTTATTGTATGTTGCCTTGGGTTTCTATCTAAGTTCAAGCGCAGTAATTATGTTGTTTTTAAGTAGAGAGTAAGTGGAAAGATTAGATAAAATGAATGAAGGTTTCGTTTTAATAGAATGTCTAGTTTGTGGTTATAAAACTTTGACCCCTATGTTCACAGGAGAGTCCACTGAGGATTTGCACTGCTCTAATTGTGGTTCACATGATATTGAAACTTGGTAAAGGAGGGTGAGAAAATGAACTCAGTAATAGAATTTTATAAGTCTTTGAACTTCGGTCGCAAGGTGCAAGTGCTTCGTACTTTGGTACTTATTCCAGCTATTATCTCTCTTTTAGCTTGGCACTTTGTAAATCAGACTCAAGTACGGTTCTATTTGGAAACAGGGTTAGGAGCTTTATTGATTTTAGTAATTACCTTGCTACTAGTAGAAATTGTTTATGAGGTTAAAACTTTTGACCATTAAAGAGTTATATGAATTAGCGGTATCTTATAAAATCAATAAAAGTCAAAGTTATTCCTTGACTTTTTCTACTGTTTTTGATGTAATTAAATCATTAAATGAAAGGAAATAATAAAATGACTAAAACAGTACAACTATTTGAAATTCGTATCCCTAAAGAGTATTTCCCAGTAAACGACCCAATGAGCGTGTATGACATGGGTTTTCTCAACAAATTTTGGGACACTTTAACTCCTTTGAGTAAGGAGTTAGAGCAATTTGAAGCTGGTCTTCTTACAAATATTGGGATTACAAAGCCCCCTTATCGAAAAGAACTATCTGATGGTACAACAGAGGTTTACACAGTAGGGGTTCTCTGTTTTACTGATTCTTACACTAAAGTTTACGAACCGGTTAAACCTTTGGCGCATTTGTGTTGGCAAGAGTTAATTACGTTTAGTACCAAAGTTCCTCTAAGTTTTGATGCTTCGCATCTGCGTACAAAACATGATTCACCGTTAAATTGGTTGCTGTTGACCACTCAAGGGTCAGTTTTTGCTCTAGCTCAAGAAAATTATTAGAAAGTAGGTTTGACACATGAAACTTCAAGAAGTACCAACAGTTCTCGGTATCCGAGACTTCAACCTCCCAACCAAAGAGGGAGAAGACGTAACAATAACTGCAGTCTTCCACAGTAAAGTAACTGCTTGCACACCAGACCATAGACCTCTAACAAGTGTGGTAGAGACTATTTACCTTCAAACAGAAAAAGGTCTCCGCCTTTTGTGGACGGCTCATAAAGACCGAAGATACATCAACCGCAGTTTTAAATCTTACCGCTAACATATTACTTGTGGTATCTCACATTTTCAACAAAAGTCGAGGGTATTCCTTGACTTTTTATTTTGTTTTTGATATAATAAAGAAAATTGAGTAAAAGAAGGTAATAAACATGACAAATTCCGTAGAATTAGATAAAGAAATTAAAGAGTTAGAGGACAAACTTGGTTCTTTGAGAGCAAGACAACAACTTGTAAAAGCGCAAGAAAGTTTAACAAGAGATAAAGCTTCTAGCTTGCTAGAGGATGAAACTTTAAGTCATTTGATTCAAAAACTTCAAAGTGAGTTAGTGAAGTTTGACTTAGGTTTAGCTTTGAGTATTGACTACAAGCGTAATTGGTTATTTATCGTTAAAGATAAAGATTCAAAAGATGGTCTGTCTAGTTTTAAAGTTCTTGACCCTAAAGATAAATGTGTGTTCTATGGTTTGGTTGAATCCTTCAATCAAGAAATAACCTCTGAGGGTATCCAAACTTGGCTGCAAGGTTCCTTGAAATTGGTAGCTAGTTTGTCAAAGGTTAAGAGTTTGATTTACTTAAATGGAGCAAGTATTACTTTCAAATCCTATGACAATGTTTTAGATAAACTATATTTTACTTTAAAAGGTTTAGGTTTAGTAGATTATGAGTGTATATTAGTAGTAAAAAGACCTTACACATTAATTATGAGTCGATTGTTGACTTGTGACTCTGAATTTTCAGATATTTATTTCTTAGGTAGTGGAGTGTCACTCCAAACACGTGCGAACTTTTCTTACATCCATGATGAGGATTACAAAGGTGATTTTGAACAAAAAGTCTCCGTATATAATTCTTTTACAAAATTTAGTAAACTTACTGAGGTTGCTAAGGAGTTAGAAGATAAACTTGCTTTATTTTATGAAGCGATTAAACCTCGATTTGAGTAAATGTAACAAATTGAAAGGAAAGAATTATGCTAATAGAAGAGCTTGATTACACAACATTGAAGAAAGTTTTTTATGACGAAAACTCACAATCCCCTAGTACACAAAGATTTAATGAGTTACTTAGAGAGAATGATATTGACTTTGAAGTTTGTTTAAGTAGAGAAGATAATTACTTATACATGTACACTGAGTTTCTAAAGATTCCATTGTTTAAGTCACGTTACACATGTACGGATACTGACTGGGTATCCAAGCAAACAAAGCTTATTCCTCTGTACAAAGTTTTAGACAAGTTTGCTTCTAATGTTCAACACGGAGAATTTGAATTTTCAACAAAGTTGGAGCTTGCATTTGTTTATAATAAGAAATTTAATGTGAAATTGGAACTTCTTGAAAATAGTGATGTGAAGGTTAGTTTGACTTATTATCGTAAACGTGAGATTAGTTCTTATGAATTTGATGTTTATGGTGGTAAATTGACTGTTTATTCTAATGGTTGGGGAGGTTCGAACAGTTTTTGTTATGAATTAGAGGAGGTTGTTTCTTTGAGTGATTTTAGTGAATCTACACTTATTACTTTAAGAAACAAAGTTACAGAAATTTTGACACAGTTAGGTTATGAAATTTAGAAAAGGTGTTTAATGAAAACAACAGAAGAATTAAGAAAAGAACTAGAACAGTTGAAAAGAGAAGAATATGACGCTTGCTTAGATTTCTCACATAAAATCAAGCCTTTGGAAGAGCAGTTAAATGCAGCAGAAAAGGGCGACTTACTATTTGGAGACGTCCAACTACAAAGTAAATTAGCTTACGTAAATGATTTACTTACCAATAGTGGTATCCCAATGTTGGTTGCTCGCAAGTCTGAGGTGCTTGAGTTCACTTCTAAAGAACAAACAAATAACACTTATAAACAACTCGCTTTGTTTTATAAAAGAAGTCAAAACAAAGGACTACAGTTATTGTATACTTTTGAGGTTGCGAAGTCTATTGGAGAGCTTTTAGACCAACTGAATTTAGTTGAGCAACAACTAGACTTGTTGAAATTTATTTGCTCTTTAACTAGAAATAAAGATATTCCTCCTTATTTCCGAGGTGAATTAGGTGAGGGTGAGATTTCTCTATATTATTTTGAGTTAGATGGTTACTTTCTTGATGGTTCTAACTTATTTATTGCTTATGATTCAGCAGTAGATCGTTATAAACTTCGATTGGAGAGGGTTGTTAAGTGTCTCTGCAAAGACACTTCAGCACTGACTTCTAATGTGCGTGTGGGTAGTAACGCTAATGTTCGCTTTGATGGTTTAGAGAGGTTAACTTTAACTGTAAGTAAAGAAGACGTGCGCTCAAGTGACTTGCAAAGTGCATTAGATGAGTTGAAAGCTCGCTTGTTGGAACTTAATAAAAAAGGTAAAGTAACTGTACAAGTTAGTTTGGTTACTGAGTAGAAAGGAAAAATACATGAAACAAAAACTAAAACAATTCGCAACTTCTCAGTGGTTTGACTTGCTAGGGGTAGTCCTAGTTCTAACTATTGCAATTTCCGCAGGGTATCACACCAAATGGCTCAATCAATTAGTTGATTGGGGAACTTGGACAGTATTTGTTCCCTTTGGTTGGATTTCCGTAGTAAATGTAGCGATTTCCATGATGTCAACTCGATTTACTGGAAAATTGAGTAAGTTAGGAAATTATCTAGGTATTATCAATGCAGTTTTGTCTGGACTAATTGACTATATTCTGGGGAATAAAGCTGCAATTATAACTTATCCTATTACATTCCTCATTTATCTTGGAGCTATTTACTGGTGGAACAAGTCACAAGATGGCAAAGCCAACACTATTTCAAAAGCTCGTTTAAAATGGATTGTACCAGCTTTGGTAGTTATTTCCTTTGCCTTTTCGTACTTCACCAATTACATAGGGTATCAGGGAAACATGAACGCTCTTGCTTATGTAACAACAGTAGCTTTTGCTTTATCTTTGGTTGCTAATGGTTTAAATGCGCTTAAACTCACAACTCAGTGGAGTTTTTGGTTGTTTTATAACTTCGTGCAGTTAGCGAAAGCACTTATTCAAGGGAATTTTGCTAACGTTGGTAAGTACCTTTTCTATATCTTGAATAGTCTCGGAGCCTTGTTTGTGTGGAAGGAGAGTGAGTAATTTGAGTGCTAAACTAAGTAAACCCTCTGAAGATAAATTAGTTATTTTGGGCGAAACTGCGGAAGATTACTACAAAGATACTCGTAAGTTAGATTTCTTGATGGAACGTCTTTCTCTTCAATCTTCTTCTGATTTTATTGATTTGACTACTAGAAAGGGTTAAGAATATGAACAATACATTCACAAAAGCAGACATAGAGTCAATGTACTTCACTCTTGAAAAATCAGGTTCAACCTTTGAGGGAAATAAACTTCAGTCTAAACTAGATATTTTAAAGGCTCGTGGTTATTACGTGGTAGATGTTGCCTTGGTTTCTAATCATGTAGGTGCAACGTTCATTGTAAATACTTACCTTATTCGCTATGTAAATCCTAAATACGAAGTGCGAATTGAAGCTCAAAATTATGATTCTGAAACGAACACTTGGACTTCAACGGGTTCTAAGTCTGTAGGTCTTTACTCTTCTCAGGAAGTTGCTCAAAAAGTAGTTGATAATAAGCAGAAAGAAGGTTTCAAAGCAACTATGGTTGTTCACAGTCCTTTGGATTTACCTTTATAAGTAAAAAGAGAGCTTTACCTAGCGGTATCCTCTCTTTTTCTTTGACAAATTACCACTTTTTTGATATAATAAAGAAAATAAATCAGAAAAGAAGGTAAACTAATATGGATTTAATTGATGTTATTGATAACCGCTTGTTGGACTTACAAAGTGAAATGTCTAAACTACAGACTTTAAAAGAGCTTGAACAAAAGAAACAAGCTCCACAAGTTGAAGTTCCTCTATTTAAATTGAGTGAAAAGTTACAACGAGAGCTTGATAGTTTGAACTCTACACTACGTTCTAAATTGCAGATGGAGGTTGTAGTAAACCAATTTTTAGGTACATTGCAGTTGGTTCAGCATTACTCTGATATTTCGTACACTCTTGCAATTTATTCTGAGAAAGAAGTGCGAGCTAAAATGGACAGAATGTTGGGTACGACAACTACTACGAACCCTATTCAATATTGGTTTAATCATATTTCAGGGATAGTAAACGCTTTGCAAGTTCTATTTGAATTGACAGGTGGTCGTTTCTATGAGTTTGATTTGAAATATGACTTTACAAAATCTAAGATTTCCTTTAATTTCAACCAATTTCAAGTTGTTGTAACTGCTATTTCTAGTCTCACGATTGAACACGTTGAGGTTTCCAAGAAAGTCACAGGGTCGCAAGCTCAAATGTTTAATTTAGGTTCTGAGGGTTTGGTGCTTGATTTTTCAAATTTTGCTAATGACCCACTCACTGCGAAAATTACTGTTTCATGCAAAATTTACTCTAATTCAGCAGTAATAACAAAGATAAACGAAGCTATGGAAAAGATTGAAAGCTTTTTACATAGTGCAAGAATCCCAGTATAAAACTACCTTTGGGTATCCCAAAATTTTTGGAGTTTCTTATATTTTAGAAAGGAAAATAGGAATAAATTTATGTTAGGTGATTTTATCAATTTTGAATCATTCTTAAACCCAAACAAGAAGAATTGGGATTTCGATCCTGAATCAATTTTTTACAACGGTTCTGAGCCTACAGTTACAGTTTCTCCAAAAGCGGTAGCTTTCGATATTGAAACAACCTTTGACAACTCGCTCACACCTACTGTTACGTTATCCTCAAAAGCGCCTTTGACTGCACCTTGTGATATTTGCCACCGTAAGGTAAAGCAGTTGTTTGCTTTAAATCAAAAGGGGTTGACATTCTTTGTCTGTTGTTATTGTTACAAGGAAAGATACAAAAACTGCAGTAAGGTCACAAGAAGTTTTGTAGACCCAAGTAAATTACTAATTAACCCACAACCTAGAATAAAGTGGGAAGACATTTGCACGTTCGGACAACAATTTACTCCGATACTAGATAAGGTAAGAAAAACAAATAGAAAGAATAAGAAGGTTCAAAACCATGAATTTTACAGAAGAATTTTTGAATGAATTTCGCAAAGTAATTAAAGAAATTTTACTAGAGGGAGACTTAGAACGCCTAAACCTCGCAAAGCAGTTTCTAGGTTTTGATAATAAAGTGTTTGGAAACTTTTTGGCTCCTTTGCTTAAAGAAGAACAAGAGCTAGTAATACATCACAGCCTTGCTTACTCAGATACTCCACAAAACCTTGTAGCGGTATCTTCAGAAGACCACAATTCTTTGTCTCATGGGGAGTTTCCGTCCTCAGAGTTCTTAGATAATGTAGATTATTCAGAGGTTGCACTTTCTTCGGATGAACTTCCAACTCAGACCTCAGAACCCACTTACAAGTGGTGTCCACGAACTTTTTCACAAGATGCAAGAGGTAGTTTGTGCGGTATTGTTCTCTTGACAGAGCGTGGTTTTGAGATTGAAGATGTGGAAACTGGAGAAGTCCTATACGATAATAATTTTGAGGTGTACAAACGGTTTGATTTGAGTCACGGTCTTGTGATTTCCTTTAACCTTTCAGGTCCGCGTATTTATGATATTTCTTATGAAACGACCTTAGAGCCTAAAACTGGTTTTACTTACGTTGAAAATTGTCCACTAAACAAAGATGAGGAAGGTTACTATGTTCCTTCTGATTCTGAAGGTAACTCTTTAAGAGATTACGGTTCTCGTTGTGGGGTCTTCAATCTTAACGATTATTTAGTAAAAAACTATCGTTTAGCGACTGCACACTCGGTGGATTTAGTCATTAAAGAGGGTGAACTACCACGCTTAGCTTGGGTTCACCAAGATAATAAAGTTAAACCAATCACGTCATCGGTGGTATCATCAAAACCTTCACGAACCTTTGCCAAATATGACTTTGACTTAAAAGGTAAGAAAGTCGCTATATTGGGATTACCCAAATCTCAAGTAGAGCGCTTTAAGTCTCTTGTACTGACTGAAAAGAAAGCCGAAGAGCTTGAAGTGATTGCTTCTAGTTCCCATAATGATACAGAACTGGTGCCAGATAAGTTGAAAGACTTTGATATTGTGATTGTTGTGAAGCGTTTTGTAGGTCACGGAACGATTTACCACTTGAAGAGCTTACTAGATGGTTCTCAAGCTCAATTAGTTAACTCTTCTTCACACGGTTTAGATGGACTTGAGAGAGCTTTATACCGAGGTGTCAAAGGGTATCCGTCCGAGGAGGGCGCAACCGTAGTGGATTACCCTTTACTTTAATTGAAACTTAGTAAGAGAGAACAACTGTTTTCTCTTTTTATTTTCCAAGATTTCCAAGTCGTTTTCACAACTTTATCTTATTTTCTTGACTTTTACTAAACTTTGTGATATAATAAAAGAGAAAATCGAGATGAAAGGTAATTTAGAAAGTATTATGGTAGAAGAAGTAGGTTTGACTCGTAGCGAGTATAGAAGTAAATATCAAATTCAAGAGTCCTCCTTTAACTATAATTTACAAAATGGTAGAATTGGACTTGCAAGTAAACCAGTTCAAACAGGGGAAGTTAAATCTCGTATTCGAGGGGTAACTTATGTAGATAGAGCGCCCCTTACAGATCAAGAAATTATTGAGAGTGAGAAGTTCTTGAAAGATGGTTCTAAGGTTGAAAATAGTAAAATTATTTCACTACATGAGTTGTCTGAAGTTGTGGGTTTAAGTCGTTTGTCTAAATTGTCGTCTTTAGTACATGCTTTTGCAAGCGCAGAAGGAATTAAAGTCTTGCACTTTACTTGTTTTCCATTCAAAGAGCAAACTGTTTACTTAATTGGTTTAAGTAGAGGTCTTGAAGTTCCTTTTAAGAAATGGCTTGAAGCTCAAAACGAATTAAAAGTACAGTCTCGCAAGAACAGAGTAAGTGGAGTAGTGGCTTACCAAGAAGTAACTCCAGAGGTTTTATCAAAACTTTATCCTTACAACGTTGTAGCAAGTGCCTTTAAAGAGTTTGAAGAAGATTTATTTAGAGTCTCACCAACAAAACTAAAGGCTTACTTGAAGGACAAAACAACCAAGCAAATGCGAGATGACATTAAGGCTATTTACTTTAAGGGTATCCCAGTTCTTCAGTGGGCAGAAAAACAAGGGATTTCTAAGGCTGCAATGTACATGCGTTTAGACCGTTACACTGAGCAGTTTGCTAAAGACCAAGAGCATTTTATGTTTGGTAAATAATTAGAAGGAGCTGGTGTTTTTGAGAGAAAAGAAAGCAGATTTAGACTTAACTAAATTTCCTTCGACTCCATTTGTAAAGGTTACGCAGGAAATTAAGAACTACTGGGAAAAAACAGTAGTAAACAACGTTTTAAAACAGTTGTACCATGATAAGAAGTATAAATTCAACACTCGTTTGTGGAGTGACTTGGAGTTTGTTCAAGATGGTTTGGACTTAGACATTACAATTAACCGTACCATTACCTTGAAGGTAGAAGGTATTGAAATTCCTATTCAACTTCATTTGTGGATTACAAAGGATGTAGATATTTCCTTAAAACCTTATGGTTTGAAGAACTTACCTTCATGTAATTTAGGTGCAGAGTTTGTACTCCCAGAGCGCAATTACCACATTCCTTTGGGTTACACACGTGAAACAGAGAAAATCTTCAAGATTCAACTTCACCGTATTCACCAAACTTTAGTGAAAATTCGCAAGGAGAATAACTTAGTTGGAGAGGTTCGTGTTACTCGTACTTCCATGAATCAAACTATCCAAGGGTATCTTGAAAATGGCGCAACCGTGCGCTTTGTCTACTCTCAATCGGGTATTTTGAGAGAGAAATATATTGATGATGAGTTGGTTGACTTATATAAAAAGTTTGGCGAAGTTGAAAAACCTAAAGTTATTCGCACAGGTTCAAGTTCGAGCAAGAAGAGCGCTAAATCTAGTGAAAAAGCAGACACTCCTAAAGTTGCGAAAACTTCAAAACCAAAGGTTTCTGCTCGCACTTTGAAAACTAAGAAAACAACGAAAACGAAAGGGGAATAACCTCTTGAAAACAGAAGTTCAGTCCGATAAACAAGAGAGTTCGGCTTACACTTCAGTAGTGACTGACTACAAACATGAGTGTAAAGATAGCTCTTGCAAGGATTTACATAAGAACAAGGAAGAACCTAAACCTTGTAAGGTTTAGTGCTAGTGGGTGTCACATGGAAGATAGACACTTAATCGTCACAATCTATGAAAGAGATAAACTCCTTCAAGCCTTGAAAGAACTAGGTTTCTTATGGATTGAAGGTGAGGGTATTCTCGATAAGGTGCTGATTGCTTTAGCACCTAACTCTTTAGTTCAGACCAACAAGGTCTACAAATTGACTCCAAGTGAGAGCTTGCAGTTTTGTAAGTGGGTTCGCAATATGGGTCTTGAAGATGCCTTGTTTTATAGTGGTGTTTCTCATTTAGGTTCTCGCTTAGATACTGAGGTGTATCAAACGATTTACCCTCAGTTTGATTTAGAGACTTATATGAAGAACTCGGAGAATACTATCAATAAATTTAGCTTAGAAAGAGTTCTAAAGTTCTTTTCTAAGTTTACGTGGGATGAAATAGTCTTTATTGCGATAGAATAAGGTCTATTCAGCAGTTTTAGAAAATGATTAGTGAGGTACAAATTTGCGCATTTATGTAGACTTAGATAATACACTCCTAGATTCAGCAAGTCGTTTGGTTGATTTCAAACCGACTTATGAACCAGAGAAACAGTTGTCTTATGAGTTGAAGAAAGAGTTGCTGAAACACTTCTCAAACCCTCAGTTTTACCAAGTAGGTGAAATTAAGGTAAATGAAGAAGTAGAGCGGTATCTTGAAGGTCTCGTAGGCTCTCATACTGATGATATTTGCTTTATTAGTTTGAGTCCTAGTAAGGAAATTGCTGAAAAGAAAAGAGAGTTGTTAAATGAGCTAGGTTATAGCGACTCCGCTTTGCTCTCCTTTTACAATTTGAGACAAGAAGAAAAGATGTTAGCTCGTTTGATTCAGTCTGCAAAAGATAGGTCTGAGCCTACCATCTTTGTAGATGACAACCCTTACCGTATCCTCAAATACCAAGACAGTCAAATGAATTACAAGGTTGTGAAACACCCTTACACAGTAGGTCGCTACCCTAGTCACGTTTATGTGGCTAGTGCGAACTACTACAAATAAAAGATTGTCTCTTGAAAGTTTAGACAGATTATGATAGAATTAAGCAGAATTAAGAAAGCACTACAAACACTCGGCTTTGAAGGTGTTGTAACTGTAGAAAAGACCATGTTAAAACAAGCGTATAAAAAGCGCTCTAAGGAAGTTCACCCTGATGTTGAGGGTGGTTCTCACGAAGAGTTTAAAGCCTTACAAGAAGCTTATGAACTCTTGTTAGAATATGGTTTAGGTCAGACTATTGATTTAGTAACTAGAGAGGTTCTGGTTACCCAAGGTTCAGACTTATTGCGGTATCACCTCGCAGGGCGCGAATATAAATGTAGGCTTTAAGAAAGGTTAAAAACAATGAAATTTATCAACAAATGGAACTTACCATTAGCGATTTTAATGACGACAATGATTCTTACAATGCTTGCAGTTGTTGTACTTTTCGTTCTCCGTCTCACAGGTCTTTCCAATCTTGATGTGATTGTAGCTACGATTCCACTCGGACTTGTAGTTGGTGTTGTGACTATTTGGTACTTTGGTTTGTGGGTTTACTCTCTCTTCACTAAGAAGAGCTTCCGAGACGGAGCTGAAGTAGACTATGAGAGTGCAGCAAACTCAGATGATGGTTGGGAGTAAAGACTTTGTGGTTATTACTTGCAGTCCTTATGTTGGTTAGTTTAGGTTTCCTATATCGTTCGAAAGAAGTTGATTTCACAGATTGTTTTGAAGATGAACCTAAACCTAACCCTAATAAACGTAGAAGATAAGTGAAGATTTTAGTCTTCACTTTTTCTATTTCTCTAAAAAGCCCCAGATTGCCCCAGATTTGATTTTAACCTCTTATGGTATAATATGTCCAAATTCAATTTAAAATGCGACACGGGGCAAATGAGAGCCTTTAAAATTGATTCTGAGAAAAATGTCTGTAGTTTGGTTTTGAGAACTAAATTTAACCTCCTCAAAACCTCTCTAGCGGTATCCTTAATTTCAAGACTTTTGCGAAGTTTCTTTCTTTTTCTACCTAACTAATGATATTTAGCTTTCCAAAAAGCAGTAGTTGAGGGGTGTCATACCTCTTTTTATTTTTGTCATACACTTTAGATTTTCTGTCCTAAGATTGAGTGTTTTTGTCATACGCTTGTCCTAATTGTCTTAAAATTTGTCCTAAGATAGACTATTTTTGTCATAGATTTAATTAAAACTGTCATAACTATTTGCATTTTTGTCATAAGAACGATTTTATTTGTCATAGAACTAGATTTATTTGTCTTAACTTTCTTTAAAAGTGTCATAGATTGGATAAAGTTTGTCATAAATTCTTGCCTTTTTGTCCTAAAATCAATTTTGTTTGTCCTAAATTGGTTTGAAAGTGTCATAACATACCTAAATTTTGTCCTAAAACTAGGTTTATTTGTCCTAACTCTCCTATTTTGTGTCATACTTTGGTTTATTTTTGTCCTAATTTACCCTAGAGTGTGTCATAGGTTTTTCGAGTTTAAGGTTGATTTTTCGTTTTAAGGTTGGGGATCGCCCCAATTCCGTAAGGATTTGGTGGTTTTCTGTTTGTATTGTTTGTGCAGGTCTGAGGTCTGAGGTCTAGCTCCCCAAAACCACCTCTGCGGTATCCTCGCTTTGCGTTTAATTTTTTTGCTTTTGAGTTTGACTTCCTTAAAGGGAACACCTAAACTCCGTTTGGCTTCGTTTAGTAAGGGTCTTCTCTCATATTTAGTTACAGGTCTTTCTCAGTTCTTGCTACAAGTTCTTTATTTTACTTCTAAATAAGAGAACGCCCAACTTCCGTTGGGCTTCAGACTTGTTTTGCTGAGTTCTTTTTCTTGTGAGCCTTAATTTAAGTAAGCAACTCAAACTTCAGTAAGATTAGTAGAGGTTCACGGAGCGTTCTAATTCCAAGAAAATCAGAGCAAACTCTAACTGCTCTTGCGGTATCCTCAGTCCACGTGTGTTTTTAAGATAAAATTTATCCGCTTAAAAATGGAAGCACTCATAGACAAAACAGAAAGCAGAAAGCAGAAAGCAGAAAGCAGAATCTCAATTTCAAACTTCATTTTTCTACTATTAAAAGAACTCCACAAACCTCACTGCGGTATCCACAAATTTCCTTTTTCTTTATAGTAAATACAACTTCAATCCAATATTTCTAATTTAGTCTAAAAATAATCACCTTATCTTATTTTTATTTAGATTTTGTACATCTTGTTACTTGATTTTTATTTTAAAATAATGTATAATAGACCTTAAGAAATTCAGCAAAGAAAATTTCTAGCTATATAGCTAGATTTCAGACTGAAAATTTTATAGAGAGGATAAAGTACAGAAAAGTAGAATGATTTATTTTGTACTATTTAAAGATAAATCATAAAATAGTAATTTTTTGTGGTTTTTAACTTATATGGGTAAAAAGAAACCGATATTTAATACTTTAAATCAGATTTATTCTGATATTACTTTGTTCCAAACCAGACTAGAGAACAATAAACATATTCCGTCTAATTCGGTCTTACAAACAGTAGAGGACTTGCAGTTTGCGAAAACTCTTGTTGATTTTTTGAAAAGTGGGTCTTACTTAAATTTGAGTAAGTCTAATGAAGAAAACACTCTTAGTCTTTTGAAATTATATCGATCAGGACTCAACCGTAAGCAACTCGTAGACCTTTCAGGGTTGACTTCTCGTAAAGTTTACTACGCAAGTTTGAAGGTTGAAGAAAGTCTTGAGTCGAGGTTTCCAACGGGTTTATTGAGTCTTTGGAAAAACCGCCAATTTCAAGTGATTGAGGAGTATTTACAGGTCAATTCTGATGAACTTTCTACTATTATAGAAGAACTTTCAGATTTCCCTTTAGTACAAATCGCTCCAAACCTTTTAAATCAGCGTACAAGTGAGCTTTACCAGATAGATTTGATTAAAGAGAAGTCCAAAGAAGAGATTGTAGAAGCTCTTACAAGAGTCTTAGAAGTAGAGAAAACGCTAAAGCAGGTTCTTTCAGAAAGCCTTGAAGATATTAAGATTTGGGGTTCACTCTCCCGGTATCTGACCTTGAACAAAACTCTCCCTGCAGATTTGGTTTTAGAACTTCAAAAGAAGAATTTCCCAAACCATAACACAGTTGAGTTTGAAAGGGTTGAAGGTGTCTAACAATGATTGATAAATACACGATAGACTCTCCATACAAGGCTCTTTATTGGTCTTTTTACAACATTGCTTATAGTGAGATTTACAAGACTGTACCAGAGTTCATTCCCACAGTTACCTTTGAACCAAGCGCTCTTAGTAAGTTAGATGGGTATCCTTATGTGAGCATGGCTTCTGCTCGTAGACTTTTAACTTTAAAAGAGACAGTAGCAGCAGTTCCTCCAAGTTATGACTATAGACAACTGTTAGCGCACTTTGAGCAAGTTGTAGAACAATTCAGAGTTTCAAGCACTTCCTTTGTGATAACTGAAGAGAACTATACCTATTTGAAACCTAGCAACTACCCTTACCAACTCTCTTATAGCTTGGTAGTCTTGTGGTTTGCGATTTATCTTGATGTGATTGTAGGAGATTTTCATTTAAGTGTGAAAGGTCTTTCCTCAGAGTTAGCTGAGTCCAGTATTCTTTACTATTTCAAACTCTTTGAGTATTTACCGATTGACTACGAATTAAGTGCCAAAGATATTGATACAATTAACAGTCAACTATACGTTGAAATGGCTCGTTTTCATGGTTACATGAATAAAGAGGTCTTACCGATTTCTGAGAAACAAAAACTCTTTAAAGAGCAAGGGTATCAGGAGGGTTCACTTGTCTTTCTCTATGAAAAAGGCTATGTAGCAAATGAAGAGGTTCGCAGTAGCAAAGGTACTAACAAGTTCATTAACAAGGTTCATTTAGCTAAGATTACCAAGGTTACAGACACAGAGGTGCAGTTCCATACTTACAACTTCTACAAGACCAGAGAGGGTCTGTTAGAGGACTTTGAAAGTCTCCCAGAGTCTATTCAAGAATTATATGGTAGCTACATTGAGTTTTTAGAACCTTCATTAACAGTTAGCAGAGTAGAGGTTGGTTGGGACACTTTAGGGGTCAACTACGCTCAAACAAACCACTCGATTTACGCAGAGCATTACTTTATTACTAAAGTTGAATCGGTCTATTCTGTACCGATTACGGTTCTGAATGATAACTTACACTATGAAACAACAATCTTACCGATAGAAGTTGCAACCCTATTCTTGTTACTGTCTTATGGGGTTTCCTTTGATGAAGATTTGTACCAAAAGCAGTATTCTGTAGAGGTTTCACAAATTCGAGAAAGGGTATCCTTCTATACCTCACAACTTGAAGAAAAACTAGGTTATGATTTAAGTGACTTTTGTAAAGTTAAGGAACTTTACTAGAAAAAGTGGTGATTTAGATGAAAGACACCTATAAATATAAAGTGGACGTCATAGATGATGGTTTGGAGCGTACTGTTTCCTGTGTGAACCTCTTTAAACACAAGCTTTACAGAGGTTTGGTTCAAACTTGTGGGAAAGGTCATTACACTTGTCTCTTTGAGATTTTGGCTTACCCTTTTGACTACAAGAAAAGGAAATTGGCAACTTACTCTAATCGCTTGTTGCACAAGGATTTATTTGAGTTAACGGAACTCTCTCACGAGGGTATCTCAACATTACGTGAGACTTTTCCTTTAGAGTTGTTACATCAAGCCTTTAAAGTAGCAGTTCCAGAACTTTATCTTTACAATAAGAGAATTTCTTCGGATAAGTACAAGATTTTGGTTTCTAACTATTCGGAGTTAGAAGCTAATTACATAAGGAGGTTGGGAAAATGTGGCAAAAAGTTTCAAAAATAGCCTTAGTTGGTTTATTAGCACTCTCGGTATCCGCTCCGACCGTGGCACTTGCTATAGGAGGTCACGGAGGAGGTCACGGGGGTGGTCACGGGGGTGGTCACGGAGGACATGGCGGTGGTCATGGTGGCTCTCACGGTGGTTCACACGGTGGTTCTAAAGGTTCAAGTGGTGGTTCTAAAGGGTCAAGGGGTTCAACTGGCTCTCACACTACTAGCAACCATGAAGGTTCAACCGGCTCTAAAAGTGGTTCACACTTTAGTTCTCATAGCACTAGTCACGGTCGGTCTTACCGACCTAGTGCGATAGGAACTCCTATTTCGTCTTGGCGGTCTTTGAGTTCACAAGCTGAGTTTAAAAACGGACACACTTCAGTTCCGTCTTTCACTTCTTCTGAGAATACTGTAAAAACCTTTTATTCCGCAGATAACCCTATAAACATGTTATTGTACCGCCCTTTGTATGGGTGTCCTCACTCGTCTGCACACCATTTACCAGTTCAGACAGAGGAAGAAGAGAAGAAAGAGGATAAACCTAAGTTCAATACTGCTATTCTATGGGTTTTAGGTGCTATCTTAGTTCCACTTCTAGCTTTTATTGGCTATGTTGCTTTCTCGAACTAAGTTTCAATAGGTGAAAGTGTGATAAACCTTGATATTAAAAGGTTTGCCAAAATAGGCAGAGGGTATCCCATCACACCTCTGAGTTTTCCTCGAAATTAGAAAGTTAAATGTGGAAATTTGACTGCAGACTGAGTTCATTTTTCAGAAACTCAATACTAGCAAAGGTTTAGATAATTTTAAATATGATTTCCTTGATTTAAAAGCATTTAAAGGGTATCGCAAGAATTTTTGGATTTCTTGCCACTAAAATTTTATCTTTGAGGTTAAACTTCAATAGGTTTATTATCAAAATGGTGAGAACCTTTGATATAATAATGTTCCCCCAATTCAGTAGAGGGTATCTAAGAAAAGTGCGAAATTCTCTGCCACAAATTTTCCCTCATTAGATTGCGAGGAATAGGAAAACTTTAGAAAACCTTTATTTGACAAAGGTTTGCCTATTTTGAAGAGGGTATCTTTTTAAAAGATAAATCCTCTTGCCACTAAAACTAATTGAAAAATAGAAAATTCTTGTAACTCCTTGTCTTTCTAAGAATATAAGAAACGGTAGGTGGGTATCTCCCTAACACTATGAAATTTTCCCATTTTCCGAACACTAACTTGGCAATAACTTGTCAATAATCGGATTTTTGAATTTGATGAAAATTTCAGCTCTTTTTCCATTTAGCATAAACATAAAACAACAAGATTTATTTATACAAAAACAAATCGAACGATTTTTAGTCAGAAAAATAATTTACTATTTAATAGAAGAAAGTTGGTAAAAATGTATCAATCAGCACTCGACAACCTCAGTAACGACAAGGGTTTTGCTAGTGTAAAACCTAGTGCAAATTCAGAGCAACAAACTACTGAGGAACAAATTTACGAAGCAAATATGAAGAAGTATTTGGATTTGGTTGCTTCTAAAGGTTACAACTTAGAAGAGTTGGAGCCAATTATTCGTTCGGATGGTCGCACAGAGTTGTTTGCGACTGCGGGTTCAGGTAAGTCAACTTCTATTTCTTTAATTTTAGCGAAGGATAAAACGATTGGAAGACTTTCCCCAGCAAATCGAGGGAAGAAAGTCGCTTGGGTTACTACCTTCCTTAGTAAAGGAGCAGAAGAGATTAAGCAAAATGTGGAGCGCACTTTTGCTAAGTTAGGTCTCTCAGGGGTATCTACAAACGACCTCACATTCAGCACTTTACAATCAGAGTTTTTTGAACTATTGCGACTTCGTGGGTTTAACCTTACAGATAAGTCAAAATCAGACTATGTTCAAATGTTGGACACAGGTGGTGGAGATACTGAGGGTTCTCGTATTTTCAATGCGATTATGGGTCGCCTTTTCCGTAAGCATGACTTGGGAGAAGAAGGAAGTAACTATATTTCCCTTCAAGATAAGCGAGACTTGTCTGCGATTATTTCTAACTACCGTAACTGTTCGATTACTGAGTACCAATTTGGTGAGGCAGCAGAAACGGCAAAGCGCTTGAACCTCCCAAGAAACTTACTTCCTATGGTCGTTGAAGACTACCAAGCGCTAAAGACTTCTATGAACGTCATTGATTTTGATGATTTGATGTCTCTTGTCTACGATTATATGGTCGTAGAGAAAGAAGATGATCCAGTTCAAATGGCTTGGGTAAATTTTTATAAAAACCGCTACGAATACTTCATGTTGGATGAAGCTCAAGATATGTCTGAGTTGCAGTACCAAGTCTTGAAGCCTATTTTTGAGAACTGTCCTCGCGTGGTTATTGTAGGTGACCCAGATCAGTCGATTTATGGGTTCCGAGGTTCAAATCCAGAAGTCATGGAGTGGTTCGACAAAGAGTACAAACCTACCAAATACCCACTCTCGGTATCCTATCGTTGCCCTTCAAATATTTTGAATCCGATTACCAAGTCGATTGAAAAGAACTCAAATCGCTATGAACATTCTCTTCGTTCCTTTAAAGAAGGGGGTGTCCTTGAAGCTTATCATTTCGACTCTGTAAAAGATATGGCTGAAGCTTCTTTGCAACTAATTGATAAGTATTTAGCAGAAGGAAAAACAATTTCCGTTCAGTCACGTGTTAACTTCACTTATTCTCCGTCTTCTATTCTCTACGCAGTTAAGCGCCAAGGAGACTTCAACTTGTTAGGTGATGTAAGAGATTTTAATACTTCTCGGTATCGAAAAGTTTGGAACCTCATTGAATTAGTGCGTGGTCGCGGTTTAGTGGATATTAAGAACAACTTGAAAGTCTTAGCTCCAGAGTTAAAACCTTGGGACGCGAAAACTCTCGCAGAGCGCCTAATGAATGCTATTCCAGAGAACAAAAATATCTTGTTCTCAGATAACTACGCTTATTTGGACTTCATTGCACAAGAATATGGTCTTAAGTCTATGGCTACTTTGGTCGATAAGTTGAGAAAGACTTATGGAGAAGAGTTTCCCGGAGAAATGGTTCTCTTTAAAGAGCTTTTGGCTCATGTCCTTTATTGGGGGGAGCCAGCTAATGCAGAGGTAGTCGGTACTATTTCAACTTTGGCAGAAGAAAGTGAAACAGTCACAGACTTCTTTAGCAACATGGACTTTATCAACAATAAAATTCGTGAAGCGAAAAGAGGTGGTACATCTCTCTTGACCTTTGCTACTCCTTTTAGCTTTAAAGGTCGTGAAGCTAATGTCAACATTATCTTTGATGATTCTGAGGGTGTCTTCCCTTATACATTGAGTGGAGAGTTGAGTTATGAAGAAGAGCGCCGAGTTCATTTCGTAGCAGGTACACGTGGTGATGAAGTTACGATTTACCTCACTCGTAGAGGAAAAGCTTCACCGTTCTTGAAGGAAATGAATGTTCCAATTAAATCGTGGACTCCACTTGACGGAATGGTCTTAAATGGAGTGCAATTAAAACAAGAAATGAGTCTGAGAGAGCGCATGCAAAAAGCCAAGGTCGAAGAACAACTAGGTGCGTTCACAGACTTTGATTTGAAACTTTGATTTTAAGAATGTGTGGTAAAGAATTTGAATAAGAATGCGAATTTAGGTTTGTCCTTTTTTGACATACAAGCATTAGATGTAAACCGAAACGTGAAGGACGAGTTGACTCTCGGTCTCCTTCACGGTTTGGATTTAACACCTTTTATAACAAGTGATAAGGTAGACTTTGAGCTGCTAAGAGCAGTTCGTCTATGTTTGGAGCATGATGTACCTCTTTATTTGGTAAACGCTAATTTGGATAAAGATGTGCTAACTCCTTTGTACAAGTTGTATAGCGCTCATAGAACTTTGGACTCTGGTGGTTTATCTAACTATTTCAACTCAACCAATTATGAATTGATGGTAGAACCAAAAACCCTCGGTATCCTCGTAGATTTGGCGCTTGAAAACATAGATTTTTCTAAGGTAGATTTCACCTTAATTCCTTTATCTACGGTAGAGGTTTTTGCTTCTGCTTTGGTTCAAGGTGTTGAAATCACTGACTTACAGAATAGTCGAGCGGTATCTGACAAAGACTACCTCGATTTTCTGATATCCCTTCGTATGGCTGGGGTTGATATTTCTCCATTTTTGGAGGGTTCATGGTCTGAAAGTCAGATTTTGGCAATTTTAAGAGGTCGCTTGAAAATGTCTGTAGTGGACTTCATTCAACATTACATCAATGAGAATTTCACTGCAGGTCAGATTGAACAGTGTTGGAGAGCTTCAGATTTCGGTTGTTTGAGCTTGGTTTGTAGCACCGATAAAGACGGTTTTCCGATTTATAATGAGTACCAAATGTACCAGTTGGTAGAAGGTGCGCGCTTTAATCTGGACTATCGTTTATACGCAGACCCTTCTTTGAACGACTCAGAAATGGCTCTAGCTCGTACAGAACTCTTCAAGAAGGCTGACGAGAACAAACGTGGAGAGCTTTCAAGTAAGATTAAGTCTTATAAACCAAAAGGTGCGTTTTGGTAAATCTCTATGGACGGCTTTTATCTATGGTTTCTCTTTGTCTTTAACACTTTATTTCTATTCGGAATTGCGGTATCCTATGGTTTGAAAGAAACTCAAATTTTCGAAGAAGTGAAGAATAAAGAAGCGATGAGAAGAGAACATTTATATCTAGCGGGTTTAGGGGCGATTGGGTTAACTTTGCTCTTTGTAGGGGCGATAATTGTAGTTTAAAATAAAGAAAATAGGTGTAGAATAAGTGTCTGCACCTATTTTTATTTGACTAATTGTATTATTTATGGTATAATAAATTAAATATAAAGATTTAAGGAGTTAAAAATGGTAGAGTTCCTAAATACGATAGATACAGTGGTAGATAATCTTCAACGGACTCATCATATTGAGTTAGAAGGTGATTTTGAGGTTAAGCTTGAAGGTGATAACGTTCAATTTTGTTATTATTCTCCGTTTAACATTGTTGGTGTAGTTTCTTCTAAATTATTTTCTAAGAGTCAGTATAAACTAGGTTTATTGAGTTTTATGGAGTGTTTAGCTACCCTTGAGGGTATTGTTTCCTAGCTTATTTTACAGAGTTATTTGAGGTTTTAAATGACAAGGTTAATTTTAAAAGGTTTACTGATTTTAGTTGGAATATTTTTTGTAATTTCTCATCTGTGGTTTTCTATTGTTGCTTTTTTGTCCATAGTGCTCTTGGTTTTTGTTTACAACAAAGGGAAAGATAAAGACGAGATGTTAGGGAAGATTGAGAAGAATTATTTCAATCATATCAACTATATCCCTATCAGAACTCGTAAGTTGTTTCATAAATCATTAACAGGTTTGGACTTTGTAGGGCATAAAGGTGCTTATATACTAGCAGATAAAGATGATTTAGGTCGTATTGTGGGTGGCTTTATGGTTTTTGATGGACACTTGTTAGATACTCAAAATAAAGCTATTAAGGTAGGTTTTTATAAGCGTAGTGATGATGTTCGTAAGAATGCAGATGTACCTGGGTTTGATACTGTGAAACAAGAGTGGGCGATTGTTCAAGGAAAAGAGCGACCTTTATACCATAGAACGCACTTAGTTCCTTACCGATTGTGTTTAAATGATGGGGAGTATAAGCATGTTATGTTTACAGGAACAGCTCGGTTGAATAGTGGTATGCGTGTTAAAGAGAATTATTTACCTACTGAGGAAGAACATAATCAAAATGCAGAGGTTATTTTCAAGACTGCATTAAAGAACCCTATGTATTATATGAATCCAAAGCGTACATCACAGTTCTCTTTGGATGATTTTGAGCGTTCTATCAGTTATTTTGTACATCAGAGTGCGCAGGTTTATAAGCATACTTACAGATACGGTGTTGAGTGTTTTTACGACGATAATACTTTAATTCCGTCTTATGTAGAGGTTACTTTAGTAGATTGTACAGACTACAAAGTTTTAATGAGAGCAACTCTGTTGAATATTATTTAGAAAGGTTTTAAGCGATGTCTAACTTAGATAAAGAAGTTTATAAAGCAGTAAAAGAAGAAGCTGATAGGGTATCCTCAATTATGTCGGCTCTTATTTCAGGTCGCATTTCAGCCACGGAAGCAGAAAAGCAACTAGGAGTAAACTATTCCAGCTTTGCTCGTAAGAAGTTAAATAAGAGTGCTTGGACGAATAGTCGAGTAGTAGCTCCTTTGCAAAATACTCTTGTATTTAACCACGATTTACTGGATAGTATGAGTGAAACGGCTTTTGGTTCATTTTGTCATTTGGTCTTTGGTTCTGAGGTTGCAGAGCTTTCAGATGATCTCTTTTCTAGCTTTCTACCTTTTGTAGATACCGTTGTAAAAAGTGTAGATGAAACAGAGCAGAAGTGGTTTGAGAAGTTTTTCAAAGGATCAACTTGGTTGACTGCTGAGAACACAGGGGACTTTCTAGTTGCAGTTTCAAACACTCAAAGGGTATCCCCAACTCGCCAACCGTTTGTTGAGAAATCAATCGCTAACATTATCAAAAATGTTAGCAAGTCTTGGTATATCAATGATAAAGGTTTGGTCATTCGCTATCGGTCATCTTCTAGGGTTTCTGAGCGTTTGTTACGAGAAGGTCAAGCATTGACTGAGGTTGAGGGTGTTGTAATTTACCGTCCGAAAAACACAGGTTCCCAGATTGAGCCTTGTCTCACAGTAGACTTGTTTAATTCTAAAATTCGAGCTTTGTTGAAAAGTAAAGGGTTTACCTTTATCTCAGATTTAGAATCTGTGACGAAGATTGGTCTGCAGAGCTTTGCAGGTCTTGGAATTTCTTCATTTTGGAAGATTGAAGACGTAGTAAAGTCTTTGGGGTATCAATTTAAGGTGGTTGAGGTTTAAATGGCGCTAGTAAGAAGAAAGAAACCAGTAAATAAAGTAAAGTTATTTAGAAACTTTATCGGTTTAAATAGAGTCCGAAACTTTGCTGGTCATGTAGAAGTTGAAAATTTGATTTGGAAGGTTCGAGAAACTGACTTTGGCATTATGTTTATGTTTTCTGATGGTGTTGTAAACACTTTAAAGTTGGAGGAACACGGAGCTTTTTGGAAGTCGAATGAAAAACATACCTCTGTTGTTTCTAATTCTGCGCATTTAAAGAAATATTTAAAAAAGAAAGTGCTACAAGCATATTACAAATAATTTAAAATCCCAATAAAACTTTTAAAATTTTTAATAAATTACTTGACACCTCTCCTTTTTTGTGTTACACTTTAGTTGTAATAAGAAAGGAGGGGTCTCTTTGTATAAGAAGTCTGAACTTTTGAAGAAATCGACTTATAAAACAGGGGAAGTGGCTAGTCTACTTGGAATGACTATACCTACAGTAATTCGGTATTGTAAAATTGGGTTGATTCCTTATCATAAGACGGAGTCAGGTCATAGACGTGTATTAGCTACAGATGTTTGCGCTTATTTAGACAAACAAAACATGCTTTATGAAGATAGTTCTACAACTAAGTCTGATGTTATTTACGCTCGTGTGTCTACACCTAAACAAGCGGCTCGTGGAGACTTAGAAAGACAGGTAGAGAAAGTGAAGTTGTTTGCGATTGAGCAAAATGTCAATAACTTACTTGTCAAAACAGATGTAGGTTCTGGACTAAATGACAATCGTAAAGGGTTGCTTTCTTTAATAGACTTAATTCAAGAAGGGAAAGTAAATCGACTTTACATTCTCTATAAAGACCGCCTAACAAGATTTGGGTATCATTACTTAGAGAAAATCTGTGATTTTCATGGTGTTCCGATTATTGTCGTTTCTGATGAGACTGAGAATAAAAGTCAATCTGAGGAGCTTGCTGAAGATATAATTGCAGTGATTCGTTCGTTTTCAGGTAAACTAGATGATTTAAGACATAAGATTAAAAAGGAGATTCAAAGTGAGTGATGTTTTGATTTTATGTGAGCGCCATATTGTAAAACCGACAAACCCAATATTTTCAGAGTGTGATAACTTATCTTTTCTAGCTAAGAACTTATATAACTCCACTTTGTATTATCAAAGACAAAGTTTATTTAATTCTGACTTTCAGAACTACTTTGCAGTGAATAACTTATTTACTCATACTAATCAACCAGACTATAGAGCTTTACCTGCTAAAGTTTCGAAGATGGTTCAGAGGCTGGTAGATAAAAATTTTAAGTCTTACTTTGCTTTAGTTAGAAAGAAAAATACAGAAGGTTACTCTCCTAAAATTAAACCTCCTAAATATTTGGATAAAGTTGAGGGTAGATGCACAGTTCCGTATCCTAAAGATGCGTTGAGTTTAAAAGTTGATGGTTATGTAAAACTTTCTAAAACTTCAATTATGGTAAAAACTAATGTACCTAAAGAGTCTATACAAGGCGCTCGTATTGTACCTAAAGGGAACCACTATGTAATTGAAATTTTATATAAGGTTGTAAGTACGCCTTTGCGCTCTGAGTTACCTAATAGAGTGGCTTTTGTCGATCCGGGTTTAAATAATTTAATGACAGTTACAAGTAATTGTTTTAACCCTATTTTAGTCAATGGTAGACCTTTAAAAGCAATAAATCAGTTAGCTAACAAAGAAATAGCTAAGTTGAAAAGTAAATTGAGTGTGCAAGGTTTACATACATCGTCTCTTTTACAGTCGGTTTATAATAAACGAGCAAGACGAATAACCGATATGTTACATAAGATAACTACCCAGTTAGTGAATCATTTAGATTCGTACAATATTGATACTGTCATTTTTGGACACAATGTTGGGCAGAAACAAGACATTAACTTAGGTAAAGTAACAAATCAAAATTTTGTTCAAATTCCGTTTACACAACTAATTGCTCAACTACAGTACAAGTGCCAACTTAAAGGTATTCGATTTATTGTAACCGAAGAAGCTCATACAAGTAAGTGTAGCTTTTTGGATAAAGAGTCTGTAGAACATCATGAAAAATATAAAGGAAAACGTGTTAAACGTGGTTTATTTAAAACTTCAAAGGGTATCCTCATCAATGCTGATGTTAATGGGTCTTTAAATATTGGTCGCAAGTATTTAACTAAGTTAGGTTTATATACTGATGAACTACACCAAAGTTTGATTCAGTTTATGATAAACCCTAAACTAGTTCAACTTACTTAGAAGTATAAAAGTAAAACATGATGAGACTATATAAGTCTTGGATTGTATAGAGGGTAGTCGCAGTCGCCCCAACTCCGGCTCTTGTGCAGTGTACTGCACAAGAGTAAGGTGAGAAACAACTTAGGTTGGAAACTTTAATTTTGTTAAGAAATTAAAGAACTGTTTTCGCACTATTATAAGAAAGATGGGAAGGGTAGTAAATGAAGTTAAAATATGAGGATTACACAGAAAAGACATCTTTGGTAATTGAACTAAGTGAAGTTTTAGCTAGTTACACTGTTTTTACTACAGGTAGTGAGTCTAGCTTTAAACATAGACTAAACTTGGTTCGCTCAGTGCATCTATCTCGTCTTTGCATCCAGTTTGTTTTTACAGATGGTACAACTAAAGTTTTAATTTTAGGGGATGAATTTCCGTATTGGTCAGAAAATGAGATTAAACCAGACTTTGGTTCTAGTTACCTTAGTCCAACTCGTTTATTAGAGAAGATAAAACAAGTTGTTGTAAATTATTTATATGAAGAGGTGTAATAAATGAAATTAAAATATGAGAATTACATGTTGGATAAGACTGTACCAGAATACCTAGTAGCTACTCTAGTTTCACTTGTTTTTCATAGTATAGATAGAGAAGAACAACTTTGGGACACTTATACTCTTGTTCGTTCTATAAAATTAACTAAATCGCAAATTTCAGTTGAGTTTGTAGACGGTACAGAAAAGATTGTGATATTAGGTAATTCTGCACCTTATTGGTCTGAAAATGAGATTACACCTACCCTTGGGTATCCTCAAGTCGACTCGGAGAGAGTTTTAGAGCAATTTATTCTTGAAGTGGTTGAAATTTTGTATATTGAAAGTTAGAGGTTGATTATGGTAAGACTTACTAAAGATGCTTCAGACGTTAATTTTGATTTAGATAAGTTAAATGTTGTCTTATTTGTCTCAAGAAATAAGGATAACAAGAACCTTGAAACGTTTAAAGAGAGAAAAGTATCATTTGTTACAACTAAGGGTTTTGAAGAAATTAAGTCCCAGTTTCAAGTTTTTGTTAATGACGGTCAAGTTGGTGAGTTTTCGAGGATGTATGTCTCTATTAATCCTCGATCTAATTCAAAAACCTTTAAGGCTTTGCAGCACAAGATGTTGGATCAAGAGTTTGATTTATCTACATTACCTCAGAAAGTAGCTTCTCTTGCAGCTAAGGTAGAAAATGCTTATGGAGATAAGCAGCATTGGTTGTTCGACTTCGATCCAGTTGAAGGTCAAGATACTGAGGTTTTGTTAACTAAGTTTGTTGAAGACTTACATATTGCACATGAGACCACGCAGACAAAGAAAGGTCAAAAGCGACCTCCAATATCTGTAACTTTGCACAAAACGCCAAATGGTTACTCAGTTATTGTAAATCAGCGTTTTGATACAAGAGGTTTGTTACAAGATTACCCGAATGTAGAACTAAAGCGTGATGCGCTATTGTGTTATACTTGGGGAACTTGTTCTATTTAATTTAAAGGAAGAGGGACTAATTAACTTGAACGTACTTGAATTATTCGCAGGAGTAGGGGGTTTCCGAGTAGGTCTCGAAAAAGCAAGTCCTACTTTAAAAACTTTGTGGTCGAACCAGTTTGAACCGTCGAGAAAGTCGCAAGATGCCTTTGAGGTCTACAATTACCATTTCCCAGATAGTGAGAACTGGAACGAAGACATCACTAAAATTTCCGACGAGCGCTTTTCTGCCTTAAGAGGTGAGGTAGATTTGATTGTAGGTGGGTTTCCTTGTCAAGATTACTCTGTAGCAAGAACC
>ERZ772977.64-NODE-64-length-89052-cov-50.087070_pt1 | contig 89052 bp, 72 predicted proteins | sample MGYA00511131_ERZ772977 | MGnify/ENA primary metagenome ERZ772977 (study PRJEB29015, sample SAMEA2737935) | human oral metagenome | biome: human oral; feature: human-associated habitat; material: dental | place: China | collected 2151 ...
AGGTGGTGCGTGCGTTTGATGACCCGGACGTCATTCACGTGGACGGCAAGGTTGACCCCGCCTCCGATATGGAGACTATCAACACTGAGCTGATTCTGGCTGACCTGCAGACTCTGGAGAACGCTATTCCGCGTCTGGAGAAGGCTGTGAAGATTAAGAAGGGTGACGCCGCTCAGCTGGAGACTTATAAGACTGCGCAGAAGATCCTGGAGGATGGTGACACCATCATTTCTCGTGCGAATGACGCGAAGCTGGAGCTGGCTCACCTGAAGGAGCTGAACCTGCTGACTGCTAAGCCGTTCATTTACGTGTTCAACGCGGATGAGGGCATTCTGGCGTCTGAGGAGAAGCAGCAGGAGCTGCGTGATATGGTGGCGCCTGCTGAGGCTGTGTTCTTGGATGCGAAGCTGGAGGCTGATCTGGTGGAGCTGTCTGAGGAGGAGGCTCGCGAGATGCTGGAGATGAACGGTCAGGATGAGTCCGGCCTGGACCAGCTGGCTCGTGTGGGCTTCTCGACCCTGGGCCTGCAGACTTACCTGACTGCTGGCCCGAAGGAGGCTCGCGCGTGGACTATTTATAAGGGTGATACTGCGCCGCAGGCTGCTGGTGTGATTCACTCTGATTTTGAGCGTGGCTTCATTAAGGCTGAGGTTGTGTCGTTCAAGGACCTGGACGAGGCGGGCTCCATGGCGGAGGCGAAGGCTCGCGGTAAGGTCCGTATGGAGGGTAAGGACTACATTATGCAGGACGGCGACGTGGTGGAGTTCCGCTTCAACGTCTAAGTGATAAAAACATAACAGCGGAGGCCCGCCCTGTACACGCAGTGCGGGGCTCCGCTTTATCTTTGTTGGCTTCTTCTGAAGAATCTGACGGATGCACCTTCTTACCTGAAACCATAGGATGACAAGACGGAAAGCTGTCTTCCGAAGTGGTCGTCTGTGGTGTTGCGGTGACTCTTATCTGGCGGGATATACGGCAATGGTGCGCTACCTATCTATCTGTTTGTGATGGATTGTTACGCGCAAAAGAAGGCTCTTTTTTGGACTAAGTGATGCACTGCATAAAATAAAGCTATGACGAAACCGCAGTTGGTGGCGTCTAACTATTAGCACGGCAAAGATGACAGTTTGCACAACCAGTCAGATCAGTCAATGAAGAAAGCTGATCGTGGATGCCGCCGAGGGCACCTTGACTGTATTGCTTACTGTATCGTGCATAACCGTTATTAACCATCTCGGATATTTACGAAAGAGGCTCCAAATGAGCAACAACGCTATCCCCCAGACTGCAAAGCAGCGCGAGCACAATGAGAACAAGGCTGAAGAGACCAAGGAACCCCGCGGTCCCCTCCAGACCGAGCACGGTGTTACCACCATTGATGAGAGCGTTGTCGCAAAGATTGCTGGCATGGCAGCTCGTGAAATCCCCGGTGTCTACGACATGGGCAACGCTGTTCGCCGTGCGTTCAACGCAGTGACCGACCGCATCCCCAACGCTCAGACCAACGTTGCTGGCGGCATTAGCGTCCAGAAGGGTGAGACCCAGGCAGCTGTCGAGGTTACCGTAGTCGTCGAGTACGGCGTCTCCATCGTCGAGGTTGCCGACGCAATTCGTCGCAACGTTATCGAGCAGATTGAGCGCACCACCGGTCTTGAGGTTGTTGAGGTCAACATCAACGTTACCGACGTTCACCTGCCCGAGGACGACTCTAACAAGTCCGAGGACACCGACCTCAAGTAACCCACATCCAACGCCTTAATCTAAGGAGTTCTTATGAAGACAACGCACCTGGCCCTCCTGGTGGGCCTGTTCCTTGGGGCTGTTCTTGCCTTCGGTTCTTTCGGAACGTTCGTTCTGGTAGCCCTGTGTGGCTTTGCCGGATGGGCCGTAGGCCTCTGCCTGGAGGGCCGGGTCGATGTCCGAAGCCTCCTGGACAGGCGAAAGAAGTGACGATGGTGACCGCGAACCAGCGTGCAAACACGCAGCTAAGTGCTTCCCAGGAAGAACGTTCTTCCTGGGAGCACCGCGGCACCACAACCATCCCCGCGCGACTCGTTGCAAAGATTGCAGCTGAGGCTGCAAACGAAAGCGCCAACGTTGGCTCAAATGCTGGAGGCGTACTGGGAATTGGTACCCGCCACAACTTCGACTCGCGCCCTGAAGCCCAGTGTGAACTCTACGGCCAGGTAGCAGTCCTGCACCTGGACATCGGACTGGTCTTCCCCGCACCTTTGTCCCCCATCATCGAAAATCTGCGCGCACACGTGCGTAACCGCGTTGAGTACCTCACGGGGCTTAGCGTGGGCAAGATTAACATCGAGATATCCTGGCTCAATCCGAGCAGCCACGTTAGGAAGAGCCTTAAATGAGTACACCTGTTCCGAAACTAATTCGTCGTCCCTCGCGAAGCATCCCTAGCATCCTGTTGGCTCTGGTGTTGCTCGCCTTGGGAGGACTGGTGGTTTGGCTTGCGGTTCACCGAATGGTGAACGGTGCCTGGCCTGAGTCTATGGTGGGTACCCTCACCGCTATTGGTTCTACCACTCTTGGCTCCGTCACGGCTATTAGCTTCGCCATCATCCTGGCGGTGTGCGGTCTGGCTATGATTATTGGCGCTGTGTTGCCTGGAGTCCCGGATCGTGTGGAAATTTTCCCCGACGATATTCCCGGTCAGACTGTCGCAAAGCGCCGAGACTTGGCTAACCTCATTCAGGCCCAGGTTGAGCAGATTGACGGCGTCCACTCCGCTATCGTTACCGCTAACGGCTCCCGCGTAGACGTTGTTGTCCATAGCGTCTTGGACGACCTCGGCCCCGTGCGTGAAGCTGCACGGAAGAAGACCGACGAAGTTCTAAAGATGCTCGCACCCGTGGGTATTGCACGTAGTCGCGTGCGGATTAAGCATATTAGCTAAAGGAGATACGAATATGCGTTCAGTTTCTGGTGTTTTGAACAGAACTGTCCTGGCCACCTTTGGGCTTCTCCTTGTAGTAGTGTCCTTTTGGCTTTTAGCTTCGGGTCTTAATGCTGGTCAGGCTTGGCCGGAAATTGCACCTTTCCTGGCCTCTGCACAGGACCCGGTAGCTAGCTTTATCGGACCCATGGTACACACGCCGTGGTTCCTGCCTGTAGTAGCACTGGTATCAGTACTTATTGTCGTTGTCGGCTTGTTCATGCTGGTTGCGCAGGTTCCCCGTAAAGCTGCTGCCTCCCCTTTGAAGTTTAGTGGTTCTGAGGGTGTGCTGATGGCTACTTTGGCACCTGAGGTTCTGGCGCAGGCTCTGTCTGAGCGTGCTCAGGAAGTCCCTGGTGTGGAAAAGTGCGCTGTCTGGGTTACTGGCTCCCCGAAGAGCCTGTGGGTTCAGGCAGAGGCTACTGTCTCTCAGGGGTGTGAGGTTGAGTGGGCTATTGCTGAACTCAAGAACCGACTTAATAATGATGTGGCAGTATCTTTCGGCTCGAGCCCCAAGCAGATTGACGTTCTAGTACGGCTGGAGCGTTCCTCGAAGTCACGTAATGTCTCCGAATCTGTAACTGGCCATCATGCACCCGAAATCACGGGAGAGAGCATTGGCGCATAACCCTCAGAGCGAGGTGGTGCCGGAACCTCAATCCCATCAGTACCCTACCGCGCAGCTGAGCGCTTTGTCTGAAGCAACGCAGGACGAGGACAGATACCTTGTTCTGCGTGCTCAGGATGGAGATCTTGACGCCTTTGAGAAGCTTGTTGAGCGTTATCAAGGGCGTCTCTTCCGCTCTGCATATATGATTGTTCGGAACCGTCAGGACAGTGAAGATATTGTTCAGGATACCCTCCTCCAGGCTTGGCGTAGCCTTCACCTAGTTAGAGAACCGGCAGCTTTTCGTGGCTGGATTATGCAGATTTGCACTAATAAAGCTACTAGTATGGTGCGTAAGCGTCAGCGTCGTGCCACGGATCCTTATGATGCAGAAGGGCTCGAAGGTGTGAGCGTTGCGGCTGAGATGACGTCGAGCAGCACCGCTGACCCGGCTGATTCCAGCGAAGTTAATGCGCAGATTCAGGCCCTTGCCGATCTTTTGGCTTCCGTGGAACCTGAACTGCGTATAGTATGGATTCTTCGAGAAATCGATGAGATGTCATACGAAGAGATTGCCAAGACACTGAATCTGACAGTTTCGACCGTCCGTGGGAGGCTGGCACGAGCCCGTTCTCTCGTCATACGCCTGATGAAGGAGTGGGCTTGAGTAACGCCAAAAACCTCTCAAATAAGGTCCGACACTCAGCAGCGTCGGCAAAATCACTCTTGCACTCGCACGAGCAGGACGACGCGGACACCCAGGAATATCTGAGTATCATCGCCTCCCTCCACGAGGAATGGGACCGGCTAGAGGCTATGGGAAGTACCTCGGTTATGCCGCGGCCCCGCTCCATAATGGACGCTATTATCGCTGAGACTCGTCACGGTGCTCAGGTGGAAATGCCCGATACGGATTTGGGTCCCTACAGCATGTCTGAGTTTTCGTTGAGGGCGCTTATTCGCCGCGCTGTAGACTCAGTACCCGGTGCACGTTCCTTGCGTTCTTCTTTCGAGCACGCACCTTCAAGCGAAGAACATCGCGGTCTGGGCGTTCCGGAGGTTGTATCCTGCCGAGTCTCAGCTCACGGTGCCGTTGAAAGCCTACCGCAATTGGCCCAGCAAGTCCGCGAAGCCGTCCGCGAAGCCTGCGATAAGAACCTGGGAGTCTCCCCGACAGTCAACGTACATATCGAGGATATTCATCATGACGACTAATTTCTCTGCCGCCGAGCTGCTTCGGCTGGTCACTGCCGTTCCCGGAGTACGAGGAATCGAACCTGGGCTGAGTAGCACTCTAAAAGTAATCGGTAGCAGCGTGCCGCAGGCCCGATTTGGCGTAATCGTTGAATCAGGCTTGCGTAAAGCTACTATTGAGGTTGGCATTGATGACTCCAAGCCGGTCAAAGATATCGTACGAGATATCCAAGAGACTGTTATTCGTTCGCTGTCTCAATCGCAGCAACACGAGGAAGAGCATTCAAATTCTAAAAACCTAGAGTCAATCAGTAGCGATGACGACAATACCCCGCAGGTTAGGGTTAGGGTCCAGTCCCTCCTGTAGGGGTTCTACCTCAGAAAGCAACGGAGCCCCGCACTGTACACACAGTGCGGGGCTCCGCCCTATTACCCCTCGCGCGCCACAAAAAGCAGCCGCCCGGGTTTAAACCTTATTGACCGGGATTAGTGGTCAGCACCAACCATAACGTTGGACGCCTTGATGACTGCGTAAGCGGTCTCGCCAACCTTCAGACCCAGTTCCTTGATGGACTCGTTGGTGATCGAAGCGGAGATAACAACCTCGGGAGCGATCTCAATCTTGACGATGCCGTTGGTTGCACCCTCGGTAATCTCAACAACCTTGCCAGCGAACTGGTTACGTGCAGAAAGCTTCATGAAGCCGTGCCTTTCACTACTCAAAACGTACAAATACTCTAAGCACTCTACACGCCGTAGCCACTGAGAATCATCTTCCAACCAAAATATTACGCACGAACCATGCAAATTTTATTTTCGGCTTCACTCACGCCCCGCACCCGCCCCAAAAGACCGGCAAAAGCCAGCTCTGCACATGCGGTTCGCACCCGCTAAATGGTATAGTCAGCACGAATGCGAGAATCCTCGCACCCTCCACCGTCGCACCCCGTCCTCGCTGACGCGCGCCCACACGCCGCAGCACCACCGCAGTAATACTGCAGCATCACTGTGGCAGGGGAGTGGCGCATCCGCACAGATCGAAGAAGGAATCATGAGCGAAAACCTCAACGAAATCGAAGCACCCGCCTGCCCCGAATGCAACGAAAACTACACCTACGAAATGGGCGAACTCTGGGCATGCCCCATGTGCGGCCACGAATGGGAACGTACCGCAGCAGGCGAAACCGAAGAAGCAGCAGGCTCCAAGGTTCTGGACTCCGTCGGTAACGAGCTCGTCGACGGCGACTCCGTCACCATCGTCAAGGGCCTGAAAATCAAGGGCGGCGCAGACATCAAGGCAGGCACCAAGGTGCGCGGCATCCGCCTGCTCGAATCCCCCGTCAACGGCCACGACATTGAGGCGAAGGTCCCCGGCGCAGGCCAGATGTACCTGAAGTCCTCCGTCGTCAAGAAGGCATAAGCGAAGGCAATATAAGCCAAGAAGACGTAAAGCGCTTCGCATGAGACGCAGAAAAGGCGGCACCTCCCGCACTAGCTCACGCTAGGGGAGGTGTCGCCTTTTGCTTTATAAAAATTGCTTAGGTTTTAAAAGAAATTGACGAATACTTCTTTACTTTTTACCGGTCAAGCCCATGTATAGGGAAATGGTCAGCATTGCGGCAATAATTGAGATAATCCAGCGAATCCAATCAATGCCGCGAGTGTCTGCAACACCCAGCTGAGTTGCTGCCCAGGTACCGATAGCGGCGCCGACAGCACCGCAGATAATGGTCCAAAGAATCGAAATGTTCTGGCGGTCTCGCATGAAGAAGCGTGCAAGTGCACCAATAATTGCGCCGGTAATAATGGTGCCAATAAAAGTACCCATTGTAATCTCCTTGGGTTTATATATCTGCCACGTTGGCAGATAGTATGTTGTTTTCAATTATACGTAAATATGATGTAAGAAGAGCTTATGTGAACTTTTATTAAGCTAAAAGCACCTTAGCGTTTTATCTCTAAAACGCTAAGGTGCTTTTCTCATCATTGAGATAGGTGTCGAATGTATTGACTACTTCGACTTACGCCAAATCTTCAGAGCGCTACAAGTCAGCGGCAACTGCAGGGGCAGGCGACCGTACGCAATAGCCTTACGCTGAGTGGACTGGTTACGCGCATCCAGAGCCATCTGAATGTTCGCGGGGAACACCGCAACAAACAGCAGAGCCGCAAGCAGGCCACCGGCACGGCGGGTCTTATCGTTAGCCAGCAGGGCAGCGGTGCCCAGCTCAGCTACACCCGAAGCGTGAGTGTACGCATGCGCAGGGCCCGGCAGGTACTTCGGCACAATCGAGTCAAAGGGATCCGGGATGATGAAGTGCAACGCACCCATCACAGCGAGGGCGCGAGCCATGCGAGTAGCCGAGCGCTCAGCGCTGTACTCTTTCTTCTTAAAAATACTCATGATCCCATTATGCGCCTGTCAGAGGCGTATTCCTTCGCTCAATGGCACGCTGAACCGCTGCGTGTTTGCGCGTGTTTGACTGTCTAGAATGCGGACTCAGCGCGCCAAACGGAAATACATCGTTCAAAAGCAGGTAAGATAGGGGACAACGGCACCACGTGCGGATGACGCCCCGCCTGCCCCTCACCTTTCGGTGAGCTGCCAGATGGGGTAAAACACCGGGTGCCTATCGGAACAATCAAAGGAGTACACCATGAAGAAGATTCTGTTCATCGCTATCCTGGCAGGCGCTGCATACTTCGGCTACAAGAAGTTCGCTGCCTAAACAGTTAGCCCTCGGGCATTCTACATATCCTTAAGCAACGAAAACCCGCCGTCTCACATATGCACCATATGCGAGACGGCGGGTTTCTCGTATGCCAAACGTCTGAGCCCCAAACTCTCTGGGCTCCAAACACTCTGGCTTCAAACGCGTAGATTCGGGGCCGCGGCCTATGAAGCGGGCTACCTAGTAGCTCGGCCTAGTCATTCCGCCTAGTAGCTCGGCGGAACCTCACCGGTCATCACAACCTTGTTCTGCGAAGAGCTCCAGGTGAATTCAGCGGTCGTGCGGCCGCTTGCGTTGTGCACCTTCTCGTCTTCCTTCATGTAACGGTAGGTCACACGAATCGAGCTGTCAGAGGTGCGGGTAATCACCGGGGAGAACGAGTACGGCTCATAGGTTGCGGTACCAATGAACTTGCCGCGGTGGAACAGCAGAATGTGGTGCACCATCGCTGCAGTGCAGCACGAAGACGGGGAAGAACCCGGAACCGCGTCAATCCACGACAGCTCAGCGCAGGGGTCGTAACCTTCGTAGCTTTCCGAAACGTTCGTCCACTGATCCCAATTTTTCTTATTCTTCAAATCGCGCAGAGCCTTAGACACCACGGTCGACGCAGAATCAGAAGAGCAGGTGGAGTCCTTCTTCGACTCAGACTTAGAATCCGACTTCGATTCAGACTCAGAGGTCTTCGACTCGGATGCGGTCGGCTCAGCATGAACCGTAATCGTCACCACCGACGGCACCGGAGCAGGCGACGAAGCGCTCGGGGTAGCACTCGCGGATGCGCTCGGGCTCGCCGACGGGGTGGGGAACAGCTCCTGCGTAGAAGTAGCGCTCGCGGAGGCAGAAGCGCTACCAGAAGAAGACACCACGGTACCCGAAACAGCAGAATCAGTGCTTGCCGAGCAGGACGTGACAACAAGAGCTAGAGCGGCGCCCAGCGCGGGTAGAGCCAAAGCGGTGCGGCGGGTAAAGCGGCGGCGAATAGAAGACATGAATACTCCTGAAGATGCGCGGCAGCGCGCATCGGTGCTGGTCAAGAAGCGAATAGTGAACTCGTCCAGTATAGGGAAAAAGAGGCGGGCACGCGGTGCGTGCGGTCAGTGCCGTTCGTTACCGTGGAGCTACCGACCGAGATTACCGCTAGACGGTGGCTACAGCAGAGCCAGAGGCGGCGAAACAGCGTAGCCGGAAATCAGCTATGCGGAAACTCCACCCGCTAGTGCCTGTGTCCCCTTGCACACCCGCCCTATCCAGGGGACAATGAAGGCATGGCTGAAGTAACTCTACATAACGAACTCGTAATCCACACCAACGGCGACCTGCCCGCAGTCGGCGCAAAGCTGCCCGAATTCTCGGTTCTCGCGGCTGATCTCTCCGAGATTTCCTCCGCAGATTTCGCAGGTAAGAACCTGGTGCTGAACATCTTCCCCTCCATCGACACCGGTGTGTGCGCAACCAGCGTCCGCACCTTCAACAAGCAGGCTGCAGGCCTGGAGAACACCGTCGTGCTGTGCGTCTCCAACGACCTGCCCTTCGCAATCGGCCGCTTCTGCGCAGCCGAGGGCATTGAGAACGTCGTCACATCCTCCGCTTTCCGCTCCTCCTTCGGTGAGGACTTCGGCGTGAAGCTGATTGACGGCCCCCTGGCTGGTCTGCTGGCACGCTCCGTGGTCGTCGTGAACCCCGCCGGTGAGGTTGTCTACACCGAGCTGGTTCCCGAAACCACCAACGAGCCCAACTACGAAGCAGCCCTGGCAGCTATCAAGTAAGCAACTATCAAGTAAGCTTAGTACGGGAGCCGGACGCAATCCCGGCACCCGAACATACTTCCGTCAGGGACATCTGGCGGTACCAGCACAGCAGATACTGAACGTCTACAGCGCATGATCTAGGGTTCACCCACACATGCGGCTGGCGACAGCATAACGCCCCGCCCACCCGGTATTTCGGGTGGGCGGGGCGCTTTACTATATCCAGACTTAGTGCGCGATTCAGACTTAGTGCGCGAGCTAGGCTTAGTGCGCGAGCTAGGCTTAGTGCGCAGAGGCGCCGGGATTGCCGGGAGCGCCTGAGGTTTCGGAGGTTTCAGCGGCTCCGGCGGGCTCCTCATCCGCGACCAGCATATGCTCCGGCAGGGTGCCGCGGCGCTTAGCCACCAAAAAACGCGACACCAACAGCAGAATGTACACCACCATCGAAATCAGCAGCATCGACTGCGGCGCCAACACCAGACCAACCGCCGCAGACACGGCAGCCATCACGCCAATCACATGATCCTTCGACGCATGATAAGCATCAATAGCGAGCACCGCAAAAAGCGCGGTCATCACAAAATCCACGCCCTTGAGGTCACTCAAGAAACTCGCACCCAGTACGTAACCGAGCGTTGCGCTCGCCAAAACGCTCAGGTGCAGACCCGCATGAATCCACAGGATGCGGGAACCGCGCAGCTTATGGCGGTCCGGTCCGGTGTTCAGCGCGTACGCCTCATCAATGAGGGTGTACACGGTGTAGAACTTCGCCAAACCACCGCGCACACGCTCAATCGGGTACGACAGGCCGTACATGAGGTGGCGGGAATTAATGAGCAGAGTCATCACCGCAATAGAGAACAGCGACGCATGATTCGAGACCATGTCAATCAGCACGAACTCCACCGAACCGGCAAACACCAGCACCGGCAACAGGGGAGCCACCCAGAACGGCAGACCGTAACTGTGCACCATCACGCCCAGACCAATGCCGACAAAGAACAGACCCAGCATGATGACACCGGCAACGCGAATCGCCTCAGCGAAGCCGCTCTCGCTCGGTTGCTGAGAGCCCTGGGCATTGGGGGAGGCGGTCGCCTCCACTACCGGAATCATGCCGGTCAGCGGAAGAGCAGAGGCAATAACCTGCTCAACCTGCTCCGGGCTCGCCTGGTGAGGTGCAGAACCTGAACCCTGAGGCGAAGAAGGCTGAGAAGAGGAAGCCAGAGAGGGCGAAACAGCGTTGTTTTCCTGATCCTTAGAGATGCTCATTGTATCCCCCTAGAAAACCCAGTTAGCCAGCACAACGCAGGTGACGGTACCCGCCACCATACTCAGCACCATATTCTTACGCCACAGGTGCACCGCCACGGTCACCACCAGACCCGCCAGGTACGGTGCCGCCGTAGCGAACGAAGAATAATCAATCTTCGCCACCGCATAGATGGCAAGCAGCGCGACTGCGCCGAGCGGAATCCAGTGGCTGAGCGCATCCAAAAGTTCGGAGCCAGCCAGTGCCTTCTTCAAACCGAAAGGCAGCAGGCGCAACAGAAAAGTAATAACCGCAGCAACAAGTATTGCCGCAAGAATATAGCCGGTGGTCACTTCACTATTCATGAAGATTTTCTCTTTCTGCACATACTCAGCGAAAGAACCCTGAACAAGGCGTGCGGGTGAAGCCCTGAAAAGCATCCGCGAAACCTGAAAGCATCCGCGAAAAGGGTAGGGAGAGCCCAGCCGAAGAGAGGCTGGGTGCTAAGTAGTGCGGTAGGTACGTGAGTTGATGAAAGCCGCGAAACATGGAGGCGGAGGGCCGTTCCTCCTGCACGAGTTTTTATGCGGAAATTTTCTGCGCAAGTTTTCTGCGCGGGTAGTTGCGCGCGTGAGTAGTTCTCGTGCGTGACCTCGGGTGATGCCGCTCCCGGTGCGGTGTTACTCCGGGGCGGCACAGCGTTCTGCGTCGCTAGTTTCCTTAGCGGTGTCTTTCATCTGAGTCATGGGGTACCTTCACCTCTGGGAGCCTCCGCGCAGGTTCGCGTGGGAGGCATTGTACGAATCCTAGAAATAGAAAGAGGGGAGAGCGAAGCTCCACTCATCTATCCTAACTGGTTTTGAACACGTATGTAACGTTCTTATCGCTGTGTGGAAGCGGGCGCATCAGCGGTAGCGGTAGTGGATGGGCTCTCTGCGGCGCTTTTAGCCTCAGTCGCTACCTCATGCCCCGCACGATGCGGCAGAGTACCGCGGCGCTTTGCCACCGGGAAGCGCGCCAGCAGCAGCACCACATACGAACCCAATGCCACCACCAGGAACGAGGACGGCGCAAAAATCAGCGCCACCGCAGCCGAAACCGCAACAAAGAGCGCCGTCACACGATCCGGGTTAGCGCGGTAGCAGTCCATCGCAAGAACCGTGAAGATAGCCACCATCACAAAGTCCACGCCCTTCAGACTGCTCAGGAAACTCGCGCCCAGCACATACCCGAGGATTACGCTCAGAACCCACGAGACGTAAATCAGCACGTTCACCCACAGAATGCGCGCCCCCGAACGCTCATGACGATCGAGACCGGAGTTAAGCGCGAACGCCTCATCACACAGAGTGTGAATCGCCAGAGCCTTAGCCCAGAAACCCTTCACACTGTGCAACGGGTAGGAAAGCCCGTACACCAGATGGCGCGCATTCACCAGGAACACCGTCAACGCAATCGGCGCCAGGGGCGTGCCAGCGCTGACCATGCCCACCATCAGGAACTCCACCGAACCGGCAAAAACCAGGGCAGAGAGCAGCGGCGCAGTCCAGATGGGCAGACCGTGCGCGTTGAGGATAATACCCAAACCCAAACCCAGCACAGCGATACCGAGCATCACCACGGAAGAATCCGCAACAGCCAAACGGAAATCATTCTGCGCGCCGGTTCCCTTAAATCGAGTGCCCTTAAACCGAGCGCCCTGATGTTTAGCGCCCTGATGTTTAGCGCCCTGACGCTTGGGAGTCTGTGCCATAAGTGGGTTCCTCGTATGCGTTACGTTCTGCGAAATGCCTCATCTGCCTGTGCGCGGGTCAAGATAACGCCCGCCGCGGCTTTCCAGTGTATAGGAGCAAGCGGTTGACCGACGAGAAAAAGAGTCCGGGAATAAAATATGAGAAGCACACTTATAGTGAATGACCCTCAACAAAGAACCACCCGAAAGGGTACCCCCGAAAGGAACCTCAATGGCTGAGCAGAATGCCTCCCAGAACACCGCAGAAGAGCAGAAGAAGGTGTACTCGCGCCAGCAGGAACGCCGCGAGCTCGAAAACTACCGCCAGACCAAGATCGAGCGCATCGACCGCCTGCGCTACCGTGCCTACGGCGCCAACGGCGCAACCCTCGAATTCGGCGTGGGTGAGGGGCTGCTAACCCCCGTCGAGCTGCTACTCGCCGCAATCGCTGGCTGCTCCTCCGTGGACGTGGATGCGGGCACCTCCCGCCGCTCCACGCCCGAGGTGTTTGAGGTGCTCGCCTCGGCACTGAAGCAGACTGAAGACGGTGCGGTGCGCCTCGACGACGTTGAGGTGGACTTTGACGTGCGCTTCCCTGAGGACGAGCAGGGTGCCAAGGCGCAGAAGATGGTGGACCGTCTGATTCAGCTCAGTGAGCAGAAGGACTGCACCGTTTCCCGTACCGTGGAGCACCCCACGAACGTGTCCTTCCACAACCTGGCTGACTAAAGCCGGGTGAGCTGAAAACCTGGGCGAACTCGCCTGATATGGGCCCTCCCGTGCCGCTTGTGATGAGACGGCACGGGAGGGTTTTTCTGTGTTTTTGTGGTTTTGGGTGGAAAAGAGTCTGAAAAGCGAGTAGGATTGAGCCTCAGATTAGAAAAACTTACGGTACGTAAGAAATCCTTATGATTGAAGAATTTCTTGACCGCAGGCCAAACCTTCGGCGGCACCACGCACAGCACGACTAGACTGGACACCAGACTAGACCGCTGGCAAACGCACGAAGCAATAGCCTCAGAAAGAAGACCTGACATGGCACAGCCTACAGAGACTTCCGGCGCTGCATCGGATGCCACCCCCGCAGAGGGTGAACTGAAGCGAGGCCTTTCCGCCCGCCACATGCAGATGATCGCAATCGGCGGCGCAATCGGCACCGGCCTCTTCGTCGCCTCCGGTAAGACCATCTCCACCGCAGGCCCCGGCGGCGCAATCCTCGCCTACGCCCTCATTGGCATCATGGTGCTCTTCCTCATGCAGTCCCTCGGCGAGATGGCCGCGCACCTGCCCGTCCCCGGTGCATTCCAGACCTACGCGGCACGCTACGTGTCCCCGTCCTTCGGCTTCGCCATGGGCTGGAACTACTGGTTCAACTGGGCGATTACCGTCGCCGCCGAGCTCGTCGCCGTCGGCGAGGTGATGAGGTACTGGTTCCCGGACATCCCATCCTGGGTGTGGGCGGCAGGATTCCTCGTGCTGCTGACCGGCATCAACGCCCTCTCGGCACGCTCCTACGGTGAAAGCGAATTCTGGCTCGCAACCATCAAGGTCATCACCGTGGTCGTCTTCCTCATCGCGGGTATCGCCATGATCTTCGGCATCCTGGGTGGTAGCTCCCCGGGCGTCTCCAACTGGACCGTCGGTGAGGCACCCTTCGTCGGCGGCGCCCCCGCCGTACTCGCCATCTTCATGGTGGCAGGCTTCTCCTTCCAGGGCACCGAAATGATTGGTGTGGCTGCCGGCGAATCTGAGAACCCCCGCCGCGACGTGCCCCGCGCACTGACCAGCGTGTTCTGGCGCATCATGCTCTTCTACATCGGCGCGATGGTCGTCATCGGCTTCCTGATTCCTTACTCCGACCCGAACCTGCTCACCGCAGCGGACGGCAACATCAACATCTCCCCGTTCACCCTCATCTTCGAGCGTGCGGGCATCGCCTTCGCGGCAGCCATCATGAACGCCGTGATCCTCTCCGCCGTGCTCTCTGCAGGTAACTCGGGCCTGTATGTTTCGGCTCGTATGCTCTTCGCGCTCGCCCAGGAGGGTAAGGCACCGAAGATGTTCACCCACATCAACTCCGGCGGCGTGCCCATGAACGCGTTGCTGGCAACCGCAGCTATCGGTGCGGTCGGCTTCATCGCCGCACTGCTCTCGCCGGATGGCGCGTACCTGTGGCTGGTGAACGTGTCCGGTCTGGCTGGCTTCATCACCTGGGTGGGTATCGCCGTGGCTCACTACCGTTTCCGCCGCGCATACCTGAAGCAGGGCAACAGCCTGAAGGACCTGCCCTACGTGGCGCCGTTCTTCCCCGTGGGCCCGATTATCGCCTTCCTCATGTGCCTGGTCGTTATTGGTGGTCAGAACTACGAGGCGTTCCTGAGCGGTGACTGGGCTGGCGTGCTCAGCTCCTACATTGGTCTGCCCGTGATTATCGCGGTCTGGCTGGTGCACCGCGTGGTCACTCGTGACCGCATCATTCCGCTGGAGCAGATTGACGTGAGCGGCATTGAGGTTAAGGCTTCGAAGTAACGCGAACACTTGCGTCAGCTGATTGAATGAGCTGATACGTGATGAGCCGCCGGTTCCCCTTACTGAGGGGAGCCGGCGGCTCTTTGCTATCCGCAGTTTATTCCGGACGGGTGAACTGGGCTGTATGCCCTGCAGCTCTTAGGAGCTGCGGCGCGAGCGCAGAACGCTCAAACCCAGACCCGCACAGATCGCGGCAACACCAATGCCAACAATCACGCCAACACTGGATGCACCGGTGCTCGCCAGGGTGGCCTTCTTGGGGCTGCTCTCCTGAACCGGTTGATCCTTAGCGAGGCTGTCCTTTACCAGGTTGTCCTTAGCCGATTGGGCGGCGGTCACCGGAGCCTCCTGAGCGGGCTTGCTCTGAGCTGGCTTACTCTTGGGATGCGCCACGGTCGCGTCCTCCAGCTTGTCAGCGTTGGGGGTCTTATCGGCAACCGGTGCCGGAGCGACCGTTGCCTCCGGCAGCGCCGGGACGGTGGGCGCATCAGTCGGGTTTACACCCACGGTTGCTTCCGGTAGGGGTGCCACGGTCGGCGCGTCAGTGGGGTTTACGCCAATGGTTGCTTCGGGCAGGGGTGCCACCGTCGGCGCATCCGTCGGGTTTACACCCACGGTTGCTTCCGGTAGGGGTGCCACGGTCGGAGCGTCAGTCGGAACCGCACGGAACCGCAGACACCACGGGCTCCTGCGCGAAAAGCTCAAGAGGCTTCTGAGCATCAAACGAGCCGTACTCAGCACCCTGAACGCCAGCCGCCATGGTGCCCGCAATGTACTTGTGAGAGGTATTCAGCGTTGCCGCGACATCCGCCGGAACCTTCATCTCCGTCTCAAAAGCACCGTTGTGAATCTGCGAAGCAGGCACGGTCACCTCAGCCACGAAGCGCATACCGTTCAGGGGAAAACGGCCCGGAACCCACACATTCGTATCAGACACCACCACGCGCACACCGTGCGGGGTTGCCTCACCGGTGTAGCCGGTACCGCGCACCTTCAACACAGTCTCACCCTTGGTGTTCAAGCGCGGCGAATCCACCTGAAGAACCGGTGCGGCGCTATCCTTCACAACGTCCATGCGCAGCACCTGGCCGCCCGAATAATGGCCATCAACGGCGATATTGGCGACGAAGCTGTAGTTCTTCGCCGGGTCAATCAATTCTCCAGGAACGTAGTGGGTCGCAGTAGCTGTACCATCCTTGAACGGGCCCGCAACGTGCACCGTCTGAATCGGGTTCAGGAACGGGAAACCCCTATGGTTTGCCTCATGCAAAGCCGGGGAAAAAGCAGTGGTTTTTGCGGGCAGCTTCGTCGCCTTGAGCGTAATCTTGTTCAGACGCAGGGCGGTCTTCAGCTCACGGGTATTGGTCTCAACCTTGTAGTTGTAGACCGTAATAACCGGCGGGTTCACCGGATCCGGGGTATTAGCCGCTGCAACAGAAGGCAGAGCGCACAGGCTCAACGACGCGGCAAGAAGAACAGAAGCGCCAGCGCTACCGTAGCGGCGGGAACGAGAAGAGTTAGCCATCATGAAGTTCCTTCTACATGAGTGATTGAGTGATCCGCGCTCTTCCTGTATCGCGCCAAGTCGAATGCGTATACGGTACCGCGACATCGCGGTTAAATACACCGTAACACGCGCCTAAACGCATGAACCGGACATAAGATAACTCGCCGAAATATTACGTAAAACCAACGCCTACAGGGCGCACAATAGGGTGGATTAATAAGACAAATACGCACTGTGCCGGCTGGAGGATACGGAAATGCTAGGGTAGAAAGATGCCCATGCAGAAGAATCCGCAGAACCGAGTAGAAGCAGCCCAGCCCACCGAACACAGCGTTACTGAACACAGCGCTACTGAGCACAACGCCATCGACAGCACGCACCGCGTCGTAAACGTGTGCGCTGTAGCAATCCGTAACCGGGACGGGCTCGTACTCACCGTGCGCAAGCAGGGCAGCGACGGGTTCATGATGCCCGGCGGCAAACCCGAACCGGGGGAGACCCCACTACAGACCGCCTGCCGCGAAGTAAGCGAAGAAATCGGACTCATCCCCGACCCCACCCGGATGCACCACCGCGGACTCCTCGAAGCGGCGGCACTGAACGAGGCGGGCTTTACGGTACGCGCCGAAACCTACGAGTACGCACCCACCGACGAGCAGCACGAACAGCTGGCTACGCTGGTGCCGCAGGCAGAAATCGCTGAGCTGCGCTGGGTCAACCCAGCCATGAGCAGCCCCTCCGATTCTGCTACACAGGCACCGCTGAATACCGAGCAGATTTTCCCGCTGCTGGCGCGTACCCCGCTACCGTAACCACCGCGCTCGTAACCACCGTGCCTAACGTGCCCCTGAACTGGCGGGTGGCACACATGAGGTACACAGGTGCATCCGGTACCCTCAACACAACAACATCTATCGCGGGTAGAACGCATAGAGGCGCTCCACCCCGCAATCCCATACACCCCAAGGAGAACCATGAAGAAGACCAGCTACAACCTTGCCGTCTACTGCGGTGCACGCTCCGGCAACGACCCGCTCTTCACCACCCGCGCCCAGGAGCTCGGCACCCTCTGCGCCCAGAACAATATTGGCGTGGTATACGGCGGCGGCCGCACCGGCCTCATGGGCACCGTCGCGGGCGCAACCCTGGACGCCGGCGGCGTGGTCTACGGCGTGGTCACCCACAAGCTGGTCGGCCTGGAAGGCGTGTACCCCGGCCAGACCACCCTCGAAATCGTGGACACCATGCACCAGCGCAAAATCGCCATGATTGACAAGGCTGACGCGTTCGTCGCCATGCCCGGCGGCCCCGGAACCCTCGAAGAGTTCTTTGAAGTTTTCAGCTGGCAGTTCCTTGATATTCATTCCAAGCCGGTCGCCCTGCTGAACGTCAACGGCTACTGGGACAAGCTCATCGATGCCATGCACTACATGGCGTCCACCGGCCTGCTCAACGAACGCTACCTGGACGAGCTCATCATCGTCACTACCCCCGAGGAGCTGCTGGAGGCGCTCGCCAAGGATCTGGAACGCCGAGCCGCCGAAAAGAACACTGCTGAATAAAGCCAACACTGCATAAAACCAACGCAGGAAACGAGATTGACTATGGCAACCACCCCCAACCAGGCACGCACCCTGCTACTGACCTTCTTCGGCCCGTTCCCCGGCGTGCCCGTGAACCCCACCGTAGCGCTCGCCGAAGGTGCTCAGCGTCTGCTGGCTCAGATGCGCCCGGATTTGAATGTCATCACCCGCGAGCTGCCCGTCAGCTATGACGGTTCCAGCACCGCCCTGCGCACCGCCCTCCAGGAGGTACAGCCCGACGTGCTCATCAGCCTGGGCGTGGCGGTTGGTCGCGACGTGGTCAGCCTCGAACAGGTCGCTATCAACCTGGACTCCGCCGGTATTGAAGATAACGACGGCGACCAGCGCTGCGATGAGCCGATCGCCCCCGGCGGTCAGGAGGCGTACTTCTCCTCCCTGCCGGTGCGCGCCAGCTTCGAGCGCCTGCGCGCGGCGGGGGAGCCGGTCGAGATTTCGTACACCGCCGGAACCTACGTGTGCAACCATGTGTTCTACGAGGGCCAGCGCATCAGCCGCGAACTGGGTCTGAGCATCCCCGCCGGATTCGTGCACGTGCCCGCAACGTGCGCCGACGGCGAAGAGACCACCGAAGGCACCGGCATGACCGCTCACCGTGACGCCGGTGGCGTAGTACGTGATGAACAGGGCATCCCGCAGCTGCCCGAATCCACCGTGGTACGTATTATTGCCGAGGTCGCCTCCGACACCCTGCCCGCCGTGGACTAGCCGCACGGTACAGAGCTAAAACCCGTATAACAAAACCGCCGGATAGCCTCCCCAACTGGGAGCCTATCCGGCGGTTTGTGCATCCTATACCCGCAGGCCATAAAACCCTCGGGGCTATGTTTGAACTACTACTTGGTGCGGTTCTTCAGGTAGTAGTCAATCAGCGAAGCAGTCGAAGAATCCTGACGAGCCAGAACCTCACGGTCACCCTCAATAGCGGGAACCAGGTCCAGCGCCAGCTTCTTACCGAGCTCAACACCCCACTGGTCGAAGGAATCAATGCCCCAAACAACACCCTGAACGAAGGTGATGTGCTCGTACAGGGCAATCAGGGAGCCCAGAACGCGCGGGGTCAGGCGCGGCGCCATGATGGAGGTGGAGGGGCGGTTGCCGCTGAAGATACGTGCGTTGACCACGTGCTCTGCGGTGCCCTCTGCACGAACCTCTTCCTCGGTCTTGCCGAAGGCGAGAGCCTGAGACTGTGCGAAGAAGTTAGCCAGGAACAGCTCGTGAACGTCCTGCTCGCCGTCCTTGGTCGGGTGGACCGGGTTAGCGAAGGCAAGGAAGTCCGCGGGAATCAGGCGGGTACCCTGGTGGATCAGCTGGTAGAAAGCGTGCTGGCCGTTGGTGCCGGGCTCACCCCAGAAGACCTCACCGGTGTCGTAGGTGACGAAGGAGCCGTCCGCGCGAACAGACTTGCCGTTGGACTCCATGGTCAGCTGCTGCAGGTACGCGGGGAAGCGGTGCAGGTACTGGTCGTAGGGCAGAACCGCGTGGGTCTCTGCGCCGAGGAAGTTCACGTTCCAGATGTTCAGCAGACCCATCAGAACGGGCACGTTCTGAGCCAGGGGAGCGGTGCGGAAGTGCTCATCCATTGCGTGGAAGCCTGCGAGGAATTCAGCGAAAACCTTCGGGCCGAAAACGATAGCCAGGGAGGTACCGATTGCGGAGTCTACGGAGTAGCGGCCGCCAACCCAGTCCCAGAAGCCGAAAGCGTTCTCGGGGTCAATGCCGAATGCCGCAACCTTGTCCAGTGCGGTGGAGACAGCCACGAAGTGCTTAGCCACAGCCTCGGACGCTTCCTTACCTTCCAGAGCGCCAGCCTCAGCCAGTGAGGAAAGTAGCCACTCGCGTGCCACGCGTGCGTTGGTGAGAGTTTCGAGGGTGCCGAAGGTCTTGGATGCGACGATGAACAGGGTGGTCTCGGGATCCAGGTCGGAGACCTTCTCAGCCACATCGGTCGGGTCAATGTTGGAGATGAAGCGTGCGGTGATACCTGCATCAGCGTAGGGCTTGAGAGCCTCGTACACCATGACCGGGCCCAGGTCGGAGCCACCGATACCGATGTTCACAACGGTCTCGATGCGCTTGCCGGTGATGCCGGTCCACTCGCCGTTGCGCACGCGCTCAGCGAATGCGTAAATCTTCTTCAGCACGTCGTGAACGTCTGCGTCTACGTCCTGGCCGTCAACGGTCAGTGCGGGGGTGTAACCCTCGGGGCGGCGCAGTGCGGTGTGCAGTACTGCGCGGTCCTCGGTGACGTTAATGTGCTCGCCGGAAAACATTGCCTCGCGTGCCTGTTCCAGCTTGACCTCTTCAGCGAGCTTGAGCAGCAGCTCAACGGTCTCGGCGGTAATCAGGTTCTTGGACAGGTCGACGTGCAGTTCGTCGGCGGTGAAGCTGAACTTCTGCGCGCGTTCCGGGTCAGCGGCAAACCACTCGCGCAGGTTCGGAGTGAGGGATTTGTGATGAGCGGACAGAGCGGACCACGCGGAGGTGGTCGTAGGGTCAATAGAAGTAGTCATGTTTCCATTCTCTTATTTTCGGGTGCCTCTGTCACCTCTTTCGGGGGTGATATGGGACGATACGGCGAAAAAATCGAAACCTGGCACTGCTGCGAGCGGCACAGAAACGAAGCGGACAACTCGAAGAAAACGAAGGCGGTAACGTACCTTGTCGGGTGCGTATCCCTTGGCAGAGGGAATGATTCACAGAGGGAATGCGAGAAAACCCACAATCCTTGGAGTTTCGATTTAAAGAACGTTACACTGATGGGAATATTGCTTGGAATTAAGAAACACACATAGGCGACACTCTCTCATCGCCCCCTCCAAGCACTAATCATGAGGCTCTCCGCCCCGTACGACCTTTGGGGCAGAGCGCCGCCTCAAACTCTCAAACACAACACTCAGGACAACCAAACATGGCTTTTAACCTATTCAAGGGGATTCGTGTGTCCAAAACTGACCAGAATCCTCCCTACGAGTCTTTCCTGGAAAGCCGCGGCTTCCGCCCCGAAATCCAGGGTCTTCGTGCGTTCGCAGTGCTGCTCGTCGTGATCTACCACGTGTGGGTGGGCAAGGTGTCCGGCGGCGTGGATGTCTTCCTCTTCATCTCCGCATTCCTGCTTTCGCTCTCCTTCATGCGGAAAATCAACGAGGGCAAGCCCCTCAAGCTCCTGAACTACTGGACGCACGTGTTCACCCGCCTGCTACCCGCAGCGTCGGTCGTGATTCTGCTGACCCTCGCCGGTAGCTTCCTGGTGCTCTCGCCGACTGTCTGGAGTGCACGCACTATCGACGCGCAGGCCTCCCTGTTCTACTGGCAGAACTGGAACCTGGCGAATAACTCGGTGAACTATTTCGCCTCCGATACCGGCGGAAAGTCGCCCTTCCTGCACTTCTGGTCCCTGTCAATTCAGGGCCAAATCTTCCTGCTGTGGCCGGTGCTTTTTGCTATCACCGCACTGCTGGTGAAGAAGGTTCGTCTTAAGCCCGTGCCCGCCGCCGTGCTGGTCTTCGGCCTGGTCTTCTGCGTATCCTTCGCGTTCTCTGTGTGGGAGACCAAGAACTACGCGGCGTACGCCTACTTCGATACCCGCACCCGCTTCTGGGAGTTCGCGGTCGGTACCCTGATCGCCATCATGACCCTCAAGTGGAAGCCCACGCACGTGGGTACCCGCGTGGTCATGGGCTGGATCGGTACCATCGGCCTGATTACCTGCGGCGCCGTGTTGCCCGTGGAGAAGGCATTCCCCGGCTTCCTGGCGCTGTGGCCGATTCTCTCCGGCGCGCTGGTCATTATTGCTGGCCGCACCGACCACAAGTTTGCGGTTGACCGCCTGCTGGTCTCCAAGCTGCTGCTGAACCTGGGCAACATTTCCTACGCCCTGTACCTGGTGCACTGGCCCATGCTGGTGCTGTACAGCGCCGCCGTGGGTAAGCCGCGCGTCTCCTTCCTGGAAGGCACCGTACTGATCGTTGCATCGATTGGTCTGGCATGGGTTCTGAACCGCTTCGTGGAGAAGCCCCTGCGTTCGGCATCCGATAACTTCCTGCCGGCGCTCGCCTCCAAGCTGAAGTTCAAGCGCCCCGTGACCTCCTACGCGGCGTGGGCAGGCAACATTGCCTTCGTCGCCGTGATTCTTGCCCTGGTGTCGCCCGCCGTATTCGGTACTCGCGCCTGGGCTGAGCACCGTGACGCGAAGGTCATCAGCAACGCGATGAGCAGCATCCAGGAGGATATCGACACCTACCCCGGTGCGCGTGTGCTCTCGCCCGATAAGGAACTCGTTGAAGCTGATCTCATTCCGAAGAACGCAACTATTGCTAGTCTATTCGTCCCTTGGGATACCGGATGTAAAGGCTCTTATATTCTGAGGAATGAACAACTGGACATTAGCTGCGGCTACACGAAGAACGCTTCCGACGATGCGCCTCTCTTCGCCGTGGTGGGCAGCTCTCATGCCTTGCAGAAGACAGAAGCTCTAAAAGGCATTTCTAAGCAGGTGGGTGCTAACCAGCTCAATCTGTTGCTAACCGGTTGCCCGTATCCTTTCACCCAGCCCGCGAATACGGTGAATGGGTTCATGAAGCGTTGCATCCCGTTCAGCGAGAATGCAACAGCTGAAATTCTGGCGGCCAAGCCCTCCACTGTATTTATTATTTCGACCACCACTGCGATAACCGCCGAGGGCGAAACCGTAGACCCCGGTCTGGACGAGACCCTGCGTAAGTTCACTAACGCAGGTATTCAGGTCATTGGTATTCGCGATAACCCGCGTTTCGCCTCTGACATGTACCACTGCGCGATGAACGCCCAGAACCCGGACGACTGCGCAGAGCCTATCGAAGCAAAGTACGGTGATGATCCGGCAGCCCCGATTTTCGCCAAGTACGCTGACCGTGGCGCCTACCTGATTGACCTGAAGGACGTGTACTGCCCCGACGGTAAGTGCTCGGTTATTCAGGGCAATGTGTACATGTACGCTGACTCGAACCACCTGACGAATGTCTACGAGGCAACCCTCACCGATATCGTCTACGAGCGTGCCCTTGCCGCTGGCTGGGACCCGAAGGGAACCGCCAATAAGTAAGTAGCCCGTTTGGCTGGCTCGCATATGTGTTGACTGTAACGCCCCCTTTCGCCGCGTTGAACTGCCTCCCGTTTCTTGGACACCAAAAATGAAGTCCAAGAAACAGGAGGCTTTTCATGCCTATCAATCAGGGATTAAGACACGACCGTTCGTTTCGGGAGCAGGCAGCACTGATGTTCGAGAGAGGATGTGGCTATGATGTGACCGCCAGGAATCTTGGTGTGTCCGCCGCAACTGTGAGAGAGTGGCAGAAAACATACCACGTAATCGGAAGGGACGGGCTTCTTACCATGGGAATAAAGCACACCAAATACGACTACGAGACCAAAGTCGCCGCAGCGAAGGCCGTGGTCGACGGTGGAATGAGTAAGCCCGAGGCAATGGTACGTTTCGGCATTGCAAGCGCAACACCGTTGAAGCAATGGTGCAGGCTCTACCGTGAAGGCGGCGCGCAGGCGCTTAAGCCTCAGCCCAAGGGCAGGCCGAAAGGGTCGGTGCGGGCGGTGCCACCAACACGTGAGGAGGAACTCGCCGAGCGCGTGCGCAAGCTTGAGGCACAGGTGGCATACCTAAAAAAATCGATTGCCCTGAAGGCGCACAGGCGCTCCCAAACCGGGACAAAGCCCTAGTGGTCGCTGAGCTTTCAGGGCGCGGACACGCGGTGCGTGATCTGCTCGAGGCTGCTGGCCTTGCCAGGTCGAGCTACTACTACGCACTGGCTCATCCCCAGCAGCCAACCAGAGCGCAGCTACGTCCCAAGGTCACACAAATCTTTTCACGAACCCCCAACGGGTGTGGTCACAGGCAGGTGGCCATGTGCCTGCGCTCTGAGGAAGGGGTGCGTATCGCTGATAAGACGGTCTTGAAGATGATGCGCCAGATGGGGCTACGCTGCGGTATACGTCGTGAGAGGGCCTACCGCAGGTACAACATTGGCAGACTTTTGAGAGTTTCAAGGTCGACCTTGATGCCTATATCATGCATTGGAATACAGTTAGACGCCAGGTGAAGCTTAGGGGCCTGACCCCGGTAGAGTATCGGGATCAGGCCTTACGGGAGGCCGCGTAGCGGCTGCTATTAGATGTGTCTAAGTTTCGGGGCGCAGTTCACGTGCGGGAGGGGGCTTTGCTGTGCCCGCATACGGGGGTGGCGTGAGCGGAATAGCGGTAAGCGGAATAGGAGTGAGCGGAGTACAGTAAAACCTATGACTTCTTCACCTGAACACACGCCCGCTGATACTCGCGCGCCGCGCTACCTGCTCGTTTCCCGCGAAGGGGAAACCCTCATCAACGATGACGGAACCCTGCACTACCTGACCGGTCACGATGCTGCCGAGCTGCTGACCGAAGAGGCGATTCTTGCACGCAGCGTGATTCGCCCCGCCGCCTACGGTACCGATGCCCAGAAGAATAGCGGGGCACAGGTGCACGTGCTCTACTGCGAGGACGAAACCCTCACGCAGGTCGCCGCCGACCTGAACAACTCTCGGGTGCGCGCCTCCACCAGTGGTTTCCGCTACTACCCGGTCCACGAGGACCCGGAAGGCCGCGCCCACTACGCCACCGCCCTGGCACGCCGCGACTACCTCATCGACATGCGCTACTCCGCCTACAGCGGCGAGGAGGCACCCCTCGGCTCGAAGGGAATCCGCCGCACCGCCTCCGGTGAAATGGTGTTCCCCCGCATCGAACCCGCCGTGATGGCGCTGGTGACCAGCCGCGACGGCGAGCGGGTGCTGTTGGCGAATAACCGCCAGTGGCACCCCAACCGTTTCGCCCTCATTGCCGGATTCGTTGACCCCGGCGAAAACCTCGAAGAGGCAATTGCCCGCGAAGTCTACGAGGAAACTGGTCTGCACGCCCTCAGTGCCGAGTACCGTATGAGCGATGTGTGGCCTTTCCCGCGTTCGCTCATGATTTGCTACCGGGTGCGCGTGGATGAGAACGAACCCATCATCCATCACGACGGTGAGATTCGTGCCGCACGCTGGTTCACCGCCGCTGAGCTGCGTGAGGCGATTGCTATTTCGGAGGAGCGCGGCAACAGCGACGAGGACGACCCCGCCAAGCTGAAGTTGCCCGGCACGAATGCCGTTGCCCGCCGCATGATTGATGAGTGGCTCGCAGAAAAGCCCTAGTGATACACTGGTAGCTAAGCCCAACGGAGGGGGGTCCGTTTTGGCGTGCCCGGAAACGCTCTCATCGCAGAGCGGGTCCACCGGCAAACACTCAAACCGGCAAAACACCCCCAGATACCTATCTGAAGGTACTGCCCCGTGACCCCTGCGCCTTTTAGAGCGCACCCGTTGGCGAGACTATCCCCTAGATTTAAGCGAGAAACTTAACGCATGTCTGAAAACACCGCTTCGCGCCCCGACCTTCGCAATGTGGCCATCGTGGCACACGTTGACCACGGCAAGACCACCATCGTCGACGCGATGCTGCAGCAGACCAACGCCTTCTCTGCCCACGCAGATGTTGAAGACCGAGTCATGGACTCCGGTGACCTCGAAAAGGAAAAGGGCATCACCATTCTGGCGAAGAACACCACCGTGTTCTACAACGGCCCTTCCGCCAACGGTGAGACCATCACCATTAACGTTATTGACACCCCCGGCCACGCCGACTTCGGTGGCGAGGTGGAGCGCGGCCTGTCCATGGTTGACGGCGTTGTGCTGCTCGTGGACGCATCCGAAGGCCCGCTGCCCCAGACCCGCTTCGTGCTGCGTAAGGCACTGGCTGCTAAGCTGCCCGTAATCCTCGTGGTGAACAAGGTTGACCGCCCCGACTCCCGTATCGACGAGGTCGTTGGCGAGTCCATGGACCTGCTGCTCGGCCTGGCATCCGACCTGGCAGACGAGGTTCCCGACCTGGACCTGGACGCTGTGCTGAACGTTCCGGTGGTGTACGCATCCGGTAAGGCTGGTGCTGCATCCCTGAACCAGCCCGCAGACGGCCAGCTGCCCGACAACGACGACCTTGAGCCGCTGTTCAAGACCATCATCGAGCACGTGCCCGCCCCCACCTATGACCCCAACGAGGTTCTGCAGGCACACGTGACCAACCTTGACTCCTCCCCGTTCCTGGGTCGTCTGGCACTGGTCCGTATCTTCAACGGCACCCTGAAGAAGGGCCAGACCGTTGCCTGGGCACGTCACGACGGTGAAATCAAGAACGTTCGCATCTCCGAGCTGCTGGCTACCAAGGCTCTTGAGCGTGTTCCCGCAGAGTCCGCTGGCCCCGGCGAGATCGTCGCAGTGGCTGGTATCGAGGACATCACCATTGGTGAAACCCTCACCGACGCTGAGAACCCCAAGCCCCTGCCGCTGATCAAGGTGGACGATCCCGCGATCTCCATGACCATCGGTATTAACACCTCCCCGCTGGCTGGCCGCGTCAAGGGCGCAAAGGTCACCGCACGTCAGGTGAAGGACCGCCTGGACCGCGAGCTAATCGGTAACGTGTCCATCAAGGTTCTGCCCACCCAGCGTCCGGACGCGTGGGAAGTTCAGGGCCGTGGCGAGCTCGCCCTGGCTATCCTCGTGGAGCAGATGCGCCGCGAAGGCTTCGAGCTGACCGTGGGTAAGCCCCAGGTGGTCACCAAGACCATCGATGGCAAGGTCTACGAGCCCATGGAGCACATGATCATTGACGTGCCCGAGGAGTACCTGGGTGCTGTCACCCAGCTGATGGCTGCGCGTAAGGGTCGCATGGAGAACATGGCGAACCACGGTACCGGTTGGGTCCGTATGGAGTTCGCTGTTCCCGCACGTGGTCTGATTGGTTTCCGTACTCAGTTCCTGACTGAGACCCGCGGTGCCGGTATTTCTTCCTCCTACTCGATTGAGCACGAGCCCTGGGCTGGCGAGATTGAGTACCGCACCAACGGTTCGCTGATTGCTGACCGTGCCGGCGTGGTGACCCCCTACGCGATGATTAACCTGCAGGAGCGCGGCACCTTCTTCGTGGAGCCCACCTCTGAGGTGTACGAGGGTATGATCGTTGGTATGAACTCCCGTGCAGACGACATGGAAGTTAACATCACCAAGGAAAAGAAGCTGACCAATATGCGTTCTTCGACCGCGGACAACTTCGAAAACCTGACCCCGCCGAAGAAGCTGACCCTGGAAGAGTCCCTTGAATTCGCTCGTGAAGACGAGTGCGTTGAGGTGACCCCCGAGGCGATTCGTATTCGTAAGGTCATCCTGGATTCCAACGAGCGTGTCCGCGAGTTCCGCCGCCGCGCCCGTGCGAACGACTAATACCGCGTCAACGACTAATACTGCGGAAGACGTTACATCCTTGAGGCTGTAACTGCCGCGCTGTCGTTGCCCAGTAGCTGTGGTTGACCAAGCGCCGCCGCTACCTTCTGAAGAGAAGGTGGCGGCGGCGCTGTTTAACCACCCGGATTTGTTCGGGACATAACGGCGGGCTGCGGGAGAGAAGAAGTGAGAGGAGAGCCGGGCGCTTTTGCTTTCTGCCGAAAACCGCCTCCAAAAACCGCTTCTGAAAAGCCCGAACACCCCGCGCTGCACATGCGAGTGTGTAAGATAAAATAATGCGCCTGCACGGTGGCGGCACTTATCCGCTGCTCACCTCTGCCGCTCAACGATGTAAATTGCCGGCGCGCTATTGACCGTCCAAGAAACCCGACCCTGCGTATGAGAGGGAAAGCCTGTGTCTGAAACCGAGAACACTCAGCCTGATTCTGCGACCCCCAGCTACCCCACGCAGGGTGAGCGCATCGCCCCCGGCTCGCGCCGTGACCTGCTGCCGAATAACTACGATGCGAAGAAGGCTCGCATCCTGTTTGTGCATGCACACCCGGACGACGAAACCTCCTCGACCGGCGCGACCATGGCGTACTACGCGCAGAAGGGTGCGGAGGTGTACCTGCTGACCGCTACCCGCGGTGAGCTGGGTGAGGTCATCCCCGAGGAACTGCATCACCTGGAGGTTGGCAAGCCAGGTTGCCGTGATAACGGTGAGGCGCTGGGCGAGTACCGCACCGGTGAGCTTGCCGGCGCTGTTAAGGCGTTGGGTGTGGAGAAGCAGTTCTTCCTGGGTCAGGAGCCCGCCATCGCTGAGGGTGCGCTGCCGCTGTACCGTGACTCCGGCATGGCGTGGGGCCCGGAGGGTAAGCCCGTCGCCAACCCGGTGGCGGCGGAGGATTCGTTGACCGCGCAGCCGCTGGAACCGCAGGCTCAGGCGCTGGTTGCCGCTATCCGCGCCCTCACCCCGGATGTTCTGGTCACCTACGATTCGGACGGCGGCTACGGCCACCCCGACCACGTGCGCGTGTACGAGATTGTGCGCCGGGCCCTGCAGATCCTTGAAGATGACGAGGACCGCCCGATTCTCACCTGGGGTATTGAGGGTGAGTTCGACGCGGCTGATCAGCGTCTGCAGGCCGCCATTTACGGTGACGGCACCGCCAAGCGTAAGGCAATGGAGGCGCACCGCACCCAGATCACGGTCGTAGACGAGAAGACTTTCGAGTACTCGAATAAGGTGCCGCAGAAAATTTCTGCCGTGGAGACTTTCCGTGTGCTCGACGGTGACCCGACCGCGACCGTGCACCCGAAGCCGCAGGAGGCGGGTCTGGTGTCGAGCCTGCTGACCGGCTCGATTCTGGGTATTTTTGCCGGTATTGCCGGGTCGATTTACCACGCCTGGGTCGTGTACGCGGGGGATACCGCCCTGCCCCTCGGCTTGCTGGTGGCGTACCTGACGGTTTTCTTCACCGCCCTGTGGTGTGCCCTGTCGTTGCGTCGCGGCTACGTTGCGGCTGTCGTGGCTGTTGCGGCGTTTGTGACCGTGTACGTGCTCGGTTACGGCCGCCCCGACTCGCCGTTTGTTCTGGTGAATCCGGGTCATTCGGCGATTGGCCTGTACGGTGCCCTATGGTGGTTCGGCGCCCCGGTCGCGGCGATGCTGGGCATGCTCGTGTACACGCGCGCTCGCGTGAAGGATGCGCAGTATTTCTCGCCGCGTGCGGCGCATCAGCGTGCTCGCGCTAAGAAGTAGGCGCCAAGAAGTGGTCTGAAGCCTATCACTGCGTTATAACCTCAGGGAGGGGTGTTCCGGTTAGCCGGGGCGCCCCTCCTGCTGTTGTGGGAATGCTGTTGTGGGTGCTTGCGCCGTTGCTGTCTTCTAAACGCGCAGGATAGAGGGCAATAGGAAAGAAAATGTATGCGTTATTCGGTAAATTGTGCGGGGTAGAAATAGTGGCGACTTCATCAAAAAATTCATGTGACGAAGATTTCATTTTTGGCTTAATCTATTTTTAAAAGCCCGCCGACTAGCAATAACACAAAGAAATACCAGGTCAGCCTAGCCTAAAAAATACCCCCACAAACCCATGAGCGTACTGTCTGATACACCACGAAAATACGGTTAAACAGCCGGTGCGCGATAGACTATACACAGACTTCCCCGCCGGGTACCAACTACTCGGCGGTTTACTCTGTAGATTCTGCCCTGCAGCAGACGACCCGCAGAACGGCGGGCACGGGGCGAACAGCTTGTAGAAAGGCACACCAATGACCTACGTAATCGCGCTTCCCTGCGTGGATGTCAAAGACCGCGCATGCGTTGAAGAATGCCCCGTCGACTGCATCTACGAAGGTGATCGTACCCTCTACATCCACCCGGATGAGTGCGTGGACTGCGGCGCCTGCGAGCCCGTCTGCCCCGTAGAAGCAATCTACTACGAAGACGACGTCCCCGAAGAGTGGAGCGAATACGTCAGCGCCAACGCAGACTTCTTCGACGACCTGGGTTCCCCCGGTGGCGCAGCAAAGCTCGGCCCCACCGGCAAGGACGTGCCCTTCATCGCGGCACTGCCCCCTCGTGGTGAGTAGTAGCCTGCGGCGAGTAACCCAAAGCGGCGAATAGTAGCTACAACCGCATAGACTAACCGCACCCGCTTAACGGGTGCCAAGAGCCTCCATCTAGCACCAGGTGCCCACGCACCGTCTAGGCGCTGGAATGGAGGCTCTTGCCATAGGCACGGAAGCGCCCGGACGCTAGACTAAAATGACGAAAACTATTCCCAAGCAACCAGGTGACACAATGACTTACGGCCTGAACCTGCCCGAATACCCCTGGGAGGCGCTCGCCCCCTACCGCGCTACCGCAGCCGCCCACCCGGACGGTCCGGTGGACCTGTCCATCGGCACCCCGGTCGACCCGACCCCGCAGAACATTCGTGAGGCGCTGGCGGCTGCCTCCGATGCACCCGGCTACCCGACCACCCACGGCACCCCCGCCCTGCGTGAGGCTATTGCCGAGTGGTTTGCGCGCCGCCGCGGCGTGACCGGTCTGAACCCTGACGCGATCATGCCCACGGTCGGTTCGAAGGAGCTCGTGGCGTGGCTGCCGTTCCTGCTGGGCCTGGGCCCGGGTGATGTGGTCGTGTACCCGCGCGTTGCGTACCCCACCTACGATATGGGTGCTCGTTTTGCTCGCGCCGAGTCTGTGCCCGCCGACAGCCTGAACGAGCTGGATGCCGACACCCGCAGCCGTGTGAAGCTGATTTGGGTGAACTCCCCGGCGAACCCGAACGGTGTGGTGCGTACCGTGGAGCAGCTGCGTGAGATTGTGGCGCAGGCACGTGAAATTGGTGCCGTGGTGGCGTCCGACGAGTGCTACGCGGAGCTCGGTTGGGGTGCCTGGGATGAGGCGCGCGGCGGTCAGCCAGTGCCGTCCATCCTGGATCCTCGCGTGTGCGATGGCGACTTCACCGGCCTGTTTGCCGTGTATTCGCTGTCGAAGCAGTCGAACCTCGCCGGTTACCGTGCCGCGTTCATTGCCGGTGCCCCCGAGCTGATGCCGAACCTGATTAATAGCCGCAAGCACGCCGGCATGATTGTGCCCGCCCCGGTGCAGGCTGCCATGATGGTGGCGCTGGCTGATGAGGCGCATGTGGCGGCGCAGAAGGACCTGTACCGTGCCCGCCGCGAGGTGCTGGAGGAGGCAATTATCGCCGCCGGTGGTCGCATCGAGAATTCTGAGGCTGGCCTGTACCTGTGGACCACTTTCGGCGAGTCCACCTGGGACTCGATTGGTCGCCTGGCGGAGCTGGGTATTATTGCTGGCCCCGGCGTGTTCTACGGCGAGGACGGCGAAGGCTACGTGCGTATTGCCCTGACCGCCTCCGACGAGGCGGTGGCGAAGGCTGCTGAGCGTCTGAAGGCATCTGCATCTAAGTAATGTTGTCGTCGGGTAGCTCCCGGCTGGGGTACAGTTCCGGCAGCTGTGCAGTTCCGGTAACTACCTAGCCCGAAGCGCACAAAAATGCCCGATAGGTGAGATAACACCTATCGGGCACTCTTCAACACCCCTCACAAGGGGCTAAAACAGCTTAGGCTTCGTAACCGTTGGGGTTGTTCTTCTGCCAGTTCCAGTGGTCGCGAACCATGGTCTTAATGTCGCGGCTAGCGCTCCAACCCAGATCCGCCAGAGCAGAGGAAGGATCAGCGTAAGAGACCGCAACGTCACCGGGGCGACGATCCACAATCTTGTACGGCAGCTCCTTACCGCACGCCTCCTCGAACGCGTGCAGAACCTGCAGAACCGAGTAACCGTTACCGGTACCCAGGTTCCAGGTGTGCAGGCCGCCGTGCTGGGTAATGTAATCCAGCGCCTTCAGGTGGCCGTCAGCCAGGTCAACCACGTGGATGTAGTCGCGCACGCCGGTGCCGTCAACAGTCGGGTAGTCGTTGCCGAAGACGTTCAGGTGTTCGCGGCGACCCACAGCAACCTGCGCGATGAAGGGCACCAGGTTGTTCGGGATACCCGCCGGGTCCTCACCGATACGGCCGGACTCGTGCGCACCAACGGGGTTGAAGTAGCGCAGCAGGGCAATGTTCCACTTGGAGTCGGACGCAGCCAGGTCGACCAGCATGTCCTCGATGTGCTCCTTGGTGCGGCCGTAGCAGGACTGCGCATCCATGTTCATCTTCTCAATCAGAGGCATGGACTCGGGCTCGCCGTACACGGTAGCGGAGGAGGAGAACACGATGGAGTGGCAGTCAGCCTCGTCCATTGCGTACAGCAGGTTCAGGGTGCCAGCCACGTTGGTCTGGTAGTACCACAGCGGCTTTTCTGCGGACTCGCCGACAGCCTTCAGACCCGCAAAGTGAATCACAGCGTCGGGGCGAACCTGCTTGAAGAGAGCCTTCATGCCTTCGAGGTCGAGCAGGTCAACCTTGTGGAACTCGGGGGCGCGACCAGCGAGTTCAGCAACGCGCTTGAGGGACTCCTCGGAAGAGTTTGCGAGGTTATCCATGACGACGACGTCGTGACCTGCCTTGAGCAGTTCAAGTACAGTGTGGGAGCCGATGTAGCCGGCGCCGCCGGTAACGAGTACCTTCATGATGTCCTTTCGGGCTTTATATATCCGGAACAAGCGTTCCGGATGGGGGACAAAAGCTGTTGAGCTGTATCTAATAGTACAGCCGTGTACGGGGTGTAAGTACTGCGGGACACTGTGCGCTTGTGCACTCTGGTGTGAGCACGTGGGAGGCGTTATTTAGGCGTGTCAATACTCGCCCCACCCGCAGCCTGAACCCGCCTCTCAGCTGATTTCTGAGCCGACCTCTAATCCCACCAGAAATACCACTGGCGGCTCTGGTGAATAAACTCCGTCAGCTGCTCAAAATCCTCAAACACCTGGAACGGAAGATCGGAACAGAACGCGAACTGCTCGACCGCCACCTTCTTCGTCTCCAACGGATCGGCCACGGGGTGTTCCACCAGAAATTCCAGGCAGTCGGCACCGTCAAGAGCCGCCGGAATTGCGCCGTACATTTCACGCCAATAGTGGGTGAACGCCAGCTGTGTTTCAGCGTCCGGGCAGTCATTCCAGCCGCCGAAGGGCAGGTACGCGGGAATATCGGCGGGGTCATCGGTCGGAATCTGCAGCAGGAGCATCTCGCCTTTCTCCTCTTCATCCAAAAGCTCGTAGCAGAGCAGGGCAGAAAGAGTCGGGGCGTCATCTTCGGGCTCCTCATCGGGCAGAAAATTGGAGCTCATAAACTCGTCAACAAGCGCGTTGAGGTCGAATTCGTCCGAGCCGTCCTCATGAGCATCTTCGCCGTCATCGGTAACCTTGCGCAGCTGCTGGGCAATGGCGGCGCTGCCGTATTCTTCAGCGGAGGCGCCACCTCGGGCGGTACGGTAACGCTGCAGGACAGCACGAGTGTAGGCACTCACCTGCTCGGGGGTCAGCGTCTCAACATCGTCAATGATGTCGTGCTCAAGGGACACCGCAATGACCATGCTTTCAAGCACCGTATCGTTCAGGTTCAGGAAGAAGGGGACGAACCCCTCCGTGCGTCCCAGCTTAGCCAGCTCATCGTAACGGGCCATGGCATCAGTCGCCGCAGTGCCCATCGGAATACGCTCGTGCGGGTAGGGGAAGAGGCGAGTGAAGTGCCGGTAGGTTTCGCTCATCGTCGGCTCGGGTGCTGTTGACTCAGACATGGGGGGCTCCTCTCTGAACGGTACCTATCGCTTGCAATGGTCGCCTGCAGTGGCGGGTGCGCGGTACCCGGTACTACAAGCCTAGCGAAAGCTCGAGCGGCCCGCCCTGAAAATGGTCATCGTAGCCGCAGTGGATTCGCGCCCAGCCTATGAGAGCGGCGGAGAGGGAGTAAAGAGCATAAAAAGGGGCCGGGATGCTTTACGCTTCCCGACACCCAAAGTTCATGGGCCGACCCGTACTAGTCCAGGTACAGACTAGTTCAGGTGCAGGGCCTCGTTCAGCTCCACGGTGTTCTTCGCACGCGGCAGAACCTCAATCGCGCCGCTGACCGAGTTACGGCGGAACAGCAGGTTCGACACACCCGACAGCTCCGCAGCCTTCACCACGCGCGCCTCCTGACCGGGCAGCAGAACTCTCACGCGCGAACCAGCGGTCACGTACAGGCCAGCCTCAACCACGCAGTCATCGCCCAGAGCAATACCGATACCGGACTCCGCACCCAGCAAGGAACGCTCACCAATAGACACGCGCTCAGTGCCGCCACCGGAGAGAGTACCCATCGTGGAGGCGCCGCCACCCACATCCGAGCCGTCGCCCACCACAACGCCCTGAGAAATACGGCCCTCAACCATGGAGGTGCCCAGGGTGCCGGCATTAAAGTTCACGAAGCCCTCGTGCATCACGGTCGTGCCGGACGCCAGGTGCGCACCCAGGCGCAGGCGGTCACCGTCACCAATACGCACGCCGGCGGGAACCACGTAATCCACCAGGCGGGGGAACTTATCAATGTGGCTCACACTCAGGTGGCCCAGCTTGCGCAGACCAATCGCAAGCTTCTGGAACTCGGCGGCAAGCACCGGGCCGTGGTTAGTCCACGCAACATTCGCCAGGGTGCCGAACAGGCCGTCCAGGTTCAGCTCATTAGGGCGAACCAGGGTGTGGGAGAGCAGGTGCAGGCGCAGGTATGCGTCCAGGGCGTCTTCGGGTGCCTCATCCAGGTTGATGGAGGCGGTACGCACCTCGGTACGGGCGTTGCGCGCCGGGTGCTCAGCGACCAGGTCCTCCAGCTCGTCCGCGATGGACAGGTCGGGGGTCTGGGTGAGGGAGGGCGCGGGGAACCAGGCGTCCAGGACGGTGCCGGCGTGCTCGCCAGAGACAACAACATTGACCAGTGCAACGCCGGAGGCGTAACGGGGAGTGTTTTCAGACATGCCTTCCATTATAGTTTTGGGGGTGAGAGCCCCTTCAAGACCGTCTCAAATGCTCGATATGGGTGTTGTATGCGCGGGTGTGTGCGCGGGGGAACCTGTAAGGTGGAAGGATGAGCGTTTCCCCCAATAATTCTGAGCCTCACGAGGTCCCGCAGCCACCGCTGAACCTGGACGTGTCCATGCCCGAGCTGACCCGTGCCCTACTGGATTACGAGTCGGTTTCCGGTAACGAACGAACGATTGCTGACGCCGTGTACACGGCGCTGTCGTTCTGCCCGCACCTGCACCTGACCCGTGACGGGGACGCCATCATTGCCCGCACCGAATTCCCGCCGCTGCCCGGAGCTGAGGGGGAGGGTGCTAAGGGCGAGCGCACCCGCATTATCCTTGCCGGCCACCTGGACACCGTGCCCCTGCCCACCGTTGAAGGATCCCTGGGTACCGTGCCCGCCACGGTGCGTGAAGAGGAGGACGGGTACGTGCTCTACGGCCGCGGCGCCACCGATATGAAGGGCGGCGTGGCGGTTCAGCTGAAGCTCGCCGCCGAACTGACCGCGCAAGATACCGACTACAACCTGACCTACATCTTCTACGACAACGAAGAGGTCGCCAGCGAACTCTCCGGCCTGGCGCGTCTAATCCGCAACCACGGCGAACTCATCACCGACGCAGACTTCGGTGTGCTGCTCGAACCGACCAACGGCACCATTGAGGGCGGCTGCAACGGCACCATGCGTTTCTTCGTGCGCACCCGCGGCCTCGCCGCCCACTCGGGACGCGCCTGGCGCGGCGAGAACGCGATTCACGCCCTGGCACCGGCGTTGGCGGCGCTCGCCGCATACGAGCCGAAAACCATTGCCGTGGAGGGCCTGGATTATCGTGAGGGCCTGAACGCGGTGCAGATTTCTGGTGGCGTTGCCGGTAACGTGATTCCTGATGCGGCGGCAATGCACGTGAACTACCGGTTCGCGCCCGATAAGACCCTGGATGAGGCTATCGCCCACGTGCGTGAGGTCTTCGCCGGTTACGAGCTGGATTTTGTGGATCTTTCCCCGGCGGCTCGCCCCGGCCTGGACACCCCGCTGGCTGCTTCCCTCATTGAGGCGGTGGGCGAGGAACCTCAGCCGAAGTACGGCTGGACGGATGTGGCACGCCTGAGCGAGATCGGTATTCCCGCCGTGAACTTCGGTCCCGGTGACGCCCTGCTGGCTCACACCGATAATGAGCATGTGAGCTTTAGCCAGCTGACCCGCTGCCACGCGGATTTGCGTGCCTGGCTGCTCAGCGACCGCGACGAGGACTAGTCACAGCGCTGATTCTGCCGGTGCTGGCGCTACTATTTGAATTTAGGTGACCGTCAGGGGTTGACGGTCCTGCATGATATGAGATTGACATGAACTTTCTTCTGATTCTGCTTGCCCTGCTGATTTCGGGCATTGCGGTGCTCTCCGTTGTGGCGCTCGGCGGTGAGCGTGCCGTGCCCGGTGCCGCGTTCTTTAGCGGTGTGGGCCGTGACGGTTTGGGCACCTTTGACCGCGTGGAGGATTTGACGACTGCGGTTCCTTTCCTCGGTGATCCCAAGGGCGAACAGGCACGTGAGAATGTGCACGGTGCGGAGGCTTCCTCTGCCGCTTCGACCGCAGAATCCGCTGACGCTAACGTGGCTGCCGCTGAGCCGGTTCGCCGCGTCGCGGTTCCGCTGGCTGATGATGCGGAGAGCACCTTGAGTGCGCATGACTTTGTGGAGAAGCGAAAGAACGCCACGGCGGCCTCCTCTGATCAGGATGCTGTTCCGGCTGAGGGGAGCTAGCGTCGGTGAGTGTTCCTTCTCAACACACTAGCCCTGTTCCGCCTGCCCGCGCTAACTCTGCTACTGATTCTGCCCCTGAATCTGCCCCTCTCACCCCCTCCGCGAAGGAGCAGGGCGAGTCCTTCGATGAGCTGCTGACTTGGGCGTATACCGCCGCCGGTGAGCGTCTGCACCGGGTGGGGGAGCGTCTGCGTGCCCTGCCCGCGTGGCTGTCGGTGCTGCTGATTTATGGACTGTCCCGCGTGTGGGGCTTCATCGTGTTTGCCGTGGTCGGTCAGCAGCAGCTGCGCAGTCCGTGGGGTCAGCACCTGGATTATTTGTCGTTCATTAGCATCTGGGATGCCGGCTGGTATGAGCAGATTGCGAAGGAGGGCTACCCGAGTGAGTTGCCGGTGAACGCGGCGGGTGTGGTTCAGCAGAATCAGTGGGCTTTTTACCCGGTTTTCCCGCAGCTTTCCGGCGCTATTAGCCATGCGACGGGTATCGGGTACTACCCGGTGGCGGCGACGGTCGCTCTGCTTGCCGGTTTCGCGGCGGCGTGGGTAATTTACCTGCTGTTTGAGGCGTCATTGAAGGCGACCAGTTTTACGAGTGAGGAGTCGCCTTCTGCGCTGTCCATGTGGGCTGTGGCGTTGGTGTCCTTCTTGCCGGTGGCGCCGGTGCTTCAGGTGCCGTATGCGGAGTCGCTGAACCTGGTGTTCCTTGCCGGTGCCCTGCTGTGCCTGGTTCAGGGACGCTACGGTCTGCTGGTTCCTGTGGCGGCGTTGGCGTGCCTGTCCCGCCCGGTGGGTGTGCCCCTGGGGGCGGCTGCCGGTCTGTGGTGGTTTGCGTGCTGGGTGCGTTCGAGCCGCCAGTCGGGTATGGGTACGGCGTTTGTGCGTCATCTGGGGCAGCTGGTGAGCGCCCTGGTGGTGTGTGCGTGTGCGCTGGTGTGGCCTGCAATTGCGTGGTGGGCTACGGGCCGTGTGGATGCGTACACCGCCACGGAGACGGCGTGGCGCGGCACCCATTTGGCGCCGATTGAGCCGTGGCTTTCGCAGGGTTACCTGTACTTTGGGTATGCGGCTCCGGTGCTGCTGACCCTGCTGATTTTGGGCTTTATCGCTCTGTGTTTGAGCCCGTTGGCGCGTAGGGTTTTGGCGGCTCCGTTGAACCTGTGGTGCCTGAGCTATTTTGCGTATTTGATTCTGTTTTTGAATCCGCAGTCGTCGACGTTCCGCCTGTTGTTGCCGTTGTTCCCGCTGGTGATTGTGGTGGCGGCGGCGAGCCGTTCGCGGGCGTATCGTTGGGCGCTACTGGTTGCGGGTGCGTGCACGCAGTGGGGCTGGGTGGGCTGGCTGTGGCATTGGAAGCAGCTCCCCGGCGGCGGAGATTATCCGCCGTAAACCGCTGAATTTATCCAAGGGCTGTTTGAGACCGCCGGTGTGCTGCCGGCGGTCTTTTGTGTTCGGGAGGCGGGCGTGCCTGCGGTTGGAGTCGCAGCGTTTTACCCCGGCGGTGGGGATTACCCGCCGTAAACCGCTGATGTGGTGTTCTTAGCCGTGGGCGCAATGCCCCTCCGCGGTGCTGTAGCGTACGCCTTCTGCTTGTCCAGAGCTTAAAGACACGTCCAGAAAGCGCCGCGGGTTCGGCGGTGCTGGCTCGGAACTGATAATCTATATTCTGTGTTTGGTATTAGTGGCACCGAGTTGATTATTTTGGCCATCATCACGTTCGTGGTGATTGGTCCCGAACGCATGCCCGAATACGCCCGACAGATTCGTGAATTCGTCAAGACCGTGCGCCGCATGGCGTTCGACGCGAAGGACGACTTCAAGGAAGCCCTGGGCGAGACGGGTCTGGAAGATATTAACTGGCGCCAGTACGACCCCCGCCAGTACGATCCGCGCGTGATTGTGAAGCAGGCATTCGCTGAGGACGACGCCGAACGTGAGCGTGAGGCAAGGGAACGTGAAGAGGCGCTGCTGAAGGAGAAGGAAAAGTCGGAGAGCCGCGCTCTTCCGCGAGGCGCATACGCCCCCTTCGACGTGGACGCAACCTAAGATTTTGACATGAAAGAACCCCGCACCGTGATGGTGCGGGGTTCTTTCATATCAGCTGTTTGACCGTGCTTTTGGGCTGTGCTTTTTGGTCGGCAGCTTCTGGGCTTTTGCCGGCAGCTTCTAGACGCTTGGTTCTAGACGGCTACATCTCTTAGACGAAGAGCGGCAGGCTCTGACCCGCCCTCGACTCGCCCGAGTGTAGTAGCTGCGAGGCGATGGACTGAATCTCTTCGGCGGTGGCCGAATCCGGGTGGCTCCAGACCACCGGAGTGCCCTCATCGCCGCCGGTACGCAGGTTCACATCCAGTGGGACAGAACCGAGCAACGGTACCGAGTAGGAGAGCGCCTCCGAAAGACGCTCAGCGAGCACCTGACCGCCGCCAGAACCGAACATGTCGAGCACGGTACCGTCCGGCAGGGTCATGGCGGCCATGTTCTCCACCACGCCCACGACCTTCTGACCGGTCTGCAGGCTCAGGGTGCCGGCACGCTCCGCCACATCCACCGCGGCGTGCTGCGGGGTGGAAATGAGCACCAGCTCCGCATTCGGCAGCAGCTGAGCCATGGAGATGGCAATATCGCCGGTGCCGGGCGGCAAATCGAGCAGCAGCACATCCAGGGCACCGAAGTGCACGTCCATGATGAACTGCTCCAGGGCGCGGTGCAGCATGGGGCCGCGCCACGCCACCGGCTCGTTGCCCTTGAGGAACATGCCGATAGAAATCACGCGAATAAAGCCGCCGCTGACCTTCTGCTCACCCCAACGCTGGGCGGGGGCGGGAACGTCCACGGTCGGCGGAAGAATCAGGTCATCCAGGCGGGTCGGGGCGTCGGTAATACCCAGCAGACCCGGGATGGAGAAGCCGTGCACATCCGCGTCAATAATGCCCACCGCAAGCCCGCGCGAAGCGAACGCCGCGGCAAGATTCGCGGTCATGGAAGACTTACCCACGCCACCCTTACCGGACACCACGCCGAACACGCGGGTCAGCGAACCGGGGGCGGTAAACGGGTTGGAACGCTCCGGCTTGAGCATCGAACGCAGGGCAGAACGCTGCTGCGGGTTCATCGCACCCACCTGCAGCTGCACACGCTCAATGCCCTCAACGGTGGCGGCGGCGTCACGAACCTGCTGCTCGATGGTGTTCTTCAGCGGGCAACCCTCAATGGTGAGCAGAACCTTCACCTCAGCCCAGTGGCGACCGGGAATCGGCTCACCGCGCTCATCCAGTTCAGGATGCACGAGCGCAGTCTCAACCATGCCCAGCTCCGTAATGGGGCGGCGCAGTTCGGGGTCCTCGACGCGGGAAAGTGCCGCGTAGAGCGCATCCTGCAGGGGCGAATTAGCGGTCACGGGCGCCTCCCTCACGGGCGCGCTCTGCCTGCTGCTGTGCCTGCTGGGATTCGCGGCTCTGAGGCTGGCTCAAATCGCCGCGGTGGGGATCCTCGCCGCGGTGGGAATCCTGTTCGGAGTCCTTCGCGGAGTGTTCAGCCTTGTCAGGCACCTGCTCGGTACCGTTCTCAGTACCCTCAGAGCCCTGCTCCTCAGCGTCCTTCTCCTCACCCTCGGAGATATCGATATCGTCGATAGCCTCCTCCAGGTCCTCAATGTCCTCACTGATGTCCTGCAGCTGCTCGGCGTGACGCTCCTGCTCCTGCGCAATGTTCTGCAGTTCCTCAAGAATGTCACGCAGCTCGCTACGGACGAAGTCACGGGTCGCAACCTCACGCAGAGCAATACGCAGCGAAGCAATCTCGCGGGTCAGGTACTGGGTCTCCTCCAGGTTCTGCTGGTCGCGCTTACGGTCCTCAGAAGCCACCACGCGGTCACGGTCATCCTGACGGTTCTGCGCCAACAGCAGCAGGGGAGCAGCGTAAGAAGCCTGCAGGGACAGCATCAGGGTCAGCAGGGTGAAGTTCAGGCTACGCGGGTCGAACTGCATCTCCTCCGGCGCCAGGGAGTTCCAGGCAAGCCACACGCCACAGAAAATGGTCATCCACATCAGGAACTGCGGGGTACCCATGTAGCGTGCGAACGCCTCAGTCATGCGGCCGAAAGCGTCCGGGTTGGGGCTCGTGAACAGCTTCGGCTTGCGGGTGCCGGGGGTGCTCAGTTGCGAGTCGCTACGCTGCGGGCGGGAGTCGCCGCGCTCGCGGTTGCGTTCAGCGTACTTCTTCTCCAGGCGGTCTTTGAGAATGCGCGCCTTATCGATGCGGGGGTTCTCTTCGGTACGGTTTGCGTCGCGGCGGTTCGAATCAGCCAAAGCGTCGTCCTACCTTTCGTACGGGAGTTCCATCATCGTAAGTTCGCCAGTCTTCGGGCAGGAGCGCATCGAGCACGTCGTCGATGGTCACTGCGCCTACCAGGCGGTGCGATTCGTTCACAATGGGAACGATGGTCAGGTCGTAGGTTGCCAGCACGCGTGCCAGCTCTTCCAAACTTGCCTGGTCAGAGACAGGCTCAGTGTCGGTATCGAGGATGTGACCGATCGGCTCGCTCGGCGGCACACGCAACAGCTTCTGCATGTGTACCAGACCCAGGTACTTGCCGGTCGGCGTTTCCAGGGGCGGGCGGGTCACCATGACGGCAGCCGCCATCGCCGGAGGGATCTCCTCGGCGCGGATGTGCGCGAGCGCCTCCGCGACGGTCGCCTCGGGGGAGAGGATAATCGGCACCGGGTTCATGAGCGAACCGGCGGTACCTTCGTCGTATTCGAGCAGTCGACGCACGTCGTCCGCCTCGTCGGGTTCCATGAGTTCGAGCAACTTTTCACGCTGGGCGTCGTCGAGCTCGATGAGAAGGTCGGCCGCGTCGTCCGGTTCCATCTCTTCGAGGACCTGCGCGGCACGCTCGTCGTCCAGGTGCGACAGAATCTGCACCTGGTCCTCGGCGGGCAGCTCCTGCAGAACGTCCGCGAGGCGCTCATCCTGCAGTTCGGCGGCGATTTCGACCATGCGCTTATCGCTCATCTCGTGGATAGCGTCCGCAAGGTCGGCGGGCTTGGAGTTCTCGTGGTTAGCGACGAACGCGGTTGCCGCCTGCGGTTCCACGTCGGTGGAGAGCACCGCCTCGTCCCAGTCGACGATGAGGGTCTCCTTGGAGCGGCGGCGCCACGTGCTGGAGGAGGAGCTGACGCGGGAAACGAACAGCTCGGTTACGCCCCAGTCGCCGTTGCGGCGCTGCTCAATGGCGACGTCCTCAATGACGGCGTCGCCGCTGCCGTCGAGCAGGCGCACGCGGCGGTCAAAGAGCTCACCGACGATGAGAGTCTCAGAGTTGCGCTGCTCAAAACGGCGCAGGTTCACCAGGCCGGTTGAAATGATCTGTGAAGCGTCGATACTTCGCACACGGGTCATGGGCATGAACACGCGTTTCTTGCCGAGCACCTCAACGATGATGCCGACAACAATGGGTTCGCTGCCCTTGGCGGGGCGGGCGCCCGCAATGGATGCGCCCAGCCCGCGTTTGAGCACGACGACGTCTCGGAGACGGCCGAGGCGGTCACCGAAAGGGTCAAAAACGTCGAGGCCCAAAAGGCGGGCAATGTAAATCTTGCTGGGGGTGCTGAACTTCGAATTGCTCACCTCTCTAGGGTACGCTCCGCCGCGGGGATTCGCACTTTGAGAAGCCGAATTGAACAGGTGTTCGCTACGCCTGTAGAGGAGCTGACTGCCCACCGGATCCAGGGGTAGGGTGGGCGGTAGAATAAGAGCCATGACTTCTAACCTGCCGAATATTCCCTCGACCCCGCCTTCTTCATATCTGGCGTCGCGCCTGGCGCAGGCTCAGGGCAAGCCCCTGCCCGCCGGTGAGGCGATCGCCTCCTTCGTTCGTCACGATGATGCGCTCGCCGCTTTCGATGTGCTCAGCGAGCAGGATTATCCGGTTACGGCGCTGTACCTGGTCAACGACGGTATCCGCCAGGTGGAGTACCCGGTGCAGCCCGGTTATGGTCGTGCCCTGATTTCTTCGGCGATTCAGGGCGCGTCGATGGGCCTGGTGTTTTCGGTGCTGTTGACGCTGACCGGTGACTCTTTTACGTCGGTGGCGCTAAAGTACGTGCCGCTGTCGGTGGTGGTGTTTGTGCTGTGGCAGATGTTCATCCTGCGCCGTGGCAGGGGTGTTCGTTACCCGATGCGCACCGAGGCGATCCCCTCGCGTACCGTGATGTACGCTCTGCCGGAGTACGCTCAGGATGCACGCCGCGTGCTGGGTGCCCACCCTCGCTTCTCGGCGGCGGTTGCGGCTGCGCGTGCGGCGGCTGCCCCGGAAGCTTCGCAGGCTCGTGCCGCTCAGAGCACCGTCTCGATGAATGGTGCGCCGGTTCCGACCGGCGCCCCGAAGGCACCCTCGTACCGTGCGCAGGCGGGTAGTCAGCCGGCACCGAACCAGAACCTGCCCGAGCGTGATACTACTGCGCAGAACGCGATGGCTCAGAGCGCGGCGCAGAACATGCCCGCACCGGTTACCCCCGCACCGCCTGCTCAGCCCACTCAGCCTTCCGAACAGGAACAGGCAGGTACTGACCAGGCAACCGCTCAGAAGTCAGATACCCAGAAGCGCCCGGCACAGCGGTACGGTCTGCGAGTGGACGACCCGGAAGAATACGCGAAGCTGATTCAGCCCAAGCCGCAGCGTCCGACCCCGCGACCGCAGGGCCTGCACGATAAGACCTCGCACGATAACTCCTCGCAGGATTCCGAATAACTTCACACCGTAACGGCGGTAGCCGCCCATCACAGCGGGAAACAGGCATAGAAGATACGCGAAAGCCCCTCACCGAACAAATCGGTGAGGGGCTTTCCCTATCAGACGTTATTACGTAACTGGGAGGGGGCTAGGCGTTACTTCGCCAGCTTCGCCATCCACTCCTCAATACCCTCAACGGTGCGCGGCAGCGCAGCGGAGAGGTTCACATTGCCGTCCTCGGTGCAGAGCACGTCGTCCTCAAGGCGGATACCGATACCGCGGTACTCCTCGGGAATGGACATGTCCTCTTCCTTGAAGTACAGCGCCGGCTCAATGGTGAAGACCATGCCCGGCTCCAGCTCAGCCCACATGTACAGTTCAGCCTTCGCCTGCGCGCAGTCGTGCACGTCCAGGCCCAGGTGGTGGCTGGTGCCGTGCGGCATCCAGCGGCGGTGCTGACCGCCCTCAATGGTGAGGGAAACCTCGGCAGAAACCGGCAGCAGGCCCCACTCTTCCAGACGGTGAGCCAGAACCTCCATCGCGGCGTCGTGCAGTTCGTGGAACTTACGGCCCGGCTTAGCCACAGCGAATGCGGCGTCAGCAGCCTCCAGCACAGCGTTGTAGACCTTCGCCTGAACCTCGGTGAACTTGCCGTTCACGGGGAAGGTGCGGGTCACGTCTGCGGTGTACAGGGTGTCGTCCTCAACGCCTGCGTCCAGCAGCAGCAGCTTGCCGTCGTCGACGGTGCCGTTGTTGCGGATCCAGTGCAGGATGGTTGCGTTGTTACCGCACGCTGCGATGGTGTCGTAGCCCAGGTCGTTACCGTCGGTACGTGCCACGGAGAAGAACGCGGTCTCAACGACGCGCTCACCGCGGTGGTGCTCCTTAGCCTTCGGCAGGGAGCGAATGACCTCTTCGAAGCCCTTGACGGTCAGGTCAACGGAACGCTGCAGGTTCTCAATCTCGATAGCGTCCTTAATCAGGCGAGCCTCGGAGAGAGCCACAGCCAGTTCGGAGTCCAGCTTGTCAGCCTGCTCCAGCTCCACGCCGGTGTTGTAGCGGGAGGTGTCAACCAGCGCGTCAACAGCCGGGTCAACGTTACGGACCAGGCGGATGTTCACGCCACCCAGGCCCTGGTTGCCGGCGTTCTTGGTGATAGCAACCTCAAGCTCGGACAGGTCGCGGGTACGCAGACCGTAACGCTCGGAGAATTCCTTCAGGGTGGGGCGGGGGCCAACCCAGAACTCGCCGTAGCGTGCATCCGCGTAGAACTCTGCGGTGTCGCGGCCAGCCAGCGGGCGGAAGTACAGGGTTACTTCGTGGTTGGAGCCGTTGTCGCCGGTGCCCTCTTCGACGGGCTCGAAAATCAGCACAGCGTCGGGCTCGTGGTCGATGCCCAGACCGGTCTGGTGCGCAAACGCCGAGTGGGGGCGGAAGCGGTAGTCGCAGTCGTTGGAGCGGACCTTCAGCGGGCCTGCGGGCAGGACGAGGCGCTCGCCGGGGAATGCCTTGGAGATCTTGGCGCGGCGCTCAGCTGCGTAGTCTGCTACGGGCTCGCGGGTGTAGCCGTCATCTTCGGCAGGTGCCCAGTTTGCGGCAATGAATTCGGTGAACGCAGACGCCTTAGGGGTGCTGCGGTGGTCGTTCTTCTGAGCTTCGGTGCTCTTCTCGTTGTTCTCAGTCATGGGTTAATCATAGCCTCTTCATTACAGGTGGGCAGGTGTTTTATCGCTTTTGACCGTAAGAGAGGGTGCGGTGGGTCAGAATATATCTTTGACCTGCGACCGGGTACCCGATATTGCGCCGCCGATATTGGTAGGGTTGAATCAGAAGAGTAGATGATATGCCTTAAAACCCCGCTGAGGTGGCGACGAACTAGCAGGGGCGGGGAAGGAGAGAAGATGACGCAGACAGAACACCGAAATAGTGCACCGCAAAATAATGCGCAGCAGGCGCCGCAGCCCGCTGAATCGGGCGCGCCTGAAAACCTGAACCGTGCCGGGCGCTACGATCTGCATATTCACTCCGCTATTTCTGACGGCACGCAGAGCCTGGCGGAGCTGGTGCCGCTGATTGCTCGCGCCGGGTTGGCGGGTTTCGCGCTGACTGATCACGATACGACGGCTGGTTGGGCGCAGGCGGCTCAGCTGGCGGATGAGCATGGTCTGGATTTTCTGCCGGGTGCCGAGTTCTCCTGCCGGTACCGTTACACCGATGGTGAGGGCCGTGCACGCACGAAGACTATTCACCTGCTCGCTTATGGTTTTGACCCGGTGGATTCGGAGCTTGCGCGCCGCGTGGAGGCGATTCGTGCCAGCCGTGCGGGCCGTGCGCAGGCTATTGTGGACCGCCTTGCCGCCGACTACCCGCTGACCTGGGATGACGTGTTGGTGCAGGTGGGGGAGGGGAACGCGGCGGTGGGCCGCCCCCATATTGCTGATGCGCTGGTGGCTGCCGGCGTGGTTGCTGATCGTTCTGAGGCTTTTGCGAAGCTGCTGTACACGGGTAGCCCCTACTATGTGCCGCAGGACGCGCTGGATCCTTTGGAGGCGGTGCGCCTGGTGCGTGAGGCTGGGGGCGTGCCGGTGATTGCGCATCCGATGAGTACGATGCGTGGGCCTGCGTTGAGCCTGGAGTACCTGGGTTTGATGGTGGACGCTGGCCTTGCGGGTGTGGAGGTGTATCACCGTGAAAACTCCCCGGAGGACCGGGCGCGTCTGCTGGAGTTCATTGAGCGTCAGCGTGCGGCGGTCCGTGAGGTGCTGGTGACGGGTTCGAGCGATTATCACGGCGCGGGTAAGCCGAACCTGCTGGGTGAGAATACGACGGATGCGGTGACGGTGGCGCGTATCCGTGAGCAGCTGGCGGCCCAGTAGTAAGACCAGTAGTAAGGCGAAAGAGTGTGGGGCGGGTTCCCGATTAGGAACCCGCCCCGTTCTTTTGTTTTCACCTCATTGCATGTTCTTTAAATCTCTACCTGAAGGTTAGGATTTTTGATACGCTGAGAACGTCCTACTCATGAGGGCGCACAAAGGTTGTGCCCCCATGTTTATGAAGGAGCTATGATGCTTCGACAATTATTCACCCGCCCCACGAAGCGGGTCATCCAGACCGGTGGTGCCGTACTCTTGGCTGGCGCCATGCTGTGCGGCAGTGTACCGGCGTATGCCACCGGGCATTTGAAGCCTAACGAGGTAACCCCTATTGTGCAGCCCGATGAACCGCCAGTAACCTGTAACGACCGGGCAGATTTTGAGTACTATCAGGACAACGGCAGGTTGGGGCGCCGTACTGTTTTTAATTGGGCGCAGTGTGTTGGCCTGATTTCTGAGTATCAGAAGTACCAGATGGTCAAGAAAGATAGTGTTATTTCTCGTGGTCAGTTTGTGGAGTATTTGTATCGTCTGTCGGGTTCTCCCGAAGTGAAGAATCTTCCGGCCCAGTCTCCGTATGCTGATATTAAGGCTGATGATCCGCGTTTTCCTGTGGTGATGTGGGCTCGTGAGCGGGGTATTACGTGGGGGTGGAGTGATGGGAATTTCCATTACGATACTCCTGCTAGTGAGTCTGCTACTGCTTTGATGGTGTATCGGCTGGCGGGTAGCCCAAAAGTAACGGTAAAAGTAGACAACCCTGAGGATTATTTCCCACGTAAGAATTGGAAAGAATTGTGGCCGAATATGCCTCATAATTCTGAGCTTCATAAGGCATACACCTGGTTGTATTATGGTCTTCAGGATCCAAATAATAAAGATTCTGTCAGGAACGTATTGTATCGAGAGTTTGGCATCGTAACATATAATGATGAATTTGAATGGTGGACTTACGCCACTTATGAGCAGGCCTTTGAAGTAATTCGTTTGGCAGATAAATCTTTTAATTTTAAATAGGATTTACCCCTCACCCGTCGACAGGTGAGGGGTATTCTTCAGCAATTTTTATTTCTTTAGTGGATAATCTTTTGGATTTAATTTCTTCTCTGCAGTGTCATTAGATGTATAGGCATACTGATTAATTTCAATCTTGCAGGCTTGCTTCAGAGGATTCTCAATAGAGAACTTCCATGCACCTTCCAGCGCCTTGGGCTTAGGTTTGTTATTGTCTTCGTAGTTCATGTGGCATTGATCGTATACGTTTGCTCCAATAATATTCAGACGCCTAACGCTACCTTCAAGATAGAAGCCCCACAGTGAAGCAAGAATTGTTTCTAGGGGTACTTCTTGGCTTGGCCCGTAAGGATTGTCTGAGCGTACTGCGGTGAAGGTGCAGTCGCTGGCCCACGAGCTGATATACCAATTTGCTGCCTCGTGATTACTTGCTGTGCCTGAGACTGCGTCATGCCAGCTGGAGGATTCACCGATACAGCCTACATAGCTAGACGGCACTTTAGAACAAAATAAAAGAGTGTGGGGCGGGTTCCTTGATTAGGAACCCGCCCCACACTCTTAACGCGTGCTCTCACGAACGCGCAGACAAGACAGCCTAGACGCTCTCACGCGAGGCATGATGCTGCAACACCGCACCCGCAGCAACCGCATCCCGCTGAGCCCGCGCCGCACGAGCCTTAGCCCGCGCCTGATGCTGACGCTGACGACGCAACTCATCACGACCATCAATACGCATCTTCTTATCCACCGCATCCATCGACCAGTGACGCACAAACCGGCACGACGCACCCTCAACCGGCTGCGTAGTCTCCGTGAGCGTATCCAACACAGCCTTCAACGCATGACGGCTCGCCGCAGTCAACGCATCACGACTCGTACCGCCACGAACACCCACCGTACGCTTCGGCGTGAATAACACACTCGCCCCACGCGGCACACCGCGATACTCAGCAAACGATACCGGATCCACACCCAGGCGCTTAGCCATCACCTCAATAGCCGGCGGATTCTGATCCACACACACGAACTTACGGCCCAGCTGAGCCGCCGCCGCACCCGTAGAACCAGAACCAGCGAAGAAATCCAACACCCAATCACCCGGGCGGGAACTCGCCGCAATCATACGACGCAACAAACCCGTAGGCTTCTGCGTGGGATAACCCGTCTTCTCCTTACCCGTCGGCGACACAATAGTATGCCACCACACATCCGTAGGGAGCTTACCGCGAGAAGCCTTCTCCTCAGTCACCAAACCGGGAGCCATATACGGTTCACGATCAACCTCCGCAGTATTGAAGTAATAGCTGCGGTGATCCTTCGCGTACACCAAAATATTGTCGTGCTTCGTCGGCCAGCGGCGCGTAGACTTCGCGCCGTAGTCATAAGCCCAAATCAGCTCATTAATGAAGTTCTCACGACCAAAAATCATGTCGCACATAATCTTCACATAATGAACTTCACGCCAATCCAGGTGCAGGTACAGGGTGCCGTCCTGCGCGAGCAGACGATGCGCCTGCTCAATACGCGGCGCTAGGAACGCCCAATAATCCTCGAACGAATCGTTATAGCTCGCCAGAGTCTGCAGGGTGCTCGAATAGCTCTTGCCCTTAAAACCGGTGCGGTCACCCTTCTCAGAAGCCTCCGCGCTCAAGGTGCGGCGCGTCTGCTTCTTACCCGTATTGAACGGCGGGTCAATGTAAATCACGGTGAACGCACCATCGGGCAGCTCACGCAGATACTCCAGGTTATCTGCCTGCACCAGCAGCGACGGGCCCTGCGGATCGAAAACAGCCGAATCCGTGGGGTGCGCCTCAGCGGCAGGGGAGGGCGCGGCAGGCGCCGGGGATGCTGAAATACCCAACCCCGGCCCTAGCCTTCAGAACCAGCACGGTCAGCGCCACGGCCCTTACCGCGAGAACCCTCAGCACGGGAGCCTTCAGTACGCGAGCCTTCAGAGCGGCGGCGGGTGCGGCGGCGACCCTCACCCTCCACCGGCTGACCCTCAACACGGCGGGTACGGCGACGCTGACGAGGCGCACGCTCAGAACGCTCAGAAGAACGTTCGGTACGCTCGGATGCGCCCTGCTCGTTACGCTCTGCACGCTCGGCAGAACGCTCGGAACGCTCAGTGCGCTTGCGGCCCTCGGAGCGGCCACGGCGCTCGCCGCGGCCCTCGCGGCCACCGTCACGGGAGCCGCGGGAACGGCGCGAGCCCTTCTCACCGTCACGACCGCCAGAACGGCCACCGTCGCGGCCACCGCGAGAACGAGCCGGGCGGCCATCACGCGAGTCGCGGGCGCTCTCAAAGAACTCGTCGCCCATGCCCTCAGCCACACGCTCCTCGCGCGGCAGGCGGCCCTTGGTGCCAGCCGGAATGTTCAGGTCGTGGAACAGGTGCTCAGAGGAAGAATAGGTCTCAACCGGCTCGGGAACACCCAGCTCCAGGGCGTCGTTAATGACCTTCCAGCGCGGCAGGTCATCCCAGTCAACCAGGGTCACAGCGGTACCCTCATTGCCCGCACGGCCGGTACGGCCGGTACGGTGCAGGTAGGTCTTCTCATCCTCGGGTACGCGGTGGTTAATCACGTGGGTCACGTCTTCAACGTCAATACCGCGAGCCGCCACGTCGGTCGCGACCAGAATATCGACCTTGCCGGAACGGAACGCCTTCAGCGCCTGCTCACGCGCAACCTGGTTCAGGTCACCGTGCAGGGGAGCGGCAGCGAAGCCACGGTTCACCAGCTCCTCTGCCACGCGGGCAGCGTCACGCTTGGTCTTGGTGAAGATGACGGTGCGGCCGCGGCCGGTAGCGCGCAGAATGCGGCCAATCATCTCGTCCTTGTCCAGGTGGTGTGCACGGTAGACGACCTGACGGATCGACGCCTTAGTCTTCGAGGCGTCCTCGGGGTCAGCGGCGCTAATGCGCATGGGCTTGGTCATGTACTGGCGTGCCATCGCAATGACCGGGCCGGGCATGGTTGCGGAGAACAGCATGGTCTGGCGGTCCTCGGGCAGGTAGCTGAGGATCTTCTCAACCGACGGCTGGAAACCCAGATCCAGCATCTCGTCAGCTTCATCGAGGACCACGATCTTAACCTGCTTCAGGTTCAGGAAGCCCTGCTGGTACAGGTCGATAATGCGGCCGGGGGTGCCCACCGCAACTTCCAGGCCGCGGCGCAGCAGCTCAGCCTGAGGCTCAATCGGCACACCACCGTACAGGGTGGCGACGCGGGCGTTGCGCAGCTTCGCAGCAATCGCCAGGTCCTCACCCACCTGAATAGCAAGCTCACGAGTCGGAACCAGAATCAGCGCCTGAGGTGCGCCGGGGTACTCCAAATCAGCCCAACCCTCATCGTCGCGGCCGACCACACGCTGAATGGTGGGCAGACCGAAGCCGAGGGTCTTACCGGTACCGGTCTTCGCCTGACCAATGATGTCCTGGCCAGACAGAGCCACGGGAAGAGTCAGCTCCTGGATGGGGAAGGGGGAGGTAATGCCAACCGCCGCGAGGGCGTCGCTAATATCCTGGCGAACGCCGAAGTCGGCGAAGGACTTTGCAGTCTGAGTGGTTTCCTGCGTGTTCGTTTCAGTCACTGGACCGTATCTTTCTACCCCTGCTCGGGGTGTGTTTCTCCCCAAATCGGGGGTGCACCAGCCAGCGCCCCTGCGGTGGAGGCGGTGACGGGCGGGCGTCGAAAGCCGGCCGCGGGAAATTCTTACACGGGAAATTCTTACCGAGACGCCGCCTGCACGCATGCTTAATGCTCATGGTTAGTGCTCATGGTTATTCATGATGAGAAGGCGGTGCAGCCTCGGGGTCTTGAAAGGGGTACGACCGGTCATTCGCTTAACCCCTCAATATTAACCCGGATTTGCTTCCGGCGCACCCCCGACCGGTTGTGGTGTGCGCCCGTGATGGGCGATATACCGCCCCAAAACCGGGTGCCGCGAGGTTTTTGTGCGGGCGGTTTAAAACGCAAACCCCCGCATCCGGCACGGCGTAACCGTACGGCGCATACAGCGCACGCACACAGCGCATACAGCGCGGTTACGCATCATGACGGATGCGGGGGAAGCTCAAGCTAAGGGGGGACAGCTACCGAAGTAATTAGGCGCCGATACCGAAGCCCACGTGACGCTTCGCGTCGGAGCCCAGCTCAACATAGCCAATCTGAGCACCGGGAATCAGAGTGGTGTTGCCCTTATCGTCCATAATCTGCAGCAGGGAGCCGTCCTCAATAGCCTTCGAGACCTTCTCCATGAGGATTTCCTTAGCCTCACTGGTCTCAACAATAATTTCACGAGCAATGTGGCGAACGCCAATCTTGATTTCCATGAGTCTCCTCGCAGAATAGTCCGGCGCCGTCAAACGCGCGCCGGGTATGGGAACTTACCTTACTTAGTTTCTACTCTAGCGTGAATGCGCTCGTCGGCACCGTGAACGGGCGGTACTTCGCCGGGGGCTAATAAAATACTCGCCACGTCACGCGTGAAAATGCGCGCGAAAAACGCCGGGAAGAGGGGAGGGAGAGACTCTCCTAAGACTCCTCCACCTGAATACCGTAGAGAGTCTCCAGCGCCTGCACGTAATCCTCCGTGCGGCCCTCAGCCGCAAGCTTCTTGGCGCGCACCGTCGGGGTGTGCAGCAGAGACTTCACCATGCGACGCATCGCCAGCTCAAACTGCTCCGTCGCCGCACCGCAACCAAACTGGCTACGCACCTTCTCAAGCTCGGAATCCAGCACAGCCATAGTGTGCGAGCGCAACGCAACAATCGCGGAGTCAATCGTGCGGGAACGCTGACGAGACAGGAACGCCGCAAGCTCAGACTCCACGATGCGCGTAGCCGTCGCCACGGACTCCTCGGTTTCCTCGGGTGCGGCAAGGCGCACCGATTCGAGGGTAATCAGCTCAACGTTCGGCAGGTCAGCGACCGAGGGGTCAAAGTCACGCGAAAGCGCCAGGTCGAGGATCGTGTGGTGACCAGCCGGAATCTGCTCGGGAAGCAGCGGATCGGAGCCGCCGGAGCAGCCAATAATGACGTCGGCAGAAGCCATCGCCTGCTCCATGCCGTCCACCGGCACTGCAGAAACCTCGCGCTTTGCCGCGAACTCGGCGGCACGACCCGAACGGGAATTGACCCAAATATCGGTGCAACCGCGCTCGCGCAGAGCCGCAATGGTCGCGCCCGCATAAGCACCCGTACCAAAAATCAGGGCGCGACGGGTTGCCCAATCCTTCTCGGCAACCTCATCCGCAAGATCGAGGGCAACAGACACAATCGAGCGGCCCTGAGCGCCAAGCGCCGTATGCTGACCCACCTGACGAGCGGTATGCGCCGCATGCTCAAATAGCTGAACCAGCTCACCGGGAAGGGGCACGCCGTCCTCTTGTGCCTTCGCCTGTGCGGCGGCCAGGGCGCGGCGCACCTGACCGGCGATTTCGCGCTCGCCAACCACGGCAGATTCCAGGCCGGAGGCGACCGTCAGCAGGTGGCGTGCAGCCTCGTCATCGGCGTACACGTCGAAGCTGGAATTGACCAGTTCTTTGTCCAGCCCGGAGGCGCGCGCAATAGAGTCGACAATCAGCTCACGAACCATGGGCACATGCGCGGATACGTGTAGCTGAACATACATTTCAAGACGGTTACAGGTGGCAAGAACGACTGCACCCTTCACGCCCAGCTGACGCGCCATATCGCTCGCCAGAACATCGGGTACGCCGGAGGCACCGGCGCTCAACGCAGCGACGGTGGTCAGATCAACGGTGTGGTGCGATGCCACAAATGCATAAGTACTCACTAGAGATTAATCATAACCACGCCGACTAAGCCCCTGTAAAGCTCACAGAACCTAAGTTCACGGCTCCACGTGGCTTAGTGGGCGCCACATAGTGGACAGGAGGCGGGGGTATCCGCCGGGGCGTTGTCAGAGTGCTGACGGGGTGCTGGCGGCAATTCAAAAGCGCAGGCAGGGGAGAAGACACCGGAATGAAGGGGCGTATTCGGTACTTCACTTGTGTATTCTTCGCGCAAATCTCCGCGCAAACGGGCGCAAACAGGCGCAAACAGGCGCAAGCAGGCGGCAGACGGGGTTCTTATAGGTGTGAACTAAGGTGTCCCTCACCACTAAGGAAGCCACCTTTAGGTAAAAGTCGCCATGACATAGTGTCGCAAAAACGCCCTCATAAACCTGTCACACTAGACACTATGAGCGAAAACCAGCACACCACTCTCGCATCGGATAAGGGCCCCGCATCGGCTGCCGCACAGGCACCCGCCCTGCCCGCACACCCCACCGACGCCCAGCGCCCCCTGCTCACCGACGAGCAGCTCGCACACCTACCCGCCAACCACCCCCTGCGCGCAGGCACCACCGCCGACTCACCCATGCTCCGCGCCCTCACCGGCCGCCCCTCCAGCCACCGACCCGTCTGGTTCATGCGCCAGGCAGGCCGCTCCCTGCCCGAATACCGTGAAGTACGCGAAGGCATCCCCATGCTGGACGCATGCCTCACCCCCGACCTCGCCGCAGAAATCACCGTGCAGCCCGTCCGCCGCCACAAGGTCGACGCCGGCATCTTCTTCTCCGACATCGTTATCCCCATGAAGCTCGCGGGCGTCAACGTCGACATCGTGCCCGGTAGGGGCCCCGTACTCGACCAGCCCGTACGCACCCTCGACGAGGTGCGCGCCCTGCCCGAACTCAAAGACAGCGACCTCGACCCCATCCGCGAAGCCGTCGCCGCCACCGTAGACATGCTCGGCGACACCCCGCTCATCGGCTTCGCCGGAGCCCCCTTCACCGTCGCCGCCTACATGGTCGAAGGCGGCCCCTCCCGCGACCACCTGCGCCCGCGCACCATGATGCACGCCGACCCCGCCGCCTGGCACGAACTCGCCGCCTGGGCATCGCGCACCGCAGGCCAGTTCCTGCGCGCACAGATCGAGGCGGGCGCATCCGCCGTACAGCTCTTCGACTCCTGGGCAGGCTCCCTCGGCGAAAGCGACTACCGCCGCTACGTGCAGGCACACTCCGCAACCGCCCTCGACATGGTGCGTGAATACGGTGTGCCGCGCATCCACTTCGGCACCGGCACCACCGCCCTGCTGCCCGCCATGCACGAAGCCGGCGCAGACGTCATCGGCGTGGACTACCGCCTGCCGCTGTCCGCAGCGAACACCCTGCTCAACGGCGCCGTACCCCTGCAGGGCAACATCGACCCGGCACTGCTCGCCGCAGGTAGCGAAAACCTCTACGCACACGTAGACGAAGTGCTCGCCGAAGGCAACGCCGCCCCCTCGCACGTGGTCAACCTCGGCCACGGCGTACCCCCGACCACCGACCCGCAGGTGCTCACCGACCTCGTGGCATATATTCACGAGAAAACGGCACGCTCAGGCACACGCTAAGGCAACAGATCCGCGGGGCTAACCACATATCAGCGCCGCGGGACCCCCCAACCACCGCGCCCGCTGATAAAACCAACACCACAGGGCAGACCCGCTGACAGACCAAAGGAGAACCACCATGGGCCAGCACACCAACCAGGCACCGCACCGGACCACGCAGGCCAGCTCCTCCACCGCGCCCCAGACCGCACGAGCATTCACCCGCAACGAGAAGGTGCCCACCGCCATCGTTATCGGTGGCGGCCCCTCCGGCCTCATCTCCGCACGCCGCCTCGCCGCAGCCGGCATGCGCGTCACCCTGCTCGAACAACGGCACCACCTCGGCGGTGCCGTCGGTGCCCACGAGGTTGGCGGCCTGCTCCTAGACTCCGGCGCCGAATCCTTCGCAACCCGCAGCCCCATCGTCAGCGACCTCGTCAAAGAACTTGGCCTGGGCGACCAGATTGTCACCCCCAACTCCTACGGCTCCTGGCTGTACCTGCCGCAAGGTGCCCGCCGCACCCCCAGCACCGGCATCATGGGCATCCCCGGCAACGTCAACGACAAGTCCCTCATTCCCGTCATCGGCAAGAACGGTCTGCGCCGCGCCCAGGTGGACAAATTCCTGCCCGTCTCCGCCAGCGAAAACGCAAAGACCCTCGGTGAGCTCGTGCGCATCCGAATGGGTCAGAAAGTGCTCGACAACCTCGTCGCCCCCGTCGTCTCCGGCGTGTACTCCACCCACCCCGACAAGCTCGACGTGGACGCCACCATCCCCGGCCTGCGCGCGGCACTGCGCAAGCACCGCTCCCTCTCCGCAGCAGCGGCAGCCTTCCGCTCCGCAGCACCGGCAGGCTCTCAGGTGGCAGGCATCGTCGGCGGCATGAACCAGCTCTCCGAACGCCTCGTCGAAGAGCTTTACGCCGCCGGTGTTCGCATCGTCACCGGATTCGACGTCATCGCCGTAGACCGCGACGAATCCACCGGCCAGTGGTTCATCATCCAGCGCCACACCACTGACGGCGAAAACACCCCCCTCTACGCCGACTACCTGGTAGTCGCCACCGACGGCCCGACCGTAGCCCGACTCATTGGCCCGCACGTCTCCACCGCGCTACCCGCCCTGGAACCCGGCCCCGAAGTGGCTCTCGTCACCCTCGTCGTTGACGCCCCCGCCCTGGATAAGCACCCGCGCGGCACCGGCCTGCTCGTCTCCGAAGAAGCAACCGCCGTCCGTGCCAAGGCCCTCACCCACGCCACCGCCAAGTGGCAGTGGGTCGCCGACGCAGCAGGACCCGGCCGCCACGTCGTACGCCTCTCCTACGGCCGTGGCGGCGAAGACTCCCGCTTCTCCGAAGTCGCACTCGCCGACGAGCAGCTCATCACCCTCGCCCTGCGCGATGCCACCCGCATGATGGATGTTGCCCTCACCCACCGCAATCTCGTCGACGCGGACGTGGTGCGTTGGCGCGGCGTACTGCCCGCCTCCACCCCCGGCCACCGCGAACGAGTCAAAGAATTCCGCGAACGCGCCAGCGAACTCGGAACCCTCAGCACCGTCGGCTCCTGGGCCGCCGGATCCGGCCTAGTCCTCACCGTCAAAGACACCTACGAGCAGATGGACCAGCTGATCTACCACGCCGCACAAGACTGGGAAGGCATCACCTCCCCGAAGGTTGCAACCGCGAAGTAGACGGCACCGCAACGGCAGAAGCTCAGCCAACAACTCAGCTCAGCCAACAACAAAGCCAAAAATTGAGAAAACGCGCAGCTACGGAAGCCGCGCCTCCAGCACAGCGAACCCTCGCTGAAGAAAGGAACACACAATGTCTCACGATCACGCAGCACACGGCCACGGCGGCGCACACGGTGCACAGGGTCAGGGCAGCTACACCCACCCCGGCCACGGCTACGGCGGCGCACCCAAGGGCTACGCAGTCCAGCACTCCGCAGCTGACGAAAACCGCCGCGGCCGCGAAGAAGGCGAAACCCTGCACTACGCCCTCTACACCGTCTTCGCACGCTCCGGCGCACGCCCCGCAGAAGCAAACACCGACGAAGCACGCGCAGAATTCGAGAAGGTCGCCGAGCAGCTCGTAGCCGACGGCGTGACCCTGCGCGGCATCTACGACGTCTCCGCAATGCGCGACAACGCAGACATCATGATCTGGACCCACGGTCAGAGCCCCGAGAAGCTGCAGGCAGCCGTGCGCAAGATTCGCCGCACCGCACTGTTCTCCGGCACCACCATCGTCTGGTCCACCATGGGCGTACACCGCGAAGCAGAATTCACCCGCAACCACGCACCCGCCTACGCACGCGGCAAGGCACCCGAAGCATGGGTCTGCGTCTACCCCTTCGTACGCTCCTACGACTGGTACTACATGAACCCCGAACGCCGCGCAGAAATGCTCAAGAACCACGGCATGAAGGCAATCGACTTCCCGCAGATTCTGGCAAACACCGTCGCAACCTTCGGCATGAACGACTACGAGTGGGTCCTCGCCCTCGAAGCACCCCAGCTCGTTGACCTTGTCGACATGATGCGCCACTTCCGCAACACCGAAGCACGCCTGCACGTACGCGAAGAAACCCCCTTCTACACCGGCCGCCGCATCGGCGCAGACGAAGTGGCAGAGGTTCTGGCGTGAGCCATCAGTCGAACAACGGCGTAACCCTCAACGGCACACTCCTGCCGGACGACGTGGTACCCAACCGCACCGACCCGGCGAACACCGCCTCCAACGGCCCCGCCGCGCTCAACGAGCAGACCCTCGGCGACTACCGAAGCGAACGTAGCATCACCCGTGAACGTGCCAAAGAGGCACGCCCCTACGACCTGGTGATTCTCTCCTCCTTCGGTGGCCCCGAGGGGCAGGAGGACGTCATCCCGTTCCTGCGCAACGTAACCGCTGGCCGCGGTATCCCGGATGAGCGCCTCGAAGAGGTCGCCACCCACTACCGCGCCAACGGCGGCATCTCGCCCATTAACGAGCAGAACCGTGCCCTGCTCGCCGCACTGCAACAGGCGCTCGCCGAGCGCGGCCCGCACATCCCGATCACCTGGGCGAACCGCAACTGGAAGCCCTACGTGAAGGACGTACTCGCCGAAGCCTACGAGAACGGTCACCGCAACGTGCTCGTGCTGGCGACCAGCGCCTACCCCGGCTACTCGAGCTGCCGCCAGTACCGTGAAGACTACGGTGTGGCGATTGAGCAGCTCGGCCTGGAAGGTCGCGTGCACGTGGGTAAGATCCGTCAGTTCTTTGACGTGCCCGGCTTCTCCCGCGCTTTCGCCGACGGGCTGAAGGACGGGCTCGCCACGGTGCGTGAGCAGCTTGCCGCACGCGATAGCGGTTCGCCGAACCCGCGCCTGCGGATTATGTTCTGCACCCACTCGGTGCCGACCTCCGCGGCGAACGAGGCAGGCCCGCGCGGCGTGAACTACGAGGGCGGCTCTGCCTACGTGGAGAAGCACCTGCAGGTCGCTCGCGCCGTGCTTTCGCTGGTTCGTGATGAGGCTCCGCAGCTTCTGCAGAACGTCGAGTGGGAGCTGGTGTACCAGTCCCGTTCCGGCCCGCCGTCCATGCCGTGGCTCGAGCCGGACGTCAACGATGCCCTGGAGGCGTTGCCCACCCCCGCCAACCCGGCAGAAGACGGCGAAGCACCCGTGGAAGGCGTCGTGCTGGTGCCCCTCGGATTCGTCTCCGACCACATGGAAGTCAAGTGGGACCTGGACACCGAGGCGCTGGACACCTGCGAGCGCCTGGGCGTGGTCGCCGTGCGCACCCCCACCCCCGGCACGCATCCGGCGTACGTGGAATCGCTGCGCCGCCTAATTGAGGAGCGCGTAGAGAACGGCGTTTCAGCCGACCTGCGCCCCGAACGTGAGAGCGTCCTCGCCCCGAGCGCGAGCGGTCAGTACGGCTGGTTCGATGAGTGCGAACCGGACTGCTGCAAGCCCGGTCGTGGCGCGCCGAAGCCGGTGGTTGCAGAATATGCACCCGCCGTTTCGGAGGACGCCACCTCTGCCGCAACCGCTGCTGAAACCTCTGCCCGCCGCTCCGGTGGCTGCGGCTCCGGCGGATGTTGCTCCCACTAACACCACCTCTGTAGCTCCGGCTCGCCCCAACACCCCCTAACCGGGGTGCGCGGGCGGGTCGGAGCGCACGTGCCTACGGGCTATCACACACATCGCCGACAAGGAGAGATATGATCCATCACGAGTACATCTTGGGCACCCGCGGGTCTGCTCTCGCCCTGACCCAAAGTCGTATTGCTGCTGAAACCGTCACCTCCCTCTACACCGAACACCAGGCACACCACGGCGCCGCAGATGCCGAGGTCGTGGACTTCACCCTGCGCACCGTCAAAACCGAAGGCGACGTGCTCACGGGACCCCTGGCGACCCTCGGCGGTACCGGCGTATTCGCGGCGGCACTGCGCCAGCGTCTGCTCGACGGTGAGAACGCCTCCGAAGAAAACCGCGTGGACATGGCAGTACACTCCCTCAAAGACCTGCCCTCCGCACCCTGCCCCGGTCTGGTTATCGCCACAACCCTCAAACGTGAAGACCCCCGCGACGCCCTCGTAGCACGCGACGGCCTGACCCTGGACACCCTGCCCACCGGCTCCCGCGTGGGCACTGGCTCACCCCGCCGCGCCGCCCAGCTGCGTGCGCTGCGCCCCGACCTTGAAATCGTGGACATTCGCGGTAACGTGGGCACCCGCATCGGCCGCGTGAAGGGCCTTGAAGAGCACGCCGGCAAGCAGGTCGTGCTCCGCCAGAACACCGAAACTTCTGAACGAGCCGACCACGGTGTAGGCACCGAACGCAGCGGCGACTGCGACGCCGTGGTGCTCGCCGTCTCCGGTCTGAAGCGCCTGGGCAAGGAAGAACTCATCACCGAGTACATGGACCCCACCCGCATGCTGCCCGCCCCCGGCCAGGGTGCGCTCGCCCTGGAAGTGCGCGAAAGTGAGTTTGAAAACCCGGATCCCGCCGCGCTCACCGACCCCGAGGTGGCACGCCCGGTCCGTGCCCTCGGCCGTGCTCTGCTCGCCGCAAACCACTACGAAACCCGCCTCGCCGTCAGCGCCGAACGTGCCCTGCTACGCCGCCTCGAAGCCGGATGCGCCGCCCCCATCGGCGCCTACGCGCAGGTGGTTGAAGGCGACCTGGTGCTCAACGTTGTGGTGGCATCCCCGGACGGCACCGACATGCTGCGCCACACCTCGGCAACCGCCGAACTGGATGTGCCCGGCGCCGAACGCCTGGGCGTGCGCGTGGCAGAAGACCTGCTGCAGATGGGCGCCGCCGCCCTGGCTGGATTGGATTTGAAGTAGGCATCATGTCTGCCTCGTGTTCTGAACCTCGTCTGGCTGATGCCCCGCAGGTTGATGCTCCGCCTTCTGAATCACCGCGCACGGTTCTGCTGACCCGCTCCGCCGTCCAGGGCGCCGCCTTCGAACGCGCCCTCGCCGAAGAATGCGCACAGAACGGGTTGGGGGAGTGCCGGGTACTTTTCGCCCCGCTACAGCAGGCACGCACCGTCAAGCCGGGCGAAGACCACGCCGCCGCGCTGGAGGCGCTCGCCTCCGGTCAGTATGCGTGGGTGAGCTTCACGAGCGCCAACACGGTTCGCGCCTGTGCCGAGCTGTGGGGTGAGCAGTTCGCCCGCGCCTGCGCGAGTGGGGGAGTGCGTATCGCCTGCGTGGGTGAGGCAACCGCCCGCGCCGTGCATACCCTGCTGGGGTTGAACACAGATTTTCAGCCGCAGGTGCAGAGCGCCGTGGGTATGCTCGCGGAGTTTGAGCGCCCCGCAACTGATTCAGCTGCAGTGCTGGTTCTGGAAGGCTCCAACGCCCGCCCGACCCTGCGCGAAGGCCTCAAAAACCTGGGCTGGGACAGCCGCCGCTGCGTGCTCTACGACATGGTGCCCGCCGAGCAGGTGGCACCCGGCGAGCTGAGCCTCAGCACCGCCCGCGCGCTCGTGCAGGGGAACACAGCTCAGGCGAGCGCCCCGGAAGCACCCGCGCCGGATGTGCTGGTGGTGACCGCCCCCTCCCGCCTGCACGCCCTGCTGGACGGCGCACCCGCGCTAGCGCCCGAGTCTGTGCCGCCTGAGTCCGTGCCGCCGGTGGTGGCGATTGGGGCGAGTACCGCCTCCGCATGCCGCGCCCTGAACCTGCGCTACGTGCAGGCCGATTCGCCGTCACCGCAGGATTTGGCGCGCGCCACCGTATCCCTGATTTAGGCGCATCCCTCATCTAGGCCTCAATAAGACGCCTCTAAGACCACATATTTTTATCGAGTTTTCAGGAGAGATCATGAACCTCACCCGCCGCCCGCGCCGCCTGCGCACCACCGCAGCCATGCGCTCCCTCGTCGCTGAGACCACCCTGCGCCCCGCGCAGCTGATTCAGGTGTTCTTCGTTCGCGACGGCATCGACGAGCCGCAGCCGATTCGTTCCATGCCCGGCCAGTACCAGCACACCCTGGAGAGCATCATCCCCGCCGTGCGTGAGGCGTACGAGGCAGGCATCCGTTGCATTGATCTGTTCGGCATTCCCCGCGATGAGGATAAGGACGAGGTCGGCTCGACCGCCTGGGATCCGCAGGGCATCCTGAACCGTGCGATTGCGGTGTGCCGTGAGGAGTTTGGCGATGACCTGGTGGTTATGGCTGATACGTGCCTGGATGAGTTCACGAGCCACGGCCACTGCGGTGTGCTGGTTGATGACGGCCACGGCACGCCCGTGGTGGATAACGATCAGACGGTGGAGCTGTACTGCAAGATGGCGGTTTCGCAGGCGCGTGCGGGTGCGCACACGGTGTCCCCATCGGGCATGATGGACGGCCAGATTGCGGCAATGCGCGCCGCCCTGGACGAGGCTGGCTTTGAGGATGTGTCGATTCTGGCGTATTCGGCGAAGTACGCTTCGGCGTTCTTCGGGCCGTTCCGTGACGCGGTGGAGTCGACCTTCAAGGGCGACCGCAAGACCTACCAACAGGACCCGGCGAACCGCCGCGAGTCGCTACTGGAGGTACGCGCTGACCTGGAAGAGGGCGCGGATATGGTGATGGTGAAGCCTGCTGGTAGCTACCTGGATATTGTGCGTGAGGTGGCGGAGTTTTCGCCGGTGCCGGTGGCGGCGTATCAGGTGTCGGGTGAGTACGCGATGATTGAGGCTGCTGCGGCGAATGGCTGGATTGACCGTAAGGCTGTGGTGTTGGAGTCGCTGCGTTCGATTCACCGCGCCGGTGCGGACGTCATCTTGACCTATTACGGTACGGAGGCGGCACGCTGGCTCCGCGAGCTGGACGCCTAACCCCTCTTTCTAGACGCTGAGAAGCCACATGTGTTTCGAAAAGCCACGTCTTTGGTGGCTTCTCGAAACACATGTGGCTTTTCGCCGTTTATGCTTGTTCTTCGCTGACGGGCTTGTACCCGAGGGAGGTGCACACAACGTTGCCGTTGGTGAAGTACTCCGCGAGCTTCTCACGGTCAGCGGGGGAGCGCAGGTCCGCTCAGCGTTCCTGCTCCAGGTAGAACGCAACCTGGGAGGTCAGGCAGACGACGCGCTCATCGTGCACCGCCACAATATGCCTGCGCAGCCACGGCATGCGCTGAGCGAGGTTCGGCGGGATTCTGGACGGCACCTTGATTTCTATCTGCCATTGTGAGGGCTCGTAGAGGGTCGGCTTGATCTGTTCGGGGTTCTTCGGGAAGACGCAGAACTCCTCAATATCGCTGTAACTGTACTTCTTCGCGGGCAGGAAAAGCCGCCCAATGTAGAACGAATCGGGGTTGAACAGCAGGTACCGCCTCCTGCAGTACCACCGAGTTGCAAAGGTTATCGCGGCGACAATCCCCAACATGATGGACGCGTCGCGGCGGGACATCGGACGAACACCCAGAATGGTCCAGCCAATGAGCGTGTAGAAGAAAACGCAGAAGGCTAGGAACAGCACAAAGTGGGTTTCAGCATAGAAGTTATTTCTTTTCCAGACTCGTCTGGCTCGGGGAGGAATCTCCTCCAGCATTGGTGGAGTGCTTAGCTCCATGAGTTGTCCTCTCTACGGTGTCTCTTTACGGGGTATCGGTGATGGTGTGTCTATGGTGCTCAGAAGCCACATGTGTTTCGAGAAGCCACGTCTTATGTGGCTTCTCGAAACACATGTGGCTTCTCGCGGTATAAGAGCGGGATAAAAGCCGCTTACTTGTACTGCGCCTTCTGGAAGGATGCGCGGCGTGCCGCCTCCTCCGCATGCTTACCGGCAGGCTTGTAACCCATGGTCGTGCAGATGACGCGGCCGTCCACGAAGTACTTCGCCAACATTTCACGGTCCGCCGGCGAATCCAGCTGCGCCCAGCGTTCCTGCTCAATCTTGAACGCAATCTGCGCCACCAAACAATCAATCTGGTGATTATTGAGCGCATAGTTGTGCTTGCGGCCGCCGGGAAGCAGAATCTCCAGCGTCCACTGGCTCGCGTCCTTCGGGTTCAGCTTGATAGCGTCCGGGTTCTTCGGGTACACACGGAACGCGCGAATCTCAGAGTAGGGGCGGGCCTTCGCCGGAAGGAGCAGACGCCCAGCCTGGAACGAATCAGGGTTGTACAGCACGTAATCGCGGTTGTACATCAGCAGCATGATGATTAGCGGAATGTACGCCGCCGCCAAGAACCAGGAAGCGTGACCGATATAGATCGCTTCCCAATCCTCGTCGATGCTCCAACCCGCCAGCGACGTCAAGAAGACAGCGGCGAGCAGGAACGCAATAACGTTGAGCCCCCAGTAGACGGTGCGGTCCTCACGAATCGGCTCCACACCCGGAACGGTGCCGCGCACACGGAACGGTGCGCTCAGCTTACCCAGCGTCGCAGAGTAGATGCGCGGCATGCCCAGCACCCGGTCGTCCTTGCTGTAACCGCGTGCTTCACGCCAGTGACGGCGGCCAATACGCGCACCCAGGTACACCATGAGGAACGGCAGAAGCAGCGCCGGCAGCAGGATGCCGTCGTACACGATATCCCAGTACAGGGTGAAGATGGAGACCGCCACAATCCAGCCCCACAGGTACATGACCGTGTGGAACCAGCCGCTAAACACGCCGGCGCCCTCAATAGAATCCAGCTTCTTCTTTGCCTTCTTCGTGGCGCTACCCTTGCGGGAGGAGCTCAGCGGTGCACCCATCGCGGTACGTTCCGCGGTGGCGCGGCGCGCCTCATCAACGGGAGAGCCGGACACCTCAAGGTACAGGTCGGCTGCCTTCTCCTTCTTGATGGGCACCGGGTAGGCGATATCCACCAGCAGGCACAAGCCCACGTACACCATGAAGGCGATCAGCCACACGTCGCGTAGCTGCTCCATGGGCAGGCCCAGAGCGCTCAAATCCATGAGCGGCTCACCTCCTTACGTCTCTCAAACCCTTACGCGGATGCGGCAGCAGCGGCGGCAGCCGGAAGAGCCGAGATGATACGGTCCATCGCCTCATCGTCGTGGGCGGCAGAAACGAACCATGCCTCGAATGCGCTCGGCGGCAGGTACACGCCGGATTCGAGCATGGAGTGGAAGAATGCGTTGTAGCGGCTGGTTGCCGAGGCCTTGATGTCGGCGTAGTTGTGCACGCCCGCCTCGGAGGTACCAAACGCCACCGAGAAGAGGTTACCTGCGCTCTGGATGGAGTGGTCCACACCGGCGGCGTTGAACGCCTCGGTCAGAGCCTGCTGCAGCTGGGCGCTACGCGAATCCAGGTGCGCATAGACGGCGGCATCAGCCAGGGTCAGGGTCGTAATACCCGCCGCGACGGACAGCGGGTTACCGGAGAGGGTACCCGCCTGGTAGACGGGGCCGACCGGCGCCAGGTGCTCCATGACCTCACGCTTACCGGCCAGCGCCGCGATGGGCATACCGCCACCAATGACCTTGCCGAACGTGAAAATATCGGGAACCCAGCCGCCATCCTCGGGAGCGGCGTAACCCCAGTAACCAGCCGAAGACACACGGAAACCGGTCAGCACCTCATCAAAAATGACGAGCGCACCGTTCGCGTGAGCAATCTCGTGCAGGCCACGGTTGAAACCGGGCTCGGGGGTCACCACGCCCATGTTGCAGGGCGCCGCCTCAGTAATAATTGCGGCAATCTGACCCTCATGGTTCGCGAACGCCTCACGCACAGCGTCCAGGTCGTTATAGGGCAGAACGATGGTCTCCGCGGCGGTTGCGGCAGTCACGCCAGCAGAACCCGGCAGCGCCAGGGTTGCCACGCCCGAACCAGCCTCGGAAAGCAGCGCATCCACGTGACCGTGGTAGCAGCCCGCGAACTTAATAATCTTGTCGCGACCGGTCACACCACGCGCCAGACGAATCGCAGTCATGGTCGCCTCAGTACCGGTGGACACCATACGCACCTGATCAATCGCACCGGGAATCGCCGCGTTAATACGGTTGACCACCAGCTCAGCCAGCTCAGCCTCCGGCGCGCTCGCCGCACCAAAGGACAGGCCGCGCTCAGCCGCCTGCTGAACCGCCTCAACCACCTGCGGATGCGCGTGACCCAGAATCGACGGACCCCACGAGCAGACCAGGTCAACGTACTCGTTGCCGTCCGCATCGTACAGGTACGCGCCCTTAGCCTTCGCAGCAAACGCAGGGGTGCCGCCCACAGAATTGAAGGCGCGCACCGGGGAATTCACACCGCCGGGAATCACCGCGCGAGAACGCTCAAACAGCTTCTCGCTGGCTTCGTGGTGCAGCGGGTGGGTAGAGGAAGGAGTCATCGTATCGGTGCCTTTCAACAGAGACGGCGAACTAAAGAATTACAGGGGACGATGCGCACCATGCAACGGAGCCTGCACGCTATGAGCGTCCCGTACCTAACCATCATAGGCGCTACAGATGAACCGCAGGTGACAAGCACCTGAACGTACCGAAAGGTGACGATAAAACACAACAAACAAGTTAGGGAACAGAGAGGATGCGCAACGCGCTAACGCAGGTGCCGGTCGGTATCCAGACGGTTCAACACCTGAGTGTCCTGATCAAACAGCCAGTTCTTATCAAAGAGCAGACGCACAAACGCCAAGCCCATACCCAACGCCATGAAAATCAGCATGGACTGCACAAAACCGGTCGTCGCCGAATACATGTCACCGCTCGCAAAATGCGACATGGAACGGTAGAACAGCACACCCGGAACCATCGTCACCACCGCCGGAACCGACAGGGAAATACGCGTGTACTTACGATGATGCAGTGGCGCCACAATCTCAGCCAAAATACCCACACCAAACACGGCAATCGTCGCCGCCATATGCGCGGGCATACCCGCCTCTACCATGTGAATACGGGCGGGGTTCGCCACCGCAGCAATCACGCCACCCCACAGGCACGCCACCGGGGAGGCGGCAAAAAGCATCGCGAAGCCAGCCGCCGCAACACCCGAAGAAAGAACCTGCAGAAGCAAATCCAGGGTCGGATCCAGAGTAAGAGGCGCCGGAGTAGCCAACGGCAAATGGAACAGCGAACCCAACAGCCACACCGCAAACGACGCACTAATCAGTAGCAAACCCACATACGTCAGACGCGAAATACCCGCCAAAAAGTCCATGCGAGAAATGTCGAGCATACCCGTCACCATGGGGAAACCCGGCACCAAGAACAGCACCGACGAAATAAAACCAATCATATGGTTCGGGCTAACCCAACCCGCCGCAACCAGCACATTAACAACCGCAATGTACAGGCCCGCCGCCAGGAAACCACACGCCATCCACGTCGCCATGTGGCTCACGCCGCGCTTGAGCAGAGTCGAACGCAAATACTGGCCGGCACCCGCCGCCAAGAACACGACCGAGCACTCCACCAGACCGCCACGGTTCAGAAACGCGAACCCGGCACACGCAACAGCCGACGCCAACGCCAGCATCCACGGGGTGTACAGCGGCTTCGCCGAATCGATACGGTCCAGCTCGGCGTTCGCCTCCGCCGGGGTAATCTTTTCGGGAAGCTCAGAAATGAACTTACCCAACTGATCCAGCTTATGAGCGTTAATGCCCATCGTGCGCTGCTCCGCCACCTCAGTACGGAAATTACCGTCAGTGTACGAAGAAGTCGAAATTTCGGTGAAGGTCACCTGCGCGTGATGCTCCTTCAACCCCACAGCCTTCGCCAAACGCGCCATCGACGCCTTAATACGGTAGGCGCTCGCACCCGACTTCATCAGGATGCGGCCCAGGCGGAGCACCACCTGAGACTGCGCCACCAAATGCTCATGCGCCAGGCGGGTAGAACCCAAATAAATACTGCGCGTATTAGTGTCAGGGTACGGCTCGGTAGTGCGGGGCTGATCATCCATGAGAGGCCTTCCGGGTCGTGCTATTCACGTGCTATTCGTTGCAGGTGCGGTCACCTTCTAGCATAGGGGAGAAGCCCAAACGGGGATAGTGTCAGCCCGTCAGTAAAGGCGAGATATGTTGGGCGGCTGGGGAGGAGCGAGAGTGAGTTTAGCGGCGCAGTTTTATCGGCGTAGTTTTATCGGCGCACCGGCCAGCGGCCGTCAATGACCTCAGATTCCTTACCCGGCTGCGTACGCAACCACGCCTGGAAGCTCGCCGCCTGCTCTGCCGCCCACTGAATCTGCTGCTCGTGCAGCTGGCGCGCATCCACGTTGAGAACTTGCGGGAACTGCTCGGTCAGCTTCACCAGCAGACGCTCCGCCGCCAGGGCATCATCAGCGGAAGTGTGCGCGTTTTCCAGGGAGACACCGTACTCGGCGGCAAGAACCTCCAGGGCGCGCTTGCCGCGCTTACGCGGAATCACGTGCTTATGCAGAACATACGGGTCGAGCACCACACCCGGCGGCAGCTCACCGTTGGCAATATTGTGGCGCAGCATCTCGTGGTGCAGCACCGAAAAATCGTAGGCGGCATTGAAGGCAATAATCGGCACGCCGTCAAGGTTCAGTGCACCAATCGCGCCGGCAAGCTCCCACACGACCTCGCGGGCGGGACGGCCGTGCTCACGCGCGTACTCAGTCGTAATACCGTGCACGGCAGCGGCACCGGCAGGGATCTCAACGCCGGGGTCAGCCAGCCACTCGCCACGGCGCACCACATTACCCTGAGGGTCCAGCAGAATCAGGGAAGCAGTCACGATGCGGGCGGTGGTGACGTCCACACCGGTGGTTTCAAGGTCAAAAGTGGCGCGCAGGCCGTTCATCCAGGTCATGCTATAAGACTAACCCAGCGGGGCAACGGGCGCGCGCCCGCAGGTCATGCGGGTGTGGATAAGCCGTTCTCGGGGCAGTATATTAAGCCCCCGGGGGTTGCATATTAAGTCGCCGGGGCGGCGCATAAGCCGCCGACGAGCCTGAATGACCGCCGACAAGGTACAACCGCGCTACAGCCGATAGACTGAAACCATGACAACCCAACTTCTCACCGGCATCCCCGGAACCGGTAAAACCCACCACCTCACCGAACGCGCCCTGCGCTACCTCGCCGACGGGAACGACCCCGCCCGCCTGCTCATCCTCGCACCCACCCGCACCGCCGCGACCCGCATGCGAGACACCATCGCCGCCTCCAGCGACCGAAGCCTCTCCGTAGCACCCACCCGCGCCTGGGCAGCATACGCCTTTGACCTGCTCAAACGAGCGCAAACCCGCGGGCTACTCAGCGGCGTAGAAGGCAACCTCAAACTCCTCTCCGGCCCCGAACAAGATGTCATCATCGGCGAACTACTCGCCAACCACGCCGAAGGCATCGCACCCGGCCCCACCTGGCCCGACGTACTCCGCGACGCCCTCGCAACCCGCGGATTCCGCCACGAAATCCGCGACTTCTTCGACCGCATGGCAGAATACGACCTCACCGCCGAAGACGTACACGCCCTCGCCACCGAACACAACCAGCCCGCCTGGCACGCCCTCGCCCAACTGCACACCGAATACCGTGCCGTGCGAGCCCTCCGCGCCAAAAACGCCTACGACCCGGCAGTACTCATCAACGACGCCTGCCGGCTACTGCTACGCGCCCCCGAATTCCTCGCCGAAGAACGCCGCCGCTACGACCTGATCCTCATCGACGACGTGCAGGAACTCAGCCCCTCCATCTACCGGCTGCTGCGCCTCATCGCCGCAGAAGTCGCCCCCGCAGACGCCGCGCACCTGACCGAAACCCACCCCGACCTCTTCGCAGAAGGCCCCCGGGTTGTCATGACCTACAGCGACGAAGCCGTGGTCCAGGGCTTCCGAGGCGCCCGCCCCGACCTCGTCACCACCCTGCAGGCAAGCTTCCCGAGCATGCGCACCCGCACGCTCACCACCTCCTACCGTCTGCCCGCACTCATGATGCCGCTCGTGGCGGACATTCGCCGCCGCCTGCCGCGCTACACCCGGTTCGTGCCGCTCACCGCTGAACAGGGTGGGGCGAAGAATGGTGCGCAGGAGAGCGCGAAGAACGGCGCGCCCGCAACCTTCGGACGCATCAACACCACCCCCGCCGACGAAGCCCTCACCTGGGGTGCCGCCGACGAACCGCTGCTGCACTTGGGCGCGGACGGCAAAATCCTCGACCCCGCGCACTACCGCACCGCACCCGCCGGCGTGTATAAGTATGCGCTCTCCAGCTCTCAGGACGAGGCGAACCTCATCGCCCAAATGCTGCTCGAAGAACGCATCTACGGCAACCACCCCTACCGCGAGTCCGCCATCATCGTGCGTAGCAGCGCGGACGTGGCGCGCATTCGCCGTGTGCTCTCCTCGAACGGTATTCCGTCGCGTACCTCCGCGGCGCTCGTACCGGTGCGCGACGAGCCCGCCGTGCGCCCCTTCCTGGATGCGCTCAGCCTGCTCGTCTACGCCCGCAAGCGCGGCGAGAAGGCGCTTAACCCCGCCGTGCACATGCCCGCGACAGAAGGTGCGGAGGCGGGGGAACGCGGCGGCTACGAGGCCCTCAGCGCAACCGAAGCTGAAGAGCTCATGCGCCGAAGCCTCGACGACGTCATCGCCGAAGAAAGCCGCGCCAACCCCCTCGGTGGCGCGCAGAGCGCCATCACCCTGCTCACCTCCCGGCTCGGCGGCGCATCTAGCATGGACGTGCGACGACTCCGCCAGCAGCTACGATCCATCGAACTGCAAAGCGGCGGCCACCGCCCCAGCGACGACCTGCTCCTCGGCGCCCTGCTGCACCCCGAAACCCTCCCCGAAGAGGGCGTAGGACGCGCCGTACACCGCATCGCAGCCGTGCTCTCCGCCGGACGTAAAGCACTCGCGCGCCCCGAATCCACCAGCACCGAAGTGCTCTGGGCGCTCTGGGAAGCCAGCGGCCTCGAAAAGACCTGGGTCGCCCAGTCGCGCGGCGCAGGCCCCGACGCCGATGCCGCCCACCGCAACCTCGACGCCATGATCGGTCTCTTCGAAGCCGCCGACCGCTTCGACGAGCAGATGCGCGGCGCCGGTGCGGAGCAGTTCCTCGACTTCATCGACGCGCAGGACCTGCCCATGGACACCCTCGCCGCCCGCGGCGTACGCCAAGACGCGGTCGAGATTCTTACCCCCGCACTCGCCGCAGGTCAGTCCTGGCGCACCGTATATGTATGCGGTCTGCAGGAAGGAACCTGGCCCAACACCACCGTGCGCGGCTCCCTGCTGAGCACAGGCGACCTCGTGGATCTGTGCGATGCGCGCCTCCGCCAGCGCGCCCAGCAGGCAGAACAGCAGGCGGGGGAGAGCGCACAGCCTGTGCCGCCCGCCCGTATCCGCAGCTACCCCGAACGCGTGCGCGATACCCGCCATGACGAGCTGCGCATGTTCGCCGTCGCCGCCACCCGAGCCAGCACCCGCCTCGTGCTCACCGCTGTACGCAACGACGACCAGGCACCCGGCGAGTTCTTCGACTTCGTGCTACCCACCGACGCGGTCGGCGACTCCACGGAGGTGCCCATCACCCGCGTGCGCCGCCCCGCCACCCTGCGTTCTCTGGTGGCGGAGCTTCGCCGCACCCTTGTTGAGGAGTCGTTGAACGCGATGCGTGCCGAAGATGCTCAGCACGGCGCGCAGGCGCACAACGCACCGGAGGAAGATGCGCTCAGCCCGGAAGTTTCCGCGTACCGACTCGATGCCGCCTCCCGCACTCTGGCGCGCCTGGCGAATGCGCAGGCACCCGGTGCCGCTCCCGACGAGTGGTGGGGTCTTCTGCCGCTTTCTAGTACGGAGCTGCTCTTTGCACACAGCCCGGCAGACCACGCTGAGCTGGACGAAAACCACGGTGAAGACGGCGAAAGCCACGCCGAAGAGTCTGCAGAAAGTCCCGGCCGCCGCACCATCGCGCTCTCGCCCTCACGCCTGGAAACCATTCACAGCTCCCCGCTGGACTGGCTGGTTTCCGCCGCCCGCGCGGAAGCCCAAACCGACCTGTCCCGCTCCCTCGGCACGCTCATTCACGCCATCGCCGAGGAGTACCCGACCGGTACCCTCGAAGAGCTCCAAACCGCCCTCGACGAGCGCATTAGCTCCCTCGGCGTGCCCGCCCGCAAGGACGACGAAACCGACGAAGAGTACCGCGAGCGCGTGCCCTGGGAATCCTACGCCCTCTACGAGCGTGCCAAGCGCATGATTCTGCGCCTGAGCTACTACTACCGTCAGCACATGGGCGACGCCGGCTGGCAGAACCTCGGTGTTGAAGGCTCCTTCGCGGTGCGTGTGCCCGTGCCCTTTGACCCCGCCGGTGAGGTCGGCGAGCTGGATGCGCTGCTCACCGGCCGCGTGGACCGCCTCGAAGGTACCGCCCCGGCGGAGGACGGCACCCGCCGCTACGCCATTGTTGACCTGAAAACCGGCAAGTCTAAGCCGACCGGTGCGGAGATGGAGACGCATCCGCAGCTTGCCGCCTACCAGATTGCGGTGGAGGCTGGTGCGGGTGAGCAGCTGGAGGAGCGTTACCGTGCCGAAGCCGCCTTGGAGGCGGGTGAACCGCTACCGGATGCCCGCCCCCAGGAGCTGGAGTACACCGGCTACACGGGTCGTTCCGGAGGCGCGGCGCTCGTGCAGTTGGGCGCCTCGGGCGTGAACGATGAGAGTAAGACTCGCCTGCAGGTTCAGCCCGCCCTGACGGAGCACGATTCGTGGGCGGCTGAGCTGGTGCAGCACGCCGCGGAGCTGATTGCTGGCTCGCAGGTGCAGGCTCGTCACCGTGAGGGCGGCTACGGATGCCGCCTGCCGGAGATTTGCCCGATTTGTACGCGCGGCCGCCAGGTGACGCAGCCCTAGTAGCCGCGTACCCTACGTTTACTTTCGATATCACTCACCCCGAACCTCCCATGAGAATGATCCATGAGGAAGAGGAATCATGACTGACTCTGGCGCATACGGCGCTACTAATCCCGGTTCTGGCACCGGCATGCTCACCCCCGCCCAGTGGTGCGAGCACAATATCTGGCAGCTGCCTAACGGCGTGCTCTTCTCAGCAGAAGCCGCCGGGAACGACCCCGCGCTGAAGCCTGCCGACTACCGCAGTGCTCTTGACATTGCTGAGATGCTCAACGGCGTTGACGGTAAGAAGCCGACCCCCGAGCAGGTCCGCATGATTGAGGCGGGCCCCGCCCCGACCCTCGTCATTGCCGGTGCGGGTTCGGGTAAGACCGCGACCATGGTTGACCGCGTGATTTGGCTGGTCGATAACGGTTTTGTGCGCCCCGAAGAGGTGCTGGGCGTGACCTTCACCCGCAAGGCGGCAACCGAGCTGCGTAGCCGTATGCGCGCCGGTCTGAACACGCTGCGCCGTAGCCGCCGCGTCGCCCCGACCGATGAGGAGCTGCGCGAGGGCATCGCTGACCCGACCGTGCTCACCTACCACTCCTACGCGAATAACCTCGTGAAGGAGTACGGTCTGCGCCTGGGCGTTGAGCAGGACGCGCAGATGCTTGGCGATGCCCAGAAGTGGCAGCTTGCCGCGCAGATTGTGCAGTACTGGGAGGGGGAGCTTCCTCTCGATAAGGACGGCGTGCCGGTGTCTGCGGCGACCATGATTAACCAGATGCTGCAGCTTTCTGACGAGTGCGCGGAGCACCTGGTGGAGCCGCAACAGGTCATTGACTTCTGCACCGAGCAGCTGGCGGCGTACGCGGCGGTGCCTGATCCGCGCCGTGAGACGAAGACTGAGAGGGACATTCTGAAGGTTCAGCGTCTGCTGCGTAACCGTCGAGTGTACGCGCGTATGGCGATGAGCTACGCCCGCGTGAAGGCGCGCATGCAGGTGCTGGATTTTGGTGACCTGATGCGTTTTGCCGCCCGCATTGCGGAGGCTGACCCGGCGATTCGTGAGGGTGAGCGTGCCCGCTTCAAGGTGGTTCTGCTGGATGAGTTCCAGGACACTTCGCACGCGCAGATGAGCTTGTTCTCCTCGATTTACGGTGCCGATGAGGCGGCGGGTATTCCGGCGCATCCGGTGATGGCTGTGGGTGACCCGAAGCAGTCGATTTACGGTTTCCGTGGTGCTTCGGACGGCCAGATGTTCAGCTTCTACCGTCATTTCCCGACTAAGCATGTGCAGCCGTTGTTCCTGTCCATTGCGTGGCGTAACGACATTTCGGTGCTGAACGCGGCAAACCACGTGGCGGAGAAACTGAAGGAGGTTCCCGAGTGGGTGCGTGCCGCCGACGGCGATATTACCGCCGCTCAGGTTCCCGACCTGCGCCCGCGCTGCGCCCTGGTGGGGGAGCCTGGTTCACCCGCTTTTGAGCAGGCTGCCGCGGGCATGGTGGGGCGCGTTGATTTGACGTACCACGACTCTGACCGCGAGGAGGCTGTGGCTATCGCCGAGCGTATTGCGGCGATGCGTGCGCAGGCGGTGCGCGAGTATGAGCGCGCCTACGCGGCGCATCGTTCCGGTGATGGTTCGGTGCGTCCGCGTTTGAAGATGCCTGAGATTGCGGTGTTGGCGCGTGTGCACGGTCAGCTGGACCCGATTCGTGTGGAGTGCGAGCGTCTGGGCATTCCGGTGCAGCAGGTGGGTTTGGGCGGTTTGCTCTCCCAGCCGGAGGTTGTGGATTTGGTGTCGGCGTTGCGTGTGCTGGCTGATCCGAACCGTTCGGATGCCCTGGCGCGCCTGCTGACGGGTGCGCGTTGGCGTTTGGGCGCTGCGGATATGCTGGCGCTGGGCGATTGGGCGCAGTCGCTGGTGCGTGAGCGTGAGCGTGCCCTGCGTGAGCAGATGGCGTTGCGTATGCTCGCCGAGGCTGAAGACGCCGACGACGCTGCTGCTATCAACCTGCAGGCGGAGCACCTGCGTGCCGCCCAGGACCGCCTGGACGAAACCCTCAAGGGCGCGGTGGAGGATTCCTCCGGCTATGCCTCCCTCATTGAGGCGGTGGAGAACCTGCCGCAGGACGGCGCGGACGGCGACCCCCTCTACGGTGAGCACTACCGCGGCCGCCGCTTCTCCCCGGCGGCGCTGGAGCGTCTGCGTGCTTTTGCTGAGCAGATGCGCGTGCTGCGTGCCGGTTTGAGCGAGGATTTGGGCACGCTGCTGTACGAGATTGAGCGGACCATGCTGCTCGATATTGAGCTGGCGGTCCGCCCGGGTACCGACCCGCTGGGTTCGCGCGCGAACCTGGACGCTTTCCACGAGGTTGCCGCCGCCTACGGCATGTCGGCGCCGCGTATTAACGCGATGATTTACGCCGGTTCTGACGGCGTGAGCGCGGAGGAGGGCGACCCGGGTGCGCGCCGCTTCCTGCTGTCTTCGGGCGGTGTGAGCTACGTGATGGGCTTCCTCGCCTGGCTTGAGCGTGCCGATGATGAGGAGAAGGGCCTGGCGCTGGGCACGGCGGAACCTGACCCGAACGCGGTGCAGCTGATGACCATGCACGCCGCGAAGGGCCTGGAGTGGGATCATGTGCTTCTGCCGGGTCTGTGCGGTAGCGCGACCGGCGGGCAGACCCCGAACCTGTGGCAGATGTCGGCTAATGCGGCTCTGCCCTGGCCGCTGCGTGGCGACCGCGAGTACCTCCCGTCGATCCTTGAGACTGCGGAGGAGATTACCGCCTTCGAGAAGGCAAAGGACCTGGAAGACTACCTGGGAGAGCATAAAGATGATGCCGCCGAGCACGCCGGCTTGGAGGACCGCCGCCTCATGTACGTGGCGATGACCCGTGCCCGTAACCTGCTGGCGATGAGCGCCTACCGCTGGAAGAGTGCTTCTGTGGCGCCTCAGCCGGTGCAGCCCTTCTGGGAGGAGCTGATGGAGATGCTTTTCAAGTCCCTCTTCGGCATGGGCACGCCCACGGTAGATGCGCCCTCCGTGCGCTTCCAAGAGACGATGGATACCCCCTGGGCGGCGCCTCAGCTGGTGGGTATGGGCCTGTCGTACACGATGCCGAACCCCGCCGATAAGCGCAAAAAGGTGCACCTGAACCATGTGCGCCGCTGGGTTGAGCAACTGGCCGAGTCGAAGTACCGCCTGGTTGAGCCGGTGACCCTGGTGCACGGTACGGTCGTGGACCCCTCGAACCTGCCGCCCGCCCCCGATGAGACGGCTCTACTGGAGGACCTCGAACTCTACGTAGATGCTGACGAGCTCACCCCCGAGCAGGCGGAGGCGCGCACGAACGCCCGGGCGACCTACGCCGAGCAGGTGCAACGCTACGCCTGGGCGCTGGTTGAGGTCATGGCTCCCGCCCTCGCGCAGGATTGGCAGCTGGCGGCTCCTTCCGTACGAGCACGTACTGTGGCGGAGAACTGCACCCGCCTGAACCTGCCGGTGCCCGAATGGATCATCGAAGCTACCGAGCGGGAGAAATGGCGTGAGGCCCAACCTCCTCAGCCCGGTTTCTCGCCCACGGTGGCGGCGGCGCTGCCGATTGAGGTGCGCGGCCAGTTCGCCCAGAAGAACTACGAGGACAGGAACCCGAACCTGGGTGCGGTACTGACCGCCATGTGGCCTTTTGACCCGCTGGAGCGCCCGGTAATTTGGCGTTGGGCGTCTGATGACGCTCTCACGCAGGGTACGAAGGAGATGCTTCGCCGCGGCCAGCATGAGCACCTCGAACGTGAGATTGCAATTAACTCCTCGAGCCGTCGCGAGGCGGTCGAGCGTGCCGCCCTGGCGGTGGAACTCGCCGTCGGCGCGGATGAGGATGACCTGCACCAGAGCGGGGAGGGTGTAGCGGGGGAGAGCGCAAACCACCCTGCATCCGCCGCATCTGCCGCAGCCGCGGCACAGGGTGAGTCCGCCATTCCCGAATCCCTGCGCCAGCAGGCGGTGGACTGGGAACGCGAAGCCGACCTGCTTCTGCTCATGATGGGTCAGACCGACCCGGTGCCCAGCAACCAGCTGCCGGGGCATCTGTCCGCATCCACGTTCATCCGCCTGAGTGAGGACCCGCAGGGCACCGTGCATCAGCTGATGCGCCCGGTGCCTCAGCGTCCCTCGCGTGCGGCAACGATTGGTACGGCGGTGCACGCGCTGATTGAGGAGCACTTCGGCGTCGCGCCGAGCGCCGACCCGCTGGAGGCGCCCGATGCGGAGGATACGGTGGGCGTTGACCTGCCTGGTTCCGCTACCGCCTCCGCCGCGCCCGCTGAGCCTGTAGACCCCACTGATTCTGCAAGCCCGGCTGACCTGCAGGAACAGGACGAGTTCACCTTCGAGGACGCCTACGAGGAGTCCGAGAGCGAACTGGAAGCCTCCGTTCAGCGCCTCTGGGAGCGCTTCGCCGACAGCGAGTGGGGCAGCGATGAGTGGAAGGAGCGCATCTGGGCGGTCGAGTACCCGGTCGAAACCCACATCGAGGGTCTAAGCCTGCGCGGCCGTATCGATGCGGTGTTCCGCACCGAGGACGAGGACGGCGAACGCTGGGTCCTAGTGGACTGGAAGAGCGGTTCCCGCCCGAAGATGTCGACCATGCAGTCTCGACGCTTCCAGCTGGGTCTGTACCGTATCGCGTTCTCCCGCATTATGGGCGTGGACCCGGAGCGTATCAGCACCGTGTTCGTATACCTGGGCGGCAAGGGTGTTGCGGAGGTGTGGGATCACCAGATCCGCGGCGGCCTGCCCACGGAGGCGCAGCTGGCGAAGGTGATTCGTGAGGCGCGCAAGGGCTAGGTAGCGGATCTCAACAGCGGATCTCCCAGCGTCGGGCAGGCGGCGCTCGCGTGCTATGGCTTGCTGTCAACGAGTAGAGAAAAGCAGCTCACGTAGGCATTGCGCCTCGTGAGCTGCTTTTCTGCGCGGACTTTTACGGTTAATGGCAGAGGACGCCTCTTCACCCCACTGCATTAGGGTGATGAGGCGTCCTCAGCCGCTGAAGAACTATAGAGGTACTTCGTGCCCTCGCACGCTCCGGGAAAGAATCGCGCCGAACGACTGCCGCTTTCGCGGCCTCACTCGCGCCGCCGGTGCCCCGTGGGGTTTGCGTGCGTCTTTACTCTCAAACACAACCTCGAAAGTAGCTCTATAGATTTCTGCCATCGGTGATTGGTTGCGCGGTGCATGAATCCGGCTTGGGCCTGACATGACCGGTCAGGGTCCCGTCCAATCTGTCTCCCCAATTTATCGCTGCCACGATATCAGCGCTGGTCAGTGCGCTATGGGGAGTGTGTCCGCTGGTTTTCTCGCGGCACAGCAAAAGTATTCCAGGAGTTTTTGAAAAAATCTACAGGGAAAGTTTTTACCCTAAAATGCACTATTTTGAGCATGGTTCAAGATGAAGTTGAGGCTCTGTGGACTCCCAAAACCAAAAGTTGGTTTTTGTGGGTTTGTGGTGTATTTGCACCCGGGAAATATTGTGAATGGCACTTTTGCCACACCTTCAAGTCTCAGGCTTAATCTGAGTCATTCATGCACAAAAATGCAAAACTGGTGCTCAAAAGGTGAGGGGAAACACTTAAATAAATTTTGATAAAAGGCCCACTAAGGCCCCTCCACTAGCCCTTATAGAGGCATAATTCCGTCGGTTTGACAGACACTCGGGGAACTGGTTTCACCGGGCCCAGGCAAGCGGATATAAAACCCCGTAGATACAGTTCAGCCCCGCAGTGCAGTACTGCGGGGCTGAACTGAAAACCTATGCGGCAGGTGGCGCCCTAGTGGGGCAACCTAATGACTACCCGAGCCAATAGCTACTCTGCCGGGCCGACCAGAGGGCCGACCTCCTCCTGGCCGAGCAGTTCGCCGGAGGCGCGCAGGTCATCCTGAATGTCCAGGAGCATAGACACTGCGTGGGTCGCGCCGTCGCGGTCGCCGACCTCCACGGTGTGGGTGAGCCACTGGGCGATTGCGAACTCCGCGTAGAAGTTTGCGCGCTGCGCCAGGTAGGCGTCGGGTAGCTGAGGCATCTGCTGGCGGTACACCTCGATGGCCTCGTCGGTGAAGTCGATGTCCTGGCAGGAGTACAACCACGCGAAGTCCTGAGCGGGGTCGCCCACGTGCACCTCGGACCAGCCGGTGACCTCCACGATGCGCGCCGTCGAGGGCGTGACATGCAGTACGAGGTTCTCGGCACCCATGTCACCGTGGACCACGCGCGGGCGGAACTGCCACATGGGTCCGGGGGAGAGCACAGTACGCCAGTGCGCGAGCAGGTCGGCGGGCACCTTGCCGGTTGCGGCGGCACGCTCGAGCTCGGCGTTCTTGCGCAGGCGAATCTGCTCCGAAGAGTAGGAGGGCAGGTCGGCTTCGTAAATAATGTCTTCGGGCATCACGTGCAGGGTCGCAATGTCCTTGGCGATGATGGATGCCAGGGAGGGGCGGTTCGCCGCAACTTCGCGGCGGCTCAGCTCGGCGAGCTGGTCCACGTCGTAGATGGTGCCGGGGATGTGCGTGTACACGAACACGTTGCCGCCTGCGTAGGGTACGGTGCCGGCAACGGTGGGTACGGCGAAGGGCAGTCGTGCGCGCAGGCCGGGGCTGAACGACTGCAGGATGAGGTGTTCAGCTTCAAGGCGCATGCTGGCGTCGGGGCGGCGCGGGGCGCGCACTCGCCAGCGGCGACCGGTGGAGTCGGCGATGATTGCCGAGTCGAAGTCGTCGCTGTCTTCGCGGACCGGTTCGGCGCCGACGGGGTAAATCCCGGGCACTCCGGCGGAGACAATGGCTGCTAGCTGAAGGGGAGATAAAGTCACGGGTTAAGGTTACCAAACCAATGTGTGCCGTTTAGTAGTTTTTGGGATCTTTATGCCAAGTGGTGAAGATACTTGTGGACAAGCCTAAACGTGCTCGTCTGCGTATTCTTGCGCATTTCGTTGAGCTTCTCACCGTGCGCGTCCAAACAGGCGGGTTCCTCATGCCCTGAACCCTCAAGCGCTGAATCCTCATGCACTGAATCCTCACGCCCTGAATGAAAGCATCAGCTAAGAAACCGCGGCGGGGCTGGAGAATGCAGTCTGGGAGAATACAATGGAAGACCGGCTATCAGCGCCTCGCGCACCCGCATGCCCGTATATCCGCATGCCCGCGCGAGCGTAAGCCGTCTGCCCGTACCGCCCGCCTCACTGATGGAGCATTATGACCGCCACACCTCAGCAGCCTCAGCATATGATCTCCGCAGACGATATTCTTGCCGGGCTTGACCCGGATCAGCGTGCGGTCGCCACGGAGCTGGACGGGCCCATGCGCGTGCTGGCGGGTGCCGGTACCGGTAAGACCCGCGCGATTACGCACCGCATCGCCTACGGTATTGCGATTGGTCGCTACCAGGGCCCGCGCGTGCTCGCCTTGACCTTCACCCTGCGTGCTGCGGAGGAGATGCGCACCCGCCTGCACCAGCTGGGTGCGCACGGCGTGCAGGCGCGTACTTTCCACTCGGCGGCGCTGCGTCAGCTGGTGTATTTTTGGCCGCAGGTGGTGGGCGGTACGTTCCCGTCCATTGTGCAGAACAAAGCCTCACTCATTACGGAGGCGGCGAACCGTCTGCGCATCAGTACGGACCGTTCCCTGCTACGTGATTTGGCGTCGCTGATTGAGTGGGCGAAGGTTCAGCTGCTCACCCCGGACACCATCATGCAGCGTCTGAGCGAGAAACAGCTGCCCTCGGCGATTACCCCGCAGAATATGCAGCGTATTTTCCAGGCGTATGAGGATTTGAAGGATGAGCGTAACCTCATCGACTTTGAGGACGTGCTGCTGCTGACCATCGCCATGCTGGAGGAGGACGAGAAGCTCGCCGCGACCGTCCGCAACCAGTACCGCCACTTTGTGGTGGACGAGTACCAGGACGTGTCCCCGCTGCAGCAGCGTCTGCTGGATGTGTGGCTGGGCGGCCGCGACGATATTTGCGTGGTGGGCGATGCCTCCCAGACGATTTACTCTTTTACCGGCGCGACCAGCCGTTACCTGCTGGATTTTCCGCGCCGGTACCGTGGCACGCACACGGTGAAGCTGACCCGCGACTACCGTTCCCATTCGCAGGTGGTGGAGTTGGCGAACCGTCTGTTGGCGGCGCGTCGTCCGCATCCGGATTCGAGCCCGCACTCGTGGGCGCCGCCGCTGGAACTGATGTCTCAGCGTGGCCCCGGCGTGGATGTGGAGTGGTTCGGCTACGCGGATGATGAGCAGGAGGCCGCCGGCATTGCCGAGGATATCCGCGACCTAATTGAGAAGGACGGCGTGCCGCCTTCGGAGATCGCGGTGCTGTTCCGCACGAATGCGCAGTCGGCGGCGATTGAGTCTGCGCTGGCTGCCGCCCACATTCCGTATCAGCTGCGTGGCGCGGAGCGTTTCTTTGAGCGCCCCGAGGTCAAGCAGGCGATGCTTGCCCTGCGCGGTTCGGCGAAGTCCACGGACGGTACCGAGGACGTCACCCGCTACACCCGCGATGTGCTCGGCGGCCTGGGTTTTAAGGAGGAAGGCCCGCTCACTGGCGGTGCTGCCCGCCAGAAGTGGGAGTCCCTCGCCGCCCTGGTGCACATGGTGGACATGATGGCTCAGAATCGTGAAGAGCAGCTTCAGGAGCACCGCGCGAACCCGCGCCCGGGCGTGCCCGAGCCGCTACCGTTGACCATGCACGAGGTCGTGGCGACCCTGAACCACCGCAGCGAATTCAACGACGCCCCGCAGGTCAACGGCGTAACCCTCGCCTCCCTGCATGCGGCTAAGGGCTTGGAGTGGGAGGCCGTGTTCCTGTGCGGCCTGAATGAGGGCCTCATGCCGATTACTTTTGCGACCACCCCGGACGAGGTGGATGAGGAGCGCCGCCTGCTGTACGTGGGCATTACGCGCGCCCGCAAGTACCTGTGGCTGACTTGGACGATGACCCGCACCGTGGGCGGTCGCGGTCAGCGGAAGCGTTCGCGTTTCTTGGACGATATTGATCCGGCGAAGCGCCGCCGCAGGACTGAGAGCGCCGGTTCGTCGTATAGCCAGCCCCGTGCCGCACAGCCCCGCCGTTCGTCGAAGGGAAGAGGAGATTATGGCTCAGCGTTTTAAACGTGAAATTCTGCCCGCAACCGAGGACCGCCCGCAGATTGAGCTGGTCCGCTCGGCGCGCCGCACCCGCACCATCAGCATGCAGCGCGACGGGGAGGATGCGCACGGCAACCCCGCCTACCGCCTGCTCATTCCCGCCGCGAGCACGAGCGAAGAGATTGACGAACATATTGCCCGCCTGCTGCCGCGCATTCAGCGTCGTGCCGCGCGCCGTGAGCGTGCCACGCAGCTGACGGTCACGGACGAGTACCTGCGCTCCCGCGCCCTGCACCTGGCGCAGAAGCACCTGTCGGAGCTGGTTGCCTCGGGCAGGTTGGAGAAGCTGTCGATTCGTTGGGTGAGCAATCAGCGTCAGCGCTGGGGCTCGGCAACCTACGCGAACACGCAGATCCGCATCTCCTCGGAGTTGCAGGGCGTACCCGAGTATGTGCTGGATTCGGTGATTCACCACGAGCTCTGCCACCTGTTGCAGCCGAATCATTCGGCGGCATTCCGTACCCTGGAGGCGCGCTACCCGCAGCTGCTGCGGGCGCAAGCCTACCTGGAGGGGTACGCGCTGGGGCGCTCGCGTGCTGAGGACCAACGTGCCGAGGGTGAGCGTGATGAGGGAGAGCGCGGCGAAAACAGCGCCAGCTAAAATCCCGCCGACTAAAATCCAGCCGGCTAAAGCGCATCCCGAAAATCAAAGAAGCAAAAACCAAACGAAACACTCGAGCGGGGGTGGCTTGTACATTCACAAGCCACCCCCGCTCGAGGTATCAGCTATTAACTTTCGCCGCTCAGCTTTACTTCGCTCAGCTTTACTTTGCTCAGCTCTACTTCTCTTCGGGTGCGTCGCCGAAGCCGCCGTCCAGCAGCTTCTGCAGCTCCGAGTCGAAGTCCACGTCGTCCAGGCTGATTTCGTTCATGCGCGCATCGTATGCGGTGAAGTCTTCCAGCTCGGCGGGGGTGGGCAGGGTCTCCGGGGTGTCCCAGAGGCCGTCGCGTGCCTCAATGCCGTGGGCGTTTTCGTACCAGCGCCAGAACTGCTGTGCCTCACGCACCAGGCGCGGGCGCAGTTCCAGGCCGACCAGGTTCTCGAAGACCTGCTCGCTGGGGCCACCGTCGATGCGGCGGCGCGCCATGATTTCGGTCAGCTGCGGTGCCTTGGGCAGGTTGCGGGTTGCGTCCTCGGTGACGACGGATACCCAACCTTCGATGAGCGCGAGCAGACCCTCCAGACGCTGCACCGCCAGTTCCTGGTCTTCGGTGCGCTGGGGGCTGAACATGCCGCCTTCGAATGCTTCCTGTACGGCGTCGGGGTTGCTCATGTCCACCTGGGATGCGGCGTCCTGCATGCGGTTCATGTCTACGCGAATGCCGCGGGCGTAGCGCGCCACGAGCTGAACCAGGTCTTCACGCAACCAGGGGTTTGCCTTGTGCAGGCGAATCAGCGCGGATTCACGCACGGCAAGGTAGAGCAGAACCTCCTGCGGGGGCACCTCGATGCTCTCGGCGAGCTGCTGGTAGCCGTTGGGCAGCAGTGCGGAGGAACCGGGCGCGAGGGGGAAGCCCACGTCGGTGGAGGAGTACACCTCACCGGCGAGCTGCGCGAGTGCCTGCGCCATCTGCGCACCAAAAATCACGGAACCAATGTTGTTCAAGAAGCCGCTGTTGAGAATCTGAGAAATCTCTTCGGGCACGTCTTCGGGGGCGCCGGGCATGACCATGGACTGGGTGACTTCGGCTGCGACCGGCTCGACCATTTCGCGCCAGGAGTCGAAGGAATGCTCAACCCATTCCGCCTTGGACCACGCCTGCACCGGGTGGTTGTGGCGCTCAATGGTGGTCACTGCGTCCAGCCAGAGGTCGGCGAGGTTCGCCGCGTCTTCTACGGCACGCTTGAGGTTTTCGGGTACGGAGGGGTCTTCACCCATGGAGGCGAGCATCTGGCGGGTCTGGTTCTTCACGTTATCCCAGTTCACGCCGCTGGGGCTGTCGGATGCGCCCGCACCGGAGAACATCGCCTGCACCTGCGCGAACATGCTCTGCATCATGGCGGGGTCGAAGCCCATGCCCATGTTCTTCAGGTCTTCGGGGTCGATGCTGATGCCGAAGGGGTTCTGGCCGCCTTCGCCGAAGAGCGCGCTGAAGGGGTTCTGTGCGTTGGAGGAGCCGCCCTTGCCGCCCTGGCCGGTTGCCCCTGCGGAGGGGTCGAAGCCCTGCTCCTGCATCTTCTTAATGAATTCTTCGAGGGGGTCGCGCTCGTTGGAGGCGCCGCCGGTGGGGTTCTCAGACATGTAGAAGCCTTTCGTAATCCGGGGGTGGGCGCAACTGGCCCGCTCGCTGTCCAGCCTACCGATTTTTGCTGAGAATTTCCCGTGCCATTGCTGTGGAGGCGGGTTAATCAGCTAAGGGCACACAAGCTTGTCTTTGGGGTCGGGTTTTGGGAGCTTTTTCGTGCCGCCGTCACCACCAGGTGCTGACAATACGTGGCGCGGGTCAGGTACGGGTCAGGGCGTGAACGCCTCCTGGGTGCTCTACTTTTGGCGGGGTGACGGTGCCCGCCCGCGTGTTGTCACAGTGCCCGCCCGCGTGTTGAAAAGCAGGTTTATCCGGTACTGTAGAAACCATGACTAAGTCCACCCCCGATGCTGAGCAGCAGCCGAACGCCGCCTCCGCGAGCGTGAAGAGTAATGAGAAGGCGACCAAGCGCCGTCCGCGTTTTGCGCCGCGCCGCGTGAACCTGCGTTCGGTGAGCGCTGTGGCGACGTGCGCCCTGCTGGCTGGTGCTTTTGTTCTGCCCAGTTCCTATGTGAAGGAGGGCCCCGGCCCGCTCTTTGACGTGCTCGGAACCTACCAGGAGAAGGACGTCATTGAGATTTCTGGTGCGCCCAGCTATAAGACGTTCGGCAAGATGAACATGACCACGGTGTCGGTTTCGGGCGGCCCGTACACGGAGCTGTCCGGCGCGGAGGCGTTCTACGGCTGGTTGGCGTTTGACGGTAACCGCAGCCTCGTGGTGCCGACCGATGCCCTGTACCCGCACGTGAGCCATGAGCAGGCGACGGCGGCGACCGGCGCGCAGATGGCTGATTCGCAGACTCAGGCGAAGGTCGCGGCGATGCGCCAGCTGAAGATGGCGGTGACCGAGAAGGTTCAGGTGCTTTCCACGGTGGAGGGTTCCCCGGCGGCGAGCGCTCTGAAGGCTGATGACCGCATCGTGAAGGTGGGGGAGAAGCAGATTGAGACTCTCACCGATGTTCCGAAGGCGGTGAACGCCTCGAACGGTTCGCCGATTGACGTGACCGTGGAACGTGACGGCAAGCAGCAGACCTTTAAGCTGACCCCGGTTCGCTCCAGCGACAATAGCCGCTGGATTCTGGGCGCGGGTTTGAAGCAGAGCTATGACCTGCCGGCGCACGTGCAGTACAACCTGGACGGTGTGGGCGGCCCGAGCGCCGGTCTGATGCTGGCGCTGGGCACAGTCGATAAGCTGAGCGAGGGTACCCTGCTCGCCGATGAGGATGCCGGAGGCGACCCGTACCGCAGCTACATTTCGGGTACCGGCACGATTGATGCTGACGGTAAGGTCGGCGCAATTGGCGGTATTAAGTACAAGATTTTGGCGACGGGCCGTTACGGTGCGCGTTATTTCTTGGCGCCTAAGGAGAACTGCGATTCGATTGTGAAGATGCAGGCGCAGGACCCCGACCTGTTCAACTACTATCACGCCGGTCAGGTGCGCGGCACGATGGTGGTTGTGCCGGTGTCGACCCTGGATGAAGCGGTGAAGACGGTGGAGGCGATTAAGTCCGGCACCCCGGATGATTCCCTGCCCCGTTGCGGTTCCTAACGTAACGTTTCTCGCCGCGAGGCTCTAACCCCGTATAACGTAGAAGTTAGCCCCGGTACTTTAAGGTACCGGGGCTGTTCTGCACCCTCCCTATTTCTTTTATCTGCCGTATTTCGCCCCGAGCTTCTATGAGGTTCTGCCCTTCTGCTTGACCTCTGAGATACTTAAAGGCAGTTATTTTCTCTGAACGTATGATGAGCGAGGAATTGTGTCTGAGTCGACCAATAGCACTGCGCATCCCAAGCCGAAGAAGTCAACGCCCAAGCGTCGTAGCCCCCTGAGGGTAACGATTGCTGTGGTGGCGGTGCTCATTGCTGCTTTTGTGGGTGCGTCCCAGGTGTACACGGACTGGTTGTGGTTTGATCAGCTGGGTTATAGCACCGTGTTCACTACCCAGATTTTGTTGAAGGCGGCCGTGTTTGTGGTGGCTGCCGTGGTGATTGCTGTGCCGCTGTGGGCTTCGATGTCCTATGCGGTCCGTCATGCTGATGTGGCGCCGGCGTCCGAGAAGAAGCCGCAGGAGGCGCCGAAGCCGGACCAGAGCGTGCCGACGAGCGGCACGGATGCTGCCGAGCAGATGCTGCGTGACGTGTTTGGTCAGCAGCGTGCTGAGGAGAGCATGCGCCGCTACCACGAGAGCGTGGATAAGGCGCGTAAGGTTCTGCTGGTTGCGGTTCCGCTGCTGTTGGGCCTGTTTATTGCTTCGGCGACGATGACTCAGTGGAGCACCGTCGCGCTGTTCTTCAACCAGCAGTCCTTCGGTAAGACTGACCCGGAGTTCGGTCTGGATTACGGGTTCTTCCTGTTTGCGTTGCCGTTCTTCCGCATGGTGGTGACTTTGGTGACCTCCGCTGTGGTGCTGTCGGCGCTCGCGGGCGTGTTCATGCACTACTTCTACGGCGGTATTAAGGTGCAGCCGGGCGGTGTGAGCACTACCGTGGCCTTCCGTCGTCACGCTGCGATTGTGGCGGCTGCGTTCTTGCTGACTCGTGCGGTGAGCTTCTGGCTGGATCGTTATTCGTCGACTCAGCAGCAGGTGGGTCGCTGGGCTGGTGCCATGTACACGGACGTGAACTCGTCGATTCCGGTGAACGCTATTCTGGCGATTTCTGCTCTGCTGGTGGCTGTTATGTTCGTGGTGGCGGCTTCGATGAATCGTTGGCGTCTGCCGCTGATTAGCACCGCGATGCTGGTGGTTGTTGCTCTGGTTGCTGGCGGCCTGTACCCGTGGATTGTTCAGCGTTTCCAGGTGGTTCCGAATGAGCAGGGTGCTCAGTCGAAGTTCATTCAGCGCAATATTGATGCGACCCGTTACGCGTACGGTCTGGACAAGATTGAGACCACCCCGTATGATGCGACGATTGATACTCGTGCCGGTGCGTTGAGCTCTTCGAGCGCGACCATTGCGAATATTCGTCTGTTGGATCCGAATGTTGTGTCTTCGGCGTTTGCGCAGATGCAGCAGTTCCGCCCGTACTACCGTTTTGATTCGCAGCTGGCGGTGGACCGCTATGCGGTGGGTAATACCACGCAGGATACGGTGTTGGCGGCTCGTGAGCTGAACCCGGCGCAGACGAGCGGCGATTCTTGGTATAACCGCCACGTGGTGTACACCCACGGTTACGGTGTGATTGCCGCGTACGGTAACCAGGTGGATTCTGCGGGTAACCCGAAGTTCTTGCAGTCCGGCATTAAGGCGACCGGTACCCTGAGCGAGGATTATGAGCCGCGTATTTACTTCGGCATGAGCTCGCCGGAGTATTCGATTGTGGGCGGTAAGGGCGACACCCTGGAGCTGGACCGTCCGCTCTCTGCTGAGGAAACCAACGCCTCCGACGCGAAGTACACCTTCTCCGGTTACGGTGGTCCTCGCGTTGATTCGCTGCTGGCTCGTCTGTCTTACGCGATTAAGTTCCAGTCCTCTGACATTCTGCTTTCGGATGCGGTGCGTGAGGGTTCGCAGATTCTGTACGAACGCAACCCGCTGGATCGTGTGCGTAAGGTGGCGCCGTACCTGAGCGTGGATTCTAAGCCGTACCCGGCGATTGTGAATAACCGCGTGCAGTGGATCGTGGATGCTTACACTACGAGCGATCAGTTCCCCTACGCGCAGGGTAGCTCCCAGGATGCGGCAACCGCTGCGGGTGCTCAGCGTTCTAACTCGGTGAACTACATCCGTAACTCGGTGAAGGCTACCGTGGATGCGTATGACGGTTCGGTGACCCTGTACGCGTGGGATGAGGAGGACCCGGTGCTGAAGGCGTGGCAGGGCGTTTTCCCTGGCACGGTGAAGAGCTACCGTGAGATGAACGCTTCGCTGATGAGCCACGTGCGTTACCCGACTGATATGTTCAATGTTCAGCGCACCATGCTGAATAAGTACCACGTGACGAACGCGAACAGCTTCTACGCCGGTGATGATGTCTGGTCGATTCCGAATGATCCGACCAATGATCGTAACCAGCCGATTTCGCCTTACTACCTGTCGCTGCAGATGCCCGGTGATTCTCGTGCGCACTTCTCGTTGACGACCACGTTCATTCCTCAGCAGAGCGATTCGAACTCTCGTAACGTGATGTACGGATTCCTCGCCGCTAATGGTGACGCCGGTACCGGTAAGGACGGCGAGCGTAGCCCCGATTACGGCAAGCTGCGTCTGCTGGAGTTGCCGCGTTCTTCGGTGGTTCCCGGCCCGGGTCAGGCTCAGAATATTTTCAACTCTGATGCTGAGGTGTCGAACCAGCTGAACCTGCTGCGCCGCGGTTCGTCTGAGGTTATTAACGGCAATATGCTGACTCTGCCGGTGGGCGGCGGCATGCTGTACGTTCAGCCGGTGTATGTGCAATCGAGCGGTGACGCTAAGTACCCGCGTCTGCAGCGTGTGCTGGTGAGCTTCGGCGATAAGGTCGGTTTCGCGCCGACTCTGGAGGAGGCGCTGAACCAGGTGTTCGGTGGTTCTTCGGGCGCGAAGCTGGACGGTTCGGCGGCTAGCCCTTCGGCTTCTGCCTCTGGCTCCTCTGGTACTTCTGGTTCTTCGGGTGCTTCGACCGGAGGTTCGTCGGCTTCGCAGTCTTCGGAGCTGAAGCAGGCTCTGACGGATGCCTCGAAGGCGATGACCGATGCTGATGCGGCAATGAAGAAGGGCGACTGGGCTGCCTACGGTGAGGCTCAGAAGCGTCTGGAGGCGGCCGTGAAGAAGGCTCTGGAGGCTGAGGAGGCGCAGAACAAGGGCTCGGCAACTCCGAGCGCCTCTGCCTCCGCGGCGGCCAGCCCCTCGGCTAACGCTTCGCCGAACGCATCCGCAAGTGCTTCGGCTAGTGCCTCTCGCTAGGCCGGAGGCCTTGGCGAGCAGTTCCTCGGGCCGCTGAGCGTGCCCGGAGCCTTCATTGCGCATGAGGTGGGGCCTCTCCTCCACACGGGGGAGAGGCCCCCACCTTATGCGTCTCGTTCGTTCTCTGCAACCGTGACGTCTGCCTGTACCCGCCCATTTGGCTCGGAGCGCTCTGAACGGCGATGCGGGACTTGCCGAGGGCGTCAGAGACCCCGTAATGTGCAATTCGCCACAAATTATGTTTTTAATTTGCGAAGGTTCCCCAAGGTCTGTATAGTTATATGAGTCGCCGCGGGGTGGAGCAGTTCGGTAGCTCGCCGGGCTCATAACCCGGAGGTCGCAGGTTCAAATCCTGTCCCCGCAACCAGAAAAACCCGGTATCTCAACGAAAAGTCGCTGAGATACCGGGTTTTGTTTTGCCCTGACGAGACCGAATCCCTATGTTATTCCCTACCTTTCAGCCAAACTCAGGCCCGTCGTCGAGGTGGGGGGAGGGGGGGACTATCACCCAACATCGAGGACTATCATCCAACGCCCCTTCGGGGCGTATGACTATCTTCGCTCGTGCATGATCTCGTGGGAGGGAGGTTGCAGAGGAGGATTTTCACCGCCTAATCGGCGTTGATACCGGCTGTTTACCGCCTGAAAATGCAAAAGCGGTATAGCATTTTCCCTCGTATCTCAACCGAATCCCAACCCTTTACCGCCTTCACCGCCTAAAACCGAAAACTTTTATATATACACACGCATATGTAGGAAGATGAACACTCGCGTGTACACTTTTTAGAAATTAGGCGGTAGAGGCGGCAACACACCATGTTTTGACTGATATACCAACGTTTTCGATATACCGCTTAGCCTCAAACAGGCGGTAACTAAGCGGTGAAAGAGTAGCGTCCCGCATAGTGGTGTAACCGTGTGGTGATCGGCCCGTTGCTTGTGATGGGTGCGGTCACCGTGTGATCCTTCGAGAAAGCTCTCTACTTCTGACTCGAAA
>ERZ772977.66-NODE-66-length-86571-cov-48.607067_pt1 | contig 86571 bp, 67 predicted proteins | sample MGYA00511131_ERZ772977 | MGnify/ENA primary metagenome ERZ772977 (study PRJEB29015, sample SAMEA2737935) | human oral metagenome | biome: human oral; feature: human-associated habitat; material: dental | place: China | collected 2151 ...
AGCGCCCCATGGTTGTTAAGGATGTTGACGGTAACGACGTTATCGCTATCCGCTCCATGTGCTACCTGTCCCTCACCTACGATCACCGCGTGGTCGACGGTGCGGACGCTGGTCGCTTCCTGCACACCCTCAAGACCCGCCTGGAGGAGGCAAACTTCGAGTCTGAGCTGGGCCTCTAAGACCTGCATAGATTCAAGGAAGTTTCCTTGTGGCGGTGCCCTGATGGGTAACCGAGCGTAGCTCTCCGGGTTTTCCCGGACGGTGAGCAAAAAGCGGCGGCTCCATCCACTTCGGTGGGTGGGGCCGCCGCTTTTATCGTATCCGCATTTCTACGGTGTCCACGTTTCTATAGTGTCAGCTGTACGGTATCAGCTATACAGCGTCAGCTATGCCGGAACGGGTTCGGCGCGGGCTATCTCCCAGCCTTTCTCCCCGCGGTGCAGGTCGAAGATGACTTTCTGGCGGGTGACGCCGTTTTCTTCGCTGAGTTTGCGGGCTTCCTGCTCGGTTTTATCGGCGCGGTAGCCGGGTGCGGAGACCACCGCCATCACGCGGATGTTCTCGCTGTCGCGGCTGAGTTCTTCGGCGGTGTCTAGGGTGAGCTCTGCGCCGCCTCGCATGCGCCGTTCGTGGTTCCGCTGGTCGATGAGGGCTCGCAGAATCTGCTCGCCCTGCGATGCCTTATCCTCTGCGCGCTGATCCTGTGCACTCTGATCCTGTGTTGCCGTGCCGTCGGGTGCCTGCTCCCCCGCTGCGTTCACGGCTTGAGCGGATACGGGCTGTGCCGTTGCCGAGGCATTCTGCCCGTAGAGGGTGAACCCGAGCGGCAGCGCGATAGCCCCCAGCGCGAGCGCGGCGAGTCCCAGGCGGGCGGAGGGACGGGTGAACGCGCCGCGTAGCGTCATCAGGCGGGATGTGCCCGTCGTAGCTACGCGCCCCGCCTTCTTCACGCCCGTTTTCTTCACGCCCTGTTTCTTCCCACGAGGCAAACGTTCCGCTAGGTAGCGTTGCGCTTTCTGCGCCTTTGAGAGCTTCTGTACCGGTGCAGGCTCCACGGCTGCGGGAATAAGGGCGCGGGCTCTTTCTGAACAGCTCAGGTACACGTTGAGCGGGCGAGGCGGCACCTCCTCTGCGAGGGCGACCACGGAGCCCAGTCCGGCGAGTGCCGCATCCTGGGCGGGTGCGTCCAGCAGATATTCGAGGGCCCTACCGAGGCGCCCAATCCACTCGCTGCTGGGTGCCCCTTCGGTTGCGGTGCCGGTGGCTCCCATATGCGGTGAGACCATGCGCAGTGAGAGGGGTACGCGGGCGGCGGAGGGTTCCGGTGTGTGCCCGCAGGCGGCTTGCCAGAGTAGGGCTGCTGCGGAGCGTACGTAGGCGCCCTGGGCGGCGGTGAGCTGTTCCGTGTCTAGGGCAGCCGCTTCACGATAGACAGCATCAGGTAGCAGGAGTTTGGGCACTCCGGCGGCGCTCAGAGCAATATATTCGGCGCTGAGTTCGGCGCGCCCCTCCCCCACTTTTTTGAGGCTGCTGAGCGCCCGGTGCAGGGTTCGCGCCAGGGTCATGATTTCGGCGGGGGTCAGGGTGCGGGCGCGCAGGAGCTTGTCGAGGGTGCCCGCGTCGAGGGGCTCGTACCAGAGGCACAGCCGATCTGCGCTTTCGCCAGTAACAGCGTGGAGCTTGGCGAGTCCGGGCGCGTTGCGTAGGGCGGCGGCTACCTGCGGGGTCTGGGCGTGCCGCTGAGCGGATGCATCCGTGTTTTCCTCGAATCCGTACCCGTTGGCTGCCGCCCGCAGAGTGGGTGCGGTAGAAGCTGGCGGTGTAGAGGGAGCGGACAGGGCAGACTGGGCAATGGTTCGCAGGGTGTAGCGTCCGGGGTACGCAGAGGGTCCGGGGTGTACGGAGGTTGCGGAGGGTGCGCCCTCGGTGGTTTCGCCCCGATACTCGACAATCTGCAGGGTGAGTAGAGCCGGGTTGGCGATGCTTTCCAGAATGTGTGCTTCTTTACTTCTCATACCATTATGTTATCAAATTGTATTAAATAATATATTCAAGCACGATAAAATACTTCAAATACCCCAAAGAATCCCACAGATAAATTCAGGTATTTACCTACCCATTCATCCTTCCCAACCCTGAACACACCCCCACGTAACATTCCGACGTGTTCGCTCATCACGTGATTCAGGGCGCCCTAATTTTCTTCCCTCCACTAGCAGTACTAAGGTAGAAAGTATGTCTGTGACGATTGAACGCGTGGGCTTCGCCCCGAACTATGTGAACTATGTTGAGTGCCTGGACAAGCAGTACCGCATCCACGATGAGGTGGCTAACCGCACCCGCCAGAATACGATTCTTCTGCTTGAGCACGAGGCAGTGATTACCGCCGGTAAACGCACCGAAGACCACGAGTACCCCGCAGACAAGTCCACCCCCGTCGTCAAGATTGACCGCGGCGGCAAGCTGACCTGGCACGGCCCCGGCCAGCTGACCGGCTACCCGATTCTGCGCCTGCCCGAGCCCATTGACGTGGTGGCGTATGTGCGCATCATCGAGGAAATCATCATTAACGTCCTGGCTGGCCTGGGCATTAAGGGTGAGCGTGTTGAAGGCCGTAGCGGCGTGTGGATTCTGGGCGACGGCATCACCCAGGACAAGAAGATCGCTGCACTGGGCATGCGCGTTTCGCGTAACACCACCATGCACGGCTTCGCGATTAACTGCTGCAACGACACCGCGCCCTTCCAGCAGTTCATTCCCTGCGGTATTAGCGATGCCGGTGTTACCACGATTTCGGAGCAGCTGGGTCGCACCGTCACCCCCGCCGATATTTTGGAGCCGCTGGAGGCGGAGCTTCTGAAGTACCAGGACCGCCTGGCGGAGTCCTTCGAGCCCGTCGCGGCGCAGGACTAAACGCAGAACTAAACGCAGGGTTAGACGCAGCCAAGAAGCATCGAATGGACCGTACACGTTACGCATCCGGCTTTGTTCGTCATATACGAAAATCAGTTTCACCTACGCCTGAGCGGGCGTAATATAGAAGGTGGCCCACCTGCACAGAGGGCACACCGAGACCAAGGAGAAGACTTTTGAGCACCGCACCTGAAGGACGCAAGCTACTGCGTGTGGAGGCCCGCAACGCTGAGGTTCCCATTGAGAAGAAGCCTCACTGGATTAAGACCAAGGCTATTGTTGGCCCCGAATACAACGAGATGCGCGAGCTTGCTCGCGGTCAGGGTCTGCACACCGTGTGTGAAGAGGCCGGCTGCCCCAATATTTACGAGTGCTGGGAAGACCGTGAGGCAACCTACCTGATTGGTGGCTCCGAGTGCACCCGTCGTTGCGATTTCTGCAATATTGCGACCGGCAAGCCCGTTGCTGTTGATTACGCTGAGCCGTTCAAGGTTGCTAAGAACGTGAAGGTCATGGGTCTGCGTTACGCAACCGTGACCGGTGTTGCTCGTGACGATTTGGAAGACGGCGGTGCGTGGCTGTACGCAGAGACCACCCGCCAGATTCACAAGATGTGCCCGAACACCGGCGTTGAGATGCTCGTCCCCGACTTCAAGGGTGTTCCCGAGCATGTTCAGAAGGTGATTGACGCTAAGCCTGAGGTGTTCGCGCACAACCTGGAGACCGTCCCCCGCATCTTCCGTCAGATTCGCCCGGCGTTCCGTTACGAGCGTTCTCTGGATGTTATCACCCAGGCTAAGGAAGGTGGCATGGTCACCAAGTCCAACCTGATTCTGGGTATGGGCGAGACCGATGAGGAGATCTACGAGGCGCTGTGCGATCTGCACGACGCTGGCTGTGACATCATTACCCTCACCCAGTACCTGCGCCCCGGCCCGCTCTTCCACCCGATTGAGCGTTGGGTGAAGCCGCAGCAGTTCGTGGACTTCGCAAACATGGCTGAGGAGATTGGTTTCGCCGGCGTTATGGCGGGCCCGATGGTTCGTTCTTCGTACCGTGCGGGTCGCCTGTGGGCTCGTGCAATGCGTAAGAACGGCTACCCGATCCCTGAGAACCTTGCCCACATTGAGGGTGAGGGTGCAGCCCTGCAGGAAGCCTCCTCCCTGGTGGCTGCGGGCTACTAAGCCTTTTCAGAATCTTTCTGAGAGCGTTGAGGCTCCTCGAACCCGGTGTTCGTCCGGTGTTCGGGGAGCCTCCCCTTATGCCCCGTCCCTTGTGCGGGTAGGGTAAACTAGAAAAATTGCAGGCATACACTGCATCGTTACGTCACTATGGTTCCGTGAGCGTTTGAGGCGCTTCTCGGGGCCGCGGAAGAACCAGCCGAGGAAGAATCGTGGCAGATAAGCGCGAAGAGAAGAAAAAGAAGAAGGAACGCACTCCGGGCACTTTCGCCCAGATGAAGCAGGTCTACCAGATGACCAAGAAGTCCGACCCGAATATCGGTTGGATTCTGAGTCTGTCGGCTCTGGGTACCCTTTTGGTTTTCCTCCTCATCGGTATTGCTCTGGATAACTGGGTTACTTTCCTGATTCTGGGTCTGGGCGTTGCCGCTATCGTGGCGATGCTTCTGCTGGGTCGCCGCGCGCAGACTGCGGCTTTTGCCCAGATTGAGAACCAGCCCGGTCGTAGTGGTGCGGCGATGAACTCGGTGCGCCGCGGTTGGATTGTTGAGGAGCAGCCTGTTGCTGCGAACCGCCACCAGGATCTGGTCTTCCGTGCGCTGGGCCGTCCCGGTATTGTGCTGGTGACCGAGGGCCCTCACAGCCGCGTGACTTCCCTGGTGAACACCGAGAAGAAGCACCTGAACCGTGTGGCTCCCGGTGTTCCGGTTCACGTGATTGAGACCGGTCATGAAGAGGGTCAGGTTGAGCTCAAGGACGTTGTGAAGACGATGAACAAGCTTCCGAAGGCTCTGACTCAGCAGGAAATGCAGGCTATTTCTGGTCGCCTGAGCACCCTGAACACTATGCGTAACCCGATGAACGCTGTTCCTAAGGGCGTTGACCCGATGCGTGCTCGCCCGGACCGTCGTGCGATGCGCGGCCGCTAAACGAGGCGCTGATATAGGGTTTTGAAGGCTCCGGCTCTTCCCCAAGTGGGAGGGCCGGAGCCTTTTGTTACACCCGGTTATTGCGCTACTGCTGGCATTGCTACTGGCTTTATTAGAGGGTCTAGCATCTCTGCTGTGTTTTATAAGGCGACGTAGATGTAACTCCTTTCCAAGATTTGTAACATTACCGAAACACGATAGTCACGCACGCGCAAAAAATAACCACTATGCTTGATATGTCACAGGGTTTTGCCCGCGGCCAAAAACTAAACCACAGACTGAATGCGATGAGGGAAGATACCCTCCTTCACGGTCAGTCAAACAAGGAGCAGTCCTCATGTTTACCAGCCCCCAGGAAGTTCTCGACTTTATCAAGAACGAAGAAGTAGTCTTCGTCGATATCCGATTCACCGACATGCCCGGCGTGCAGCAGCATTTCAACCTGCCCGCTAAGGCGATTGATGACGATTTCTTCGTCAACGGCCAGCTTTTTGACGGCTCCTCCATCCGCGGCTTCCAGGGCATTGCAGAGTCCGACATGCAGCTGATCCCCGATGTTCAGTCCGCGTACGTTGACCCCTTCCGCATTGAGAAGACCCTGGTCATCATCTGCTCCATCGTGAACCCCCGCACCGGCGAGCCCTACCACCGTGACCCCCGCGGCGTCGCTGAGCGCGCTGAGGCGTACCTGCAGTCCACCGGCATTGCAGACACCGCATTCTTCGCCTCTGAAGCTGAGTTCTTCGTCTTCGAGGACGTCCGTTACCAGGTCGAGCCGAACTCCGTATTCTTCAAGATCGACTCCGACGAGGCTCCCTGGAACACCGGCCGCAAGGAAGAGGGCGGCAACCTGGGCAACAAGACCCCCGTCAAGGGCGGCTACTTCCCCGTCTCCCCCGTCGACAAGCAGGCTGACCTGCGTGACGCAATGTGCGTAGCAATGGACGAGGTTGGTCTTGAGGTCGAGCGTAGCCACCACGAGGTGGGCGCAGCCGGCCAGGCAGAAATCAACTACAAGTTCGACACCCTCACCAAGGCAGCGGACGACCTGCTTAAGTTCAAGTACGTCATCAAGGGCACCGCAGACGCATGGGGCAAGTCCGTGACCTTCATGCCTAAGCCCGTGTTCGGTGACAACGGCTCCGGCATGCACTGCCACCAGTCGCTGTGGCAGGACGGCGAGCCCCTCTTCTACGATGAGCGCGGCTACGCTAACCTCTCTGACACCGCACGCTGGTACATTGGCGGTCTGATTGAGCACTCCTCCGCTGTTCTGGCGTTCACTAACCCGACCGTGAACTCTTACAAGCGTCTGGTTCCCGGCTACGAGGCTCCCATCAACATGGTGTACTCGCAGGGTAACCGTTCCGCTGGTATCCGTATCCCGATTACCGGCACCAACCCGAAGGCTAAGCGTCTGGAGTTCCGCGCACCGGACCCCTCCGCTAACCCCTACTTCGCGTTCGCTGCTCAGCTGATGGCTGGTCTGGACGGTATCCGTAACCGCATTGAGCCGCCGGCACCGATCGATAAGGACCTGTACGAGCTGCCCGCCGAAGAGGCTAAGGACATCAAGAAGGCTCCGGCTAACTTGGAGGAGGCGCTGGCTGCTCTGGAGGCTGACCACGACTTCCTGCTCGAGGGTGGCGTGTTCACCGAGGACCTGATTCAGGCGTGGATTGACTACAAGCGTAAGAACGAGCTGGAGCCGCTCTCGCTGGTTCCGCACCCGCTTGAGTACCAGCTGTACTACGGCGTCTAATCTGAAAACAGGCAACGGCCTATACGTTCCTTGGGGAGCGTATAGGCCGTTGTTGTGTGTTCTGAGGGGTTCAGCCGGGTTTCTGAGGAGTTTCTGCAGGGTGCAGGCTCGCCGCACTATTTTGGTGACGGTTCGTGTCTAATATTTTTCTGCCTCGGTGAGCCTCGTGTATCTTAGTTGCGCTTAGAGCGGCTCTAAGAGCTAAGCTGTTGGTGCTGGCGTTCCTTCCTTTTTTGTCGTGCAACCGGAGGGAGCGCCAGTCTATTTTTATGCCCTCATGTCACTTGCGGTATATCAGCCGCGCCTGGGTAATCAATGCCGGGGTAATCCGTGCAAGGGTCACATCATAAGATGTCGTACCCGCTAGTCCCGGGATTCTTCCTGCACGGGCGTACAATGAAAGTGCGTGCGCCCGGCCGGCGGCACCTACGAATTCCGCGAGAAACGACATCGAACGCCGTGTTCTCCCCACCGCCCTTCATACTTTCAGCATCTGCTGGGGCGAGTATCGCCGATGACCGACCGACCCGTCTGACGCCGCATCCACTGTAACGAGGAGAAATCTCATGGCATATCAGCCGACCATCCTAAACGGTGAAACTGTTTTCCGTAACGAAGTTTTTCAGACCGGCCTCATGTCCCAGCTGCTGGACGGCATCTACGATGGCGAGATGACCATCGGTGAGCTCCTGAGCCACGGCAACTTCGGTGTGGGTACCTTCAACGGCCTCGACGGCGAAATGGTCGTCCTCGACGGCGTCTGCTACCAGGTGCGCCACGACGGCTCCGTGTCTCTGCCCGATCTGCGCCAGCAGACCCCCTACGCCGTGGTCACCAACTTCGTGCCCATGATTAAGCGCGAACTGCCGCAGAACCTGCTGCGCAAGTCTGCCTCGCACATTCTGGATGACTTCACCGTCTCCAAGAACTACATGTACGCCATCAAGATTTACGGCGAGTTCGAGTGGGTCCGCACCCGCACCGTGAAGAAGCAGGAAAAGCCCTACCCGAAGATGGTTGCCGCCACCGAGAACGAAGACATCGTCCAGTTCGATAACGTGACCGGCACGATCGTTGGCTTCCGCACCCCCATCTATGAGCAGGGCATTTCGGTGCCCGGCTGCCACGCCCACTTCATCGACGACGAGCGCACCCGCGGCGGCCACGTGGTCGACTTCAAGTTGCGCTCCGCAAAGGTCGAGATTTGCCCCGGTACCGGTCTGCAGCTGCACCTGCCGCTGACCCCCGAGTTCTCCTCCGCTAACCTCTCCCCCGAGGACCTGGCTGAGCAGATCTCCAAGGCTGAGAAGCATTAAGCTTCTCTCTCCTCCCCCAGCGGGATATAGCAACGGGATATAGCTAGCAACGAGGGAGCCGCCCTCTACTGTTCTGTAGAGGGCGGCTCCTTCGTGGTTATACGCGCTGTAAACGGCGCTTACGCCTCGGGGACGAACTCGCCGTGGCCACGCTCGCGCAGGGCGGCACGCACCTTCTCAGCGGCCGCATCCAGCTCTTCGGCGGTTGCGTCCTTCTTCGCGTTAGCGGGATCGTAATCAGCCATGCCGTCAGCCGGGAACAGGTGGATGTGGGTGTGCGGAACGTCGAAGCCCGCAATCATCAGAGCCACACGGTCCTTATCAAAGGCCTGGTCCAGGGCACCAGAAATCTTATGCGCCACAGCGAACAGGTGCGCTGCCAGCTCAGCCGGCAGGTCGGGCCAACGGTCGACCTCAGCGCGGGGAACGAGCAGCAGGTGACCTTCCGACAGGGGCATGATGTCCAGGAAGGCGACGCAGTGCTCGTCCTTCCAGACGAAGCGGCCGGGAATCTCACCCTCAATAATCTTGGTAAAAATTGTGCTCATAGTACTCTCCTTCATGCGCCGTCATCGGCGCGGTTGAAGCTCAACGGTCAGGCTTATGCCTCAACCTCAATGCTTTCGCCGGGGTTCAGGTGCTTCAAGTCGGTGCCGTACTTCGCGCCGAAGTTCGTCACCAGGCCCTCAATAATGCCGGTGCCGTTCTGGTTAATCATGCCGTTGTGAATCGGAATCACACGCTGAGCGCCGGTCGCAATCACAAAATCGATGACTTCCTGAACCTTCGACCAGGGGGCGTGAATCGGCACCAGAACGGTATTCGCACGCACTCGGTGAGGAACCACCAGCGAATCACCCGGATGGTAAACGGCACCGTTAATCAGGTAACCAACATTGGCGATGGTCTGAATCAGCGGGTGAATCAGGGCGTGCTGACCGCCGTAGGTCTTCACCTCAAAACCGGGGATGCTGAACTCAGAATCAGAGGAAACAACTGTGACCTCGGCAGCGGGCACAGCCTCCTTAATGACCTGGGCAACAGCCTCGGGAGCCCAAATCTTCAACGGGTTCTGCGACTCGGCGCGCTGAGCAATCAGCGGCAGCACCAACGGGCCATCAAAATGGTCCGGATGCGCGTGGGTCACGAACAGGTAATCGGCGCCTTCCAGCGCGGTGGCGTGTTCGCCTTCTGCGGCAAAGTTACCGGGGTCAAGAACGAGGGTGCGCCCCTCATTCTCAAGGCGGATACATGAGTGGGTGTACTTCGTCATTTTCATAGTTTTAGTCTACCGTTAACCCTCATTCGTGCCTGTTGGTGACTTCAATTTTTGAGATAAAGCGCAAATCAACCACCTTTTGAACGCCTCTAGTGTAGAGTCATAAGACAAGATCGACCACACAATGGGGCGGATCTCCACCCCGAAAGGTTCAGCAATGGACACTCATATTCCCGTACGGAGAATTACGAAGCCCGCCGAAGCCCGAAATACCCGCCAGCGTCGCATCATCAAGGCGACCATGGAAGAGCTCGGCGATTTCATCTCAGCACAGGATCTGCACCTGATCCTCGCGAACCGCAAGGAACAGGTCTCTCTCGCAACCACCTACCGTGTGCTGCAGTCGCTGGCTAACGCCGGTGAGCTGGACTCGGTCAAGGGTATTGAGGGTGAGACCCTGTACCGCCATTGCCGGGTGAAAGATCACCACCACCACCTGCTCTGCCGCCGATGCGGCACCGCCATTGAGCTGGAAGCACCCGCCCTTGAGGACTGGGCACTGGCCATGGGCAAGCAGCACGGCTTCTCTGAGCTGGAGCACGTGGTTGAAGTGACCGGTTACTGCCCGGACTGCACTTTGGCACGTCGCGAGGAAGAATCGCAGGGCGGCACTGCACGCTAACATTGCAGGCTAAGCCGCAACCCCTAAGTCCCTCATTCTGAGGAGCCCCCCTCGAGGGAAAACCTTCTCAACGAAGGATACGGCGCTTTCAAAGATTGGTGCTTTCAAAGATTTTTGACGCCGCAACAGCACGACACACAGGGCATCTAGACTGGACATATGGACGGGGCAACACAACCCCACACAGACTAAGCCCACGCCGCACCGGGACTTTCCCCTTTTTCACCGCGGCACCTATGCACGACAACAAAAGAGCCCCACCTCATTCCCGAGGTGGGGCTCTTTCTATAGGTCCTACGCCTTCTCAGTCAGCTGGCGGCCCGACGCGCTATGGCGACGCTTCACGCCACCAATCACACGGCACACCACATAAATCAGGAAGGAAATACTGGTCACGTAGGGGCTAATCGGCAACGAACCGGCAAGAGCCAGCAGAATACCGCCCACAATGGACGCCTCCGCGAACAGCACCGATAGGATCAGGGTGCGCACCGGAGAAGCAGTCACCTGCATCGCCGCAGCCGCCGGAGTAATCAGCAGCGCCAGCACCAGCAGCGAACCAACCACCTGCACCGACAGCGCCACAGCAATACCCAGAATCACCATGAACACCAGGGATAGGAAGCGCATCGGCACGCCCTTAGCGCGGGCGACCTCCGGGTCCAGGGAGGCGAAACTCAATGGACGCCACACCATCACCAGCAGGGAGATAATAACCACCGCACCAATAATCATGGTGTGCAGCTGGTCGGCATCCACGGACACGATCTGACCGGTCAGCAGACCAAACTTATTCGCGCTACGGCCCTGGTACAGGGAAAGGAAAAGAATACCCAAACCCAAGCCGAACGGCATGAGTGCACCAATCACCGAGTTCGAGTTGCTCGCCTTAGAGCCCAGAAAGGCAATCAGCAGAGCCGAGGCAATCGATCCCACCATGGAGCCGGTCACCACGTCATAGCCGAGCAGCAGGGCAAGGGCAGCACCCGCGAAAGACATTTCAGAGACGCCGTGCACCGCAAAGGCGTGGTCGCGCATCATCACGAAAATACCGACGAAACCGCCGATAAGGCCCAGAACAGCGCCAGCAAAAATAGAGTTCTGCAGCATCTGTAGCAGCTCGCCGTAGCGGTCAAAGACGAAGATGCGGGAGAGCAAATCATTCTGCGCGGCAGCAACCGGAGCCAGGGCGGGGAGGGAAGCAAGAATGGTCATCGAGTGGTTCCTCCCGGAAGGTGTAGGGTGCGCTGCGGTTCAGAAAGACCAGACTTCAGGTGGGAGCCGTGAACATTCTGGTCGGTGCCCTCAATATGGCAGTGGTCGCTAGCGTGAGTCTCACCCACCACCACGTAACGGCCATTGGATTTGAGCACGCTCACCGGGGTTCCGTACAGGGAGGTGAGAGTCTCGCTGGTCATGACCTCTTCCACCGAGCCGACCGTGAAACGGCCATTCGCCAGGTAAAGAACGCGATCCACATGCTCAATGATGGGGTTGATTTCGTGGGTCACGAACACCACCGCCACGCCGCGTTCACGGTTGAACCGGTGAATCAGCTCAGCCACCGCGTACTGGTGGTTGAGGTCCAGGGAGAGTAGCGCCTCGTCAGCCAGCAGAATCTTCGGGTCGTTCGCGAGCGCCTGAGCAATACGCAGACGCTGCTGCTCACCGCCGGAGAGCAGGCCCACCGGCACGTTCGCGTACTCGGTCGCGCCGACGGCTTCGAGGAGCTCATCCACCTTGGCGCGGTATTTGCGGCCGTGCAGTCGGATGCCCCAGCGGTGCCCGTCCACGCCAAGTCCCACGAGGTCGCGGGCGCGCATCGGGGTGGAGGTGGGGATGGACTTCTGCTGCGGTACGTAGCCGACGCCGGCGTTGCCCAGGCGTGCGGGTTTGCCGAGCACGGAGATTTCGCCGGCGTTGAGTCCGGTCAGGCCGAGAACGACTTTGAGGAAGGTGGACTTGCCGGAGCCGTTGGGTCCGAGCACGGCGAAGTATTCGCCTGCGCCGATGTCGAGGGTTAGATCTTTCCAGAGGGTGCGGGCCCCGAAAGCGAGGCTACCCCCGCGAATGGAAATCGCGGGGGCGGCACCGTTATTGTTGTCAGTCACTTAGGAGAGCGCCTTTTCGAGGTTGCTGACGTTGGTCTTCATCCATGCCAGGTAGTTGGTGTTTTCCGGCAGGGTTTCGGTGAAGGATACGTAGTTCACCGAGGCGTCCTTAGCTGCCTGCAGCACCTCGTTGGTCTGGGAGGTGGAGGTCTGCTCGTTGTAGGCGAGCAGCTGGACCTTCTTTTCGGTAACCATGTCCTTGGTTTCCTTCAGGACGAGCGCGGGAACGTCGTTGCCGGCTTCGGCTGCCTCAGCGAATTCGCTGGGGGTTGCGTTCTCTGCGCCGGTGGAGGAAATCAGGTAGTCCGGCACGGGCTCGGTGGACAGGTACTTCTTGCCTTCACCGGCGATTGCCTTAGCCGCTGCGTCCAGTGCGTCCAATTCCTTGGAGAAGGTGGATGCATTGGTGCGGAATGCCTCAGCGTGTGCGGAGTCGAGGCCTGCGAGCTCTTCAGCGATCTTCTGGGCGACCTTCTTCATGGTTTCGAAGTCGTACCAGAGGTGCTCGTTGAACTCGTGTGCGTGGGCGTGTTCGCCGCCGTCTTCGTGGTGTTCGCCGCCGCGGTGGTCCTCGACCAGGTGGGTGTATTCGGCATCGGTGAGCTTGCCGCTGACCTTGACCGCGTTCACAATCTTCTGGGAGGTGTTGTCCTTGCCGGCGAGGTCTTCGAGGAACAGGTCGTAGCCTGCGCCGTTGATGACGATCAGGGATGCGTCCTTCGCCTTGAGGCGGTCGGCGCTGGTGGCTTCGTAGGAGTGGGGGTCGGTGCTGGTGGAGGCGATGAGCGCGGTGACCTCAATGTAGTCGCCGCCGACCTGCTTGGCGATGTCTGCATAGACGTCGGTGGAGGCGACGACCTTCACCTTGCCGTTGTTGGAGCCAGCCGAGGAGGACGAACCGGAGCTGTTCTCGGTTGCGCAGCCTGCCAGCAGCAGGGAGGACGCGGCGAGTGAGCCCATTGCGGTGAGGAAGTGCTTGCGGGTGATCTTCGGGTGCGACATGAGGGCTCTCTTTCGGTTCGTTCTAGTCTGTAGGTTCCTTAACTACATCATGCGCACACCCGTATAAACAACTCTTTATTGGTGTCATTTGGGTACTGTTAGGCAACCCTTTTCCCTGTTAGTAGCTTATGCAACAGGGATAGTTAGCTCAGCCTACCGCGCTCCCCCACCGCTACTTTATACTGCCGCTTCATACCGCAGTCTGAGCCTGCCCCTTGAGTGCATCCATAAGCCATTTTTGACCGCAAAACAGCCCGCCCCGCGCCCTCCTTGACGAGGGCACCGGGCGGGCTGTGTGTTCAAGATTTCCCTGTTTTATTCGGGGTATCTCACGATGCGGCTACTGGGCTTATTACTGGGCTTCGCGCGACTGCTGTCGGCGTACACGCTCACGCACCGCGTCCTGGGTGGTGTCGTTGATTTCGCCAACGAGTTCCTCCAGCACGTCTTCGAGGAAGACCACGCCGAGGGTGGTGCCGTGCTCGTCCATGACCTGCGCGATATGGGTTCGGCTACGCTGCATGGAGGCAAGCGCATCGTCAATATCGGTGGTCGGGGTGAGCGTGTCGAGGGAACGCAGCTTGTACCAAGGGAAGGGCTCCTCGAACCGCTCGGGGGCGATGGCGAGGGCGTCCTTCACGTGCAGGTAGCCCATGTAGGTTCCGTCGCTGTCGGTAATGACGAAGCGGGAGTAGCCGCTGCGTGCCACGGCGCGTTCCAGTTCGGCGGGGGTGCTACCGAAGGGCAGGGTGACGAGCTTATCGCCGGGCACCATGATTTCGTAGACGTCCTTCTCGGTGAATTCGAGGGCGCTTTCAATCACGCCGGCGTCGTCTTCCACGGTGCCTTCCGCGGTTGAGGTTGCCACAATGGTCTGCAGCTCGCCCAGGGTGAAGGTGGAGGCGACCTCGTCCTTCGCTTCGACCTTCATGAGCGCCAGTAGCTTATTGGACAGGTTGTTCAGCAGGGCGACCACGGGGGCGAAGATCTTGGAGAAGGTCACCAGGGTCGGCACAATCCAGAGAGCCACACCGCGGGCGGCGAGGGTCACGGCGGCGTTCTTGGGAACCATCTCGCCGAAGATCACGTGCAGGTAGGTGACCAGGATCAGGGTGACGCCGAAGGCGATGACGTCCACGATTGCGTGGGGCAGGCCGACCAGGTGCAGGGGCACCTCCAGCATGTGGTGCAGTGCCGGTTCTGAGACGTTCAGGATCAGCAGGGAGCAGATGGTGATGCCCAGCTGGCAGGTGGCGAGCATGAGCGAGACGTTCTCTAGCGCGTAGATGACGGTCTGCGCTCGCTTATTGCCTTCTTCGGCGAGCGGTTCGATTTGTGCTCGTCGGGTGGACATGATGGCGAATTCACCGGCGACGAAGAAGGCGTTTCCGGCGAGCAGGATGACGAGCAGTGCGATGGCTACCCAGTCGTTCATGCCTTGCCTCCCTTCTCGGTCTGTTCCTGTGCGCTAGGTGCGGGGGTGAATCGGATGCGGTCCACACGGCGCCCTTCGAGGGTGTCCACGCGCAGGGTGCCGCCGGGTACGGGGACGCTGTCGCCTACTTCGGGGATGCGGCCGAGCCGTTCCATCATGAAGCCGCCGACGGTTTCATATTCGGGGCTTTCCTCAACCTCGAGCCCGGGGATGAGGGTGTTGATTTCGTCGGGGCGGCGCAGGCCGGAGAACACCCAGTCGCCGTTGCCGTAGCGTAGGGGGCGTTCGGTGCGGCCGCGGTCGTGTTCGTCGGAGACTTCGCCGACGATTTCTTCGACGAGGTCTTCGAGGGTTGCGATGCCGGCGGTTCCGCCGTATTCGTCGAGAACCACGGCGAGCTGCAGGGCGCCCTGGCGCAGCTGGGTGAGTAGCGCGTCCAGGTGCAGGGTTTCGGGCACCTGTAGCACGTCTTCTGCGAGGGCACCAGCTTCGAGGGTTTCGCGGACCTCCGGGGGCACGCCGACTGCCTTCTTCACGTGTACGACGCCCACGATGTTGTCGTGGTCGCCCTTGTAGAGGGGGAATCGGGAGTGGCCGGTGGAGCGTGCCAGCTCGATGACTTCGGTGACGGGTGCGGTGTCTTCGAGCATGGCGACCTGGCCGCGCGGGGTCATCACTTCGGAGGCGGTCAGCTCGGAGAAGCGCAGGGTGCGGTCCACGAAGCGTGCCGCGTCGGAGTCGAGGGTGCCTTCTTCTGCGGAGCGGCGCACCATGGAGGAGAGCTCTTCGGGGGTGCGTGCGGCGGAGAGTTCTTCTTTGGCTTCCATGCCGAAGCGTCCAAGAATCCAGTTGGCAGAGCCGTTCATGAGGCGCACGAGCGGGGACATTACGCGGGTGAAGGCCAGCTGTGCGGGGGCAACTCGGCGTGCCACGTCATAGGGTTCGGCGATGGCGAGGCCCTTGGGCAGTAGTTCACCAACAACCATGGACAGCAGGGTTGCGATGAGCATTGCCAGCAGCAGGGTGAGCATATCGGTCACGCTGCTGGGAAGCCCCATGCTGTTGATTACACCGGTGGTGAGCGCCTTGATGGCGGAATCGAGAGTGTAGCCGGTCAGCAGCGTAGTGATGGTGATGCCAATCTGGCAACTGGACAGCTGAGTGGAGAGGGTTTTGAGGCAGCGCAGGACGGCGTCGGCGGCTTTATCGCCGGAGTCTTTTGCCTGCTGCACGGTCGCGGTTTCGAGCGCCACGAGGGAGAACTCTACAGCGACGAAGAAGCCGGTACCCAGGATGAGGAGTAGGCCGATGAACAGAAGTATCAGATCCACGCGGTCACCGCCTCCGCGGGGTGGTTTGCGCTGTGCTGGTTCTGGTGTAGAGATTCAACGGGTAACCTGTCCAGATGCTGAGCACCCGAGGAGGGGTTGTTTTCGGGTGTGCTGATGCCATAGGGCGCAGCGTGTGCCGGCAGTATTCTGCGTTGGCTAGTAGTCAGAGTCTTACTCAAAGGGTCATCCATACCCCATATTTTAGCGAAGGTTTCGCCTCTTCCAGGTGCCTTAGAGTGCCTGCTCACACGTGCAAGACTGCGCTTGGTGCGCACGCGGCTCATTGCGAATCGGCAAGAGTGAAAAATTGCATTGCGGATATGGCGCGATGAGCTGGAAAGTTCACCGTGCTTCTCTTTACACTTATACATAGGAGCATGAGTGTGCCGCCAGGTAAGCGGCTGAACCCCGACGTTCACGGCACGCTAGGCAGGTTGGTACGGTGCACACCTCGCACACAACAGCCATCCAAGGCGATGCGCACATGCTCAGCGTGATGATTCGCCCCTCAAAGACGCGGGTCGTCTATGCCGGGTGAGTCCCGGACGCGACGGATAAATTCACACTAATTGGAAGAGGCGTTTAACGTGCCAAATCTGCCAGAACATCTGGTGCCTGAGGAATTTGCCGGTAACGAATGGTTCGTTGAAGAACAGTACGAGCGTTACCAGAAGGACAAGAACCTCGTGGACCCTTCATGGTGGCCCATTTTTGAGACCATCGATAAGGCGCTGGGAGGCGCCGGTACCGCTAGTGCAGCTCCGGCTGCGGCACCCGCCGCACCGGCTGCTGCACCTGTAGCGCCTGCTGCAACTCCCGCTCCCGCGGCACCGAAGCCTGCGGCTGCGCCTGCTGCCCCCACCCCTCCCGCTGCTACCAAGAAGGCTGAAACTGTGGAACCTGCTGAAGACAAGATTGTCCCCCTCCGCGGCCCTGCTAAGGCAGTCGTCACGACCATGGAAGAGTCGCTGACTGTCCCCACCGCAACCACCGTTCGTGCGGTCCCCGCAAAGCTGCTCATTGAGAACCGCACTGCCATCAACAACTACCTGGCAAGCACCCGTGGCGGCAAGGTCTCCTTCACCCACATCATCGGTTACGCAGTAATTCGCGCAGTGGCTGCTATGCCTTCGATGAACGTCACCTACGGTGTGGATGAGAAGGGCAAGCCCGTTGCAATCCACAACGCGCACGTCAACTTTGGTCTGGCTATTGACCTGCCCCGCCCCGATGGTTCCCGTAACCTGGTCGTTCCGAACCTCAAGGGCGCTGAGAAGCTGAGCTTCCGCGAGTTCTGGGATGCGTACAACGACATCGTTAAGCGTGGCCGTAACGGCGCGCTGACCATTGAGGACTTCCGCGGCACCACTGTTTCGCTGACCAACCCCGGTGGTATCGGTACCGTCCACTCGGTGCCCCGCCTCTCCAAGGGCCAGGCAGCTATCATCGGTGTGGGCGCGCTGGAGTACCCGGCTGAGTTCCGCGGCCTGTCCGAGAAGCTCATCACCCAGCAGGGTCTGTCCAAGATCATCACCCTGACCAGCACCTACGACCACCGCGTCATTCAGGGTGCAGGTTCCGGTGAGTTCCTGAAGCTGGTTGAGCACTACCTGCTCGGCGGCGACGACTTCTACGACGCAATCTTCCGCGACCTGAAGGTTCCTTTCGAGCCGGTTCGTTGGGCACGCGACAACCACGTCGATGACGCTCACGAGATTTCCAAGGTTGCACGTATTCAGCAGCTGATTCACGCGTACCGCGTGCACGGCCACCTGACCGCAGCAACCAACCCCGTTGGTTACAAGATGCGTTCGCACCCGGACCTGAAGCTGGAGAACTACGGCCTGACCCTGTGGGATCTGGACCGCGTCTACCCGACCGGTGGCTTCGGCGGTTCCGAGCGTCTGCCGCTGCGCACCATCCTGGAGCGCCTGCACGAGGCATACTCCGGTTCTCTGTCCGTTGAGTACATGTACTCTGAGGACCCCGAGGTTCGCGCATGGTTCCAGGAGCGCCTGGAGCGCGGCGTTGCTAAGCCCACCCGCGAGGAGCAGCTGCGTGTTCTCTCCAAGCTGGTTGAGGCTGAGGCATTCGAGAACTTCCTGCAGACCAAGTACCTGGGTCAGAAGCGCTTCTCCCTGGAGGGCGGCGAGTCCCTGATTCCGCTGCTGGATGCTGTTCTGGACAAGGCCGCTAACAACGACCTGAAGGGCGTTGCCATTGGTATGGCACACCGCGGTCGCCTGAACGTGCTGACCAACATTGCTGGTAAGTCCTACGCTCAGATTTTCCGTGAATTCTCCGGCACCGCAGCACCCTACGAGGGTGGCTCCGGTGACGTGAAGTACCACCTCGGTACCGAGGGTGTCTTCACCTCCGATTCCGGTAAGCAGACCCAGGTTTACGTGGCTGCTAACCCCTCGCACCTTGAGGCTGCAAACACCGTGCTCGAGGGTATCGTCCGCGCTAAGCAGGACGTCTACCACGAGCAGGGCGTTGAGGGCCACCCGGTCCTGCCGATTCTGATTCACGGTGACGCTGCGTTCGCCGGCCAGGGCATCGTCATGGAGACCCTGCAGATGGCTGGCCTGCGTGCGTACACCACCGGCGGCACCGTGCACATTGTGGTGAACAACCAGATTGGCTTCACCACCCTGCCGAACGACGGCCGCACCGCAACCCACGCCTCCGACGTTGCGCGTATGACCAAGGCTCCGGTCTTCCACGTCAATGCTGATGACCCGGACGCTGTGGTTCGCGCCGCACGCCTGGCATTCGAGTACCGCGAGCGCTTCGGTCGCGACGTTGTCGTTGACCTGATTTGCTACCGCCGCCGCGGTCACAACGAGGCTGACGATCCGTCGATGACCCAGCCGAAGATGTACCAGGATATTGACGTCCTGCCCTCGACCCGCACCCTGTACGCACAGGACCTGGTCGGTCGTGGCGATGTCTCTCAGGAAGAGGCAGACGAAGTTCTGAGTTCCTACCACTCGAAGCTGGACGCTATCTTCGTCGAGACTCAGTCTTCGGCACCGGCTCCTGCTGGCGCGCACGTTTCCGGTCTGGAACTGCCCGCATCCCAGCAGAACACCGAGGTCGTTCACTCCGGTAAGACTGCGATCTCCCGCGAGACTCTGCAGCACATCGCTGATGCGTTCGGTAAGGCTCCTGAGGGCTTCACCGTCCACAAGAAGCTGAAGAAGCTCATGGAGCAGCGCGTTGAGATGGGCCGCACCGGCAACGTGAACTGGGGTATGGGTGAACTGCTCGCCTTCGGTTCGTTGCTGATGGAGGGCACTGACGTTCGTATGAGCGGTCAGGATGTTCAGCGCGGTACCTTCGTTCAGCGTCACGCTGTTCTGCACGACCACATCACTGATGAAGAGTGGTCGCCGCTGGAGCACCTCTCTGAGAACCAGGGCAAGTTCCGTATCTACAACTCCTTCCTCTCTGAGTACGGCGTTCTCGGCTTCGAGTACGGCTACTCGGTAGAGCGCCCCGACTCGCTCGTAGTGTGGGAGGCTCAGTTCGGTGACTTCGCGAACGGCGCTCAGACCATCATTGACGAGTTCGTGTCCTCCTCCGAGCAGAAGTGGGGCCAGCGCTCCTCGCTGGTTATGCTGCTTCCTCACGGCTACGAGGGTCAGGGTCCTGACCACTCCTCGGCTCGTGTTGAGCGTTACCTGCAGCTGTGCGCTGAGAACAACATGACTGTTGCATGCCCCTCGACCCCGGCTTCGCACTTCCACCTGCTGCGCCGCCACGCTCAGCACCGTCCGTACAAGCCGCTCGTGGTGATTACCCCCAAGCAGCTGCTGCGTCTGAAGGCTGCTTCGTCCTCCGTTGAGGACTTCACCGAGGGTTCGTTCCAGCCGGTGATTGGCGATCGTTCGGGCATCAACCCGGCTCAGGTTGAGCGTCTGGTCTTCGTGTCCGGCCGTCTCTACTACGATCTGGAAGCAGAGCGCGAGCGCCGCGGCGACACCAAGACCGCTATTGTCTCGGTGGAGCAGCTGTACCCGCTGCCCGAGCGCGAGATTAAGGAGCAGCTGGCTCTGTACTCGAACGCTACCGACGTTGTGTGGGCTCAGGATGAGCCTGCTAACCAGGGTCAGTGGCCGTTCATGGCTCTGAACCTGCAGCCGCTGATCGACCGCCGTATGCGTCTTGCGTCCCGCCCCGCAGCTGCTTCCCCTGCTGCCGGTACCGGTAAGCTGCACGCCGCTGAGGCTGAGGCTCTGCTCAAGCAGGTCTTCGAAGGCTAAGGTCTTCTACGGCTAAACTGCTAAGGTTTTAGCTCTTCAAAACCCGTCTTCCCGTCAGGTGTTTCTGGTGGGAAGACGGGTTTTTTAGTCTCGGATGCTTGCCGAAAAGGGTATTAAGTTCGAAAAGAGGCTCAAGAGCGCTTATCCTAGATATGAAGACTATTACTCACGTGCCTTGCCGCCTCTCACGGCGGGCGCATCCTGCTGAAGAAAGAATTCCGTGGAGCAACGCAATATTCGAATTGTGGCAGTCGGTGATGACCTGCTCGCCGGTGTTGGCGACCCCCGTACCCTGGGCTGGTTTGGTCGCGTTATGGCGCGCACCCCGCAGACCACTGCATCCATTGCGGCATATAACCTTGCCGCCCCCAATGAAGGTAGCGAGCAGCTGAATGCACGCTGGTTCGAGGAGGCGCGCCGCCGCTTCGTTCCCGGTGCTGATAACCGCCTCATTATTGCTCCGTCGACCTTTGACATTGATTTGGGTCTGACTAGCGCTCGTTCGCGTTTGAACCTGGCGAACATTGTGGACATGGCGTCGCAGAACAACATTAAGGTTCTGGTTGTTGGCCCGCCGCCGACCCTGGACGCTGAGCGTAACCGCCGTATCGCTGACCTGTCGGCGGCGTATGCGGATGTGGTGACCCGCCGTAACCACGTGTACGTGGATACATTCAACCCGCTGCTTCACCACGAGCAGTGGCGCAACGATCTTGCTGCGAATGATGGTCGTCCGGGTCAGTCCGGTTACGGTCTGATGGCGTGGCTGGTTCTGCACCGTGGCTGGTACAACTGGCTGAACATTCCTGAGCACGGCTAAGAGCCCGCTCCCCCGGGGCGGGACTGTGAGTTGATGCGAAGAAAGTTCGTGTTTTTTAGCTCATATCCCGGTTTCAAGATGCAATCATGCCGTTTCTATGAAAAAATAGACGGCGTTGCCCTTATAGCGTAGGCCACCGGTTTCGGTGACCGCCTCTGCTAGGGCAGGTAATAGGGAGCGCGCACTGCGAAGGTGGGGCGTGCATCCATGAACACTATAAGGAGGCTCTGATGAGCAAGCGCGGTCGTAAGCGCAAGGACCGTCGTAAGAACGGCGCAAACCACGGTAAGCGCCCCAACGCATAAGGTATCTTGCATACACTTTAAAACCCCGGCGTTTCGGATATTATTCGGACCCGGGGTTTTGCTTTACCCGCAGATGTTTGTGCGCGTTCTGCGGAATAAAGAGAAGAATTCTACGTTATGGATGTGAACGCCTAGCGCGTTCTTGTAGAGGAGAAACATGGCTGAAACCAACACCGCGGCGGATACCCGCGAGCTGCGCGAACGCTTCACCGCGGACGCTATGCAGTATGTGGATCAGCTCTACGCTGCAGCCCTGCGGATGAGCCGCAACTCTGCCGATGCTGAAGACTTGGTTCAGGAAACCTATATGAAGGGTTTTGCCTCGTACCACCAGTTCACCGAGGGTACGAACTTGAAGGCGTGGCTGTACCGCATCCTGACGAATACGTACATCAATTTGTACCGTAAGCGTCAGCGTGAGCCGCAGCAGTCTCAGGGTGAGACGGTGGAGGATTGGCAGCTGGCTCAGGCCGGTGAGCATGATGCGGTGGGTCTGCGTTCTGCTGAGGCGGAGGCTCTGAGCGCCCTGCCGAATACGGAGGTTCGTGAGGCTCTGAATGAGCTGTCTGAGGATTTCCGCATGGTCGTGTACTACTCCGATGTGGAGGGGTTCGCGTACAAGGATATTGCGGAGATTCTGGATATCCCCATGGGCACGGTGATGTCTCGTCTGCATCGTGGCCGCCGGATTCTGCGTGAGAAGCTGCTCGATTATGCGCGTGAGAACGGCCTGCGCCCTTCGACTATCGCAAAGGTAGAAGCGAAGGCTGAGGCGAAAGCTGCCGCGAAGGCGAGCGCTAAGGCCACCAAGGCCAAGGGCGTAAAGTCCCCGCCGGTAGGCTCTCGTTCCGAGGCGTCTGCGGATTCTTAGTTCCGCTCTTCTACACGTGAGCTAGCCCCCCCCCCATGAGATTGAGGTGGCTCTCCCCTAACGCTTTATACCTTCCGTGTGAAAGGAACCCCGATGTCAAGCACAGACAAGAATTCTTCCGTCCCCGAGGCCCCTGTAGCCGCCGAAGCCCCTTCTGCCTCCGAAGCCCCCGCAGCTTCCGAGCCGCTGGAGGATTGCGGCGGCCAGCCCTGCTCGTCGACCCTCAAGCACCTTTACGAATTCCTCGATAGGGAGCTGAGCCCCGAGCAGGTGCACACGATTCAGGCGCATCTGAATGCCTGCCCCGAGTGCGCGGATGTGAAGGACTTTGAGCTGATGGTGCGTGAGAAGATGCGTTCTTCGTGCGCTCAGCAGGCACCCGAGCAGTTGAAGGCTCGCCTGCTGCAGGATGTGCAGAAGTTCTGCGCCGAGGCAAAGCTCTAAACTTCCCCAAGCTGTTGCCTCGCTGAGGGGACAGAAAACTGACGATGAGGGAAGGCGGTGCACCAATAACGGTGCGCCGCCTTCCCGCGTATTGGTTGGTTCGCGCTGTCTATCTCAGCGCGGCAACCCTCAGCGGCTCGCAAACCCTCAACCGGTAGAATAGGGGTAGATGTCAACCGGCGCAGCCTCTCTGATTCTGCGCCTTCCCCATGATTTGAACCAGAAGAGGATGTATGAGCGACGCAGCAGTGCAGCTTTCCCCCGGTGATTGGCCCGCTCCCCTGGCACCCGCCTCCAGCGAAGCCGCTGGCAAGAACGCGCTGGTGCATATTCCGGGTTCTAAGTCGCTGACGAACCGTTATCTGCTGCTTGCTGCTCTAGCTGATTCCCCCTCGTATTTGCGTGCGCCCCTACATTCGCGCGATTCGGCGCTGATGATTGAGGCGTTGAGCCAGCTGGGTGCGGGTATTGAGCTGGTTCCGACCGATTCGCCGTTCGGCCCGGATATTAAGGTCACTCCCCTCAACTTTGCGCTGGCAGATTCCGCACAGCCGCGCACGGTGTCGATTGAGTGCGGTCTTGCCGGTACCGTGATGCGTTTTGTGCCCGCCCTGGCGGCGCTGCTGCCGGGTGAGTTCGCTTTTGACGGTGACCCGCACGCTCGTCAGCGTCCGATGGGTCCGGTTCTGGAGGGTCTGCGTCAGCTGGGTGTGCAGGTGGATTGTGAGCAGGGCGAGAATGCTCTGCCCTTCGTGTTGCGCTCCCCCGGTCTGGCGAGCGCGGAGGGTGTCTCTGAGGCGCCCGTGGTTCGTATTGATGCTTCGGCCTCGTCCCAATTCGTTTCAGCTCTGCTACTGATGGCGCCCCGCCTGCCGCAGGGCATGGTGCTGGTGCACGAGGGTTCTTCGGTGCCGTCCATCCCGCACATTCAGATGACCGTGGAGGCGCTACGCCAGATGGGTATTCGGGTGCAGGAGCACTACCCGAGCCAAGACAACAAAGCAGAGGGCGGTGAGTACCGTTGGACGGTTCACCCCGGTTCTTTCCCCGGCTTTGAGATGACCATTGAGCCGGATCTGTCGAATGCCGGTCCGTTCCTTGCCGCCGCCGTGGTCACCGGCGAGTCGGTGACTATTCCTCACTGGCCGGCACCCGCGGCTGATTCTTCGGCAGGTACGACCCAGGTGGGCGATATGTGGCGTGAGCTTCTGCCCGCGCTGGGTGCCCGGGTGAGCTACGCTGAGGGCCGTTTGACTGTGACCGGTCCGGCGCAGCTTCCCGAGGGCGATTTCTCCTTTGACCTGTCTGCAGGTGGCGAGCTGGCGCCGACCATGGCGGCTGCCTGTGCTTTCGTGAAGGGCCGGGTGGAGCTGACCGGTATTGCGCATCTGCGCGGTCATGAGACGGACCGCCTCGCCGCACTCGCCGCTGAGATTAACCGCCTGGGAGGCAGTGCCCACGACACCGCCGATTCGCTGGTGATTGAGGCGCCCATCCCCGCTGCCGCTGAGGCTGCGCAGGTTCTGGCACGCACCTACGACGATCACCGTATGGCGACCTTCGCGGCGATTATTGGTCTGCGCCGTCCCAATGTGGTGGTGCAGAATGTTGCCACCGTGGCTAAGACCATGCCCGAATTTACCGCAATGTGGGAGGACATGCTGGCGCAATGGCAGGTCGGCGCTTCCACCGTTACCGCCGACCAGGAGGTCTTCTAAATGGGTTCTTCCCGCATGAACGTGCGCGATTTCTCCGAATGGGATGAGTCGGATGTGCGCGTGCGCCCGAACAAGAAGGGCTCCCGACCCCGCACGAAGGACCGCCCGACCTTCAAAGAAGCGATTCGTGGCAGGGTCATTACGGTGGACCGCGGCCGCTGGTCGGTCGTAGTTGATGAGGGTACCGAGAAGGAGCGTACCCTCATTGCGGCGCGTGCTAAGGAGCTGCGCCGTACCGCGATTGTGACCGGCGACTTTGTGGACCTGGTGGGTAACACCTCCGGCGCGAAGGATACCCTGGCGCGCATTGTGCGTCTGGGCGAGCGCACCTCGATTCTGCGCCGTAGCGCCGATGACACCGACCCGTCGGAGCGCGTGGTCGTGGCGAATGCTCAGCAGCTGGTGATTGTGGTTGCTGCGGCGAACCCGGAGCCGCGTACCGGCTTCATTGATCGTGCCGTGGTGGCGGCGTTTGATGCCGGTATTGAGCCGATTCTGTGCATTACGAAGACCGATGTGCGGTACCCGCAGAACCTGCTGGATTACTATGCGGCAAGCGGTTTGAAGATTGTGCTGTCTTCTTCCTCGGATGGTTTGGCGCCGAGCCAGGAGGGCGCTGCCGGTTTGGAGTCGGCGCCGGTTCAGGAGCTTCTGCAGGAGCTGCTGGGTCAGGTGTCGGTGCTTCTGGGCCATTCGGGTGTAGGTAAGTCAACCCTGGTGAATGCGCTGACCGGCTCCGAGCGTGCGACCGGTCATGTGAACGCGGTGACGGGCCGTGGCCGCCACACCTCCTCGTCGGCGTTGGCGTTGCGTCCGGTGAATGCGAATGGTGAGCCGATGGAGCCGGGCACCTGGATTATTGATACTCCGGGTATTCGTTCTTTTGGTCTGGCGCATGTGCCGCCGGAGACCGTCGTGGAGGCGTTCGTGGATTTGGCGCCCGGTGCGGCGGATTGCCCGAAGGCGTGTACTCACGCGGCGCAGTCTCCCGAGTGCGGCCTGGAGGCGTACGTTGCTGCCGGTCACGCCGGTGAGAGCGGTCCCGCCCGCCTGGAGTCCTTGCGTAAGTTGCTGCTGTTGACTCCTGAAGAGGGCGATTCGGAGAAGGAGCTGGGCGCTCTCGTCTAGGTTCTCTCCCCTGCATTACACACAGCACTACACACACATTTTTGCTGACTACATCACGAATACTGAAGAAGAGCATTACTATGAGCCGTCCCCAGCAGTACACCGACGATTTGCGTCTTGCGCATATTCTTGCCGATAGCGTCGATCGTGTGAGCGCCATGCGTTTTCGTGACCGCCCGGTCTTCTCCCCCGCTTCCGAGGTGGTAGAGCCCGCCGAGGCGGCACCCGCTACAGCACCGTTGGCACCGTGGCAGCAGGCTACTCAGCAGCCCGCGGAACCGCAGGCGCCGGTGCAGGAGCCTGACGATTACGCCTCGGGTGTGGCTGAGGAGGCTGAGGAGCTTCTGCGCGCGCAGCTGTCGCGTGTGCGTACTCGCGACGGTATTGCCGGTGCGCATGCCGGCTATAACGGTCAGGCGGCGCGCCAGTGGGTGATTGCACCGATTGCTGAGCTGGATAATTTTCGCCGCGGCGTGCCGGTGTGGGCGACTCTGATTGCTCTGTTGGATCAGGGTGAACCGGTGGTGGGTGTGGTGTCTGCACCCGCGCTGGGTCGCCGCTGGTGGGCTGCTCGCGGTTCGGGCGCGTACACGGGTAAGTCCTTGGCGCAGGCTACTCGTCTTGAGGTGTCTTCGCTGACTCAGCTGGATCAGCTGTCTGCCGCGTACACCGACCTCGCCTCATGGAAGGCCGCCTCTGAAGGCGCTGTAGACCGCTCTGGCGAGCTTGTACAGCTTCTGGGTCGCGTGGGTCGTTCCCGTGCGTACGGTTCGTTCTGGGCGGCGTGTATGCTCGCTGAGGGTGCCGTGGATACCGTCGTGGACGCGTCCCTGTCTTTCTACGAGGTGGCGGCGCTATTGCCGCTGATCCGTGAGGCTGGCGGCGTCGCTTCCACCCTGGAGGGCGATTTGCCCGAGCACGCGGGTGTTTCAGCCGCCGGTGTGCACCCGGTGTCCCTGGTGGCAAGTAATACTGCGGCGGTCCAGCAGCAGGTGCTGGAGGCGCTCGCACCCCGACCCTAGCCTGCACTCCCCTCCCCGGTGACGGTGACAATATAGCGAGGCGGCGGCTTTCCGATGAATGGAAAGCCGCCGCCTCGCTATTATCGCTATGAGAGCAAATGAGCCTGTTTAGGACAGCATCGTGAGGGTGCCGAGCAGACCCAGCAGGCTCAGACCCGAGATGATGTACGCCAGAATGTTGAAGGTCGTCATCTTCGAGGTGTACTTGGTGGTGTGTCCGGCGTTCACCTTCGCCGAGTAGATGGCGAGCCAGATAGACACGCCTACCGGGATCAGACCCACGAGCAGTAGAGCAATCACCATGATGTTGGGGCTCAGACTCAGATTGGAGCTATAAGCAGAGGAGCTGTAATCGCCGGAGCTGGTCCTTGCCTCAGTGTGGAGTGCCGCGACCTGAATCCACGCGTAGAGGGTCAGCGCCAGGGCGCCCAGGGAGGCGCCGAACGCGCCGATGGAGTAGAAGTAGCCGGGGCCGCGGAAGTCGCCGGTGGTCTCGCCGTAGGGGCGGCGGTGCTCAGCCGGAACCCGGTAGATGTCCGGGATGCGCTGGTAGCTGTCGTCGCGGTCGCGCACGTTAGCGGGTGCCACGCCCAGGGCGGGGCCAGCGGGTGCTGCGCCGAGGGGAGCGCCGGGTGCTACGCCTGCAGGTACCGGCTGCGGGGAGTTCGCGTTGTTCTGCTCCGGGAAGGAGGGGGCGGGAATCTGGTTTTCCATGGTGTGTCCTTGAGTGGTCGTCATAGCGGGTATGTAGCTACCGCGTCGTAGCGGCGGCGTCCCTATGACCGGCTATTCTGTATGACCGGCTACTTTGTGGCTCGTTTGGTGGCTCTGTGGTTGCTCTCGAATGTTGCCGGTGAGATTGAATAAACAATCAACGCCGAACAACGATATCTACCCTTCGATACTACGCCATAGGGTGCGTTTTCGCCTTCTCTGATGGCGTTCTCATTACAATGCGGTCACCTGAGCACCCTCGGGCACGCCGGTACACCCCAGAACAGACCGACAATACAGACCGACAATTGGGCATAAAAATACCCGGCAGGTGACGCCGTGGGGCGTCCTGCCGGGTGGTAGAAACCTACCGCGGTTCTTCCTCTGGATTGGAACCGATAATCACCGCCGCACCCCATACGGGATAGCGGACGGCTGGGAGATCGTGGAGATGCGGGGAACGCGGTGTTCGTCAAAGACCAGGTGTTCTGTGGTGCTGATGGAGCAGGTGTTTTAAGACCAAACCAAGATAAAAGACTCATATATTACCTTTATATACAGCAAGATGTGGCAGCAGTTTTAAAACTGCTACCACATCTCGTTGACCACTTAGAAACTTCTAAGCGATGTTTTACACACTAGGTCCTTTAGGGGGTCCCTTAGGGAACTTTGAATCACTCTCAAGCGTCCTTCTGGCTGCAAAAGTGACCAAAAGACCTCCTAAAATTGCACTTAGAATTGATACTGGATTAAAGAACTCCCCGTCTCTGGCAAATGAGATAACCACCCAGAACATCGGAACAATAGTGAGAAAAAATCCTAGTGTAAATATATTCTTCGCACGCATTTGACCTCTCCCAGATTAAAGAGTGCAGGACACTGCTGCAACAGCTAGCGTAGCGGCAATTAGTGCCGGACCTCCAATGGCTTTTCCAAAACCACCAACCAATGCTGGCCCCAAAGCTCTTGCAATCGTGGAAGCAGCTAATCCCCAATTCCAAGCAGAAATTGCGGTTGTGATTGCAGTCCAAGTCCCATACGTGAAAGCAGTTGCAGGAATACCCAACGCACCAAGAACCACGCACTTTGCATAACTGCCTGCGCTGTTAGTAGTCGCTACACCCCTACTCTCTTCGAGTCCAGCAGAGAACACTGCATCTGATCGATTTGAAGTATCATTGAAAGTTGCTACAACTGTGCGAAAATCTTCAAGTTGGTCCGCATAACCATCTGCAATGATGGCATCTTCGTTTACAACGTATTTCCCATCGACTTGAGGTATATACTTGGTGAAGAGCGTTTCCAAGTCTTCAGCCAATTTCGCAACGTCAGCTTCAGACATTGCCACGCTGCCGCTTTCGTAAAAATTGCTGTTACCACCAAAATCAGCAGCGTATGCCGTTCCAGTGATACCTCCTGACCCCAAAACGAGAGCAACAGCAGTTCCAGAGCCAACCAGTGCCTTAAAAGCACTTCCTAGAATTTTTGTCATTGTAATTCTCCTTGTGTTTCTTTCCGAATTTCGGTGTTCGTGTAGGAGATGTGCGTGAAATTTCTTATTCCTCATAAGCTTTATGATGAATGCATTCCCACGTCACATAATGACGTATCTGACATCACTATGTGATGTATATTACGCCACTACTCAGTAGTGTATCAGAGACTCTCGTCAGATGCAATACATAAAGTGACATTACATGAAAAATATGTCTCTTTGTTATACACACTCTCAGTGGCGGGTCCACTGCCGCATCTAATCGCGCGGTCGAGGCCCACGGCGTCCAAGTTTTGGGTCATCTGGACTGCTCCCCACCGGTCGAACGCAACCTCCCGCAACTCGTAGGTTTCAGAAATCTGCTCTTGCTAGTCAATCAGTTCGAAGGGTTTGCCGGCCCAGCGGCCCTCCGTGTGGGTCAATGCTTGGATGAACGCCACCGCATAATCAGCAGCGTGTTTGTCATAGTGGGAGCTGGCGGCCATGAACCGGACCGGCAATACAGGACCGACCAATTAGGCATAAAAATACCCGGCAGGTGACGCCGTGGGGCGTCCTGCCGGGTGGTAGAAACCTACCGCGGTTCTTCCTCTGGATTGGAACCGATAATCACCGCCGCACCCCATACGGGATAGCGGACGGCTGGGAGATCGTGGAGATGCGGGGAATCGAACCCCGGTCCGATGTGGCGTCAACGGGGCTTCTCCGTGCGCAGTTTATGCGAACGCTACTTTTCGGCTCCGGTACTTGCATAAACACATATACCGACGAACCTAGTCACGTAAAAGTCCCGCTAGCCCCCGCAACAAGGGCTAGCAGCAGTGGCCTTTTAAGTCGATGCCGGTAACTGAGCCAAAGGCATGCTCAGGCCGACAGACGGCAACTCGCGCTTAGGCAGCGAGTGCGAAGTCAGTGCGCTTAGATTCTGCACTTAATTTTTTGCAGAGGGCGTTAACGAGATAACCCTGCATCCTCGGCACGCTTCACCCATCTCAACTCACATCGTCGAAACCGATCATCCCCCTATGCTTTTATCAAAAAGCCCACCGTCTTCTGAAAGTTTTCCTCGACATACCTTGACGCCGCGGTGCCATTCAAACACGGTAGAGATTCAGTATATCTAAGATGTTTAACGGCGTGCAAGTCCCCACCCCGCACACGCGGCACACTCGCTGACAGAGAATACCTGTGCAGAACCCGGAGAGCGCGCATCCACCGCACACACCCTAATCAACGGCGGGCACAGCAAACGGGGTGAGGCGCCCCAGAATTCTGGGAGCCCCACCCCGTTCACATACCGCACTGGGTAGCCAAAATTAGGCAACCAAAATTAGGCGGCTAAGACTTAGCGGTGAGCCGGAACAGTCATGCGGTTGTTCGGGTTGTCACCCACCTGGCAGACCACGTTACCGTGGCCGTCATCGGTACCAACTTCAAGGCACTTCTCAGCAGTCTGAGCAACAGAAATGTACACGAAGAGCATGCACAGCGAGAACAGGACAGCCACCGCGCCGGTTACGATACCGGTAATCGCGAAGCCCTTACCCGCGCCAGCCTCCTTGACCTTCTTCAGGGACAGGGCTCCCAGAATAATCGCAGCGATACCCAGCAGCACACCAAATACGAAGAAACCGGTCACGATGCCCACAATACCCAGAATCATCGCAGCCAGCGCCATGCCGGGAGCCTTCTTCACAATGGGAGCCGCATACGGGTAACCTGCGGGCTGGCCGTAACCGTAAGCATCCTGCTGAGGCTGCTGCTGGTAAGAGTTCTGCTGGTAGTTGTAGTCAGCGGGCTGAGCCTGGTAGGAGGCTTCCTGGCCGTAACCGTACTGGTTCTGCTGGGTGGGCTGCGCCTGGTAGGATGCGTCCTGACCGTAGCCGTACTGCTGCTGAGCGGGCTGAGCCTGGCCGTAGGTGTTCTGAGTCGCAGCGCCCTGGGCGGAGGTGCCCTGAGCAGCATTCTGGCCGTAAGCATTCTGCGAAGAGGGCTGCGCACCGAACTGACCGTACTGGTTCTGCTGGGCCGAGTTCTGCGCAGTAGTGTTCTGCTGAGCCTGGCCGTAGCTGTTCTGAGCGGATGCGCTCTGACCGTAATCCTGGCCGTAGGTGTTCTGCGCCGAAGGAGCCTGGCCGTAATCCTGGCCGTAGGTGTTCTGCGCCGAAGGAGCCTGGCCGTAATCCTGACCGTACGAGCTCTGGGCGGAAGAATTAGGCTGCTGAGCAGCGTAGGGGTTCTGCGCGTTCCCCTGGTTGTTTCCGTAGTTATTCTCAGACATCCGTCGTTCTTTCCTTCACAGTTGCAGCGAACAATTTATACTCGCCCAACGCACCATTGCGCGCTGAGTTCGGTTCCATTATATAAATAAGCCGTCATCTGGGTCATCTATGAAGTCCAAGATTCCAGAATCATCCCCCAGAATCCACTAATCGGGCAGATTCAGCGCCGAAAAAGAGCAAGGGACCAAATAGTTCAACACTATTCGGTCCCTCAACGCTTCAAAGACTCAACGCGATTTAACGACGGTACACCTTGTACTCATCGGGGCTCATCGTCATGGTTTCACCATGAATGGTGCACACATAGTTGCCGTTCGAATCCTGCACGGCCTTCTCAGCGCAGTCGCCGAGCATGCTAAGGCCAATCATGCCCAGAACCAGCACGACAACAGCAACAATCATGCCCAGCGCACCGGTGACAATGCCACCAATCGCCATGCCCTTACCGGAAGCGGTACCGTTCTTCACCTTCACCAGGGCAACAATACCCAGAATCACGCCAACCAGACCCAGCGCGCCACCGAAAATCAGCCAGCCAGAGAGCAGACCAATAATACCCAGAACCAGCGAAGCAATCGCCAGAGCCGAGCTCGGGGTCGGCTGGTAGCCGGGGTAGCCGCCCTGCATGTTGTATGCGGGTGCCTGCTGCGGTGCGGGAATGAACTCGCCCGGGTTCTGCTGGTAGTTCGGGTTCTCAGACATGTGTCTCCTCAAAAACGTATGGTGCTCGCGGTACACCGCGAATTTTTAACCATTATACGTGAGGAACCGCGCCCCGCCCCTACCGGCAAGTTCCTGGAGCAGCCGTGCATCCCGCCGTTGCCTCAGCCCTAGCCGAGGTTACGGTAACGCATCGCGCGACGCGCCTCCAGGTCATCCTGACGCTCACGCAAAGCCTGGCGCTTATCGTACTCACGCTTACCGGTCGCCAAAGCAATCTCAACCTTCGCACGACCATTCGAGAAGTACAGCTTCAACGGAACCACCGTATAGCCGGTCTCCTTCAGCTTCTGCGCCAACTTATTAATCTCAGAACGATGCAGCAGCAACTTACGGCGACGACGAGCCGCATGGTTCGTCCACGTACCGTAACCATACTCCGCAATATGAATACCCTCGAGCCACATCTCGTTATCGGTCACCTGGCAGAAACCATCCACAATGGACGCCCCACCATCACGCAGAGACTTCACCTCAGTACCCAGCAGAACAATACCCGCCTCATAGGTATCCACAATGTTGTAGTTGTGGCGAGCCTTCTTATTCTGGGCAATAATCGCGTTATTCGGGTCCTTCTTCGCGTCTTTCTTCTTTTTCTGAGCCATCACTCAATCCTTATACGTCTTAGCTCTCTTCAACCGCGCGCCCCGAAGCACGCCAGCGAATACCAGCATCAATAAAGGCGTTCAAACCGCCATCCAAAACATTAGAGGCATTACCCTCCTCATAGCCGGTACGCAAATCCTTCACCATCTGGTACGGATGCAGAACATAGGAGCGCATCTGATCGCCCCAGCTTGCCTTAATATCACCGGCAAGCTCCTTCTTCTTCGCGTCCTCCTGCTCCTTACGCAACAGCAACAAGCGAGACTGCAGCACACGCAAAGCCGCCGCACGGTTCTGCAACTGAGACTTCTCATTCTGCATCGACACCACAATACCGGTCGGCAAGTGAGTCATACGCACCGCAGAATCCGTCGTATTCACCGACTGACCACCCGGGCCCGACGAGCGGAACACATCCACCTTAATCTCAGACTCGGGAATCTCAATAGCATCCGTCTGCTCAATCAGAGGAATCACCTCAACCGCCGCGAACGACGTCTGGCGGCGGCCCTGATTATCGAACGGCGAAATACGCACCAGGCGGTGAGTACCCGCCTCCACCGACAGGCGGCCAAAAGCGTACGGCGCGTTCACCTCAAAGGTCACCGACTTCAGGCCCGCCTCCTCAGCGTAGGAGGTGTCCAGAACCTTCGTCGGGTAGCCGTTCTTCTCCGCCCAACGCAGGTACATGCGCAGCAGCATCTCCGCGAAATCAGCAGCATCCACGCCACCGGCGCCCGAACGGATCGTTACTACAGCCTCACGCTGATCGTACTCACCCGACAGCAGCACCAGCACCTCAAGCTCTTCCAGCTTGGCGCGGATCTCAGCGCACTCGCGTTCAGCATCGGCGAGCAGCTCGGCGGCAGTCTCCTCGTCCTCAGCTTCTGCAAGCTCCACCATCACCTCAACATCATCAATGCGAGAAGACAGCGAACGCAGACGATTCAGCTCCGATTGCTTATACGACAGTGCGCTCGTCACCTTCTGCGCGTTCTCCACGTCATCCCACAAATCGGGTGCGGCAGCCTGCGCAGACAGGTCCTCAATGGCGCGCTCAATCCCCTCAATATCGCTGACAGCAGCAATAGAGTCGAAGATCGCGCGAAGCTCTTTAATCTCAGCAGAAAAGTCGAAGGATGCCATAGCTTTTAACACTATCGCGAAACGGCCAGAAAGTCCCGCCGTTACAGCCCGCAACAGCCCACAGCGCAGAAGGATGGGGCAGATAGAGGACAGAAGCCGCAGATCGAAGATGTAAAAGAAGGCATAAAACGAGGGCGCATCCGCTAGCCGTTACACTACCTTGCGGATGCGCCCTCGCAGTCTATGGGGCTCACAACGCCTCTAATCGGTGGACGGGCCCTGACTCGTCTTCAAACGCGACGAACCGTGAGCGGTTACCTCAATACCATCAGGCACCAGAATCGACAGCAGCGGCGGACGAATACGAGCCGACAGGTACACGTGCACACTGTGATCAGAATCTACGGACACATTCTCCAGACGCAACGCATGAAAATCCTGCCCCGGCTGAACCTCAGCCAGGTATGCGCTCGCATACTCCCACGCCGCCGAGCCACTCGCTTCATCAGGAGTGCGCATCGTGCGGGTAATCGAGTTCGCCTGAGCGTCCGCCATATCCTGCAGATGCTGAGTCTGCAGATACGCGCCCGTAATCGCAACCGTCACTGAACCGATGAGCAGAAGCAACGCCAGCATGCCCACAATCAGCGGGGCAATACTGCCCTCTTCCGGATCTGCAGCGAGCGCCCGGCTCTGCGCACTGGCTCGAGTTAGCAGGTGGGTACGCGCCTGACGGCGTGCGTTAGCGTAGCGCTCTCGCACAGAGGAAAGCAGGCGAGCCGGCGAACCATTAGGAATCAGCATGACCAGACCCCCAACTCGTCGCATGAGAACTCACCGGAATCACGCCGCCACTCATAAACGAAGGCAGCAGCGGCAAACGCGCCTGAACCGTCACCGTGGCGTACGCCTTCGTACCTGAGACGCACTCCCCCGACGCACAGCTCAACGACACGCTCACATCGGAGGGCTCAACCCCGTAATCCGCGGCAGCATGCGCTGCCAGACGCTGAGCCAAATCCGGGCCCACCGACGAATCCTGCGGCTGCTCCTGCACATACAGCACCACCTGGGCGCTCGCCGCATGAGCAGCCATCACCGAAGATTGCAAGCTAAAAATCGTCAGAATACCGTAGAGTACCGGGATGAGCAGAGTAATACCCAAGCCCAGGAACTCCACAATGGCGCTACCCTCTTCGGGGCTGTGCTGGCTAGTAAGACGCCGGTCAGACCGGCTCCTCAGGCGTTCCTTCACCCGTTGCCGAAGCGAAAAGCCACTAATCACCGGAACGATGCTCCGCATAAATCGCATGCCCCTTCACCTCAATAGAATCCGGAAAACCCCACGGACCCAGCACCGGCAACGGAGACTTCACCGTCACCTCCAAAGTGCGCACACCCGTAGAATCACTACTCTGACGGTACGAAATGTTCTCAGCGTAGGAAGACGGAAGAGCCCCCTCAATCAACTGACGGGTACGCTCCATGCCCTCCTGCGGAGTGCGGTCACGCATCGTACCGTAACGCGCCCCAGCCGCCGCAGCATCTACCAACATGGTTCGTGTGTACAGGGCGAAAGAAACCTGCAGAATCGCCATGGTCAGCAACACCAACAGCGCACCGACCATGACGAATTCCGTGCTGGCGTCACCGCGCTCGCTATCCTCCACAGAATGTTCCGCAGAGGAGAGCTCAGCGGCAATCAGCTCAGAAGCGAAGCGGGACTTACGCATTACTGGTGAACCAGAGCAATCGCGTCGTTGAACATCTTGGTCAGAGCGGGCTGAGCAATCGCCAAGATAGCGGCAACCAGTACGGCGCTCATCATGGTGATCATGACCCAACCGGGCACGTCGCCGCGCTCGGGGTCATCCTGCTTGTTCTTCAGACGCAGAGCCAGCACGGATGCGACAGCCAGGGCGATCAGCACGGTGAGGGTGGTGCGGAAACGACGGAACATGATTTTCTCCTTCAATCAAAGGGTGTAGTGTGTGGTTGGTGCGGTACGCCGAGCCATCAGCCCAGCCCACCGCGGCGCGGCAGGTACGGTGTGTACCCGCCGCAAAATCTAAAAGTTCAAACGCATGAGCGACAGGCCCGGGAAGACCGCAAAAATTACGGTCAGCGGCAGGATAAAAAACACCACCGGGGCGAGCATCGCAATCTCCTTCTTACCGGCTGTTTCCATCAGCTCACGCTTAGCGTTATCGCGCACATCCTGAGCCTGCGCACGCAACACATCAGCCAGAGGGGTACCGCGCTCAATCGCAACAGCAATACCCTCAACGAAGCGGCTCAACGCCGGAACGCGAGTACGCTCCGCAAACTCCTGCAGTGCGCTCAGCAGCGAAACGCCGGTGCGGGTCTGCGCCAAAATCTCAGAAAACTCACGAGCCAACTCGCCGCGAGAAGTCAAACAGATACGCTCCAAAGCCGCCAGCGCAGACTCACCCGCCGTCACCGACAGCGCCATCATCTCCGCCAGCGCCGGGAACTCAGCGACCAGCTGCTTCTCACGCTTAGTCACTGCCTCGCCCAGCCACCAGTCACGCGCCAGAAAGCCGCTCAAACCGCTCACCAGCACCAGCACAAGAGCCACCAGAATGGAGAAACGCTCCTGCACCACACCGATAACAGTCAGGGCACTCATGACGGTCACACCGGCAAGAGCCCACAGCAGCTGCTCAGCACGAAACGCGCTCACGCTCTGCGAAGACCCAGCACGGCGCAGACGCTCCTGCACCGAACTATCACTCAGCGACGAGCCGCTCAACGACGAAGACAGCGAACGCAGAAGCGGTGCGCAGAACGCCGAAATCGCCTCCAGCAGGCTCGGCTCGCGGCGCTCCTGCTCCTTCAACAGCGACTCACGCAGAGTCTCACCGCGCAGCTGCGACGCCACACGATCCGAGAACGAAATACTGCGAGTATTCAGCACCGATGAGAGAATCAGACCCACGCCGGTCGCCAACAGCAGACCAAAAATCAGAGGCAGGTTCATCCGAAAACCCTCCGTTCACGCGGCAACTCACCAATACGCAACATCAGACGGTACGCCGCCAAAGAAATAGCGGCACCGGCAATCATCAGCATCGCACCGGCAAACGAGTTATAAACCATGCGCGCGGCAGGCTGAGTCGCCATCAGACACAGCACAAACCAGGGCGCCACACAGGAAAGGCGAGCCGCATTCACAGTCCACGACTGACGCGCCAGAAGCTCCGAACGGGTACGCGCATTCTCACGCAGAAAATCACTCAGCGTACCCAGCAGCTTGCCCAGATCCGAACCGCCCACCTCGCGGGCAATCTTCAAAGCCTCAATAATGGTGTCCGCCACCGGGTCAGAGAGGTACTCCTTCAAACGGTTCAGCGACGGCACAAACTCACCCGACGCGCGGTAATCACGCGAAAAATGAGCGAAAGCATCACGCAGCTCTTCCGGACCGCGGTACGAGAGCTGAATCAGCGCCTCCGGCAGGGACAAACCCGCACGAATCGCCGAACGCAGGTGATCCACCGCATCCGGCCACAACTGCCAAATACGGGCATCCGCCGCGCGAGCACGATGATTCACAACCACGCGAGGCGCCACAAAACCACCAATCAGGCCCAGCAGACCCAGCGGCAAAAGCTGAGTAACCATCAGCAGCAGAATCGACGCGCCCACACCGCTGACGACACTCACCCACATGAACGTGCGAGGAGTCAGCGAATGCATACCCGCCTTACGCAGCGCAACAACCAGCGCCGGGTCGTTACTCGGCTTCGGCGGCTTGCCGTTATCAGGAAAGCAGGAAAGGTAAATCAGGCAGACGCCCAACCCCAAAATCAGACTCAAAAACAGAGGCATTACTGACCCGCCTTCGCCGCCGCCAGCACCTGCGCGGGGCGGTGACCGGCACGAATCCAACGATCCGGGTTCGGCAGCTCCAACGCCACGCACACCATCTGACCGTCACGGCGCACAAACAGCGGGGACATCTCAATCACGCCGTCCTCAACGCGGCCGCCCAGCATGCTGATCTCTTCAACCTGACGCTGACCGCGCGAATCGCGACCGCAATGCACCACAATGTCAAAGCAGGACGCCACGGTCGGCACCACGAACGCCGAGGAAATATTCTCGCCCGCCAGCAGCGGCAGGGTACAAATCTTGGTCACCGCATCACGCGCAGAGTTCGCGTGAATCGTGCACATGCCCGGCAGGCCCGCGTTGAGCGCAATGAGCATATCCAGGGATTCCGCCTCACGCACCTCACCAATGAGGATGCGGTCCGGGCGCATACGCAGAGCTTCCTTGACCAGGCGGCGCAGCTCAATCGCGCCGGTGCCCTCAAGGTTCGGCTGGCGGCACTGCAGACCCACCACATCGCGGAGCGGAACCGCGAGCTCAAAAATTTCTTCGCACGTAATCACGCGCTCACGCGGCGGAATAGATGCCGACAGGCAGTTCAGCATCGTGGTCTTGCCCGCCTGGGTCGCGCCCGAAACGAGGATGTTCATGCCGCTCTCCACCGCCGCGTGCAGCAGAGACGCCGCGCCGGCACTCAGGGAGTTCATGCGCACCAGGTCGGGCAGGCGGCGGGCACGCACCACGAACTTACGGATATTGATGCTCGTGTGCCTGCGGGTAATATCCGGAATCACCGCGTGCAAGCGGGAGCCATCCGGCAGGGATGCGTCAACAAACGGGGAGGAAAGATCCACACGGCGACCCGAAGGCTTGAGCATGCGCTCCAGCAGGCTATTGATCGCCTCGGCGCTCAGGTGCAGACCGGTCAATTCGCTTTCGCCGTTGCGGGCGATAAAGATTTCGTCGGGAGAGTTAATCCAGATTTCTTCAACGCTCTCATCATCGAGGAACGGCTGAATCACGCCGAAGCCGCAGATTTCATCATGCAGACGCTGAATCACGGATTCGCGGTCGCCCAAATCGGGCAGGGAGATGCGGGCGCGGCGCTGTTCATAATCATTCAGGTGCTCGTCAATGAGCCCGCGAACGGCGTGCTGGTCCTCGTGCGGGTCCAGGCTGCGGTGGCGCATTGCCTCACGGATATTTTCTTCGAGCAGAGTTAGATGCTCCGCCCGGGTATCCAGTACGGTGTTCTCCATTGAAATGATCCGATGCTGTGTGTGGTGTGGTTGTGTGGAATACGGTGAGGCATTGATACATCAATGCCATCATCACCCTACCCTCAGCGCATCAAATTTATCAAAATGTAATAAAACGCCCCTTAATATTTACGAGTATAGTATTTGACTATTTTTGATGCACAGAATTGCACACATCGTTACCCAACGTGCACTAAAACCCAAAATGCCTAGTCAGCTGTAACTTGCAGAATAGTGGCGCGTGCACCTCTCGAACCGCTTACTGTTGACCGTCACCATATTGCACTAGGTGCACACGTAACATTTCGTCTTAAACCCCGCAGCCGTCCCTGCCGCTCCTACTACCCATGCCTCCCATGCCGAAACGTTAGAACCCTATCCAGCCCAGCAACTTCACGGGCACAGCAAAGGGGCGTGCACTCCCCCATCGGGAATACACGCCCCATCACAAGCGATACATCTAGCGGTTAGTCGCCGCCACGAATCACCTTCACAGCTTCCTTAATCGGACCGTCAAAACGCAGGTTACCGTGCTCCAGCACCACGCCGCGGTCACAAATCTTAGACACCAAATCCAGGTCATGGCTCACCACGGCAAGAGTCTTACCGGCAGAGCACAGCTCCTGAATCTTCGCAATACACTTCTTCTGGAACGGCTCATCGCCCACCGCAAGAATCTCATCCACCAGGAAGATATCCGGGTTCGTATGAACCGCAACCGAGAACGCCAGACGCAGGTACATACCCGAAGAGTAGAACTTCACCTCGGTATCGATAAAGTCGTGAATCTCAGCGAAATCCACAATCGAATCGAAGGAAGCCTCAATCTCTTCCTTGGTCATACCCAAGATTGCGCCATTGAGGTACACATTATCGCGGCCGGTCAGATCCGGGTGGAAACCAGCGCCCACCTCAATCAGACCCGCAATGTTGCCGCGAGTGAGAACCTCACCATCATCGGCGCGCATCACGCCAGAAATCATCTTCAGCAGCGTGGACTTACCCGAGCCGTTCAGACCCAGAAGAGCCACACGCTCACCCTGACGAATATCCAAGCTCACGCCGTTGAGCGCATTGAACTTCTCCGAAAGATCACCCTTGCGGCCCTTAATCAGCCACACAAAAGCTTCCTTCATCGAACGGGTGTGGCGCAGAACGAAGCGCTTCACCAAATTCTCCACGTGAATCACCACGGGAGCGTCCGGGCTCACCGGCGGGAACTCAAGCTTCTTAATATCCACAGAATCAGAGCTCCTGGGCGAAGTTGCCCTCAAACTTACGGAAGAGCAAATCACCAATCAAAACGGTCAGCAGAGAAATACCAATGGCAATCGGAGTCCAGAAGCTGAAGAGATGCGGAACCACCTGCGAAGCAGGAAGCGCCAAATCCTCAGGACGGAGCGTCGGATGCCAGAAGCCATAGTGGAACAGCTCCACCGCAACGGTCAGCGGGTTAATCATGAACACATTGAACACCCACGGGTAGAGGGTGTCACGCACCATGGTCCAGGAGTACAGCACCGGCGAGAACCAGGTAGCCACCATCAGCAGCATGTCCACAATGTTCTCCGAATCGCGGAAGAACACGTTAGCCACACCGAAAATCAGACCCAGACCGTAAGACAGCAGCATCACGATGAGCATGCCCGCCAGAATCGACCCAAAAGCCAGGAAGGTCGGGGACCAGCCCACCAAGAAGCAGGCCAGCAACATCACGGCAATCTGAGGCACAAAATGCACCAGAGCCACCCACACCGTCGACAGTGAGAACAGCTCACGCGGCAGATAAATCTTACGAATCAGCGCACTGTTAACCACCATGGCGCGAGCACCATTACCAAAACCCTCCGAGAAGAAGTTAATGGCAATCATGCCCGAGAACAGGTACACCGCATAGTTGTGCATACCGCGTTCCAAACCAAGGAACATACCCATGGCAATGTAGAACACCAGGAACTGCACACCCGGCTTAATGTACGACCACAAAATGCCCAGCACCGAGCCGCGGTAGCGGACCTGGATTTCCTTATCGACCAGCAGTCGAAGCAGGTAGCGGTTCTTCACCGCATCCAGGATGCCGCGCCCACGGCCGGGCGCCTTCAGGGGAACAGACTTCAGATCGTTCATCGGGTCAGCTCAGAATCCGTATGCTCAGCAAAGGTCTTAGCCCACGCATCATAGGAGGCAACCTCAGCAGCGTTCGAACGGTACTGCTCACGCAGCTTCTCCCAGCCGGTCACCAGCTGAACGTGCAGCTTAGCGGCCTGAGCCAGCTTCGACTTGAGCTGCTCGGGGTCGCGGCGGTACCAGAACAGACCGGTACCCTCAGCGTTAGTCGCCAGAGCCGAATCGAACTTCGACAGGGTCCACCAGTTCGTCTCACCGTAGTTCAACTGAATCTGCGGGTGAGCCTTCGCCTCTTCACTCACCGGCTTGAACAGCTGACGAGCAACAGTCTTCGCGGTCCACGAAGCAAGCTTCTTGTAACCGGGGGATGCGAAGGAACGGCGACCACGGAACGGAGGCTTCTTCGTCTGGATAGCCGGGAAGTCATCCACGTTCGGCTTCACCTGAGACTCCGGGTACTCCTTAGCCATCGCACGAATCACGGGCAGACGCTGCGAGAGCGAGGGGTGCAGGTGATCGGGGCCGGAGAGCAGATCCTCAAGCGCCATCAGGCGGCCAGCCTCGGTGTAGTACTGCATGGACAGGGTGTGCTTGACGTCCAAGAACAGGGACTCCAGCAACACGCGGCCACCCTTATCGAAGGGCGAGTGCAGCAGCGCCGTAATGAGGCGGTTGCGCTCGTGGTAGTACGCCTGCCAGCCGACGGAGTCATCCTTATCGGTCCAGGACACATGCCACACACCCGCGCCGGGGAAGGACACAGTAGCGAAGCCCGCAGCCTTAGCGCGCAGACCGTACTCAGCGTCATCCCATTTCAGGAACAGGGGCAGAGACAGACCGATTTCCTTAATGACGGTGGTCGGGATGAGGCACATCCACCAGCCGTTGTAGTCCACGTCCACGCGGCGGTGCAGCCACGGGGTGTTACGCAGGTTGTGGTGGCCCAGGTTGTGGCCCATCGCCATATCTTCGTGCGGCTTAGCGTAGAAGTTACGCCACGGGTCAACAACCTCACCGAACGCGTGCAGGACCGAACGGTCAAACATGTCGAACATGTGCGCACCCACGATGGTGGGCTCCTTGCAGTAGTTCGCGAAGGTCACCATACGCAGGATCGACTCGGGCTCAACGATGACGTCATCATCAAGCAACAGCACGTAATCGGAGCCGTTGTTGACAGCCTCAAACATGCCGCGCGAGAAGCCACCGGAACCGCCCAAGTTGCCCTGGTTGATAATGCGGAACTTACCGGAGAGGGGCTTGACGACCTCTTCGAAGTCCTTGTGGTCCTGCACCTTCTGGGTGCCCTGATCCACAATCAGGAACTCGTGCACAGCATCGAAAATCTCGGGGCTCTCACCCAGAGCACGAATGTTGTTAATGCAGTACTCCACCTTGTTCATGGTGGTAATCTGCACGGTCGCCTGACCAGCCTTCACGTCTGCACGGGGCTCAATGTCGCCCAGCCAGTTCGCCTCAACCAGCTCAAGGTCGCCAGTGCCAGCCAGGTCGAACCAGTACCAGCCGCCGTCACCAAACGGTGCCAGGGGCAGGGTGAAGGTGTTGGTCTCCTCGCCGGAGAGCAGCTTCGCATCCACGCGCTGAATCACGCCACGGCCATTGGACTTGTACACAATGACCATGCCCTCACCGCGAGTCTGAACGCTCAGCACGACCTTCTTCAGGTCAGTCCAGCGGCGCCAGTACGAGGCGGGGAACGCGTTGAAATACGTGCCGAAAGACAGGCTCTGACCCGCGTTCACGGTAATGGAGCGGCGGCTGTTCAGGTTGTTCGCCGCATCACGGTTCGCGCTAGCGCTCGACACAGACTGACCGGAGGTGTTCATCGCCTCCGCAATGGAGATGGATGCGTCACCGTCAATACGGGTGGGCAGCTGTACGCCGGTTGCGATACTCGCATCCACGTACAGGGGGACGACGTCGGTCTCAACTGCGCTCGGGAAAATAACCCGCTGCAGGCTCTTCAAAGTCTTATCAGCCATGGTTATGCGTCGACACCACCGGACTCGATCTTCGCACCGTTAGCGAAGTGCGGGCGAATCTTGTTGTCGAACATGGACAGTGCAGCACCGATAGCCATGTGCATATCCAGGTACTTGTAGGTACCCAGGCGGCCGCCGAACAGCACGTTGTTCTCACCCTTAGCCAGGTCGCGGTACGCCAGCAGCTTCTCACGGTCCACGGAGGTGTTGACCGGGTAGTACGGCTCGTCACCCTTGTTAGCGAAACGAGAGTACTCTCGCATGATGACGGTTGCGTCCTTGGTGTAGTCACGCTCGGGGTGGAAGTGACGGAACTCGTGGATGCGGGTGAACGGAACATCAGCATCGGGGTAGTTCATCACGGAGCAACCCTGGAAGTCCTCAATCGGCAGGACTTCTTCTTCCAGGTCGATGGTACGCCAGGACAGGTCGCCCTCAGCGTAGTCGAAGTAGCGGTCAACCGGGCCGGTGTAGACCACGGGAATCTGACCCAGGACGTTCTCGCGAGAGTACTGGTGACCGGGCTCGAAGAAGTCAGTGTTCAGGTGCACCTCAATGTTCGGGTGCGCCGCCATACGCTCCAGCCATGCCGCGTAGCCGTCAACGGGCAGACCCTCATACTTGTCGTTGAAGTAGCGGTTGTCGTAGGTGTAGCGAACCGGCAGGCGGGAAATGATGGATGCCGGCAGCTCCTCCGGCGGGGTCTGCCACTGCTTAGCGGTGTAGTGCTTGATGAACGCCTCGTACAGGGGGCGGCCAATCAGGGAGATACCCTTATCATTCAGGTTCTGCGGGTCAGTGCCAGCCAGCTCGCCAGCCTGCTCAGCAATGAGCGCCTTTGCCTCTGCGGGAGAGTAAGCGGCGTTGAAGAACTGGTTGATGGTACCCAGGTTAATGGGCATGGGGTACACGATGCCGTTGTGGCGGGTGTACACGCGGTGTACGTAGTTAGTGAACTCGGTGAAACGGTTCACGTACTCCCAGACACGCTCGTTGGAGGTGTGGAACAGGTGCGCACCGTAGCGGTGCACCTCAATACCGGTCTGCTTCTCCTTCTCGCTGTATGCGTTACCACCGATGTGGGAACGGCGGTCCAGCAGGGCAACCTTCAGCCCCAGCTCAGTGGCAGCCTGTTCTGCGATGGTCAGGCCGAAGAGGCCCGAACCGACTACTACGAGGTCAGCGGTCAATGTTTTCTCCTGTATTATCACGGCGCACCGCCGCTTCTGTGAGGGCGGTATTCACCTACCAGATTGGACACATCCGAGGGTTCTCAGTCGCGCCGCAATCCGCACGGGTGGGTATAAAAAGCCCCTCCCGTGATGGATATAGTCATAATCTAAGATACCTGTTTATCAAGCACTACGCATACTTATGACATGCATTTAAGGGCTTTTGGACTATTGTTCGCTCACTCTTTCCCTGGGGGAATATTCTTCACGAACCCCGAGGTCAAGCGGGTTCAAGAAAGCTCTTTCTTCTGCGCATTTTTACGGTCCGCTTTTGGGGAAGGAATTTTATTTACGGGTAAATATTCACCCCGCTCTACTTACTGCGGTGATTAGCCGCCGCGTAGAGCCACAGATACAGGGGTGGGTCGGGGCGAGTTTTTCAAGGCTCTCAGGCACCACAAAGAAGCACCCCTGCCGGCACATTTGGGGATGCGCACTGGTACAGGCAAGCGGCAGTTGGGGCGGTTTATCCACAGCTTTTTGAACAGATTTTTGCGAAATGGGGCGAAAAATTCAAAAAATACGAACGTTTTAGTTTATATACAGACAATTTATTGAGTTTTAATGTTTTTTAATGTTTTCTGAGGGTATGACTCTCTTCTTTCTCGACCACCACAACACCACCGACGCGTTCCCCTACCCCCGCGTACTCCGACTCGACGGCGAGGCGGCACCCAACGGAATACAGCTGCACCCCGGTAACGCAGACAGCGCACACCAGCAGGCTCTCGAGCAGGCGCTCAACCACGCCCTGCAACACTCTGCACCCGGCACGCACGCTACAGCACGGGAGGCGACGTTCCAGCTACGCCCGGCACACGATCAGAACCCCCTCAACGCCTCGGATGCGCTAAATATCCACATTCCGAACGAATCTCAGCCGCTGAATTCTCAGACTCTGACCGCGCCCGCCGTCAGCCTCCTGCACATTCTGCGCGGACCCGACGCGGGCGCCACCTTCCCCATCAGCCGCGGCCGCACCAGCCTCGGCAGGGCGGCGCTAGCTACCCGCGGAGGAGAACAGCCGCACCATATTCACCTGCAGGACCCCTTCCTCAAGCCGGTGCACGGCAGCTTCTACGCCGACAGCTCCGGCATCCGCTGGATTGAGAAGCACCCCGCCGCGAGCGAGGGTAGCGAGAAGGCACAGGGCGGCAAGAGGGCGCAGGGAGACACGATGCAGGGCAGCAAGAGGGCACAGGGCACTGAGCCGCGCATCCTGCGCTGGAACGAACCTTTCCGCCTGGGCTCCTCACTTTGCATGCTCACCTCCCCCAGCGCTGACGGCGAACGCATCGCCGAGAATGCGAACGCCACCGCCACTTCCCCCGATTCTTCCTCTGGCGAGCCCGCGCAGACACTCGCTCCCCTGGGCGATGCCGGCAACCCCTTTGAGCCGGTGGTGGTGAACCCTCCGGCGCCGCGTAAGCTCAAGCAGATTCTGTTGAGCGTGTGCCTGCCCATTGTGGTGGGTCTGATTATTGCGCTGGTGACCGGCATGTGGTTCCTTCTGCTGATGTCTGCGGCGTCTTCGCTGCTGATGATTCTGCATTTCTTTGGCGGTCGAGCGGAGAACCGTGCCGCATCGCAGCAGACTCATCAGGCGGCGTTGCAGGAGAAGGAACGTGCCCTCGCCCTGCCGACCGCGGGCGACCTGGCGATTTCGGGCCCCTCTGCCCTGCATGATGCCGTCTACCCGGCTATTGTGCTCGGGTGCGGCCCTCGCCAGCCCTACCTGCGCGGCCGCAACCTCCCGCTGGGCACGCTGGAGAAGCAGGATGCACCCCACTATCTATCGCTCCCCACCCCGGCTCTCGGTCACTATCTGAAGCTGGAGGAGGCGCATCTGCGCGCCTACCTGGTGCAGCTGGTGGCGGGCTATCCGGGTTCGGTACACGTTCTACTGGCTGGCGCTGATAGTGCTGATCAACAGCGAATCAATCGTCTGGTGCAGACTCTGGCTGTGGTGCCGGGCGTGAGCGTGCGTTGTCTGCCGGGCGTGCAGCAGGAGAAGTATCTGCAGGCGCTGCAGAGCAGCTTGCAGTCGGAGCTTTCGGCATCTGTTCCGCCGCTGATTCTCATGCCCCTGCAGGCGAGCGCTATCTACGCTCCGCTGCTGACCGCACTGACCTCTGGGGCGGTCGCGGAGTCTTCGCAGTCCCGTGCGTTCGCCTCTCCGCGGGAGCAGAAGATGAACGCCCCGGCGCTCTGCGTGTTGGGCAGCGTTGAGGGTGATAGCTCCGCCCACGCACCCGGTGCGCTTTTTGGTGCCGCCTGGATTGAGTGCGCGAGTGAGGGTAGTCACCGTCAGAGCATTCGTTACCGCACGCAGGGCTATGCGGCGCCTGCAGTGCAGCCAACCGAGGGTGTCTACCAGGTTCACCCTCTGGCGTGTGAGGGTCTGTGCCAGCATGCCGATGGGCTCAGCGTTGAGGCATTCTGTGCCGCTCTTGAGAACCTATACCGCGCCGGATGCGAGCAGGAGCAGGGCGCGCTCAGTGAGGCGCAGGTGCACCAGTCGGCGCATCTCTTCTCGTCCCTCCAGTTCTCGTCCCTCCAGGCGCAGAACGCGCGGCAAAAGAACCGCACCGAGGACATGGCGGTGGAGTCCGTTCTGCAACGCTGGTCCGCTCAGCGTTACGCCTCCGATATTCGCTGCTACCTGGGTGTTTCTTCGGGCGGCTCGCTGAATATTGGTCTGTCTGAGCACGGCCCGCACTGGCTGCTCGGCGGCACGACCGGTGCCGGCAAATCGCAGCTGCTGCGTTCGCTGGTGCTCAGCGCTGCGCTACGTTACCCGCCCGAGCGCCTGGGCCTGATTCTGGTGGATTTCAAGGGCTCGGCGGGTTTGGGCCCTCTTGCTCAACTGCCGCATGCGCTCAGCGTGTTGAGCAATTTTGATGTGTCCGCGGTGGAGCGTGCGCTCGAATTTTTACGCGCCGATATTCACCGCCGCGAGGTGGATCTGCAGGCGCTCGGTGTGAACTCCTACCGCGACTACCTGGCGTCCTGCCAGGCGGCGGGCACCACTCCGCGCTACCCCGAGCTGCTGATTGTGGTGGATGAGTTCCGCATGCTCATCGATTCCATGCCGGACGCTATGGCTGAGCTGATGCGCATCGCCACCATTGGTCGCTCGCTGGGTCTGCACCTGGTGTTGGCGACTCAGCGTCCGCAGGGTGCTATTTCGCAGGATATTCGCGCCAATATTGCCACGAGCATTTGCCTGCGCGTGGCGAGCGCGCAGGATTCCTATAATCTGCTGGAGCATGAGTCTGCGGCGTATATTTCGGCGGCGCACCCGGGTGCCGGGTATGTGCGCCTGCCGGATGGTCGTTCTCTGCCGTTCCGCGCCCCGCTGGTGGATGCGGTCCCCTCGAGCAGCGATGCCCGCCCGGTGCAGGTGTTGGGTCTTGAGGAGGGCGGCTGGCGTGAGCTGACTGCCGCTTCTGCCGTTCAGACGTTGGGTGGTCATGAGGATGAGCTGCTGATTCGTTCGGCGCAGCAGATTCGTGCACTCTATGAACGCGAGTACGCGCCGAGGAGTCACGCGCCGAGAGGTGCGCAGAAGAATGCGGCGGTTCAGGATGAGTACTGCCCGATTCCGCCGGAACTTCCCGAGAACACCCCGCTACCCGTGGCGCAGGCGCCGGCGAGCGAACCGGTAGCATACGGCATTGACCCGGCGGCTACCCCGCAGGAACCCGCTGACTCTGGTGCTGCTTCCGAAGGGTATCTGTTGGGCGAGTTGGAGATTGCCCGCTACGGTGTGCGCCGCCCGATCAGCTGGTCGGGTCAGCAGGCGCTGGCACTGCTGGCGCAGAGCGCCGAACGGGCCCCGATGCTCTACGGGCTTTTAGCTCAGGCGTTCACCGCCCGCACGCCGGTTGTTCTGCTGACCTCTGACGGTGCGCTCTACCGCGACCTGGAACCCTATGCTGGCGTTTTTGAATCACTCGTGGGTGCGCAGGAACTTTCGCATCTGCGGTTCTGCCTGGAGCAGCTACGCACCCCGAACCTGTGGGGCACCGAGGGCTCCACCCGCCCGCTCATTGTTGTGGACGGTCTGGACAGTTGGTTGGAAGCGCTGGTTCGCCAACCCGATACGGAGAACCTGCTCTACGACCTGCTCTCGCAGGGGTGCCGTCGCGGCTATTCGGTGGTGTTCACCTCCGCGTTGAACCCGCGCGGTCGTTTCGCCGCTGCGGCGCATTCCACGCTGTTGAGCCGCCGCTTCCTGGATGCCGACCTGATGCGTTCAACGAGCAAGGACTACCCCACCCCGGCGCAGAGCCACTACTGCGTGGAGGGCGCCATCAATGAGGATTTGATTGGGGATCAGCCGCTGAGCGCTTCGATTCTTTCGCCCTGCGTTGCGGGTTTTCAGGAGCTGGTTCAGGTTCTGCGGGGTAACGCCGCGAGCGCTTCTAGCGGGTCAAACACTCGCCCCGGCATGCTTCTGCGGCAGTTCCCCGAATACTATCGCATGCCCTCGACCGAGTACGTGACCGCCGCCCACGCCGCCTGCAACCCCCAGGGCGCTAAGCTGTTGGTTGCGTTTGACCGCCGGCAGATGCCGGTGTGGTTGAGCACCCCAGCTGGCGCGGTAGTTCCGGTGCAGGGTTCCCGGTCGGCGGGTAAAAGCACCCTGCTGGAGAGCATTGCTCAGCTCAACCCGCAGCTGGATACCCTCGTCCTTGAGGGTTCTGGCGGCGCTACGAGTGCTGGCAGCGCTACGGGTGAACCGCCGAGCGTGGAGCGTACCCGTGCGCTCCTGGACTCGGCGAAGGACCCCGCACGCACGCTCGTGTTCGTCGATGACCTGCAGTATCTCTCCCCCGCCGTTCAGCAGCTACTTCTGGAGCGTCGCGGTGAGTTCCGCGCCATGCTGGTCGCCTACACGCCCTGGCCGAGGCGCACCTCCTCACCCCTGCTGGCTGCGCTCATGGGATGCTCACGTGCACTTCTGCTCGCACCCGCGTCCTTGGCGGATGCCGACATGTGCACGGTGACCGCGCTGCCGCTGGATCGATTCACGCAGGGCGAGCAGCCCGCCGGTCGCCTCGTGGTGGTGGATGGCGCCTCCGTGTGCGCGGCGCAGGTTCCCCTGGCGCTGACCACGGCAGCACAGGCTGTAACAGCTACGCAGAAGGTGCCGGCAACGGTCTAAAGTTGGAGCGGTCTAGAGCTGAGCGCTCTAGAACCGAGCCAGCTAGGGGTTTACGCGCTAGAGGTTTAGCGGCGTCGGCGGCTGTATTTCTCCGCCTCTTCGCCCGACGCCTCGGTGACCGCCTCAATATAGCGGCGGCTGCTGGGCATGAGCACGAAGATGAAGGCAGCCGCCGCGCCAATAACACCCGCAATCGTGATGGACTGGCCAATGTTCAGGCCGTAAGCGCTCACGTTCATGACGAGGGTGCTTGCGGTGACCCACAGGGCGCAGAGGGTAATCAGGATCATGGGCAGGCGCGAACCGAAGCGGCCGCGGTAGAAACGCAGGCCGAAGTAGGTCATGCCCGCGGCGATGAGCACCTGGAGTACGCCGCCCACAATCGCCTGGGCGGTAGACATCTCGCTGACGATGAAGGGGTAGAGGATACCGCGAATCAGAATGTATGCCGCGAAGGTTTCGGTCAGAACGAATGCGTAGATGACGTTGAACGGGCGTGACGGCACGGTGGGCTCCTCAGGGGTAGTGTTGGCGGCGGACCGGGGTGTATTCGATCCGATGTGCTGGTATGTTTCCGATGTGCTAGTGCGTTAGCGGGTGGGCGCTCCCCGTCTCGGGTTCGCCGCCTCATCATCGGTGCGGTATTTCGGGGGTAGGTACCGCTTTATATTATGCCTGAGGCGCCGCTCACCCAGCCGCCCGCGTCTCCCCTATGAGACGCAACGCAGAATATGCGTGTCAGCATGCGATTCCCGATCCCCTCAATTAGACAAAGGTTTACCTAAGTGATAGATGCCTCAGTGTAATACTGAAGTTTTTGGAGAAAAGTACTTGTCACATCCGCTCCAACATGCGAAAGTTGATAAGTCAATTTTCACCCTAACGCTGGGTGAGCATCCCATCAGCGGATGTGGTTGACACGCACACAGGAAATATAGATGTGTCTTGCCACCGCGTGAGACCGTAAATCATGAAGGAGGTCCACCGTGGATTGGCGTAGTCGTGCAGCTTGTTTGGACAAGGATCCGGAGCTGTTCTTCCCCGTAGGAAACACCGGACCTGCCCTGTTGCAAATTGAAGAGGCCAAGACCGTCTGCCGCTCTTGCGAGGTTGTAGACGTCTGCCTGAAGTGGGCCATCGAGACCGGCCAGGACTCCGGCGTATGGGGTGGCACCAGTGAAGACGAGCGTCGTGCGATGAAGCGTCGCGCAGCTCGTGCCCGCCGTGCATCCTAATTTCCGGAGTATTCAATAGGGCATCAAAAGCGTGGTTCAGTGATTCAATGTCACTGCACCACGCTTTTGCCATATACAGAACCTATCTAGACAGCAAACTGCCGCCACCCCGTGCTCGGGGCGGCGGCAGCTCTATAACGTCATACGAGCAAGGGGCTTAGACGAGCACCGCGGTGATCACCACGCGGGTACCGGTCGGCTCGTTAGCCTCCCAGCGGATCGAGCCGTTCAGCTCACTCGCCACCAGGGTACGCACAATCTGCATGCCCAGGCCTTCCTTGCCGGTCACCGGGCGGTAGGCGTCCGGGCCGGACTCTTCAATCTTCTTATCGCCCATGCCCTTACCGTCATCGGTAATCACGACGGTGAGGATATTCTCGCCTTCGTCGTTGGTGCCGCGAATACCCTCAAGGGTCACGGTGCCGGTCTCGCCGTCCAGTCCGTGTTCCACGGCGTTCGCGACAACCTCGTTAATGACCAGAGCCAGAGGGGTAGCGAACTGGCTCGGCAACGCGCCGAAGGAGCCAATCAGCTTGGTGGACACATGCTGGCCGGGGGAAGCAAGCTCAGCGGCAAGGTGGAACTGACGCTCAATCAGCTCGTCAAAGTCAACGTTCTGGGTCAGACCCTGCGAGAGCGCCTCGTGCACGGTAGCAATCGTTGCCACGCGGCGCATCGCCTGCTCCAGGCCCTGACGCGCCTCGTCCGTGGTCATGCGGCGCGACTGCAGGCGCAGCAGAGCGGACACGGTCTGCAGGTTGTTCTTCACGCGGTGGTGAATTTCGCGGATGGTCGCGTCCTTCGTCATGAGCTCCAGCTCGCGGCGGCGCAGCTCGGTCACGTCACGGCAGAGAATCACGGCGCCCTCACTCTCAAGGTGGGCGCGCCTCTGCACCAATAGCGGGATGGAGCGCATGGTCACGCGAGCGCGGGCAATAACCAGTTCGGTGCGCAGGTCACTACGACCGGCCAGGACCAGCTGCAGGGTTTCGTCTGCCTGCTCACCGGCGGGGAGCATCGCGCGGGTGACATCGGCAAGGTTTCGCTTTTCGAGGTAGCCGGTCATGCCCATGCGGTTGTACATGGAGTTTGCGTTCGGGGAAGCGACGACCACACGACCGGAGGGGTCGAGCACAATAATGCCGTCAATCACGCGGGGGTTGCCCTGGGTGTTGTTGCCCTGAGCGAGTGGGTCGGGCCACAAGCCGGAGTGCACCATGGAGAGCATGGTGTCAGCGGCGAATTCGTAGACCTCGTCGCTGATGGAGGGGTAACCATTGGGGGTAGCAATCTTGTGGCTGGTCAGCAAGGCAATGGTGCGGTTGTTACGCACGATGGGCACGAAGGTCACGTTCACGCGAGGGCGGGCGCCAATGCCTTCACCGCTTCCTTCGTCGGTGTAGGTGCTGATGTTCTGGTTGATCCAGACACGGTAGGCTTCGTCACGGATGCCGTCTTCCATGTCGTGGTCGATGATGTCGTGGTGGAAGAGGGTACGGACGTTGGAAGGGCGCACGTGCGCGAAGGCACGGAAAGTACTGGTTTCACTGGGGCCGGAGACAGCATCCGGAGAACTGCCGTCGGCAACGATGTAGTCGGTGGGGAACCATAGAACCAAATCGCTCTGAGCGATATCAGAGATGACCTGCCATTCACCCATGATGAGGTGAACGCGTTCAGTGTCGCCGGGACCGAAGTCGCAGGCGCTCATAATTCCTTCTGCAAAAGACATATGTTTGTGTGCTTCCCATGAGTTCGGGTAGGTTCAACTATTTTACGGTTTGCTCGCCGCAATTCCCATTCAAACGGCAATACCTGGAATAGTTTACAGAGCATTTCTTGAAGCATGCTTTTATTCCCAAATATGACGCTGTGAGGTGAGATAAACCCCTCAATTTTGAAGTGAAATATTCGCACTACTCCCCTACCCTAAATCCGCTTGAGACGCAGAAAACCCGACCTGCCGGAGCCTCTGAACGGGACATCCCAACAAGCCGGGTCTTTGAGCAGCGCTAGTTTTATCCGACGAGCTTATTTGACGGACTTATTTGACGGACTTATCAGCCGGGCTTACGCACCGGGGCGTACAGCGTACATGCCCTCAAGCATCGTCTCCAGGGACTGCACCACCGCGTGGCGGGACGCCACCTCCAGCAGCGCTTCACCGTTGCGGCGCAAACGGTCCATGACCTTACGCTCGTACGGAATCACGCCGGTGAGCGGAACCTGCATGTAGCGTGCCCAGTTATCGCGCATCTTCGCCTCGGGGTTGAACCCGGCGGCTTCGCGGCGGCTGCGGTTGAGCCAGTACTGCACATCCGTTTCGGGGGCGAAAAGATCCGGGCGCGACTGCACCTCGCGGGCGAGGTTAATCAGGCGCGGCAGGCCGATGACGTCCGCTTCACCGAGCGCAATCACGCGGTCGGCGCAGGCGAGCGCGGTGAGGGTCGCGGCGTTACGGCGCGGTGCCGGGCCGTCAAAGGTCAGTTCCTCGTCGACTTCGATGGGGGCGGCAACATCGCAGATGACCAGGTCGTAGCGGTGTTTGAGCCATTCGAGTACTTCGGAGAAGGCGCGGGCGCGCACCTCGGGCCAACGTGAGGAGGAAGTGATGCCGCTCAAGAAGTCGAAGGTACCGTTTTTGAGGGGCACGCGCTCCATGGTGGCGCCGGCTTTCTTCTCGTCGAGCTGGGCACGGTCGGCGTCCGAGCAGAGAATTGCCAGGCCGGATCCGGTGTCCTCGAGCGCCATGAGTGCATCCAGGCTGGGCGCGTAGGTGTCTGCGTCGATGAGGCAGACCTGCTGACCCTGCTGCGCCGCGAGGGCGGCGAGGTTGAAGGCAATGGTGCTTCGACCGGGCGCGCCGTGGGTGCCCCAGACGGTCACGATCTTGCCGAGGCGGTGGCCGGGCTGGTAGCGGGAGGGCGCCTCAGGGTCCTGGTTGATGTCCGGGTGCTGAGGCAGGGTGCCGTCGTTGTTCTCGTTCTGCACGTGCAGGGCGTAGTCACTGCCGGGGGCGAAAGAGTCGACGATGGCGGCGGCTTGGCTGAGCACGGATTCCTCGTTGCTGGGCACAACGGAGGAGGCTTCTGCCGGGTCGTGCGCGCCGGGTGCACCGGGGGCATTTCCAGCGGGTGCTGCGGGGTCGATTCCGTAGCTTCCGTAGTCGACGCCGTAGGACGCGGCGGTGTTTGAGGTGGTGCCCGCGGCGGGGTCGTAGCCGTAGCCAGCTGGGCTGTGTCCGCCGTTATCGTAACCGTAGCCGCTGTATCCACTGTCATAGCCGTACCCTGCATCGTAGCCGTACCCGGCATCCTGACCGTAGGCGGCCTCGGGGTGGTGGGCAACGGGCTGAACGGGCGGCTGAGTCGGAATCTGCGCGGGCACGCCGTAGCCTGCTACGGGTCGGGCGAGCGCCGCATCCACAGCCTGTTCGAGCGAGCCCAGGATCTCTTCGAGGGCAGCTTCGGGGCGGATGCGGTGCGCCTGCGTGGGCAGCGGCAGATTGTCCGGGGCGATAACCGCCAGGAGCACTTCGGAGGCGGCGAGCGCGTCCACGGTGGAGACGCTCATTTCGGCGGGCACGTGGGCGCAGAGCAGCACGCGGGCAATGCCGGTATGCGCCATGCCGACGGCTTCGCTGAAGTCCTGAACGGTGCGCGCCACGGAGACGCGGCCGCGCTGGGATTCGATACGGTTCAGGAGCGATCCGTCATCGCCGTAGAGGATGACGGGGATGTTCACTGGCCCTCCCCGTAGGTGCCGGGAATGAGGCTGATCTTGGAGTCGCTATTGCTTTCCTTAACCAGGGCGGCGAGGGCTTCTTCCTTGACCCACAGCTGCACGGTTGCCTTGCCGTTGGCGCCGAGCACGCCTTCGTCGACCGTTACGGCGACGATTTCGGCGTTGGTGACAATGGCGCGGGCGCCGTTTTCGGTGCGGTTATCGCTCTTGGTGTCGGGATTGCGCGGGCCGGAGGTCCACACGTCCACGCGCTCGCCTGCCTTCAGTGCGGAGGCGGCGGTGCGGTCAATGCTGACGGTGGCGAGGCGGCGGCCCGGGGAGGTTTCGGTGCCTACCGATTCTTTGCTGATGAAGTTGCCGGCGGGGATGCGCTGGGTAGCGATTTTGCCGTTCATCTGTGCGGCTTCGGCGCGGGTGAAGTACTTGTCTTTGGCGGAGTCGATGTTCGCTTCGACTCGGGTGAGTTTGTCTTCGGTGATCTTCTCGCCGAGGCGGATTTCGCTTTTGGCGGTGTAGTACTCGGTTTTGCTGTTGTTGGCCTGCACGTAGAGCTGCACGCCGGTGATGGAGACGAGCACGAGAAGTACACCGAGGATGAATCGCCAGTCTTTGATGGTGGGCCTTTTGAGGCGTTTGGCGTGGGGCTCGGTGAGGGTGGAACGCTTCGTCGCGTTCTGTCGTATGCGCATGATGTGGTTGTGCCTTTCGGTGCGGAAGCCGGCGGTGATTCTGGTGTTGTTCAACTGACCGATGAGCGAGTGGTGTGTTTTCGATAGTGCTTTGGTTGAGTCTGACACTAACCCTAACAGCATATTTGATTTAGTACTCTCTCTCAACAAGAGTCGTGTTTATGAAATATTTTTGAGTCTTGCCCCTTTTGAAGGGGTAATTAGATAACTTTTCAGCTCATATAAGACTTTTTGCAAGCAAATTCCACGGTAATGGCATATACTGAAAGTACTCAATAGATGTTCTGTATGGACTCTATGTAAAAGGCCGCTAACGGTGGCTAGGGGGCCCAGGATTTCACTCACGGAAAGGAATAATTCGATGACTGCACCTCGTTTCCTCACTCTGAGCGACGTTGCCGAGGAGCTGCAGGTTTCGCTTTCGCAGGTGCGTGCTCTGGTGCGTAGCGGCGAACTTCCCGCCATTCAGATTGGTGGACGTAACCAGTGGCGTATTGAGCGTTCTCGTTTTGAAGAGTACATTACCGAGCGCCACGAGCAGACCCTGGAGGCGATTGCTTCCGGCAAGCTCACCGCAAAGGCTAAGGTTGATTAGTATTTCAACATGCACCTCGCGGGCGTAATGCTCGAGTGCTTTAAAAGGTCCGCTACTCTCGTTGAGATTTCAACGGAGAGGGGCGGACCTTTTTGTGTTTATTGTCGCTTTCATCAGGGTATTTATGGTTGTCGAGGCGTTTCTGCGGGCGTGCCCACGGAGGGCACTGCCCGCTATTTGCCCTGTATTTTTAGCGTGAAATACGGGCGATGACTGCGCTAATACGAGCCAGCGGGATGGTGCGAACGCCAGCACCGCCAGGTGCACGGGAGTAGCCGGCGGCGGCGCCCTGCCCGTAACCAGCCTGCCCATAGGTTCCCTGCGCGTAACCTCCCTGCGCACCGTAGGCTGCACGCGCATGCTGGTCGCGTTCGTAGATGCGCGGGTACTGGCCGCCATTGAGCAGGCGCAATTCAAGGAAGTCGGCACCGACTCGCTCGATCACGCCGTCGTAGCTGACGGTTCCACCTTCGAGGGAGAGGCGGACGGGTTCGCGTGCCATGGCGAGGGAGCGCAGGGCGAGCTGGATTTTCATGCGGTAGCGTTCGGGGCGAATATCGGCGCGGCCGGGAGCAATGCCGCCTTCCCACCAGAGCATTCCGCGCAGGGGAATGATGATATTCTCACCGCGCGCTTCGATGCTGACCCATTCTTCGCCGACCATTTCGAGCTTGCCTTCGTAGGTTTGCATGTCAGTGGCGCAGATGCGGATGGGGCCGCCGACCTGTGCGAGGAGGCGGTCGTCGAGGGTGATGGTGGAGTACTGGACGCGGGCGACTTGGCGGGCGTCCTGTTCCATATCCCAGGCGCGTTCGGAGGCGAGGCGCACCTCAATGTCTCGTAGGAACTTTTCCATGCTCATACTATGACCCTACCCGAGGAGGGGTGCGGATACGAACCGGGGCGTTTTCTGATCGGATGATGATTCTCGAACCTGATTCTTGAGCCTGATTTTTGAAGCAAATTCCACCAAATTACATGTTTTTCATACATTTTGATGCTTTTTGCTTCATTTTTGGCGCAACTTCCTGTATAAATGAAGCAATACCAAAAGCTATCAAACACACCGTTTGGAGGTCATCGTGGACCATCTTTCCACTCCGGGCTCAGCCCCCGCAGCCTTCGCTTCACGCCGAGCCACATTGGCTTCACGCCCTGCCACCTTCGCTTCAGCCCCCGCGGCCGCGCCTCGTACTGTCGGTGCCGGGATAGCCAGCACCGGGGTAGCCGCCGCAGCCGGCTCTGCCACCGAGTCCGACTCTAGGGCAAATTACCAGGACGCTCTGCTCTTCATCGCCCCTCCCCTGCTTTCCGCGGTGGTCTTGTGCGCGTTGAGCGTGAACCTGCACCGCATCCCTTCGGCGCACCCTCTTGCTGACGCTTCGCTACTCTGCGCTGGTGCGGCGGCAATCCTCATTACCGCCTGGTGGTTCATCAGTTTTATCTACGCGCTCTTCTACGCTCGATCTTTGCGCGTTTCGAGCCGCAACGCTGACCGCGCGGTGCTGAAGGTTCCAGCGTTTTTCCGTCCGCGTTTTATGCGCCGCATCGTTCTGACGCTTGGCGGCACGGCTCTTGGAGTGGGGGCGGTCTTGGCTCCCGCGCAGGCTGCGGTGGTTACGCCCGGCAACGCCGGGGTAAACGGCACGGAGGGTCTGCCGCAGACAACTATTTCGGCGGTCATGACCGCAGATTCAATGGGCGCTTCAACGGGTACCGCGGCGGCAGACACCAGCCCAGATACCACCCCAGCCACCGTCTCAGATGCGGATTCCGTCGGTACCGCCACGGACAGTAGCACCGCGGACAGCACCACCGCAGATTCCCCCTCCGCTCCCCTGGCCCTCTCTGCAGAGATTCCCGATATTCCGCTGGCTCCTCAACCCACGGAGGCGGCAGGCTCCCTGCACGATCGCAGCCCGTTCTTCTCCCCTCCCCGCGCTGAGGCGGGCACCTACTCCTACACGGTCCAGGCGGGCGATACGCTCTGGTCCATTGCCGCCGAGCAGCTGGGTGAAGGCACCGACGCCTCCACCATTTACAACTACACTCTCGATATTTACGAGGCGAATAAGGACGCTCTGGGGCAGAACGCCGAGCTGCTCTACGCGGGGCAGGTTCTGCAGATTCCCGATCAACCCGTTCAATAGCCTTCTCTCGTCCGACAGCTTTTCATTCGCTCAACCCACCTCACACATCCTTCTGCACCGAAAGGAGCCGTCATGAGCTTCGCCAACCTTCTCCCCCGCGCCCCGTGGACGCCGCCGTATTCCCCGGCTACGCAGTATTCTCAGCCTGCCCAGCACTCCCCGGCTACGCAGCGTTCTCAGTCTGCCCAGTATCCTCAGCCTGCGCAGCCCGCCTCCCGTAACGATCAGCCTTCCCGCCCGTATTCAAAGCGTCAGGCGGCACGTGCCTCCCAGCCGGTGGCTCAGCCTGCGGCTGCCGAGCAGGTCGCTCCGCTACCGGAGCAGGGGCAGGGCACCATGGCACTGGTGCAGAGGCGGAACAGCCCGTCGGTCTATTCGCTGTTGCCGCTGCCGCGTTATGAGCAGCATTCGGCGCAGCGCCCGCCGGTAGCGAAGAGGGGCCGCCCGTTGCGTCCTGCGGATGCGTTGGCTCGCCAGTTGGAGGGTCGTTGCGCGGGTGTGGCGATTGCTTACCTGGAGATTATGTCGGCTCGTCGTTCGCGTCAGCAGTTGGCGCAGTGGGTGTCAGCGGATTGTTTCCACCGCCTGCTACCGTTCTTCCCCAAAAACCCGCGCCAGGTGCGCGAGGAGATGCTATTGACCCTTCCGCCGGTTCTGTTGCGGGTACGAGCGCAGAGGGTGCACGAGGAGCTCTACGAGGTGGTGGCGCTGCTGCGTTGTGCGGATAAGGTTCGCGTGGTGACCATGCAGATGCGGCTGATTCACGGTATGTGGCTGATTACCTCCATCGAGCAGCCGCAGAGCCGAGTAGTGGACGAAGACTAAGGTTTTCCCCTACACAACGCGCCCAGGCACCCACAGACATGCCCAGATACCCACGGGCATGCACAGACACCCTCAGACATACAGAGGCACGCAGAGAGGGTGCGAATCCGGTATTGGATTCGCACCCTCTCTGTTGTGCTTCATGCTCGCAACACGTCAAGCGTGCGGCGTTTCAGTTTTTACGCTGAGGCTACTTCTCCTTGGTGCGCTCAACGTGAACCTGCTCGTGGCCGTCCTCATCGGGGGCGGAGTACTGCAGGAACTTCGGGCGCGAAGGCTCAGCCAGGCGCACGGCAGAAGCCTGAGTACGCTGCTTGGACAGGTCCAGGTTGAACAGGTAGGTCACGGTCTCTTCGCGGACCGCGCCGAGCATCGCCTGGTACATGTCGTAGCCTTCACGCTGGTATTCGACCAGCGGGTCGCGCTGAGCCATCGCACGCAGACCGATACCTTCCTTGAGGTATTCCATCTCGTACAGGTGCTCGGGCCAGCGCTCACCGATGACGGACAGCATGACGCGGCGTTCAATTTCGCGCATGCTCTCTTCGCCGACGCTCTTTTCACGCTCATCGTAGATGAGGTGTGCGTCCGCCAAAACTTCCTTCACGATCTGGTCGCGAGTGATCTTGGTGCGGTCGCCGGCGTCTTCTGCCAGGTCGTCCACGGTGATGGAGATGGGGTACACCTGCTTGAGTGCGTCCCAGAGCTCGTCGAAGTCCCAGTCCTCGGCGTGGCCTTCAGAGACGCGGGCGTCAATGATGGTGGTCAGCACCTCGTCCACGAAACCGGAAATCTGTTCCTTCAGGTCGTCACCGTGCAGGATGCGGCCGCGGTCCTTGTAGATCGCTTCACGCTGGCGGTTGAGCACGTCGTCATACTTGAGCACGTTCTTACGCTGCTCAGCGTTACGGCCCTCAACGTTTGCCTGTGCGGTAGCGATAGCGCGGCTAACGATCTTGGAGTCCAGTGCGGAGTCCTCGGGGGCTGCCGCCATGAGGCGGGTTGCCATGCCGGTGTTGAACAGGCGCATCAGTTCGTCGGTCAGCGACAGGTAGAAGCGGGACTCACCCGGGTCGCCCTGACGGCCGGAACGACCGCGCAACTGGTTGTCAATACGGCGGGACTCGTGACGCTCAGTGCCGAGCACGTACAGGCCACCGAGCTCGGTGACTTCCTCGTGCTCTTCCTTAGCGGCGTCTTCGCAGGCCTTCAGGACCTCGGGCCAGCGTGCCTCGTACTCTTCGGAGTTGGTGTTCGGGTCCAGGCCGAGCTCACGCATCTTCTCGACGGCCTCAAATTCGGGGTTACCGCCGAGCATAATGTCGGTACCACGACCAGCCATGTTGGTTGCCACGGTGACGGCGCCCTTACGGCCCGCCTGCGCAACAATAGCGGCCTCACGCTCGTTGTTCTTTGCGTTCAGCACCTCGTGGCGCACGCCTGCCTTCGCCAGCTGGCGGGACAGGTACTCGGAGTTCTCCACGCTTGCGGTACCCACCAGGACGGGCTGGCCCTTTTCGTGGCGTTCCTTAATGTCCTTGACGACCGCCTTGAACTTGGCGATTTCGTCGCGGTACACCTTATCGGGGTTGTCGATGCGCTGCACACCCTTGTTGGTGGGGATGGGCACCACGCCGAGCTCGTAGGTGTTCATGAACTCTGCCGCTTCGGTTTCCGCGGTACCGGTCATGCCGGCCAGCTTGTCGTACATGCGGAAGTAGTTCTGCAGGGTCACGGTCGCCATGGTCTGGTTCTCAGGCTTGATTTCGACGCCTTCCTTCGCCTCAATCGCCTGGTGGATGCCGTCGTTGTAGCGGCGGCCCGGCAGAATACGACCGGTGTGCTCGTCAACAATCAGGACTTCGCCGTCAATGACCACGTAGTCCTTGTTGTTGGTGAACAGCTCCTTCGCCTTAATGGAGTTGTTCAGGAAGCCAATGAGCGGGGTGTTCTTGGATTCGTAGAGGTTCTTCACGCCCAGGTGGTCTTCCACCTTGTCAATGCCGGATTCGAGGATGCCGACGGTGCGCTTCTTCTCATCTACTTCGTAGTCTTCACCGCGCTTGAGCAGGGTCGCGGCGATGCGCGCGAACTCTGCGTACCAGCGGTTTGCCTCACCGGCTGCGGGGCCGGAAATGATCAGAGGGGTACGCGCCTCATCAATCAGGATGGAGTCCACCTCATCAATAATGGCGAAGTTGTGGCCGCGCTGAACCTGCTCCTCCACGGTCCACGCCATGTTGTCACGCAGGTAGTCGAAGCCGAACTCGTTGTTCGTACCGTAGGTGATGTCTGCGGCGTACTGCTTACGACGCTCGTCAGGTTCCATGGAGGAGAGAATCACGCCGCACTCCATGCCGAGGAAGCGGAACACACGACCCATGAGGTTCGCCTGGTACTCAGCCAGGTAGTCGTTCACAGTCACAATGTGAACGCCCTTGCCGCTCAGCGCGTTCAGGTATGCGGGCAGGGTCGCGACGAGGGTCTTACCCTCACCGGTCTTCATTTCGGCAATGTTGCCCAGGTGCAACGCTGCACCACCCATGAGCTGCACGTCGTAGTGGCGCTTGCCCAGGGTGCGCTTGGATGCTTCACGGACTACCGCAAAGGCCTCCGGCAGCATAATGTCGAGGGATTCGCCGTCCTTGACGCGCTCGCGGAACTTGTCGGTCTCTGCTCGCAGTTCCTCATCGGTCATGGATGCGAAGCTGTCCTCGAGCGAGTTCACCGCCTTAGTGTACGCTTCGAGCTGTCGCAGAACCCTCTTATCGCCGGTTCGGAGGATTTTCTCCAAGAAAGATGCCACTGAGCTTCTACTCCTTGCTTGTTTCGGTACCCTCACCAAGGGCGCGCGAAAGTGCGCGCGGTGAGGCCTTCCTACATATTGTATGGCAGAGCCGCCTAATTCGCCCGTCCGAGCTCTTTTTTACGCTGTGCGCCCACGAGGTGACATTTGGTGACGCTCGAATCTTTCACCTTCCGCTTGAGGCAGAGCCGCCCCATCGGGCTGAAGGAACGAGTGTGCAGGACGCAGGAACGGGCACGTAGAAGGCGCAGTAGAAGGCGCAGTAGAAGGCACAGAAAACCCGGGTACCTCAACAGTACACAGAGTACTGTCGGAGGCACCCGGGCCCTGAGCCTGCTTACTGAGCATGCCGCCTGAGATAGTCATGCACCTCAGCAATCAGCAGGTACGTTAGTTTTACTCGTTGTCCAGAGTGATGATGCCGTAGCTCCAGCCCTTACGACGGTATGCCGCAGCCGGTGCGCCGGTCTCGCTGTCAATGTACAGGTAGAAGTCGTGGCCGACCAGTTCCATACGGTCAACAGCTTCTGCGGGAGTCAAACGCTCGCCCTTGAAGCTCTTGCGGCGAATCTCAATGGGAGATGCTGCCTCATCGGCGAGGGTGACCTCGCTGTTATCGAATGCTGCTTCTTCCACCGGAACATCCGGCAACAGAATCTCGGTAATTGCTTCGGTGACCACGGGAATCGAGCCGGTAGCGTCCGCAACAGAGACGGGGTGCTTGCCACCGCGCTTGTACAGCTTGCGGCGGTCACGTGCACGGCGCAGACGCTCCAGGAGCTTGCCGTAGGTTTCATCGAAGACCGCGAACTTGTCGTGACCCTGGGCTTCGGAACGGAGGACAGGGCCGGTACCAACAACGGTAATCTCAACGCGGATGGACTCGCCACCCAGATGACCGTCCTTGCTGAACTTGACGTCAATGTCCTTCACGTTATCGCCGAGCTGAGCGAACTTCTGAACCTTGTCGCTCACGTATTCTTCCAGGCGTTCGGTGACCTTGATATTGCGGCCGTAGATGTTGACTTCCACGATCATTCCCTCCAGATTGGGGGCTTATACCGCGTCCGGTTGGACCCGGTACGGGGGTTCGACTCCAATGCCGTTCCCTTGTATATATTTTAGTACGAAACATGCCGTATATCACTAGATATGACAAATATTTAGCCCAAATAATAGCCATTTGTCCGTCTGCGAACTTTAAAAGCTAAAAATCGTGTATCTCTTGCAACTAACTACAAGAAACGCTATGTCAGCATTCTTTTCGGTACCGCAGCAACCGCGCACACACCCAGCACCCGCGAACCCGCATCCTGCAGCACGCGCACCATCTCAGAGGCGGTCGCGCCGGTGGTCACCACATCATCACAAATAACGCTGAGCCGCCCCGCGCACAGGGCAGGCTCCAAGACGCGCAAAGCACCGTGCATCCGCTCGGCACGGCCCACAGCACCCAGGCTCTTCTGCTCGTTCTTCGCCTCAGAAGCACCTAGAAGAGAAGACATACGAGAAGATGAGAAGGCGCCGTTCCCGCCCCGCGTGCGAGGCGCATAACCGATAACATCCACGGCGCGCACCCGCACCGATGCGGGCAGACGCTGATTGAGCTGACGCACTGCCTCCTGCACCAGAAGATTCGCCGGCGCATAGCCGCGGCGGCGCACACTCTGCGCCGAGGACGGTGCCGGAACCAGCAGGACCTCAACCGGTGCGGCGGAGGTACCTACAGAAGAGATAGAAGATCCCGGCGCGTTCTGAAGCTCCTCCCGGTGCGCCCGAAGAAGCTCATACACGCTACGCGCCAACCCCTCACCCAGCAGGGGCAGCAAGTCAGTGCGTCCCGCGTTCTTCAACGCCAATAAGGCACGCGGCACCAGTCCCACGTAACGGGACGCCGCACGCACCTCAGGAGCAGCCGCGCCCTCAAGAGGCTGCAGAACCTGCACTCGCTCCACACGCGCCAACGCCAAACGTAGCTGCGGCAGGCATTGTTCACACAGCGGCGAGCCGGAACCGTAGGCGACCGGCACCGCACAGCACGGACAGGTACGCGGCATCAGCACCTCGCCCAAAGCCCCGCTGGCGCTCTTGAAAGCACCGGCGAGGCGGGTCAAAGGCTCGTTCAAAGATTCGTTCAAGGGCACGTTGCTAGAGGGCACGTTATTAGAGAGCGCATTGTTTGAGGGCGCGCACAAGGAATCGTTCAAACCAGGCTGTTCTGAACTCACCGAAAGCACCCTTTCTCGCTCGCGCCTGCCCGAGGCTAACCGGCGTAACTAATCTCGTGGAGAGTCGTATCCAGACGAATCCAGCCGCGCTCCTCCATCAGGTAGCACGAACCGTCAGAACGATGAGCAATAATATTCGACGTATTATCCGCCGTCGAAATGGTCATCACACCATCCAAACGGTCCAGCTTCGTCTCTTCACCGCTGAGGGAAATCACCTCAGACTCACCATTCTTCACGTTCACCACCACGACGCTCTGGTCGCCAGCCCAACGGGCATTACGCGGAGTCACAGAAGAGCTCAGACGCACCATCTCCGTCAGACGCAGAGGCTTACCGGCATCATCACGCACAATGCCGGAAATAATCACAGCCGACGCATCCTCAGTAGAGGCCACAATCGCCATGCGGGCACCATCGTGAGAAATGTTCACGCTCGTAAAGCTCAAATTACGCTGCCAAGACAGGCCAATATCCACGCCGCGCTCACGCTCGGTTGCATCCTCGGAATCCGGTTTGAAGGCACGAACAATACCCTCACCATCAGCAGCCCACACCCAGCCATACGCATCAAAACTGGGGGCAGTCAGAGCAGTACTCTGCCACACGCGGCGGGCAGTACCCTGATACACCGTGTACAGGCTCGCGGCATCATTCGCCAAGCAGGCGTAGACATCCGCCGAGTAACCCATCGCCGGGGAGCTCAACTGGCTCACGCCGCGCAGAAGCAACTGCTCACCCGCGCTGCTCATATAGTCATCACGCGCCACCATCTGGCCGTTCGAATTAATAGCAACCGTGCGGGCAGGAACACCCGGGTTCAGCTTCACCACAGAAAAGCCGCTCGGCGCATTCTCAGGAATCAGAGTGCCGTTATAAAACACCTCGGTTTTACCCAGACCGGAGAAGTTCTCCAAACCGTGGATAATCTGCTCACGTACACGCGCCAAACGATTATCGTCCAGGCGCTCGCCCGAGAGTCGAACCAGCACATCCTGGTTATCGCTCATGTTAGCGGTCTCAAGACTCATCGACTCATTCAACACCGAGAACGCAACATCCTTCAGATAGGACGCCGGACCAGCCATGAGGGTACGCACCAGCAACTCAAAATAGCGGTCTGTATGCGGGAACCAGCGGATATCCGGCACAGCATAACGGAACGCACGATCGTAGAAATACAGGCGGCACGGGCTAAACACGCGCTCAAACTCGGTACCGTCCAGCCACAGACCATCCGGGCACGAGTTAATGCGCCACTGGTTATCCTCCATGACCATCGTGAAATCATGAGTCTCAGTCTGAGCCTCCGGGAAGGTGCTCGTAATACCCTGACTATTCACAGTCGCCGTCTGCTGGAAACGCACATGATACATGCCCTCAGCATTGCCGCTATCGTCACTACGCGCCTGCACCGTATTACGGTACACACGAGTCGTACCCATAGGATTCCAACGGCCCGCAAAGGAAGAGCTCAAATACTGGCGCGCCACCGCATAGTTCTCGATGCTATCCACACCGGCACGCACGAACCCCTCAATAATCGCCTCGGGGGTAGCACCGGCCAGCGGACCCGGCGCACGCGCCGGAGAAGTATTAACGCTCTTCACATCCAGACCGCTACTGTGCTGAGTCACTCGGTCGTTCGTGGGAAGACCCGCGCAAGAGCTCACGAGCGTCGCCAAAGACACCGCACCCCAAGACAGCGCGGCGCGTCGAGAAACAATAGCCCTGTGAGACATGGAGGTCTTAACCTTCCTCTACGAACAAAGACAAACAATCACCAGCTAAGGCTGCAGGCCGTCGCAGCGCGGTGAAAAGATAACCACAGCGAAATAACAACACTGTGAAAATACATCTGCATTGATTGTACTGGGTAAACAGTGCAAATACGCAAGGATAAGTACAAATACAATCGCACCGGCCCCAATCCCCCGCTCTATAGCAGAGATTGGAGCCTCTCGCGCACCGACCTTTAGAGGTCATCCTCAATGTTCGCACGAGGAGCGATATTAGGCAGCGTATCCTTAGCCGTTGCCGAACGATGCGCACTCACCTCAGGCTCACCCGTCACCAGGACCGGCGACTCACCCAAAGGCGCACCGTGCACCAGCGGCAGGTTTATCGTGAAGCAGGCACCGCGGCCCTTCTCGCCCCACGCCTCAATCGTGCCGCCGTGCAGACGCACATCCTCAGCAGCAATCGACAGACCCAGACCGGTACCGCCCAGGGTGCGCTTACGCGAAGTATCAGCACGCCAGAAACGGTTGAACACCTGAACGGCCTCATCCTCAGACAGACCGATACCGTGGTCACGCACCGCAACGCCCAGGTTCGTGGCGTTCGCGCCCACGTACACGTGAATCGGTCGGGATTCGCCGTGCTCAATCGCGTTGTACAGCAGGTTACGGAGCACACGCTCAATACGCACACGGTCCATATCCACCATGATGCTCTCATGGCTCGTATGCACGTTCAGCTTCGTGTTCGTACGCTCCAGGTGCGGCAAAGCCTCCTGCAGAATATTCGACAGCACACGCATAAAGTCTTCAGTGTCGATGGTCAGCATTGCACTACCGGCATCGAAGCGAGAGATCTCCAGCAGGTCAGCAAGCATCGACTGGAAACGATCCACCTGATCATGCAGAAGCTCCACAGTGCGGCTCAGCGGCCGGTCCATATCCTCACGCGAATCGTATAGAAGCTCCGTACCCAAACGCACCGTCGCCAGCGGGGTACGCAACTCGTGCGAAACGTCAGAAACGAATCGCTGCTGCAGAGTCGACAGGCGCTCCAGCTGAACAATCTTCTCCTGTAGCGAGTCAGCCATCAGGTTGAAGGAATAACCCAGACGCGCCGCCTGATGCTCACCGTGTACAGACACACGCTGATCCAGGTCACCGGCAGCCAGCTTCTCCGCCGTAATAGCGGTCTGAGTAATCGGTCGGACCACAAAACGAGTCACAATCCACACCACAGAAAGCACCACAGCAAGCAGTGCACAGAAACCACCAAAAAGAACAAAGTTAATATGCGCAATCGTGGCGGAAGAATCCGTCATATCGTACACAAGGAACAAACCATAATTAGGGTTCTGCGCAATAGAAATATGGGTGCCAACAATAAGCACCGGATAGGTACGCTCACGGTTATTTTCAACAGTAGTCACCGTAGACGTCTGCCAGAAAATACCTTCTTTACCACGAACAGTTTCTTTAAAATCATTCGGAATGCTCGAAGAGTTCAAAGAATTATTACTACTCTGCTCAGGAATAAAGCCCTGTTTACCTTGGCCTTCCAAAGGCACAAGAATCCAATTTCGCTTACCCGAGCTACCCGCGTCCAAGATGGTCAGGGTACGGCTCACGTTACGGCGAATCTCGCTGTCACTACGGGCCTCAGAGGAGTCCAGCACACTCTGAACGTTGCGGAAACCACTCTCCGATTCCGCCAGCGCCTGAGCTTTCTGGTTTTCAAAAAGACTCGTCGCAATCTGACTCGACAAGGACCAACCCACCATCAAGAAGCTCAGGAACATCATGATGCCCGCAGTACCCAAAGCGCGGAACTGCAGGGATTCCTTCCACAGACGCTGAACACGCTGCATCAGGTTCCTACTACGCTGCTCTTTCGCCTTACGCGGCTTGGAAGTGCGGGTACGCGAAGAGGCGGAGGCTACCGCCTCCGCCGTCAAAGCGCCGTGCTCATGGCTCGACTTCGCAACAGACAATCAGGTTATCCCTTCGCCTATGAATAGCTTCCGCTTAGCTACCGGAAGATCCCACCAGCTCGGCCGGAATCTTGTAGCCAACCCCGCGAACAGTCTGAATAAAACGATCCGCACCCAGCTCATCAAACTTAGCGCGCAGGCGCTGGACATGCACGTTTACCAGAGAATCGCTCACATCAGTGTAACCCCAGACCATATCCAGCAGCTCCTGGCGGCTCAACGCCTGACCCGGGTGACGCACCAGCGCAGCCAGCAAATCAAACTCCAGAGGAGTCATGGGAACCTCAGTGCTGTGGTACTTGACGGTACGACCGTCCATATCCATGACAATATCGCCAATAGACACCACCAGCTGGCGGCTCTCACGCGGACGCAAACGAGTGCGAATACGCGCCAAAAGCTCAGCATGCTTAAAAGGCTTAGCAATGTAATCATCAGCGCCAGCCTCAAGACCCTTCACAACATCTTCAGTGTCGCTTTTAGCGGTCAACATAATAATCGGCACATTAGAAGAGCGGCGAATTTGCTGGCAGACTTCAATACCGTTCATGCCAGGAAGCATCAAATCCAAAAGCACCAAATCGGGAGTGGAGCGCATAAAAGTTTCAAAAGCGCGGCTGCCATTTTCGCAGAAAACAGCGTTAAAGCCCTCTTGCGCGAGCACGAGGCCAATCATTTCCGCCAGAGCATCATCGTCATCAACCACCAAAATGGTGTGTGCGTCGCTTGCGCTCACAGTACCTCCCTATAGAAATGTCGTAAATACTTACATAAAAATGCTGATTCTATAATCATACCGCGCACTCAGCCAATGCACGGGCACACTCTGTCACTCGAGCCAACGAAGCCGTGGCATCCAGCACGCTCACCGTACCCGAGGCGGATGCAGAAGGCGCAGAACCCGTTTGCGGGCGCTCATCAGCCATCAAACCCACCGCACTCAGCTGCCTCGGCTCAAGACCGACCTCACGCCACAGGCTGTACAAGCGGCGCACCTGATCAGGAACCCGCGCAGAGGTCACCACCGGCAGCCACAGCTGAGCCTGAGCCTCCACAAGCTGCGCCACAGGTTCCCAGGAACGGGGGTCACTCAGCGGCGGAACCTGCAGCATGCCCGGCCCCTTCAAACGGGCACGGTCAGGATGCAACAGCAGAGCACAGGGAGCGGCACCCTCAACCTGCATAGCTTTCAACAGCGCCAAAGCGTCAAGGGCGGGGCGGGGCTGGGTCAGAAGCTTCAGCTCCTGCACCGGTTTGAGCGCGGTGCCATCCATATCCAGGATGGGCTGCAGATTGAGTTCAGCAAAACGCTCCGCCACCCGACGGTACACCTGCTGATAGTAGTGAGGGTGCAACGCCGACAAGGAGCGGAAGCCGCTCACGGTAGGAATGGATCCTTCCAGCAGACGCTGAAACTCCGATTCGTCCAATTGCACGGCAATCAGCGCCTGAGGAGCCTGCAGAGCCTCGCGTAGAGCCTCCACCCAACGTTCCAGGCCTTCCAGGAACGATTCCAGTAGGTCACGGCTCGCCCCTGCATCGCTGATGGCACGCTCGCCACCGGGTAGGTAGATACTCGCGGCAAGAGTCAGCGGACCAACCAGCTGAATCTTATACACCGGGGCGGTGTCCCGTTCTGAGCCAAAACGTTTCTTCTGCGCGCCCACGCGATCAGCTAGAAGATTGATATCGGAGAGCAGACGGTCCTGCGCCAGGGCAGACTCGCGCGCTCCCCTGCCGCCGCTATGCACCATGCGCCAGCCAAACGAGGCGCCGTCAAAGGCAAGTCCCTCGCACACCGCAAGGGTGCGTGCCAGCGGGGTACTCCGCCAGCCCAGCGCCGGCAGATGCGGCAGGAACGGCAGATGCGGGGCACCCAGCTCACCTTCTACACGGGACATCGCCTCAGCCAAATCATCGCCGGGAAAATCGCCCCGGCCGCTGGCACGCACCAGCGGACGCTCAGTAGCGAGCGCGGCAAGGTCCTGCTCGGTCAGTTCGTCCCCTTCGGGGGCGCGGTACTCACCGGGCAGTAGCAGGCGCTCAGGCACCGGCTCGGTGCGGGCATTCTGGCGGGAGGAAGATTGAGGGAGCATAAACGGGTGAAGTTAAGGCAGGTTAGGGAAAAGTACGGGCAGGTCGAAGCTCTGCTGATGGAAGCTCAGCACGGATGAGAGCAGGGCTTTCGGAGAAGCTGAGATTTCAGAGAGGCTGAGCTTTCAGAAAGTCTTAGCTTTTCAGGCTCTTAGCTTTCAGACTTTTCAGTCTCTTCGTCATGGTCAGCGTGCTCGTTCGCGATGCGCACGTGGTGGCGAATCACCTCAGAGATGATGAAGTTCAGGAACTTCTCCGCGAATTCCGGGTCCAGGCTGGATTCCTTCGCCATGGCACGCAGGCGAGCGATCTGCGCCTCTTCACGGCCGGGGTCGCCAGCGGGCAGGTTATGCTTAGCCTTCAGGATGCCCACGCGCTTAGTTGCCTGAAAACGCTCCGCGAGGATGTGCACCAGCGCCGCATCAAAGTTGTCGATGGAGCGGCGCATGGCGAAGAGCTCCTCGTAAACCTCCGGTGCGACTTCATCGCCCATGGAGGTGGCGTGGGGGTCAAATTCGCAGGACGTGTTTTCGGGGCTCATCGGTCTCTCCTCAGTTCGGTTGTGGTCTTCTGTGCGTTGCGTTCAAACAGGCTGTTGCGGCAACAGCTGGGAGGCAACAGCTGGGATTAGCGGGGTACGCGGCTATTCGGTGCGGCTAGTCGGCACGGCTAGTCGGTGCGATTATTCGGCGCCGGTAGAGGCGCCAGCGGACAGGGTTTCCTGAATGTCTTCGCGGTCCAGCGAGTAGGCGCGGGCGATGGTGGACTGACCCAGCACGCGGGTGCCCTGGTAGAGCACCATGGTCTGTCCCGGTGCCACGCCGGAGAGCGGATCCAGTAGGCGCACTACGGTTTCCAGGCGCAGTGCGCCTTCTTCTTCAGCTTCGGGGTCGGGTGCCCAGGTCATGTACGCCTTGGCGCGGACCGGGTCAGCGTGCGCACGCACCTGTGCGGTCACCTCGAACTCTTCGCTGCGGGCGCCCAGCTGTACGGGCTCTTCCAGGAAGCATGCCGCCTGCTCCACGGGTACGCCTGCCCAGGTGGCGCGGATACCGCGGATTTCGTGCACGGCAAGCAGCTCACGGGAGCCGACAATGACTTCGTTTTCCTTGGGGCGCACCTCCAGCACGAAGCGGGGCTTACCGTCGGCGGCGGGGCGGCCCAGTGCCAGGCCCTTGCGCTGGCCTACGGTGTATGCCTGCGCGCCGGGGTGCTCGCCGAGCACCTCGCCGTGGGTGTCCTTGATGAGGCCGGGGCGCATTGTGATGTGGTCGCCCAGCCAGGCGCGGGTATCGCCTTCGGGGATGAAGCAGATGTCGTAGGAGTCCGGCTTCTTTGCCACGGAGAAGCCGCGTTCTGCCGCTTCCGCGCGTACCTGTGCCTTGGAGGGGGTGTCCGCCAGGGGGAACCAGGCGTGCTTGAGCTGTTCGTGGGTGAGCACACCGAGCACGTAGGACTGATCCTTGGCCCAGTCAGCGGCGCGGTGCAGTTCGCGGTTGCCGTCTTCGGTGGTGATGACGCGGGCGTAGTGGCCGGTCACCACGGCGTCGAAGCCGAGTGCGAGGGCGCGTTCGAGGAGCGCGGCGAACTTGATCTTTTCGTTGCAGCGCATGCAGGGGTTGGGGGTTCGTCCGGCTTCGTATTCGGAGATGAAGTCGTCGACGACGTCTTCCTTGAAGCGTTCTGAGAAGTCCCAGACGAAGAAGGGGATGCCCAGCTGGGAGCAGACGCGGCGGGCGTCCATGGAGTCTTCGAGGGTGCAGCAGCCGCGGGAGCCGGTGCGCAGGGTGCCGGGCATGCGGGATAGGGCGAGGTGAACGCCGACTACTTCGTGTCCTGCTTCTACGGCGCGGGCTGCGGCGACTGCGGAGTCAACGCCGCCACTCATAGCTGCAAGAATTTTCACTGCCTATCCTTCTGTTGTGTTGAGCCTTTAGAAAGGTGCGCCTTGTTGGTGTGGGCGGACTTTCCGTTACTGTAGCTACCCATTGTACGCAGGGGCTCGGCGGGATATTGGGCAGTGCACCCTCAGCCAGCCCTCAGCGAACGCTGAGATTGCAGGCTGAGGGCGGTTGGGTATCTGTTCTTCTGGTTTTCTAGTGCCAGCGGGAAGCGTCCGGTAGCTGCGAGGATAGCCCCGCCTTTGCTGCCTGTTCGTAGGCGGCGGGTAGTGCCGCGATGAGGCGCGCAATATCGGCTCCGGTGGTGGAGTGGCCGAGGGTAAAGCGCTGGGCGCTGCGGGCGGTGTCTTCGTCCATTCCCATTGCCATGAGCACGTGGGAGGGGCGGGTCACCCCGGCGTTGCAGGCGGAGCCGGTAGAGCTGCTGATGCCCTGCATGTCCAGCAGGAAGAGCAGGGTGTCGCCTTCTGCGTTTTCGAAGGTGAAGTGGGCGTTGCCGGGCAGTCGCTTCTGGCCGGGGTATTCTTCGGTGAGCGGGTTTTCACCGCTCAGGTGTGCCTGCGGGATGAGCGCGCTAATTGCCGCAACGAGTTCGTTGCGTAGCGCGGCGATGCGGGCGGATTCTTCTTCGAGGTCCTGTACCGAGTGCACGGCAGCCTCTGCGAAACCTGCGATGGCGGGTGCATCGATGGTGCCGGAGCGTACGGAGCGTTCCTGGCCGCCTCCGTGCAGGACGGGGGTCATCTGCACGGCGCGGGTTGCAACGAGCGCGCCGATGCCCATGGGGCCACCGATTTTGTGGCCGGAAATTGCGAGGGTCGCCACCCCGCTGGCGTGGAAGTCAATGGGGACCGCGCCGAATGCCTGCACCGCGTCCGAGTGCACGGGAATACCGTATTCTGCAGCGATAGCGGCGATCTCGGGGATGGGCTGTACGGTACCGACCTCGTTGTTCGCCCACATGACGGTCACGAGCGCGACGTCTTCGGGGTTCTTTTCGATGAGTTCGCGGACGGTCTGCGGGTTGACGCTGCCGTGCTCGTCTACGGGGATCCATTCGAGCTGCGCGCCTTCTGCCTTTTCGAGCCATTCGCAGGTTTCTTCCACGGCGTGGTGCTCAATGGAGGAGACGAGAATTCGGGTGCGCTGCGGGTCTTCTTCGCGGCGCTTCCAGTAGATGCCTTTGACAGCGAGGTTGTCTGCTTCGGTGCCGCCGGAGGTGAAGATAACCTCGGCGGGGTCGGCTCCGATGGCGCGGGCGATGCGTTCGCGGGCGTATTCGACGGTGGCGCGGGCGTCGCGTCCTACGGCGTGCAGGGAGGAGGGGTTGCCGCCGTTGCGCATCTGTTCGACCATGGCGTCGATGGCGGCGGGCAGTACGTCGGTGGTGGCGGCGTGGTCGAGGTAGACGCGGCCGTTCTGACGGTTGGTTTCTGCGCTCATGGTTCCTCCTGCTGGGTTGTTGGGCGGTTTTCCGCCTCGCTTATTTTATCGCGCTCTATCCACGCTCTTCTAGGCGTGTTCACCTGCGGCTGGGTTGGCGAGCGCTACTCCCCCGGGACGTGCGGGGCTGTTCGAGGGCTGTTTGTAGGCTGCGCGGTACACTTAGGAACGTGTTCAAGATTCTTTTCTATACCCCTGAGATTCCCGGCAATACCGGCAACGCTATCCGTTTGGCGGCGATTACTGGCGCTGAGTTGCACTTGGTGAAGCCGCTGGGTTTTAACTTTGATGATGCGCATCTGCGCCGCGCGGGTCTGGACTATCACGACCTGGCGGTGGTGACGGTGCATGAGACCCTTGAGGATGCGTGGGAGGCTCTCGCTCCGGAGCGTGTTTTTGCGTTCACGACGACTGCTTCGACTTCGTATGCGGATATTGAGTACCGTCCCGGTGACGTGTTCATGTTTGGTCCGGAGTCGGTGGGTCTGCCCGCTGAGGTTCAGCAGGACTCGCACGTAACTGAGCGTGTGAAGATTCCGATGAAGCCGGGCCGTCGTTCGCTGAACCTGGCTAATTCTGCGTCTATTGCGATTTTTGAGGCATGGCGTCAGAACGGTTTTGAAGGAGGCGCCATCTAGCATGACTGCAACACACCATAATCTGCCGGAGCATCTGGTTCAGCAGATTCTGGAGACGCGCCCTCCTCTGGCCGAGCAGATTCGCTTGGATCCGCTGAATAGGGAGTTCACGGAGCGGGGTTGGGAGCCGGTCTATTCGGCGTCCCCTCATGCCCGTATTGTGGTGATTGGTCAGGCGCCTGGGCGTACCGCGCAGGAGAGCCGCATCCCGTGGAATGACCCGAGCGGCGTGAAGCTACGCGAGTGGATGGGCGTGACGGATGAGCAGTTCTACGACCCCAAGCTGATTTCGCTGCTACCGATGGACTTTTACTATCCCGGCAAGGGCGCGCACGGCGATAACCCGCCGCGTAAGGATTTTGCGCCCAAGTGGCATCCGCAGCTGCTTGAGCTCATGCCGAATGTTCAGCTGATTCTGCTGGTGGGCGCATACTCGCAGAAGTATTATCTGGATGGTGCGCACGCCCCGAAAGCGCAGAAGAACCTGACGGAGACGGTTCGTGCGTGGGAATCCTATCTTCCGAAGTTCCTGCCGCTGGTGCATCCTTCGCCGCTGAATTTTAGGTGGCAGGCGAAGAACCCGTGGTTTGAGCAGGAGGTTATCCCGGCTTTGCAGAAGCGTGTGGGAGAGGTTCTCAAGGACGCTTAGCCCACCTATTCTGCAGTATCGCTATAGTTTTGCCTCGCTCATGCAAGATGCTCCCACCCCAGGTACGGGGTGGGAGCATCTTTATTGTGCACGTTATTTAGACTGACCGAGCAGTCCCAGCTGAGCGGATATTTCTCAGCTGCGCCGCACTGCTACTTCAGTGCTACTACTTCAGGATTAAGGGGTTACTTCTGGCTGTCGGCGTTACCCAGGGTCACAGTGATGTCCTGGGTGGAGGATCCGCGCTTGACTTTCAGCTTCAGGTCGGAGCCTGCCGCCGCGGCACGTACGGTACCGTTGAGCTCTTCGCTCTTGTTTACGGCATGACTGTTAGCTTCAATCACTACGTCGCCAGCACGCAGACCTGCCTTGGCGGCGGGGCTGTTGGATTCTACCGAGACAATTTCAACGCCACCGGGGATGAGCTTGGACGAGCCCGAACCGGTGTCCGCGGGGCTGTTCTTCACGCTCGCGCCCAGGTAGCCGTGGGTTGCCTTACCCTTGGCGATGATCTCGGAAGAGATGCGCTTGGCGTAGTTGGAGGTAATGGAGAACGCCATACCATCGGCGGTGCCGCCATCCTGGCTTGCCTGGCCCTGCGCGTTAATGCCGACCAGTTCGCCCTTGAGGTTCACCAGCGGGCCACCGGAGTTACCGTGGTTGATGGGCACATCAACCTGAATCATGGGGATGTAATTCTGGCCCTTCGAGTCAGCGGGCTGCACGCGGTTGACGTTCGAGACTACGCCGGCGGTCACCGATTCGCTACGACGATACGGTGCGCCGAGGGCAACCACAGCCTCGCCGGAGACCAGCTTGGAGGAGTCGCCCCAGGTGATAGGCTGCAGGTCCAGGCCGGAGGGGTTAATCTTCAGAACCGCCAGGTCAGCGGCAGAGTCCAGGCCCACCACGGTTGCGGTGCGCACGGTGCCGTCGCTCAGGCGAACCTCAATGGTGGATGCTTCTCTGGAAGATTCGAGGGTGACCACGTGGTTGTTGGTGAGGATGTGGCCGTCCTTATCGAGGATAACGCCACTACCGCCGCCGGTGCTGGAGCCGTTTGACGCCATGATGGTCACGGTGGAGGGCAGGACCTTCTTCGCGGTTTCTGCTACGCCTGCCACGGTGGAGGAGTTACTGATGTTGGAGCTGACGGAGCCGCGGGAGGAGGTGCTGGAGGAGCTGTTGTTCGATGCTGCGATGCCGCCTCCGACGCCCGCACCGACGCCACCGCCGACGAGGGCTGCGAGCAGAGCTGCGGTGAGCACAACACCGGCACCGTAACGCTTGTTGTTATCGGTGATCTGGGGTGCAGGCTGTGCCGAAGTAGCCTGAGCGGCAGCCGCCTGGGGGTAGGTGTATCCGGGCGAGGCGTATGCCTGCGGGTATGCGTTCTGACCCTGCTGGTAGCTTGCCTGTCCGTTCACACTCTGCATGGGACGGGTTGCATCCGTGACGCCGTCGTTGCCGCCGTAAGACCATCCGTTGTTCTGAGTCATAAGTTCTCCTAGAGTCGCGCGTGTGCGTCGCCCTGGGCGCACGCTATCTTTCTACTGTAGAGGGTGTTTTATGGAGTTCTATATCTTTTTGCTGTTGGTTATCGGGGAGTTCCCTGGGAATTTTTCTCAATCCCTTTCATTTGGGGCAGATTAGCGGCTCTGAGGTACCCGGCGATTCACCCGGCGGCTAGTTTATTTTGGGGCTTTGTTCGCTACTCGCTCTCAGGCTTCTCTTTTAAAGCATTCGGTTTTTCTCCACGGTTTACACAGCATGACGCCTCCGCATACACAGCTTGAGCACAGGGTTGCTCCGTAATGTTGAAGGCACGTAGAGCCGACGACAAAGGCAATGGACAAAGGCAAAGGAGAAACCCACGATGATCGGAACCCTAATCTTCTGTGCGATCTTGGCAAGCTCCATCGGTATCGGTGCGGGTATTGTGGCGTGTTGCTCGGGAATGGTGTACCGCCGTCATCGTGCGGAGAAAGCCGCCGAGTTGGCGCAACCGCTGACTACCCAGGCGTTGACTGGCGGTAGGTAGCGCATAAAGTTTGATAGTTTTCGAGTTTGATAGTTTTCCGGGGCGGGAGATGAGAGCCCCGCACCGGAAGGGGCGAGAATCCCCAGTATGTCCCGAAGGGTCGGTGTGAGGACCGGCCCGGGTGTGATAGTGAGTTGAGTGATGACTGATGCGGCGTGAGCCCCTGTATGAGGGCTTACGTCGCATCCTCTTTTAACCGTGATGCGGGCGCGGGAGGCGTGGGCAGAAAGAACTGGCGGAAAGCACCCGGTACCCCGGCTACTTCCCTTTTAGTATGCGGTAAGGCGACGGCGTTACGGGCACCCGGGATTTAGCTGGGTTATGGTGAAGCTATGAGGATTATTTCTGCTGCTTTCGCTCTTCTTGGCGCGCTGCCGGTCATGCCTGCGGCGGTGGCGTCTTCTTTGGACGGCGCAACCCGCCTGTACGCACTGCTTATATTTGTTCTGATCTGCGCGGCGGTAGCATTTTTTGCCTCGTTGAGCCCCTCGCGCCGTCGTGCGCGTGAGATTAGGCGGCAGGTGTTGCAACAGCAGCAGAACCAGGCGATGAATCAGCAGGTACCGCCCCAGCAGGCGCCTTCACAGCAGGTTCCTTCGCAGCCAATACAGGGTGCGGTGAGCTACCCAATGCACTACCAGCCGAAGCAGGCACAGCCGGGTCATAGTGCTCAGCAGTCGGTGCAGAGCCCTGCTCAGAGCCAGGTGCCGAACCCCGCGCAGAACCCAGTGCAGTCTCCGCCGCCTGAGCAGGGTCAGGCTGTCAATGCTCAGCAGACTCAGCAGGTTCAGGCGCCCTCGCCTCAGCCTCCTCGGCCGGTGGCGGCGCCTTCCCCGTTGGAGCCGATGCAGGTTGGTGGCGAGCCTAGTTCTTCTACGGCCCAGAACCATTCAGCAGAAAGCCCTTCAGCAGAGAACCAGGAGCAGCAGAGTATGCCCCAGAACACCTCGGTACAGGGTGAGGAGCGAGCGCAGCCTGAAGAGCCCCCGAAGCAGGAGGCTCCTCAGCAGGCTCCTGAGAGCAAGCCCTCCGATCGTTTCTCTTTGAGTACCAACCACAAACTCATTTTCCCGCTCGAGAACGCCCAGCGCAGCCGCTACCCCATGGTGCTTTCTGTCAGTACATCTGAGGATGAAGTTTTTGCGCTGCCGTCGATTAGCGGTGTGCCGCAGCATCTGTTGGTGGGCACGCAAGAGAGTCATGTTCCGCTGAATCAGCGTCAGCGCTGGCAGCAGATCGAAATTCTAGAGAACTACCTCATGCGTGCGGTCATGAACCTGCAGACGCTGGAGCGTGCGCAGGTTTCACCGCTACACAGTTTCAAGGAGACTGCCCAGGCTGACCGCGCGGTGCTTGCCGCCGAGCTGGAAGAAACCATCCGGGTATCTCGGCTGAAGCTGAGCGGGGCGTTGGAGTTCTATGTATCGTTGCCGCGTTTGGCAGAGGCGCCGGGCTCTTTCGCTTTTGCCCGTGATCATGCGTTCTCCCTGAGCGCCACCGTCATTAGCCTGACGGAGCAGTGCTTTGAGCGTACCTTCCGTTGGCGTCTGCTGGAGGATACCCTCCCGGATTCTTTGAACGACCGCCTCTACGCGGTGCGTTATCTGCGTGAGAGCGCGCAGAAGCTGGCGGCTTTTGTGGAGCTGAGCGATTTTGACCGCGCCATGCAGCTTGCCGAGACCTGGAAGAAGACTGCTCGTAAGGACTCAAAGATCGATGAGGCCAAGGTCTGGAATGAGATGACGGAAGTTGCCTTTGACGTTCTGCCCCAGTTGCGAGAGCGGGCGTTGAAGGGCGTTCAGTCTACGTTGGAGTTTAGCGAGCTTTTCTATCGTTCCGGCGAGGATGGTACGCACCGTATGCTCAACCCGGAGCAGCTGAGCGAGTTTGAGCTCAAGGGCGTGCAGTCCACGCTCGAGGAGCGCCTGGAGAAGGTGCGTCTTGAGCTTCAGGATGCGGAGTTCTGCGCCGCTGTTTTGAGCCTGCAGGCGCGCTCTGTCATTGAGCTTCTCCAGGAGCTTCTGCAGGTCGAACAGGACGGCGTTCTGGCGGAGATTGTGACCGATTTGCGGGCGCTTGCTCATCACTCACCCAACCTTGCCGAGCTGCCCATCCAGACGTTGATGTTCAGCCGCGAACAGTACGCCCCCGATGGGGAGGATCTGCCGACCATTGGCGAGCGCATCCGTTCCCTCTCGAGCGTGCCTGAGGTTCTGGCGTTCGTTCACTACGAGGGACCGGCGCTTCTGGCGGGCGTCGCAGACCCGTATAAGGCGTTTTCCGGGGAGGGTCTCTCCGAGGGTCTGCTCTCGGAAGAGAAGAAGTTATCTTCCATGCCGCTGTCGGTGTTGCGCACCCATTCGCGGCTTCTGCAGCAGGTGCTTTGCCTGCAGAATCTGCGGTTGAAGCTGGCGTGGGTCAGTAGCTGTAGCGGCTATATGCCTTGGTCCCTGGTTGATCGTCATTTCGTTGGTCCCTGTGCCGCTGACGAGGATTTGAAGGAGCTGACCGAAAATATTGAGGCGCTCGCTGATCTTCTGGACGCCCGATCTAGCTCCCAGGTGTATAAGGGTCGCGGCGTGCCGACTACGCCCTTCCTGTGGGTGCAGATGCGTAAACAGGCAGATCGCAGTTCTAGGTTGCTGAACCATGTGCAGTTCTTGGGCTGGATGTACGCCTCGTCTTCACGGGTTCAGGTGGTGGACGGCATGGTACAGAGTATCCACGATGTTGATGCCGCGGAGGTAGTGGAGCATCTGATGAGCAATCTGGAGATTGCGCGTCGGCGCTAACTGAATATCCGGTGAGCCGGGGTCTAGTGTGAGGCTAGGCCCTGGCTTTCCTGTACACCGGTTTTCCGGTACACCGGCTTCCTATATACCGGCTTTCCTGAATAAAGCCTGGGAAGTCGGTAAACGGGTGGCAAACAGCGGCGCAACATTCTCGTATCTGTGTGTTTGCGTGGCTGAGCCACCGCTACACTAATAATGTGACCAGCACTAAGGTGTGCGATGTTTAAGCACACCGTGAAGTGCGGGTCCGTTCATACTTCACGACAACGGAGGAAAGACCATGACCGAGCACGCCTTTGCGCGTCAGATTCGTCCCGCACGCCCTCGCCTGCGCACTATCTTGGGTGCCACAGTGCTGGCGGCAGGTCTTTCTTGTGCCCCGGCGGTTCTGCCGGCTGGTTCTGCATTTTTGAGCACGTCGGCACAGGCTGCTGACCCGATGCAGATTACGGGCACCACCGTGTACGATTCCACGAACTCTTTGGGTGATACCGCTACCCTGAAATCTAAGATTTCGAATCTGTCGAAGAAGTACAACGTGGATTTGCACGTGGTGACCATTGATAAGTTCGAGAACCCGTCTACTTCTTCGAGCTGGACGAAGGCGCTTGCCACGAAGAACAATTGGGGTTCTGCCGATGTGGTGCTGGTAATTGCGACCGAGTCCCGCCAGGCGTATTTCTTGGCAGGTAGCACCAAGACTCTTTCGAGCGATCAGCAGACGAAGGTGTACCAGAACTACATTAAGCCGAAGCTGCAGAACAGCGACTATGCGGGTGCAGCTCTTGCTGCGGTTGAGGGTATTGAGGCTCAGAAGGGCGGTAGCTCTTCTGGTGTGGTGACCGGTGTGCTCGGTGTGGGTGCGGCGGCAGCTGTTGGTGCTGGTGGTTACGCGATGTACCGTCGCCGCAAGAAGAAGAACGCTCAGCAGCAGCCTCAGCGTTCCTACGGTGCGCCTCGTAATTACTCCCCCATCCCGGAGGTTCCGCTGGAGGAGCTGCGCACTCGCGCCGGTAGCGCCCTGTTGCAGGCTGATACGACGATGAGCCATGCGAAGCAGGAACTGGATTTTGCGCGTGCACAGTACAGCGACCAGCAGGTCGCCGAGTTTGCTCAGGAGATTGCACGCGCTGAGGACCTGATGCGTAAGTCCTTCCAGCGTCAGCAGCTTCTGACCGATAGCATTCCCGACACTGAGGCTGAGCAGCGTGCCTGGTTGACTGAGATTATTGATAACTCTCAGGAAGTCACCCGTATTGCTCAGGAGCAGGACGCTAAGCTGGCTCAGCTGCGCAACCTGGAGCAGGAGGCGCCTCAAGCTATTGAGGCGCTGGCTCAGCGCCTGCCGCAGCTGCGTGCCTCGGTGGAAGAGATTGCCGCCCAGTACCGCGCATTGAAGGAACGTTACCTGCCCAGCGCCCTGGAGCCCATCTCCAAGACTCCTACCCTGTTGGAGTCGAACATGGTGCTGTGCGCCGCCGAGGTTGAGAAGGCTCAAGCGACCGTTGCTACGGCACGTTCGGAGGCGGTCGCTCACCTGCGTACCGCTGAGGAAGCTGCCTCGCAGATTCAGGCGCTAGGTGCGGCTGTGAATACCCGCTCGCAGGAGCTGGAGCAGGCTCAGCTGGGTCTGAGCACCGACCTGCTGAGCATTCAGCGTGACGTGGCTGAGGCGAAGAGCCTCGCGGCTTCTCAGCGTCGCGATGATTTGGGTGCGGTCGCCGCCGGTATGGAGGCGGTACTCAACCAGGTCAACCAGAGCGCTTCGGCACGCCCGAATGACCCGCTGACTCTGGCGAACCAGCTGCGTCAGCTCTCCGCTGAGCTGGATAAGGCAATGACGAATATGCGTGCTACCCGCGAACGTTCTCGTGCGGCTTCGCAGAACCTGGATCGTACGATGCGTTCTGCCTACGCCGCGGTGAACGGTGCACGTAGCTATATCAATAACCGCCGCGCTGCGGTGGGCCCGATGACCCTGACCGCTGTTTCTGAGGCGGAGCGTCACCTGGGTCAGGCTCAGCGCCTGGCTTCTTCGGATCCGCTGAACGCCATGAAGGAAGCCAATATGGCTATCCAGAAGGCGACCGACGCACAGAACCGCGCTCAGAGCGAGGTTGGCAACTACTACAACAACCAGAACGACCGCGGCGGCGGTAGCTTCGGCGGTGACCTGGCGAAGGGTCTGCTGCTGGGCGCTCTGATGACCGCGATGAACTCCGGCACCAGTAGCTGGGGTAGCAGCGGCGGCCACAGCAGTGGCGGTAGTAGCGGCGGCAGCTGGGGCGGCGGCTTCAGCGGAGGCGGCGATTGGGGCAGCGGCGGCGGCGACGGCGGCAGCTTCTAACCGCCTCCACACTGGCTGTCCTGCCGGTGCTGGCAATCCTGCCGGTCGGTTTCTGCAGATTTTTCTACAGTCTGACCGGCGGGGCACGTAGCTTACCTCACCGGTTTTTTCCCCAGTCGGAAAACGCCTGAGGCAATTTACCAAAAGTTTAGGTTTCAGAAATCAGGCGTGCATCATTTTCACAGCATGCACCCAGAAATCTGCCACATAATTAGTTATACGGGCACGGCTCACGAGGAGCGTAGTGCTCCCCCGCAGCCCGTTGAACAGAAAGTAGGAGATTATGGCTAAGCAGACCATCTTCGGCCGTATTGCACAGCTCGCTAAGGCAAACATCAACGCTCTGATTGATGCAGCTGAGGACCCGGAGAAGATGCTGGACCAGATGGTTCGTGACTACACCAACAACATCCGCGAGGCGGAGGCTGCAGTAGCACAGACCATCGGCAACCTGCGTCTGCTCGAGAAGGACCACGCAGAGGACGTCAAGGCCGCTCAGGAATGGGGCACCAAGGCTCTGGCAGCTTCTAACAAGGCTGATGAATTCCGCGCAGCTGGCGACGTTGCCAACGCTGACAAGTTCGACAACCTCGCTAAGATCGCTCTGAACAAGCAGCTGCTGGCTGAAAAGGCAGCACAGGCTGTTGAGCCTCAGCTGGCTTCCCAGACTCAGGTCGTCAACCAGCTCAAGGACGGCCTGGAGAAGATGCGCTCCAAGCTTGAAGAGGTCAAGTACAAGCGCGATGAGCTGACCGCACGTCAGAAGACCGCAGCAGCTCAGACCCAGGTGAACGACGCTCTGAAGGCGTTCGACGTTCTGGACCCGACCAGCGAGATGAGCCGCTTCGAAGAGAAGGTTCGCCGCGAAGAGGCACGCGTCATCGGTCAGCAGGAACTGGCAGCTTCCTCCCTGGACGCACAGTTCAACACTCTGGACCAGATGGAGCGCGAGACCGAGCTGGACGCTCGCCTGGCCGCCCTGAAGGCAAAGAACGCTCCGGCTGCTCCGGCTCCCCTGGCTGTGGAAGCTCCCACCCAGACCCTCTAAGCCCGGTCTAGTGCCTAGCTTCTTGAGCTAAACCTCAAAAGATCCGCCCCGTTCCTGAACTTTAGGAACGGGGCGGATCTTTATGCGTTAAGGGATGCGAGCCTTAGTTCGCGTAGATGTACAGGTAACCTGCCATCGCAGAGCGGGTGATCGCAGCATTGGAGGTGGAACCGGTACCAATACCGTTGGAGGCAGCCCACGCCAGAGCCTGGGACGCGTAGCCGCCCTGAGCCTGTGCCGGGGAGCCAGCTGCACGGTACATGAACTCAGCCATGGTGGACTCGGTGACGGCCTCCAGGGGGCGGAAGTCGCTACCGCTGATGCCCTGCTGGCTCAGCCAGAAAATTTCCTTGTACGCGGGGTGGTTGACCGGAACGTCGCTGAACGGCGAAACAGCCGGTGCGTTCACTGCGGGGCGACCAGCCACGCGGTACAGGTAGGTTGCCAGCTGCGCACGGTTGACCGAAGCGTTCGGGCGGAAAGTACCGTCCGCGAAGCCGAGCATGATGCGCTTATCAGAGTTCCAGCTGATCTCGTTGTAGTTCGGGTCCGAGTCGGACAGGTCGCGGTAGCCCAGCGCGGGGGTCTTACCGGCGAAGTCCAGGGAGGACGCCAGGATGTGCGGCAGGTCGTAGTCGTGGTGGCTGAAGCCGTCGATCAGCTTCACGCGGGCGTTAGAGAAGCCTGCGCTCAGGTATGCGTTGTAGCCGGACTCGACTGCGCCTCGTGCGCTCCAGGTGACGGGGTTGGTGTTACCGGAGGTGTCATTCGCGCCAACCCACCAGTACATAGGCAGGCCCTTGGTGGTGGCGTCGGCGTCAACGGAGCCGTCCGAGTCGCCGCCTGCAACCATGATGGAGCCGCCGCCGTTACGCCATGCGGTGTTGTGGTCGGTCAGCTCGTAGGTGATGAACTCGGCGCCACCGGAGTAGCCCATGGTCCACACCTGAGAAGCGTCCAGGTTGTTCTGGTTGATGAAGGACTTCGCGAAGGAGCGGAAGAACTCACCGTTGGTGTTCATGTCTTCCCACCAGGTGATGCCGTCGCCGGATGCGTTGGTGTCCGGGGAGATGATCGGCACAAAGACCATGTTGCGGGCGTTGGCAATCTTGCCCATTGCCGCGAGCATACCCTCGTCGGGGGTGTAGACCTTGGACTCGTTACGCTGCCAGTAGTCGCCGTCGAAGTAGAAGACCACGCCAACAGGTTTGGAGTAATCCAGGTTGTTCGCGTACACGTGATACTGGGAGGTGGTACCCGCCGGGGAGGTGTAGCTCTGGTAGGTTGCGGAGCTCATGGTGCGGGCGCGAGGAGCGTTGTTCTGCTTCTGCTCAGACTTCTGCTCAGCCTTCTGCTCGACCTTGGGAGCGGCGGTTGCCTTACCCTTGGTCAGCGAGTTGCTCAGAATCTCGGAGAAGTTGTAGTCGAAGTGGCCCGAGCCGTTCAGAACGGTCGCGGAAGCGTTGGTGTAGCCAGCATTGCGGTAGGCGTTGTAGCCGCCCTCAACGGCGCCTCGTGCGCTCCAGGTCTGCGGGTAGGTCTCGCCGGTGCCGTCGTTCGAGTTTGCGTACCAGAACATGGGCTGGGACTTCAGCGTAGCCGAGGGGGTGCCCTCGTCCAGACCACCGCCAGCGACCATGATGGAGCCGCCGCCGTTGCGCCAGGTCTGGGGCTTGGTGTTCAGCTCGTAGGTGATGAACTCGGCGCCACCGGAGTAACCCATGGTCCACACGTTGGAGGAGTCCACGCCGTTAGCCGCGATGAAGGAAGACGCGAAGGAGCGGAAGAACTCGCCGTTACGCTCCATGTCTTCCCACCAGGTCACGCCAGCATCGTAACGGTTAGCATCCGGGGAGATGACGGGCACGAACAGCATGTTCTGTGCCGCTGCGGAGGCAGCCATCTGAGCCAGCTCACCGGAGGGGTCGTAGACCTTGGACTGGTCGTTGCGCCAGTAGTCGCCGTCGAAGTAGAAGACCACGCCAACGGGCTTGGAGAAGTCCACGCCCTCAGCGTAGACGTGGTACTGCGAGGTGGTACCAGCCGGGGAGGTGTAGGACAGGAAAGTCTGGTTGGTGCGGGTTGCCGCCACACCGGATGCCGCCTGGGTAGCCTGTGCGGGCTGTGCAGCCTGGGTTGCCTGAGCAGTGTAGGTCTTCTGGATGGGCTGAACCGCGGTCGTTGCGGGAGCCTGCTGAGTCTGCTTTGCCTGTTCTGCCTGCTGGCGGATCTGCACAGCAACCTGCGAGAGGGTGGGCTGCACGGTGGAGGTGAACAGGGACTTCGGAGCCTGGGTAGCTGCGCCGGGGATGTCCTGAACGACGGGTGCGAATGCGGAAGCGGGTGCTACCAGGGTGCTACCGAGCACGGAGGGTACGGCGATGGCTGCGAGAGAGCCAGCCTTAACGGTGCGGGGGCGAAGTGCCATGGGTTGTCCTCGTTGTTGGTGTTTCGTGGGGCGCGGACGCCCGAGAGTGGTTGAGTGATAGGTGGTCTATAGGTGAGAAGCCTATAGGCGGTCGGCCTGCGAATGTGATGCCGCATGGAGCAAGTCCAGTAACCGTCCCGTGTGTGTTGCGGGGGTTTCCTCGTGTGATGGAGGGGTGCAGTATTCATTTCGGAGAGCTACGCGGCGGACCGCGGTGACCACGTACTCAAAGCTACCAGGTCAAAAAGCCTTTTCCAGCGGTTTTTTGGGGCTATTTTTGGGTATCGAACAAGATTCAATCTTAACAAGAGCTTTTTCTAAGCTTCTAGTTTAACTTGAATCACCCTCAAGTAGAGGTTGAATGGGCTATTTTTCCTTGATTTTCCGGGGTTTTTGAGCGTTTTTTGAAAGAGTTTCAAAAAACTCTACAATTAACTTGAATGTTTCGTATGTGATTACAATCACTTTCAGAGTGAATTGTTGCACTCGAAGCCCAATTTTTGCCAAAAACCGCGGAATTCCGGGGCAAAACGGGTGATTTCCAAGCCCGGAATATAGGCACCTTTCGCATATTCCACTTTGAGAATGCACTTTGAGGCAAAAACAGCCCCCTCGCCACTCCCCCACCCAGGCATCCTATCGGACCCCTCATCACGCTCTTGAGACCCGCCCCAGAGCCCCCTTCAGGACCCCTTTCAGATCCCCTTTCAAGGAGCTCAAAAGCAGCGTCTCAAGAAGGCGTAACCACCCTCCAGCAACCGCTCGGAAGTGACTCCACCACCCCCATGGGCACACCCGCTTGAAGCCCCGATAGACGGACTGAGGAATACCTCGAAAGACGCATCGGGAGACGTTCCGAAACCAGTCCAGGGTACTTTCACGACGGTTCTATGAAATTCCGTGAGGAGGTTTCAAGAGGGGTTTCGAGAGGCCGAAAGATCCACCTCAAGCACCCCGGAAGGGGCAGCAGGCTGCCCCCCCCCCATCAGTCTCCCCGAAGCACCGCCCCGACAAGGTTCAGAAGACCCCCTCCGCAGATTACAGAAGGCAGGAGATACGGAGAGGCAGGAGATATAAAGAAAGCCGCCCAGCAGGCGGCAGAAAGGTAGCACAAGAAGAAGAAAAGTAGGCGGCAAATGAAGACAGGTCGCCGACAGGAAAGGTGCAGGAAGGTGGCGAAAGAAGGCAGACCGGCGGTCGGAAGGTGACGGGAGGACAGCAGAAGGAGACAGGTCGGCGGGAGTACGGGTTTTAGGGAATAAAAAAAACTCCCGATAGCTAAGCTATCGGGAGTTATCCGTTGCGGGGACAGGATTTGAACCTGCGACCTCCGGGGTCTGCATCTCTTTTTAATGAAACAGTGAGATACAGCCAAGTAATCGTTGATATTGTGCGGTAACCGTCCCCTTATCCTTCCCTAAAGATACTTGAAGTTACCGGCATATCCTCACGAAAGATAGGGAATAAGGTAGGGACTACCTTTCCTCCCTACGCCGTGCTCGGGCTGCCTCGTACAGCGTTGTGAGGTCTGACAGGTCTGAGTATGCCTGTGCGTTCACATCGACCGAGTGGCCGAGCGTTCGAGCACGCAGTAGCGCGTCTACGTCCGTGCGGTACATGGTGTTGAGGGTGGTTCTCCAGACGTGGGTGCGGTGGGTCTCCAGCAGAGGCACTCCGCAGTCGCGAGCCAGATCCTTATAGAACGCCTTGAGAGCCTTCTGAGCGTTGTATCTGTCCCACTCGGTGTCCGGGTTGAGCGGTGCGCCCACAACATAGGCTCCCCCGACCTCATCTCGTCTACGGATGAGGTGCTCATAGACCGCAGGCTCGACGAGAGCCGCGACGCGGGTGGTGCCTGTCTTGGCGTTTTCAGCCCGAATAATGCACGCTGGGCGGTTTTGGTCGTCGGTGATGATGTCGTCCCACATGAGAGTTCTTGCCTCGCTCACACGCAGCCCTGTGGCCATTTGGAGCAGGGTTAGGTCGATGCAGCAGCGGTGGACGGCAACGCGGTCCTCTAGCGTGTACCTGCCTCGTTTGGGTGGTACTACACCCTCGGCAGGGTTGAGGGTGAGCAGGTGGGCGAGCACGCGGTCATATTCGTCTGCGGTGAGCGCTCGCCCTCCTTCAGGGCGCGTGGTCTTTTTGACCGTTCCTAGGTCGATCCGTGCGCCTGCGAGAG
>ERZ772977.67-NODE-67-length-85033-cov-17.326626_pt1 | contig 85033 bp, 62 predicted proteins | sample MGYA00511131_ERZ772977 | MGnify/ENA primary metagenome ERZ772977 (study PRJEB29015, sample SAMEA2737935) | human oral metagenome | biome: human oral; feature: human-associated habitat; material: dental | place: China | collected 2151 ...
CTCACGGTACTGGTTCACTATCGGTCTCTCGGGAGTATTTAGCCTTACGGGATGGGCCCCGCAGATTCACACAGGATTTCACGTGTCCCGCGCTACTCAGGATACCTCTAAGTCTAACGAAGATTTTCGGATACACAGCTTTCATGCTCTATGGCCGGCCTTTCCAGACCGTTCTCCTAATCTTGTCTTCCTATGTCGAGGTCCTACAACCCCAGACTTGCCGAAACAAGTCTGGTTTGGGCTAGTCCCCGTTCGCTCGCCACTACTAAGGGAATCACTTTTGTTTTCTTCTCCTATGGGTACTTAGATGTTTCAGTTCCCCACGTTCGCTCACCGCTCTGCGGTGTGACATGTCTTCTACATGCCGGGTTGCCCCATTCGGAAATCTACGGATCAAATCGTATGTGCCGATCCCCGTAGCTTATCGCAGCTTATCACGTCCTTCGTCGCCTCCGAGAGCCTAGGCATCCACCGTCTGCCCTTATCTGTTTTTGCGCCTAACGTATCCCAATATTGCTACCGGAAATACGCAGGTTGTATACTAACTTATTTAATATGCTCTACGTTGTTTTCTCGTTTGTTTTTATCAAGTATGTCAATGATCGCTAGCGAAGGGTCTGCCGAAGCTTCCACCTTCTGTGGCCTTGATCAAGAGCGGTTAGCTCTTAAAGAAGTTCATCACTCCCGAGGATTTCTTTCGACCCAAGTCAGCTCGCTTGCTTTCCGTCGGGGTCGCCGTTTCTCGTTTGCGGTTGCAAAGATAGAGCAAAATATAAATACCAACCAAATCACACCGTGAAATATTTCATTTACACCCGTCCTGAGTTGACTTCACTTGCCCATGAATTAGACACTTACAAAGGGTGAAAAAAAATTTCGCCCCTCCCATAGAATCCGCCCCCTCCCCCCAAAGAGAAGCGACCGCTTTCCCCCGCTCATCGGGCTCCATTCTCCCCGTCTTCCGACACCCACCCTTTCTACCCAACAAAACCTGCCCCTTCTGTATCCCCCAAAAACGATCTACCGTAGGTCGCCCAAAAAACCTACTGTAGGTCGTCGAGACGACCCACGGTAGGTCGCTTCGACGACCTACCGTGGATCGCAAAACGGGGGGTACAGAGGCTCGTGGAAGCAAGGCTTAGAGCAAGGGCTTTCGCTGGGTACTTAGGTAGGGAAAAAATCTATGGGCTAGCTACTCTACTTGCCCCTGGATCTAAACAAAAGAATCCGCCCCTCGAAGGACGGACCTTCGAGGGGCGGATCGCAAAGGGGGAGGAGGAAGGATTATCCTTGGTTCTCGCCACCGAAGATGTCATCGGCATTCGCCTCTTCAACATCTTCGAAGGCATAGAACTCAGTCACCGAAGTACGACCGACAGGCTTCGTGATCGTGTAGCGCACGTAGCGAGCTGGATAGGACTTCTTCAGACCGACTAAGGCCTTGTCATTACCCGAGAGCCCTGAGATGTCGGCACGACCGAGGTTAGTCCACTTCACGCCATCTACCGAGCACTCGAGCTGGATCTCACGGGGAGCAGCCCAGTCAGCCCAGTAGTAGGCGACGATGCCACGGAACTTAGGGACGACCTTGCCGAAGTCAACGACGAAGCTGAAGCCTCTGTTGTTCGAAGCAAAGTCAGTGCCCCCATTACCGTCCAGGATTCGCTTAGGATCATTTCCTCCGTCGATACCAGGGGTGATCTGAGATACCGTCCACTTGGTAGTACGCTCTGCCATATCAAAGTAGTTGACCGACGAGAAGTCGTAATCTGACGCTCCTACGACAAGGGCATCTTCACTGCGAGCGGACTTGGTGAAGGTAGCCGTATAGAGGTTGAGATTGCCACTGATAGCGACACCGCTAGCAGCGCTCTTGATCGACTCGATGACGACCTTGACTGTGTACTCCTCAGCCGCTTCACGAGTAGCCAGAGCTGCTAGGTCGAGGGTCGCAGAGACTTGCTCGCTGGCGATCTGACCAGCCTTGATCGTGACTTCGGTCGCACTGAGCGTGAGAGCGCTAGCGATCTCTTCGTTGCTCACCGTCGACTTGAGCGTCACGACGACATCCTGAGTCGAGGGACGATTGAGGCGAACGGTGAAGTAGCCGACATTATTCCCCGTGATACCCGTACTGCTGTGCAGGAGGGGGTAACTATTGACAGGTACCGAATAGCGGTCTGCCTGGATATAGACACGAGGAGGATAGTTACGCTCCAGGAGGGTATCTACAGAATCCGCATCCTTCTTACATGAAGCTAGACCAAGTGCCATCGTAGCAGCACAGAGGCCGAGGATCCAATGCTTATTATATCTCTTCATATGGATGATAGTCTATGTGATGATTAGTCTTCGTCAGAGCGAATGTCGACCCACTGAGAGGGAGCTGAGCGCTGACCCTCGCCGTGGTAGAGCTCGAGATCATGGCCGTGGCCCGTAGCATCCTTGAAGGTCGTCCCCGTCCCTTCGTCCAGCTTCCAGTAGGCGACTAGGCCTGGAGTAGCGGGGTCGATAGAGAAGCGGTTGCGACGGATCTGTGCAGCCGTGAGGGCACGATTCCAGAAGCGGATCTCGCTCATATAGTAGTCGGACTTACGATAGGGGTGATTTCTCCAGCGAGGATAAGCGAAGGTGAAGTCCTTGTACTGACCGACGGTAGCGAACTTGAGGTTCTGCTCCTGCTTGTTCAGCTGACCGTTGACGTAGATCGAGAGCGTACCGTTAGCGCAGACGAGGGCCACGTGATACCACTTGTTGGATTCGGGCTTGATCGTAGCCGATACACCATCGTGACCGTTGACCTTGAACTGGAGGACATCGCCTTCCCAACGCCCGAAGATGAAGCCTGAGCCTTCACCACCACCTTCAATACCGGAGGAGATGCCCATGAAGGACTGGTTGTTGTAGTTAGGGCGAATATCATCACTCTTGACACGCATCTCGACAGACCACGTATCCGTCTTGACACCTTCAGCGAAGGACGTCTTCATCCCCTGCTGTGGTAGGAGCTTGATCGCCTTGGTCTTGATCACCTGATCGCATGCGATGATGAAGTCCTTCTCGCCCTGCAGGACAGAGAGGTCAGCACCAGAGACCGAGGTGATCGAGAGGGGAATAGCGTACTTCTTACCACTCTTGCTCAGCTCTTCGGTGAAGGGCTTGATCGTGACCGTGAGCTCAGGTGTGGAGACCTTGCCCTGCTCGATCTTGAGTGAAGTAGCAGAGAGGGTATAGAATTCGGCAGGTAGCAGTACATAGTTAGCATCGTTGCGCTTGTTGTAAGCATCAAGCGCCGACTGCTGTACAGCGAGGTTCACCGTGATCGTCTGCTTGGCAGGAGCTGCCGAACGGACGAGGATGGACGTCGTGCTACTAGCATCACCTACCGTGATGATGCGCAGGGGATCAGCCGCAGCACCATTAATATAGATCGAGTTGTCTAGGGGCTTGTACTCTGCGTTGGAGCAACCAGAGAGGAAGGCAGCAGCCAGAGCAAGACCACCAAGCATCGTCTTATTCATCTTATTCATTGCTTTACGGATGATTAGTTACTTGACAGGAGGAGCCATGATACGCATAGCCTTGCGCAGTGCAGGGTATGTTCCTACTTGACCAGAGACGGTGTACTCATACTCCATGTGGTAGGTACCTACACCTGCCTTCTGGAGCGTCTTCCCATCTACTACGGGGAGCCAGCGAGCCATACCTTCGACACTTCTCATCACATTACCAGAGCGGTCGGTATAGGTAGCACCACCTTGACCAGCCCACTTCTCGAAGTTCTCCGTGACGATGTACTTACGAGCGACATCAGCTGCTTCGAGCTGGCCGCTGTAGTTGTCGATCGTGCTCTTGAGACGAGCATCGAGGTCTCCATCTCCCCAGCTATCATAGGCCTGGACGATGAAGTAGTTGAAGTACTTCCCGAGCTCTGGTACCATCTTCTGTGGCTCACCATTGAGCGTAAGGAGCTTACCCGTGCCTGACTGAGGGCCAAGGCGCTTACCGAGCGTGGAGATGAAGGTGGTCATGTTCTTTGTCTTGATCACCTTCTCTTCTGCCGTGAGTCTACGCCAGCCAGCGTTAGCTTCCGTCCACGTGTGGTCGAACCATAGGTTCCCTTCTCCTTCGTAGTTAGGCTCGAAGTCGTAGTCGAAGCCATCAAGGCCGAGCTTGTCGACGAGGTCGCAGAGGGCATTAGCATACTTGATGATGGCAGCGGTCTGCTTGGCCTGTGCAGCTTCGCTCGTACCGCTCTCCCATCCCCAGTATTCCTCTGTGGTCTTACCATGAGGAGTCAGCTGAGCACCGACGCTATTGACCTGGAAGCCTGTCAGGACCTTCGTACCCTTGAGCGTCTGTACCTTCTTGAGGTCTTCACGGCGGGCTTCATCGAACTCAGCCGTACCAGCTCCCCACAGAGACACGATACCAAGGCTATCGGGTAGACCCATGAGCTGCGTCTTCATCGAAGCACCTACACCCGTCCAACCACCAAACCAGCCAAAGCCCAGAGGAGCACCGCTCTTCTTGAAGGCACGCAGGTTAGCGTAGTAGTCCTCAGTCGTGATGTTACCACTCTTATCTGTTGGCTTGTACTGCTCGAGCTCCGTCCACTTAGAGCAAGAGCTTGCTCCAAGTGTGACGATAGCACCTACCGCTAGCGCCAAACACTTAATATTCTTCATATACGTAGTTCTTAAATATGGATACTATGGCGCACCTTAGTTCTTCTTCTGCCACCACATCTTAGTGGTATAGTCATCAGGTCCGCCGAGGAGCTTGATAGCAGCCTGTACGTTAGCCGAGTTGACATCATACTCCGTACGAGAGAAGGGCAAGCGGTTAGCTACATCTAGATGAGCATAAGCAGACTCGACCGTCCCTACGACAGGGAAGAACTTAGGATAGCCCGTACGGCGGTGTTCGCACCAGCCTTCGAAGCCGAGAGGCCAGAGAGCGATCCACTTCTGCGTGATGATACGCTCCAGATTCTTCTCCTCAGAGTCAGAGTCACCCCACTGAGGAGTGATGGTGCTGACAGCGCCCGTGCTATAGCGACCAGAGGGGTCGGTATAGTTAGCAGGAGTAGCCGTGCTAGCTAGGTAGCCGTCAGCAGAACCTGCACCCCACTGAGCGAAGGATAGGCGTACACCATCCTCATATAGGCTCTTAGCCGTAGCACCACCGACATTCCATCCGATGAGCGCTGCTTCTGCCTTGAGGAAGGCGACTTCACTTGCTGTAAGGATGATCGTAGGATCGCTGTTAGCTACCTTGACATTGGAGTACTTGTTGTACTCACTGCCATCCTGGTTAGAGCCAGAGCGAAGACCATCATAGCCAGCGCCGGGGAAGCCAGAGTTGGTGAAGTAAGCAGAGCGACGTGGATCGCTATATCCATTCATATAGCTCGTCAGGTCAGCTGCTACACGAGCATCGCTCCAAGCATTCGTGATGAGCCAGAGCATGCTGTTACCCTTCTGATGGATGATGGCATTGTCTGCATTGTCCGTGATCACGCCGATGGAGTGGTTCACAGCTTCCTCTACCGCGGTCTTAGCCAGAGCAGGCTCGACGTAGCGCATACGCATAGCCAGACGAAGCTTGAGGGAGTTAGCGAAGCGTACCCACTTCTTCAGGTCACCACGATAGATCAGATCTTGGTCTGCCATCAGCTTAGCCGTTGGGTTAGCCGATACGTAGATCGTCAGATCATTGATCGCCGTATTGAGGTCAGCGAGCATCGCCTTGTAGACCACTTCCTGAGAGTCGTAAGCTACCTTGAGGTTCCCCCCTTCGATCTGAGTATAAGGGATAGGACCATAGAGGTCGGTGAGGCGGTGCATCAGCCCGACACGATTGATCAGCGCTAGAGCGAAGGTGATCCCTTGACCATTCGTAGCCTCCTTGACCTTACGGAACTCAGGGTAGAAGCTCGTCAGGATGTTGAAGGGAGTATTGAGCCAACCCTCGTGCATGTAGCGATACACGGAGAAGTTGTTATTCCACTTCGTGTTGGACATGAGGAAGCGTCCCCAGATATCCCCCGTAAGGCTGAAGTGCTGGAAGTAACCCGACTGGTCAGCAGGGACGATCAGTGACTGAAGCTTGGGGAAGGAGGCAGCGATCTCGTAGTTGTCACCACGGAGCTGGTCCTTAGTGAAGGTATTCTCAGGAGCGTTGATCTCATCAAAGCCACTTGTGCAGCTGGAGAGGGCACCCGCTATGACCAGTGAGGTCACGAGGATCTTCTTAGATATATTCATTGCTAATAGTAGTGCTTAGTGGGAGCGAAGCTTAGAATTCCATCTTGATGCTGAAGCCGAAGCTACGCAGTGATGGCATCATGAAGATGTCCGAACCCTGGTTATACGTACCCGTCGAAGCCGTTGCCTCTGGGTCGAATGGAGCATGATTGTAGATCATCAGGAGGTTGCGCCCTACAACAGAAGCCGTCAGGCGAGCCTTGTTGGCAAGCCACTTCTTAGGTAGCGTATAGCCGAGCGATAGCTCCTGAAGACGTACGTTAGTAGCATCATAGAGATACTCCTGGGTGATACCACCACGGCCACCGACGACATTGTAGTAGCCTTCGGCATCTACACGACCCTTGTTGACTACGACACCACCGGCATTACGAGCATCAGCAGAGGTCTTAGATACACCATAAGCATCCATCATAGCCTGCGTCATGGAGGTCACCTGACCACCGAAGCGAGCCGTGAGAAGAGCCGTCAGGTTGATCCCCTGGAAGGAGACGCTATTGCGCCAGCCGAGGTTACCGCTAGGTAGGACGGAGCCGATCTTACGAGGCTCAGAGAGTTCTTCCTTGACGACGTTGTTAGTCGAAGGGTCGATCCAGATGTTCCCCTCCTGGTCACGCTTGAAGTCGGAAGACGTATAGAGATCACCCATGGTACCATTCTTCACCAGACGGACATTCCCCTGGTTGAGGAAGGGCAGGCTGTAGGTTTCCTTGGTGACGGGGTCGTAGTAATTATCCAGAAGCTCGACGATACGGTTGCGGTTGAAGCTATAGGTGACATTGGTCTCCCAGTGTAGCTTACCGAAGTCCTGACGGTAGCCGAGAGCGAACTCCATACCGTAGTTGCGGACATTACCCGACTGTACATACATCGAAGAATAACCACTAGCAGGAGAGGTCGTCACGTTGAAGGTCTGATTCTTCGTATCGGAGAGATACCAAGTGACATCCAGCGAGAGGGCATTGCGCAGGAAGCGCATGTTCAGACCAGCTTCCCACGAAGAGGTCTTCTCGGGGTAGAGCTTACCAAGAGGGCGATAGGTAGGAGCTACCCACGTACGAGAGTTGCTGTCCCACGTGTAGCGGGGCTGTGTGAGGTTGCGAGGCAGAGGCGAACCTACGTCAGCGTAGGACACACGAGCCTTGAGGTAGTTGACGGACTTGGGGAGCTGGATCATATCTGAGATCACACCCGAGAGACCGATCGAGGGGAAGAAGTAAGAGAGCTGATCCGTACCAGCAAGCGTCGAAGACCACTCATTACGAGCCGTCATCGTGAGGAAGAGCAGACGCTTGTAGCCGATCTCCGCACTACCAAAGACTGCAAGAGCACGCTCTCTCCAGCCTCCGGCACTAGGAGCACCGTTGTTGCGGTCTACGTTGTACACGTTGAAGCCATTGGGGACGTCTGCTAGAGGACCACCATAACCCAGCGAGTTGTAGGAGGTATTCGAGAGGCTACCCCCGATATTAGCCGAGAGGCTATAGTCTTCGGCAAAGGTCTTGTTGATGTTAGCCATAGCATCGGCGTACATCTGCTTTTCCTCAGCCTTATTCTGGTTGTAGCGACCCTTGGTGCTACCCCCCGTCCAATAGGTATCGGTACCAGCGTAGAACTTGTCCTTACCGTTGACGATCGAGTTGTCGACACGGATACGACCCGTCAGGTCGATCCAGCTAGCTACCTTCCACTTCAGGCTACCGTTGAGCATATAGCGCTCACGATTCTGCAGGCGGTTCTTGCGATACATCTGCCAGTAGGGGTTCTCCATATCGATACCACCATTACCCCAGCGCCAGTTCTGCACGCTGATGTTGCGGGCCTCGTCGTAGACTTCGTACTGACGGACTTCGTCGAAGTTCTCCCCACGAGGGTAGAGGTAGAGAGCAGGTAGTGGGTTGTAGTAGTACCCCTGGGCCACCATGTTCTTCTGGTCCTGAAGGATGTACTGCGCACCGAGGTCAAGCGTGAGCTTGTCGCCGAGGAACTTCGTCGAGTTGCGGAAGGTGAAGTTGTAGCGGTTGTACTTGTTGTTGGGCAGGATACCAGCAGCATTGGTTGTAGCTGCAGAGATGTAGGTCTGGTTCTTCTCCGTACCCGTCGTCAGAGCGACCGAGTTGATGATGTTGGTACCGGTGTTGAAGAACTTAGCAGGATCGTACGCCAGTGCGCTACCCTTAGCACCCCAGCTCTTGAAGGAGCCAGGCTGATTGCCATACTCACTCTGGAAGCGTGGCATGATGAAGGGATTAGAGAAGGTCGTGCTGTTGCTATACTCAAGCTTGACCTTGCCTTCCTTACCCTTCTTCGTGGTGATAAGGATGACCCCCTGAGCAGCACTTGACCCGTAGAGAGCCGCAGCAGCAGGCCCACTGAGTACGCTCATGCTCTCGATATCGTCGGGGTTGATGTCCGAGATCCCTTCACCGCTAGGCTGCGAAGAGTACTCCCCGGAGGTGCTCCCATTGTTCACGTTGAAGATGGGCACCCCGTCGATGACGTAGAGGGCATTATTGTTTGCCGAGATCGACTTGATACCACGCATGACGACACGAGTAGCACCACCGACACCTGCAGCAGAAGCATTGATATTCACCCCAGCGACCTTACCGTTGAGGCTGTTCATGAAGTTGGCATCCTTGACCGTCGTCAGAGCGTCGCTCTTGACCTCCTGGACATTGTAGCTCAGAGCCTTCTGAGAGCGCTTGATACCGAGAGCGGTGACGACGACCCCCTGGAGTTGGTTGTCTTCGCTAGCGAGCTCGATCTTCAGCTCGGTCTGGTTGCCGACGGGGACTTCCTTCTTCGTATACCCGATGGAGGATACGACGAGGATGGCACCTGTCTTCACGTTCTTCAAGGTGAACTTACCGTTGATGTCGGTAGAAGCACCTTGACCTGGGACGCCCTTGACCAGGACCGAAGCCCCGATCACTGGCTCATGATTCGTGGCATCGAGCACGACACCACTGATGCTCCGCCCCTGTGCTAGCGCCGTGGCGACACAAAGGAAAAGCGTCATGAGGAGAGATAGTACTTTCTTCATATCTAAAAATTAAAAAAAATGGAGTCTGGGAAGGTTAGCGAAGCCGTATGCGTGAGGCAGCTGAGGTAGCTGATGCATCACAAGACAAGTAAAGCCCCCAGATCTCTACGTGTCACCACGCTATCTAGGAGCTTTTCTTCTCTAAGTATAGATGAAATATGAGTATATAGCTGGTCCACCCATGTGGAGCGCATCCACGGGCCCCACTGCTTCGCCATATAGATAGACGAATGCTCCATCGGATCTGCACCCGATAGGTCACGCAGGCTAGACCACTCAATGGTAAGGTCTAAAGAGAGCACGCTGTCACGAAGTGTAACCATGTTGTGTTAAATCAGCGCGCAAAAGTACTAATTAAAACCTTCCCAAAATACTTTTGGAAGCGTTTCGATTTAATAAATTTATTTAGAAACACCCATACTTCGTAATCCTCTGAACCAGTGGTATTCCCGAGTCCCATCAACGGCTATCGAGAGCGATATCCGAGTCAGAAAACTTCGCCTCCAGCCTCCCTATCTACAGGGGCTTTCGGGAGGCCTATTTTGGACCCTACGGTAGGTCGCCGAAAAAACCTACTGTAGGTCGTCGAGACGACCCACGGTAGGTCGCATCGACGACCTACCGTGGGTCGCAAAATGGGGGTGCCGAGAGAAGACAAAGCGAGGCTGCATCCCCAGGGGGATACAGCCTCGCTAAACTAAGGAGAAAAGTCTCTAGGACGGACTACTTCGTAGCAGGGAGGGGGAAGCGGTAGAGCTTATCCCCATTCTGAACGAAGGTAGCCCCCTGAAGATTCGTGAAGTGACGGCCATTGCTCGACCAGTCCCAGATCTGAGTCTCATCCTCTGTCACCTTGCCTGTCGCATGATCGTACTTCTTACCATTCATAGGATAATAGGCGACGAGGTTAGGATCGGTAGGATCGACCGTCTTCCAGACATTGGCTACGATCTGAGCCGGAGTGCGAGCGACCTTGTAGAAGCGGAGCTCACGTACCAGACCACGGGTCGTGCTGAGCCAGAAGCCACCGAGCTTGTAGTCTCCCTCACGGACAGGCTGATTGAGGACCAGGCGTCCGTTGCAGTAGACGGAGACATTAGCCCCATCATAGACGAAGGAGAACATGTACCACTTCTTACCCTCCAGAGGCATGATATCCTTAGAGAGCGTGAGGTCAGTACCCCCCGTACGTAGGAAGGAGCCATCAGCACCTACCACAGGGTATATCTCACTCTTGTCGTCTGAGGCACCGACGAACTTCGTACCTGCTAGAGCACCATTGATGTTGGTACGGTAGACCATCACCTCCATCGTCCACTGGGGGACGAGGATATCCTCTGGGAAGTAGGTAGCGATCTCATTACCCGTATTGATACGAAGGACCTTGGTCTCCGTAGCCTGGTCGACGACGATGAGCGCTTCGCTCTGACCGCCGATAGCATGGGCACCTGCACCCGTCAACTTCAGAGGGAGAGCGAAGATCTGACCGGCAGCGAAGGTCACCTTCTTGAGCTTGATAGGTACCGTAGCTGACACCTTACCTGCAGGGATCTCCACCGACGAAGCGATCTCATACATCTCCTTGGGCAGGAGCGTATAGCTCGTCCCGTTCTTAGCATTGTAAGCATCCAGCTGAGCCTTGTCCCCTACGGAGAATCCGATGGTCACAGGCGCAGTAGTAGGCTTGACGAGATCGATGCGAGGCCCGACAGCCTCCTGCGAATCACCATTGAGCAGGAAGATCTGCGTCTGATCCTGCCCGTGGATGTAAGCACCTTGCTCGACTTTGTGATCCTTGACAGGATCGTTGTAGAGTTCGTTTTGGCAGCTAGCTAGCAGTCCTGACGCTAGCAGCATATATGCGAATCTTTTCATTGTCTTGTCTGTAGCTGTTTAGCGATTATTGGAACTCTTCCTTCTGAGTAGCGCTGACATGGTTGCCCGCATTGAGCGCCTGACGGAGGAAGCGGTAGTTACCACCCTCGGTATCCAGCTCCATATGGTAGGTACCGATACCAGCGATACGCTTGCCATTGGGCAGGATCATCCTAGCGTAGTCCATGATCTGACGACCTACGTCGAGCTTCTGGATATCAGCTCTAGAGCTGGTGTAGCGAGGGAAGCCACCCGTCTTAGCGTACTTCTGGAACTCTAGGGTGAGGAAGGTCTTCCCCTCCCAGTTGTCTAGATGTGAGCCCTGGCGCATCTTAGCCTCCGCAGCTGCCGTCGTAGACTCGTCATAAGCCTGATAGACGTAGAAGTTGATCATCTTAGAGGCTTCAGCAGAGAGCTTGTAGGGCTCCCCGTCGAAGAGCAGGATACGGCCTTTAGGCTGGAGACGATCGTAGAGCGTCTTGACGAAGGTGTACATCCCGATATTCCTATCCTCAGAAGCATCGATGATATCAGCTTCTGCACCTACATAGGCAGCAGCAGGGTACTTCTTCCAATCATAGTAATAGGTCTCTCCATCCTGTTCATAGGCCTGAATAGCCGTAGCCAAGTTCCCACTACCTCCATAATAGGGTTCGTAGTCGATATCGAACCCATCGAGGTTGTACTTCTCGATGGTATCGCAGATCGCATTGGCATAGGCCTTGACCCCTTCGAGGAATTCGCCTCCGCCCTTCTCCTTCACCCAGTAGTCGATGGCATTCTTCCCCTTAGGGGTAAGCTGGTCACCGAGGTTGGAGACGATCCAGCAGAGGAGGACCTTACCGCCCTTGACTTCCTGGAAGAACTTCAGGTCAGTCTTCTGAGCTTCGGTCAGATCACCATGCGTACCCCAGAGCGAGACGATATCTACGCTGTCGGGGAGCATACGGAGGTACTTCTGTGGGTCAGTACCCTTGGCCGTCCAGCCACCGAACCAACCGAAACCACGGACGTGCGGGGTCTGCTTCCAAGCACGGAGCTTAGCATAGTGCTCCTTCTGTGCAGGAGTGAGCTGATCAGCACTAGTCATCTCGATCATAGGGATGGATCGCTTCAGCCCCTGCTGGCTGTCGTAGGTGAGCTTCTCTTCGTCCGTCCACTTGCTACAGGAGATAGCAGAGAGGGCAGTGAGAGCTACCAGCGCATATTTTAGCATCTTCATAGATGTTCGTTATTCTTTAGGTTACTGATTAGGACGATCTTCACGCACCCACCACAGACGCGTAGCACCGAGGTCTACACCACCGAGGAGGCTAGGGATGATCTTGAGATTAGGATTGCTATCGTAGGCCGATGCAGGGAAGGAGAAGCGCTCAGGAGCACGCATACTAGCAGGACCACCGATACGTGAGGGAGCCCCCGTATCTGCAGGCTTCATGATGAAGGGATAGCCCGTACGACGGTACTCAGTCCAAGCCTCATAGGCATTGGGGAAGAGTGCAAGGTACTTCTGAGTGATGATCTTCTGAAGGTGGACTTCAGTAGCATTACGATTAGCATCTACATCCGTCCAGCTAGGCGACACATTACCCGAAGAGATATTGTCGCTATACATGCCGATGTAGGGGTTATTCGCTACAGACGTCGCTGCAGGAACAGTACGGCTCTGGATGAGGTACGCAGTAGCATCACCAGCACCTGCCTCAGAGAAGGACTGACGTACACCCTGCTCATAGTAGGACTGAGCCGTACCCGTACCGAGGAGACCGTAGAGAGCAGCCTCTGCCTTGAGGAAGTAGGTCTCAGAGGCACGGAACCAGTAGACAGGAGTTGAATTCTGGAAGTTAGGCTTCGATGCATACTGGGCCTTATTCTCCCCTTCCTGCTTTGGCTCGTTATTCGTCGGAGCGAGGAAGTAATAGCCAGAGCGACCACGGTAGGTACCCTGGGTGAAGTACTTCTCCAGACGAGGGTCATTGTAGCCCTGGAGGTACGACCAGATAGTAGCCCCCATGCGGGTCTCATTGTACTGATTGACGGAGATCAGAGCTGGATGAGCCAGAGGCTGCTTCTCAGAGTCTCCGATCTTAGCTTCGTCGATGGTATTCTCGATGACCCCACCGTTAGCTTCGTCTACAGCCTTGTTGATGTACTCCTGAGCAAGGGCCGTGTCCTTGAAGTGGACGCGGACAGCCATACGGAGCATCAGTGAGTTAGCCAGACGCACCCACTTCTTAGCATCACCATTATAGACAAGGTCGTAGCGCTGGAGGATAGGTTCCTCTGCCTGACGTAGCGTCGCAGCGCTCTTCTCCAGCTCTGCAAGCATACCCTTATAGACCTCATGCTGTGAGTCGGGAGTAGGAGTGATATCCCCGCTACCAGCCTTGGTGTAGACGATAGGACCAAAGGCATCGGTAGCACGAAGCCACCCTACGATCTTGACGATATTAGCTATCGCTAGGATCTGCTGAGCCTGTACATTGTCTTGAGCTCGGGATGCCTGGGTGTGGATAGGAAGCCATGACTTAGCGACGTCACCGTAGAGCAGACCGTAGAGCAGACCCATACGACCGTTGGTGAAGGTCCAAGTCCCTTCGGTATTGAAGTTCCAGTTATTGTTGTTGCTGTAGTAGCCGATATAGTTACCGGTGGAGATCAGCTCGAGGACCTGCATGCTATTGCCTGGTCCGACATCTCCTGCAGGGCCAATAGGCATGACCGTGCGCTGTAGGTCCATCAGAGGCAGACCATAGCTGAGACCACCCTGATTAAGCTCCTTGTCGGTGACACCGGTACGACTTGTATTGATCTCTTCCTGATTGCACGAGGAGATAAGGGCTCCTAGGGCGAGGGCAGGGAGGATAGCTAGATTCTTAATTTTCATACGATAGATACGTATTGATAAGGTGAGGGACGAAGGCTAGATACCGAGCTTAAGGCTTGCACCGATGGTACGCTGGCTAGGTAGCATGAAGTAGTCGTACCCCTGACCGAAGGTACCGGTAGAACCCGTGAGTTCGGGATCGAAGGGAGCCTTGTTGTAGATCATCCAGAGGTTAGTAGCGTAGACAGAGACTCCGACGTTCTTGAAGACCTTACCGAAGAGGCTCTTGGGTAGGCTGTAAGAGAGGCTAAGCTCCTGCAGGCGGACGTTGGTCGCCGAGTAGACATAGTAGGAGTCGAGGTTGTAGATAGCGTCGTAGTACTTCTGTGGATCGATGTTGAGACCCTGACCGATCGTCACACCGCCAGCATCACGAGCATCAGCAGAAGCCTGCGATACACCGAACTTATCCAGAGCAGCCTGAGTCTTCGAGATCACGATACCACCAAGGCGAGCCGTGAAGAGCACATTCAGATCAAAGCCCTTGTAGGAGAAGCCGTGCTTCCAACCGAAGTTCCACTTAGCATTGACCGATCCGAGCTTGTAGGGTTCGGTAGGCTCGGTGACGAGCGACTGACCCTGAGTATACTCGACATAGCCATTTGCATCACGCTTGATACGTTCGCTAGCGTAGACGTCACCGAGTTCGCCACCTTCACGAAGACGGAAGCGTCCCTTACGGATATCCGTTAGGTCGAAGACCTGACCCGAGATAGGGTTGGTCACACCAGAAGCGAGCTTGATGATCTTATTGCGGTTAGCCGTAGCTGTAAGGCTGGAATTATAGTCGAATTCACCGAACTTCTTGTGGAAGCCAAGCGTCATCTCTACCCCACGGTTGCGGACATTACCTGCCTGGATATAGAGCTTCTTGTAGCCCGTCCCTGGATCCAGGTCTGTCTCTAGGAGCTGATTGAGCGTATTGGACTGGTAGATGGTAGCACCGAAGGTCAGAGCTCCACCGAACCAGCGAGAGTCGATCCCGAGCTCGACAGAGCGTGTACGCTCAGCCTTGAGGTCAGGCAGAGGATAGTAGTCGAAGGGCTCTACCTTACCGCTACCCATAGAGTGGGTGATGGTCCCTGGGGTCAGCCCCGTGAAGGGGATAGGAGAACCTACTTCGGTGAAGGAGGTACGTACCTTCAGGTAGGACAGTGCTGGACGAAGCTTAGCACGCAGGTCTGAGCCGATGAGGTCAGTGACGACAGCCGAGAGACCAATAGAAGGATAGAAGATCCATGGGTCTACACTGTTGACGAGCTGCGAAGGCTTGTCCGTACGTCCCGTGAGGGTGAGGAAGAGCGCACTCCGCCATGCAAGTTCAGCAGAAGCGAAGACAGCGAAGTTGCTCTTACGGCTTGAGCCCTCCGAACCACCGCTCTGTAGCGAGTTGGTGTTCGAGAAGATGAACTTATTAGGGATGAGCGAGAGGTGACCACCGAAGCCCTGGCTCTTGGTGTCGTACTCTTCATAGGAAGTACCAAGGGTACCAGTGAGGTTGAAATCTTCGCCAATGGCTGAATTGTAGTTCGCCATGAAGTCCACATACTTCTGCTTGAAGTAGCTATTGTCTGCGGAGTAGTAGCCCAGAGGCTTAGCGAAGACACTAGAGGTAGAAGCATAGAGCTTCGTCTCACGCTGGGTGTACGTATTGTCCAGACGCACACGGCCGGAGAAGTTGATCTTCTTGTTGAGCTCATACTTGAGCGAACCGAAGAGCATGTAGCGGTCGTTGACCTCGGGGTGCAGGTTGCGGTAAGCGACCCAGTAAGGGTTCTGCACGTCCGTACCCATGCTACCAGGAGACCAGTACTGCGTGTAGTAGCCTTCCTTAGCATCATAGCGCTCGAAGTACTTCTCCTGGTCGAAGTTCTTCCCTCTAGGATAGAGGTAAGCACCGACGATGGGGTTGAAGTAAGCCCCGTAGGAGATCATGTTGTTAGCGTAGTCACGGATATAGTTGGCCGAGACATCGAGCGTAAGCTTATCGTCGAGGAACTTCGCCGTGTTGCGGATCGATGCATTGTAGCGATGGTACTTATTGTTAGGTACGATCCCCTTAGCATTGATAGCAGAGGCGGAGAAGTAGGTCTGGTTCTTGTCCGTCCCGACAGAGAAGTTGAAGGAGTTGTTGTACGTGACCCCACGATTGAAGAAGTCTCTAGGCTGATAGTCGGTAGGCGTAGCGAGCTTCTCCCCCCAGGAAGTGTAGTCCCCGGGCTTGTTGCCGTAGGTGTTCTGGAACTTAGGCATGATGAAGGGCGAAGCCGTCTCCACGGAAGAGGAGAAGTTCACACGAAGCTTACCAGCAGCTCCCTTCTTCGTATTGATGAGGATAACCCCATTCGCAGCCGAAGCACCATAGAGAGCAGCAGCCGAAGGACCCGTGAGGACACTGATCGACTCGATGTCGTCGGGGTTGATGCTGGAGATCCCTTCACCCGAAGCACGACCAGAGCCGAAGCCCGAGCCGTCACCACCACGGTCTGCGCTATTGCCGACAGGTACCCCGTCGATGACGTAGAGGACGTTGTTGTCCCCAGAGATCGACTTATTACCACGCATGACGACACGGGTGCTACCACCGACCCCAGAGGCACTACGCTGGATGTTGACCCCAGCGACCTTACCATTGAGGCTGTTCATGAAGTTGGCATCCTTGACCGTAGTCAGAGCGTCGTTCTTGACCTCCTGGACATTATAGCTCAGCGCCTTCTGAGAGCGCTTGATACCGAGAGCAGTGACGACGACCCCTTGGAGTTGGTTGTCTTCACTAGCGAGCTGGATCTTCAGCTCGGTCTGGTTACCGACAGGGACTTCCTTCTTGGCGTACCCGATGGAGGATACGACGAGGACAGCACCCACCTTGACGTTCTTCAAGGTGAACTTACCGTTGATGTCGGTAGAAGCACCTTGACCAGGCACACCCTTGACCAGAACCGAAGCTCCGATCACAGGCTCATGATTCGTAGCATCGAGCACGACACCACTGATACTCCGCCCCTGTGCTAGTGCCGTAGCGACACAGAGGAAAAGCGTCATGAGGAGAGATAGTACTTTCTTCATATCTGAAAATTAAAAAAATGGAATCTTAGGGGGAAGAATAAAGTAGGGCACCTGCGCTAGCCGAAGTAGCTGCGGTGCTTCACAAGACAAGGAAAGCTCCCAGACCGCTACGTGCTAGCACGCCTCGTCTAGGAGCCTTTTAGCTTGGGATATAGATAGAACGGAGGATATATCGGGTAGATCTACGCATCGAGCACATCCACCAGTTCGCCAGCTTCGTCGTATAAATAGACCAATGCCCTATCAGGTCTGTCCCCGATAGGTCACGCAGGCTAGACCACTCGCACGAGGGATCTAGGGTAAATAGGCTGTCACTAAGTATAACCATAATCTTGTCAGCGGGCAAAAATAGTAAATTTTAACCTTCTGAAAATACTTTTATAAGCCCTCTCGTTTAATAAAATTCTTTAAGAACACCCCTACATCGGAACGACAGCGTACCACTGCTTTTCCCGAGTCTCATCCCCCCCCCACCGAAGCCGACATCCGAATCAAAAAACCACCCCTCCAGAAGTCCTGTCTACAGGGGCTTTTGAGAGGCCTCTTTTGGACCCTACGGTAGGTCGCCGAAAAAACCTACTGTAAGTCGTCGAGACGACCCACGGTAGGTCGCATCGACGACCTACCGTGGATCCCTTTTTACCCCTTCAGCACTCCCCTCTCCCAACCCTCATCTTTCCCCGCCTGCCGTAGGCTAGATGCACCAGCGAGAAAGCCTCTTAAATCCGAGGGGAATCTCACAGACAAAACAAGGGGGCGACCGCACCTCTGTCTGGTGCAGTCGCCCCCTTTAAGTTAGGATGAATCCGAGAAGGCTACGAGTCCTCTTCAGCTATCTACTTTAGAAGATGGAGTTCGGAGAAGCCAAACTTCTTCTTGCTATTAGGTGTAGCAGGCTGGATCATAAAGAATGATGCCTTCACAGGGGACTTGAAGAGGTAGTAGTTCTTCTTGCCATCGCCCTTATCTGGGATAAGGTCAATCGTCCCTTGGCTTACCCACTTCTTCCCGTCGAATGAAGCATAAACCATCAGTTCCTCGAAAGCAATTGATTCGGGAGCTGAGAGGTACAGGCCCTTGACCTCTAGTCCACCTCCGCCCTTAGGGGAGATGTAGAAGTACTGATTATCTTCTGCCGAGTCCGTGAAGACTGAGGTAGAGAGGTTGTTGTCGTAGAGATAGTAGATGGGAGGATAAGTCCAGGTCTCGTAGTCCAGCACAGCGACAAACTGATACTTCAGGTCATCGCCTGGGATAGCGGAGAGCGTACCAACCTCTTCGGCTGTAGCAGACCTGAGGTTCTCAGTCTCCAGCGTATAGGGAAGATAGAAGTGCCCATAATCACGACTGAGGCGAAGCTTACTCTCTGGGAACTCTAGAGTAAGGGTAACAAGCCCTCTTCTATTAGGGAGCTGAGCCTGCATAAAGTCTGAGTACCCTGAAGCGGCTTGGAGCTTAACAGGCTTATCGGACTTCTTTGCTCCTTTCTTGAAGGACACTGTGGCATCCCCTACGGTCACCGCTGAACTAGGCATAGTGACGTAGGTCATCCCATCTGCCATCTTCCCAGCATAGGCCTTCGTCACGGCATCGGAGTCATTGACCTTCACCTTCAGCGTAAGATCCTCAGGAGCAGGCTTAGTAAGGTACACGTAGACTTCAGGGGCAGTGAAGTCGGAGACAACACCCTTGGAGACAGTGATCGTGCCGAGCGGAGCGACATTCCCTACGGTAAGGTCACTCGTCCGAAAGTAGACGATAGGGAGTGACGTATTCGTGGATTCCCGAGGATGTAAGGGTGTGTTAAGCTCAAAGGGCTTGCTACAAGAGGCTAGCATGAGAGCCCCTAAGACAAACCCTCCTAGGATGGTCTTAGTCATTGTAGATGATATGAAATGTAGAAAGAGACTCTATAAGCGAAGGCCCATACATGTACCCCGAGAGGGATATATCTATGGGCCTTCAGTTCTAGATCGGAAGAGTAATGCGACTAACTATTCTGCAGCGTACAGCGAAAGCTCTGTCATACCGTAGTAGCCTCGAGCGTAGCCCTTTCGTACTGCGGCGATCTTCACTCCCTTAGCTTCTACAGGCATAGAGAAGTGAATACGAACATCCTGCTTACGATTGATGTCGTAGGCGCTGATATTCCCCTGCGAGAACCAAGTCTTACCATCCTTCGTGATGAAGATCTCCAGCTCACGCACTGCAGTGATGTAGTTCGTCTGAGTCTGGATAGAAATATCGGTGAACTTCTTAGTGCCCGAAGGATGCATGATCGTGAGGACAGGCAGTGGATCCTTAGCGATGTCAGCAAGCCACCAAGAGCTGGTGCTACCATCATGCAGCTGGTCTACGCCATAGACATAGCCACCATAGGTACGAGCAGACGAAGCCTCATACTCAAGATCGCTAGCAGAGATCTGAGTACCAGTAGCAGCATCTGTCGTCAGCGAGACATTGTTGTATGACTTCTCGATGGGCAGGAAGTAAGTACCAGCCTGCTTGCTGACCCCTACCTTCGCCGAACCCTGGACAGCTGCGACCTTGAGGGCTACGAGATAGTACTCGCCGAAGGCTTGTGCTGTAGAGAGCTCTACATACTTATCACCAGGTTCGATGGTGATCGCAGTCTCACTCTTGGTCTTACCCTTAGGGATAGTCACCGTGGTAGCTGAAAGCTTAGCATAGCCCTCTGGAGCCATGCGGAAGCCGGGATTAGAGGAGAGCGTCTTCGTGTAAGTCGTGAGAGATGCCTCTGAGTTGTCAAGGCTTACCGTCACCTTGACATCCTGATCCGCAGGCTTGGAGAGGTAGACATAGCACTCCTGAGAATTGAAGTTTGTCACAGAAGCTCCATCCTGAGCAACTCGTCTAGTCGAAGCGATCTGAGCAAAGGTGAAGTCATCAGTTTTCAGGTAGGCAACAGAAGTAGCCTCTGCCCCTTTAGACTTGTCGTAGAGGGGTGTATTAAGATCAAAGCTCTTCTGGCAACCCACGAGGCTAAGTAGCGAGAGGGCTAGGGCAAATGATACACTCTTATTCATTAGTTGAACGTGATTAAGGTAAGTGGGCTTCCCTACCCACCCTCAGAGAAGCCCCTGAGGGTGGATAAAAGGGAGCCTTATAGGAGACTAGGGCACTTTAGTTATACCCTTGCCATCAGAGCGGACATTCGAGACCCAAACAGGCGTCTGAATAGCGCTTTTCTCAGGGTGCTTTTCGTCGTAGTAGCCGTCGTAGACATTGAGTACAGGACCACCAGCTACGGAGTTGGCGAACGTACCACCCTGACCTTCGTTCATCTTCCAGTAGTGGAGGAGACCTGGGGTCGTAGGATCGACTGTGTACTCGTTGTCACGGAGCTGCTCGAGCGTACGAGCTGTATTCCAGATACGGAGTTCGCTGAAGATACAAGCATTGATGAAGTAAGAGATACCAGAGCCTGCGACATGGATCGCATCATTGAGCTTGAAGACTCGACCTGCAGGCTTGTCCGTGCTGGTGATCTTGCTACCGTTGACATAGAGCGTAGCCTGAGAGCCGTCGAAGACCAGAGCGATGTGGTACCACGTATCTGTCTTAGCACCTTCGAAGGTACGGTCGATCTGACCTCCTTCACCAAACTTGATGTTCAGGTAGTCGTAGGGAGGATTAGCATCACCGAAACGCATGTAGATCTCAGAGCCTGGAGCCCATGCACCGAAGAGTGCCTGGTTATTTCTATTAAGGCCATTGATATTGACACGCATCTCGACGGTGAAGCGCTGGAGCTCTACAGGAGCGATACCACGAGCGACTGCCTTGTAGTACTTACCCTGGTAGGTACCGAGGATAGGAGCGCTAGCCGAAGTGATCGTCTTGATCGCATAGACGTAGGTGTCAGCCCCCTTGAGGACGGCAGCTGAAGCACCAGCAGACTTGAGCTTGAAAGCGATAGCGAACTTCTTACCCGAGTCCATCTGCTCTTTGCTAAGAGGCTGAAGCGTGACCTTCACAGCTTCAGAGAAGACCGCTCCAGCCTTGACTACGACGCTAGGAGTAGAGAGCTTCACCTGCTCTGCGGGGAGCATCACAAAGGAAGTCCCATTCAGCTTATTGTACTGCTCTAGCGCTTCCGAGCTAAGCTCAAGGGAATAGTTCTGATCCTTGTCCTGAGGGTTGGACAGACGGACATTGATATCCGTCGACACTTCGCTATCTCCGAGCTGAAGCGATCCTAGGCGACCAGCTTGCGTCCCTGTCTGAGCGATATAGGCTTGGTTAGAGAGCTCCTTGAGTTCTCTGTCATTACAAGCCCCGAGGAGCGTAGCCATAGCTACGACTCCCAGGATAGATTTATTGATCTTCATGTTATGCGACTACTTAATGATTGGGTTCATCAGCTGGATAGCACGACGCCACCAAGGATAAGAGAGCCCCTTGACTGGGGACATATCGATACCATTGACGACTTCAGGAGTGCTGACAGCATACTCAAGGTCGACACGGAAGGCTCCGACACCACCCTTGCGATAGGTGACACCATCGACGACAGGGTTCTGGAGAGCGAAGTTCAGGATCTGACCCAGACCGACCTCACCACCACGGGTAGCACCCGACTCGAAGTTCACGACGAAGATGCTCTTCTTACAGATATCTTCGACAGAGAGGACATCCTTGTAGGCAGATAGCATCCCCTGGAAGTGACGGTTCTGATAGCCTACACTATTGCTATAGGCCTGGATGATGAAGTAGTTGAAGTACTTGGCATGCGTAGCAGGAAGAGCATCAGGCTCCCCATCGACAGCTAGAATCTTCTTACGACCAGCTTCGGTCTCAGCCATCGGGCCGATACGCTTACCGAGAGTCTCGATGAAGAGGGTCATGAGCGTAGGCACATTCTCCTCGACATCGGTACGCCACAGTTCATACTTAGTACTAAAGGGGTGAGCATAACGAGGCTCAGCATCGATATCGAAGCCATCATAGCCGTACTTATCGATCACGTCGCAAATAGCATTAGCATACTTGACGACAGCAGCGCGACGAGCGGCCTTACCAGCCTCTGTATTCTCAGAGCTCCAGCCCCAGTACTTGTGCGCCCAGACTTCATCTTCCTTGAGCTGAGCCTTCTCAGCATCCGTGGGATCGGGAGTGATACCACCACCCATATCGAGGACGAGGAAGCAGATCATAGCCTTCAGACCCTTCTTTTCTTGTGCTAGGCGAAGGTCCTTGAGCTGAGCTTCGGTAGGGTTCTTCCAGCCCCCCCAGAGGGAGACGAGGTCTACCGAGTCAGGGAGCCCCATCAGAGAGCTCTGCATGTTCGTACCGACCCCTGTCCAAGCGCTGTAGTAAGCGAAGGCGATCTGGTGATCAGAGTTCTTATAGTCACGGAGTGCCTTGTAGTACTCCTCAGTATGTGCAGGCTTGGTCAGATCCATTGGATGCTGGATCTCCATATCCGTCCACTTGCTACAAGAGGACAGACCGAGCAGAGCGACTGCAGATACCGCTAGGATATTCTTAATCTTCATTTCTTAGTTCGTTAGCTAGGGAGATTACTTCTTCTGCCACCAGAGCTTCGTAGCATAGTCGTCTGCCCCTCCGAGGAGAGTAAGAGCGGCATTGTAGTTAGCCTGGTTACGAGTACGCTCATTGACATCGTAGGGGATACGATTAGCTACGTGGATGGTGTAGCCACTGGTCGCCACAGGGAGAGCGAATACCTTAGGATAACCCGTACGACGGATTTCGCTCCAAGCTTCCTGCCCGTTGGGGAAGAGAGCTAGCCACTTCTGGGTGATGAGGCGCTCTAGCTTGACATCGGCAGTAGCATCATCATCCCACTTAGGAGTGATGGTGCTCACAGCAGGCATATCCTTACCGTAGCCACCGGCGACATCCTTGTAGTCAGCAGGCGTTCTTTCGCTCTGTAGGTAAGCATCTACACCAGAAGCACCCCACTGAGTGAAGGACTCCTTAACACCACGCTCATAGAGCTCCTTAACAGAGCCACCCATACCAGACCAGCCAGCCAAAGCACCCTCAGCACGGCAGAACCACATCTCTGCAGCGGAGAGCCATACGCTAGGAGAGTTCTTCGTGACAGCAGCTGCTGAATAGAGCTTATCTGCTGCAGCCTTATTCTTGACATTAGCACCAGCTAGACAGCCGACGAGCTTACGATCAGCCTTAGTGTCAGGCTCTGCGAAGTAAGCAGAGATACGAGGGTCATCGTACCCGTTCATGTACGAGTCGATGTCAGCGCAAGCACGCGAGTCTCCCCACTCAACTGAGGTCTTATAGAGACCACGAGGGATGTAGGTGATGGCGCAATTGTCAGCAGAAGATTCGATGACCCCTTCGGCAAGAGCTTCCTTAGCATACTGCTGAGCGAGCTCTGGTGCGACATAGCGCATACGGATGGCGATACGTAGCTTGAGGGAGTTAGCGAACTTAGCCCACTTGGTGAAGTCGCCACCATAGATCTTGTCGGCAGCCTCATGGACCTTCGCACCAGGGTTAGCCAGTGTGTAAGCCTTGAGCACCTTGCTAGCGGTGGTGAGGTCATTCACTAGAGACTTGTAGATATCCTCCTGAGTATTGTATCCTTCAGGATTCTTAGGATCTAGGCCGAAAGGCATAGGACCATACTTGTCGGTGAGGGCGAGGAAAGCCTGAGCACGCATGATGAGCGCCCAGTTGTAGTTCAGATCACCCTTTTCTGACAGACCTTCGATCTCAGAGAAGGCACTCTTCGTTGGAACCAAGACTATATCGTTTGGCCATGCAAGCCAGTTGTTAGGCGCATTGAAGATGGTGAAGTTCTTAGAGCTAAAGCCATCATTCGCATACGTGAAGTAGCGACCTAGATAGTTCCCGATGAGGTCGAAGTTCGTCTGGAACCAGTTCTCCTGCTCAGGGAAGGCTCGGTTCTGCAGCTGGATGAGGAACGAGGAGATACTGTAGTTGTCACGCTGCAGAGTACCCTTATCGAGGTTCCCTCCAGGACGGTTGATTTCCTCGAAGCCACTCGTGCAGGAGCCTAGAGTAAGGGCGAGAGCAGCGAGGCTAAGGCCCTTGGCAATATGATTGATCTTCATAAGATACATGTGGATAAGAGTGAGCTAGCTTAGAACTGGAGCTTCACGGTGAAACCTAGGTTACGAAGGCTAGGCTGCATGAAGTAGTCAAAGCCCTGGTAGTAAGTCCCAGTAGAAGCAGTCAGCTCAGGGTCAAATGGAGCCTTATTGTAGATCATCAGGAGATTACGAGCCGTCAGACCAAGAGAGAGGTTGACCTTATTACCAAGGAGCTTCTTAGGGATAAGGTAGGAGACGTGAGCTTCCTGAAGGCGTACGTTCGTAGCGTCGTAGATGTACTGAGACCAGACGGGGTTAGCACCACCGACGATGGAGTAGTAGCCCTGAGCATCGACACGACCGTTGCCGACGGCTACACCACCAGCCTTGCGTGCGTCTGCAGAAGCCTTAGAGACACCATACTCGTCGAGGATCGCCTGTGTCTGAGAGAGGACGATACCACCGATACGAGCGGAGAACATGAAGCCGACGTTCAGACCCTTCCAGTTGAACTCATTGACCCAACCCAGATTAGCATCGGGAAGGACAGATCCCTTGTAGACAGGGTTGTCGAGTGTAGCAGGGCTGAGCTTACCATCAGCAGAGACTTCAGGATACCCTTCAGGCGTACGCTTTACGTCGGTATTGACATAGACGTCACCCATAGAGCCACCCTTACGGAGGTAGATCTCAGCACCCTTCAGACCTCCCTTAGAGATAGGATCCTTACGACCTGGGATGAGCTCGACGATGCGGTTCTGGTTAGCACTGAAGGTACCCGTAGTGGTCCACTCCAGCTGACCGAACTTGCTCGTCCAGCCGATAGCGAGCTCGATACCGCGGTTGCGGACATCACCCGCCTGGATGTACTCTTCATTGTAGCCGTTGGAGGCAGAAGAGAGAGGCATACGGAAGGTCTGGTTCTTCGTGTTGGACTGGTAGATAGTAGCTTCTACGCTGAGTCGGTTGCGGAAGAACTTACCCGTCACCCCAGCTTCCCAAGAGTAGGTCAGCTCAGGCTTGAAGTCACTAGGGAATTTATAGGTCACCGTAGAGTAGCTCTGCGTAGCAGGGTCATACTTGTAGCGGTAAGGAGATGAGATCTGAGCAGGGATAGGTGACCCTACCTTAGCCCAGGAGACACGAGTCTTGAGGTAGTTGACCCACTTAGGCATCTTAGCCATCTGAGAGATGACACCAGAGAGACCGACAGAGGGGTAGAAGAAGGGGTTACCCGTCGTATGGGCAAGAGCAGAGTCCCAGTCTTCACGACCCGTGAGGGTAAGGAAGAGCATGCTCTTCCAGCCGGCTTCGACACTAGCGAAGGCAGAGTTCGTCACGTGAGCCGTGTGGTCGAAGATAGGAGCATTACCAGCGGTAGGCTGTCCATAGTCGATCTGGTTAGGATCGAAGACATTGGAGAGGGAGCGGAGACCGCCACGGAAGCCTCGTGTATCGAGGTAAGAGCGGTTGGTAGAGACACCAAGGTTGGCAGCGACAGAGAAGTCTTCGATGCGCTTGTTGATGTTTGCCATGATATCTCCGTAGAGCGAGGTGTTATTGCCCTTGCTGTAGGAGTAGTATCCGTAGGGAGACCCAGTGAAGAGGTTAGCCGTCGAAGCGTAGCGCTTGCCTTCGTCAAAGCTATTGATCACGTCGGCACGAGCACGGCCGGTGATGTCGATCCAGTCGTTGATCTTCCACTTGAGTGAGCCGTTGACCATGTAGCGATCCTTGTTGCCGATGGCAAGCATACGCTTAGCTACCCAGTAGGGATTCTGCATGGAGTAAGCATCCCCGTAGTGCCAGTTCTGTACGTTGATCTTGCGCACAGGGTCGTAGATCTCGTAGGTACGTACACCATCGAAGTTCTCACCACGTGGGAAGAGGTAGAGCGGTACGATGGGGTTGAGATATTCCCCCTGAGCGATGAGGTTCTGATCGCCCTGCTTGATGTAGTTGAAGCCGAAGTCCAGCGTCAACTTATCGTCGAGGAAGTTCGTTGTGTTACGGAAGCTGAAGTTGTAGCGATCGTACTTGCTATTGGGGATGATCCCTGCAGCGTTGGTCGTACCCAGAGAGAGGTAAGTCTGATTCTTCGCGTTCCCGATGGTGAGCGAAGCGGTGTTCTGGATATTAGACCCCGTGTTGAAGAAGTCTGCAGGGTTGTACTTCCCGTAGGGAGAAGGCGTCTGAGCGCCCCAGCTCTTCACGTCCCCAGGAGAGTTGATGAACTCGTTCTGGAAGCGAGGCATGACGAAGGGACGAGAGAAGGATGAGCTATTGGAGAGCATGACCTGTACACGCCCTTCCTTACCCTTCTTCGTGGTGATCATGATCACCCCCTGAGCAGCGCTTGCCCCGTAGAGAGCAGCAGCGGCAGGACCACTAAGTACGGAGATCGACTCGATATCGTCAGGGTTGATGTCGGAGATCCCTTCACCCTTAGGCTGAGCGGAGTAGCGACCACCTGTCTCACCACCGTTGGTATTGGTGATGGGGATACCGTCGATGACGTAGAGTGCTTGGTTACTCTGGTTCATTGACTTAGGCCCACGCATGACGACACGCGTAGCACCCCCGATACCCGAGGAGGAAGCATTGATATTCACCCCAGCGACCTTACCGTTGAGGCTGTTCATGAAGTTGGCATCCTTGACCGTAGTCAGAGCGTCGTTCTTGACTTCCTGGACATTGTAGCTCAGTGCCTTCTGCGAGCGTTTGATACCAAGAGCCGTGACGACGACTGACTCCAGCTGATTGTCTTCGCTGGCGAGCTCGATCTTCAGCTCGGTCTGGTTACCGACAGGGACTTCCTTCTTAGCGTACCCGATGGAGGATACGACGAGGACAGCACCCGCCTTGACGTTTTTCAAGGTGAACTTACCGTTGATATCGGTAGAAGCTCCTTGACCAGGCACACCCTTGACCAGAACCGAAGCTCCGATCACGGGCTCATGATTCGTGGCGTCGAGCACGACCCCACTGATGCTCTTGCCCTGTGCCATCGCCGTAGCGATACAGAGGAAGAGGCTCATGAGAAGTAAAAGTACTTTCTTCATATTTAAAAATTAAAAGAATGGTATTTCGTCAACAAGATCCCAGCAGGGCACGCTTGGGCGTCCTCACTAGGAGGTCACTTGCTTTCAGGGAGGAGGAGAGCCCGCCTATAGCGCACCGACACGAGGCGACGCACCCGAGGAGAGCTGAGAGGAGTATTTTATCATAGCTTTCGTATTTCACCATGGACAAGTATTAGTGGCATTGACTCGTAGAGGAGGGGCGAGCGGACATATATATTATATGTATACGCTCAGCCGATCATCGGATCTCCTGAGGGAGCATGAGAGCACCATCCGAGGGAGAAAATCAGACGCGACGCCAAGGTCCATCCATTACCGTTCCAAACAATCTTGAGGCAAAGATAATAATTAAATTCTTTGGGAAACCAACCACCTATCTTGCTCTGATTTAATTAAATATTTTAGGAAGCACCCTGCTATTTGAAGCCCCACTAGGGAGGCTATTTCACCCTCCCCAAAGTGGATTTCCGACGAGGTCTTCCGAGCCGAGAAAAAGCACCCTTCGATTCGCCTGAAAAAAAACCTACGGTAGGTCGGCGTACCGATGCACGGTAGGTCGTCGATGCGACCTACAGTAGGTTTTTTCGACGACCTACCGTAGGTCGCAAAAAGCCCCTTCTGTGAGGGGCTATTTTTCCATGGGGTTCGCACCGTGCTTCGTGCGGTATAATAATAGGTATGTCGTACCTTTGTCTTCGAGCTCGACAGCGCCTCATCCGAGAGCGATCTCCCGAGCTCCACTTTGACGACCTATGATCACGATAGAAGACCTCTATAAGCTCTACCTCAGCCACCCCATCGTAAGCACCGATACACGCAAGCTCCCTGAGGGATGCCTCTTTTTTGCCCTGCGTGGGGCAAATTTCGATGGGAATAAATATGCGGGTGCCGCCCTCGAGGCTGGAGCCGCCTATGCGATCATCGACGAAGCCGACCAGCTGATCGACGAGCGTACCATCCTCGTACCCGACGCCCTCCAGGCCCTCCAGCTACTAGCCGCTCATCACCGCCGAGCGCTTGGCATCCCTGTGATCGCTATCACGGGGACCAACGGCAAGACGACGACCAAGGAACTGACTGCCGCCGTCCTCTCCCAGAGCTATCACCTACTCTACACCGAGGGCAATCTGAACAATCACATCGGTGTCCCCCTCACACTCCTTCGCCTGACCCCGGAGCATCAGCTTGCGCTCATCGAGATGGGAGCGAGCAAGCCAGGCGACATCGCTGAGCTATGCGCTATCGCCCAGCCCAACTATGGCTTGATCACCAACATTGGGCAGGCGCACCTCGAAGGCTTCGGTTCGCTCGAGGGCGTCCGTCGCACCAAGGGTGAGCTCTACGACAGCGTGCGTACCCGGGAGGGTATCCTCTTCTACCACGAGGAGGACGAGGTACTTCGCCAGATGAGCCTCGGTACGGAGCGCATCAGCTACGGGTCGAGTCCCAAGGCCTACGTCCAGGGAGTCGCTTCGCCCAGCACGGGAGAGAGCCTCTTCCTCCACTTCTCCTGGTCCTGCCCCATCCTCGAGATGAGTGCTCGGGAGGTACAAACCCAGCTCGTCGGCGACTACAATCTGGTCAATGCCCTTGCTGCCATCGCTATCGGGCTCTACTTCGATGTCCCCTCGGACAAGATCGACGAGGCGCTCACCAGCTACTGCCCTAGCAACAGTCGCTCTCAGCTCATTCACTCCGAGCGGGGCAATCAGATCATCGCCGACGCCTACAACGCCAATCCCTCGAGCATGCGCACGGCGCTCTCCAACTTCCTCGCTATCGAGACTGCTCTCCGCCCACGCATCGTCATCCTCGGCGACATGAATGAGCTCGGTGCCTCCAGCCACGAGGCGCACCAAGAGCTCTACCAGAAGCTCTCCTCTACCACCACGCCCCCACTCGAGATCTATCTCTGCGGACCACACTGGCGGGAAGAGCTGGGAGACCAGCCCCAAGTCTACCCCAATGTCGAGGAGCTCATCGCCCACATCGAAGCGCACCCGATCACCAAGAGCTTGATCCTCGTCAAGGGGTCGAATAGCATCCATCTCGGCAAGCTACTCCCCTACCTCTAGCCCGCCCCTCCCGAGCAGGCTATACAAAGAAGAAGGTCACTCACCAGCCTTGATTTGGCTAGGTGAGTGACCTTCTCTATGAGGAGCCACGAGCGGATTAAGTGAAAACTCCGAAAAACAGGATTTGAGGACCTCGCCCCCTTTGTAATCTACTGTATCGCCCAAGGCGAACAGACACCGAAGCGCCTGTTGTAGCCCGCCATTGGAGGAGAGGGTTGTCTCGGTTTTCAACTATGTACGATGAGTTTCCCAATCGACAACGTGGCTCTGTTTTCTTATTTCTTTCTACTACAAAGATAAGGATTTATATTTTGTAACACCTCATAGGGTTTCACCTCAGTATCCCCCCGGTATTTGATCCCCCTCTAGAGAGCCCTCTGAGACAGCGCTCAGGAAGCCCCCAAATAAAACCTACAGTGGGTCGTCGATGCGACCTACGGTAGGTCGTCTTCACGACCCACAGTAGGTTTTTTCGGCGATCTACCGTAGGTCGTTTTTTCGCCCCTCACAGCCCGCTATTCTAGAGGGCTTGTGAGGGCCTCCGAAAAGGCCCTTCAAATTATTCCGTCCCTACCCTACTTATCGTTCCCTCCGTCTGGGTGATTTGCCCTAACTTTGTCTAGGCATAAGGGGCGCCCTCACTGAGGCGAGCCCCTTCTTCGCCTCAGACACTATTAGCTTCATCGATATGCAACCCTTCGTACACCTGCATGTACACTCTCAGTTCTCACTCCTAGACGGCCAAGCCTCGGTCAAGGGCTTGGTGGACAAGGCCATCGGTGACGGGATGAGCGGTATCGCTCTGACCGACCACGGGGCGATGTTCGGCATCAAGGAGTTCTTTGACTACGTAGCCAAGAAGAACGGGCCTCTCCTGAGCGAACGAAAGACGCTCAAGAAGAAGATCAAGGCCCTCGAGGAGCAAGAGAGCAGGACGCCCGAAGAGGAAGCTTCGCTCACCGAGCTAAGAGAAGCCCTCCAGATAGCCGAGGCTAAGCCTCTCTTCAAGCCCATCCTCGGCTGTGAAGTCTACTGCGCTCGACGCTCCAGACTGCTCAAGGAGGCAAGCGTACCCAACCCCTACCGCCCCAACCAGTCCATCGACAACAGTGGCTGGCACCTGGTACTGCTAGCCAAGAATCTCACCGGCTACAAGAACCTCATCAAGATGGTCTCTCGCTCCTGGATCGATGGCTACTACTATCGCCCTCGCATCGACAAGGAGCTCCTCGAGCAGTACCATGAGGGGATCATCGCTTCCTCGGCCTGCCTAGGCGGAGAGATCCCACAGCATATCATGCACGGCAACATCGAAGAGGCGGAGAAGAGCATCCTGTGGTTCAAGAATCTCTTTGGGGAAGACTTCTACCTAGAGCTCCAGCGTCACAAGACGGATAACCCCCTGGGCAATCAGGAGACCTACGAGAAGCAACAACAGGTCAATGCCGTCCTCCTCGAGCTAGGTAAGAAGCACGGCGTGAAGGTGATCGCTACCAACGATATTCACTTCCTCAATGAGGAGGACGCCGAGGCGCACGACCGCCTCATCTGCCTCAGCACGGGTAAGGACCTCAACGACCCCAAGCGCATGCGCTACAGCAAGCAGGAGTGGATGAAGACGACGCTCGAGATGAACGAACTCTTCGCCGACGTACCCGAGGTCCTCTCCACCACACAGGAGATCTGCGACAAGGTAGAGATCTACAGCATCGAGCACGACCCGCTGATGCCTGACTTCCCCATCCCCGAAGAGTTCGCTACCGCCGATGATTACCTGCGCCATCTGACCTACGAAGGCGCTCGCCGTAAGTATGGCGAAGAGGGGATCACCGAGGAGGTACGTGAGCGTATTGACTTTGAGCTCAACACCATCTCGGGCATGGGCTTCCCAGGGTACTTCCTCATCGTGCAGGACTTCATCGCTGCGGCTCGTGATATGGGCGTCTTCGTAGGCCCAGGGCGTGGATCAGCGGCAGGCTCCGCCGTAGCCTATTGCCTCAACATCACGGATATTGACCCGATCCGCTACGACCTCCTTTTCGAGCGTTTCCTCAATCCCGACCGTATCTCCATGCCCGATATCGACGTAGACTTCGACGATGACGGGCGTGCCGACGTCCTACACTGGGTCACGGAGAAATATGGGTACGAGCGTGTGGCGCATATCGTTACCTATGGCACCATGGCGGCCAAGAGCGCTATCAAGGACGTAGCCCGTGTACAGCGCCTTCCTCTCTCGGAGAGCGACCGCCTCACCAAGCTCATCCCCGATAAGATACCCGACGTCAAGAATGTGTCTATCAAGGCTGCCATCGAGCATGTCCCCGAGCTGAAGCAGGCTTCGCTTAGCCCCGACCCACTGCTCCACGACACGCTGAAGTACGCTCAGATGCTCGAGGGGAATATCCGCAGTACCGGCGTCCACGCCTGTGGGATCATCATCGGGAAGATGGACATCAGCGACGTCGTACCACTAAGCACCGCCGAAGACAAGGCTACGGGTGAGAGTATGCTCGTCACGCAGTACGAAGGCTCGGTCATCGAGTCGACGGGACTGATCAAGATGGACTTCCTTGGTCTAAAGACCCTGTCGGTGATCAAGGAAGCTCTCGCCAATATCAAGAAGAGCCGAGGGATCGATATCGACATCGACCACATCCCCATTGACGACGAGACGACCTACCGACTCTATGCCGAAGGGAAGACCGTCGGTACCTTCCAGTTCGAGTCGGCAGGGATGCAGAAGTACCTTCGTGAACTGCAGCCCACGACCTTCGAAGACCTCATCGCGATGAATGCACTTTATCGTCCGGGGCCTATGGACTATATCCCCGACTTCATCGATCGTAAGCATGGTCGCAAGCCGATCACTTACGACCTGGAGTGCATGGAGCGCTACCTCAAGGATACCTATGGTATCACCGTCTATCAGGAGCAGGTGATGCTACTCTCCCGTGAGATCGCTGACTTCACACGTGGCGAATCGGATGGTCTTCGTAAGGCAATGGGTAAGAAGCTCGCCGACAAGATGGCCGAGCTGAAGGTCAAGTTCCTCGCTGGTGGTAAGAAGAAGGGCTACAAGGAAGAGATACTTGAGAAGATCTGGGCGGATTGGGCGAAGTTCGCCAGCTATGCGTTCAATAAGAGTCATGCTACTTGCTACAGCTGGGTAGCCTATCAGACGGCGTACCTCAAGGCTAACTACCCCGCCGAATACATGGCAGGAGCACTGAGTCGTAACCTCAGTAACATCACGGAGATCGTCAAGCTCATGGACGAATGTCGTACGATGGGCATCCGTGTACTTAATCCCGATGTGAATGAGTCCGACTTCAAGTTCTCCGTCAATCAGGAGGGCAACATTCGCTTTGGGCTCAATGCGATCAAGGGTGTAGCTAGCTCCGCCGTCGAAGCGATCATCCAGGAGCGAGAAGCCGATGGACCCTTCCAGGATGTCTATGACTTCTTCGAGCGAGTACCTATGTCGGTCATCAATAGGAAGACGCTGGAGAGCCTCGTCTTCTCAGGGAGCTTCGACAGCTTTGGCCACCCAAGAGAGCTCTACACGACTGCTATGGAGCAGGGGAATGATGACACCTTCCTCGCCGCTCTCATTCGCTACGGTCAGGTGATACAGGCAGAGCAGAGTCTCAATGAATCATCCCTCTTCGGTGGCGACGAAGAAGCGCTGCAGCTCCCACGACCTACTCCCCCGACTTCCTATAGCGAACTATCAGATCTGGAGCGTCTCAATCGGGAGCGCGAACTCGTCGGTCTCTACCTCTCAGGCAATCCCCTCGATCCCTATCGGGTGATACTTGAGTGCTATTGTCCTACGAATGCCCTGGCGATGAATGATCTCAACGCTGTGGGTGAAGGGCGACAAGTCTCCTTCGGTGGTATGGTCTCCAAGGTATTCCTCGGTACGACCAAGCGGGGTGATCCTTATGCTCGCATCACCATCGAAGATACGACGGGCTCCTTTGACCTGGCGCTCTTCAGCTCGAGCTATGTGAATAACTCACAGTTCTGCCAGAAGGGGCTCTTCATCTTCGTGCAGGGCGTCGTCCAGAAGCGCCGCTACGGCGACGAACTGGAGCTAAGCGTCCAGCGTATCGACTTACTCTCCGAGGTCGTCGACAGCCTCATCTCCGCCGTCCATCTTGATGTCGATGTCCGCACTGTCAATGATGAGGTCATCGGCGAACTGAGCTCCCTCATCAAGAACAATACTGGATCTGCCGTGTTATCTATCAAAATCACGGACGGCACAGGGCGCAATGACGTGCTTCTCACCTATGACGATCACCCCATAGCCCCCACACCCGTGCTCCTCGACTTCTGTCGGCAGTACGATATCCAGATGTCAGTCAAGTGATGCAAATAAACCCTTAGTATCAACATAAAAGAAAGGAAACAGTCATGGCACTAGAAATCAACAGCCAGAACTTTGACACGCTCGCCGCTGGCGACAAACCCGTAGTCGTAGACTTTTGGGCCACTTGGTGCGGTCCCTGCCAGATGGTAGGTCCCTTCATCGAAGAGCTCGCCCAGGAATACGAAGGCAAGGTAGTCATCGGCAAGTGCGACGTCGACCAAGACAATGATCTGCCAGGTCGCTTCAGCGTACGCAACATCCCCACTATCCTCTTCATCAAGGGGGGACAGGTCGTCAACAAGATGGTCGGTGCTCAAAGTAAGGACGTGCTCAAGAAGGCCATCGAAGAGCTTCTCTAAGAGATCCCTTCGATCATAAAGCGAAAGGGCTGTACCACACGCAGTGTGGTACAGCCCTTTTCTTTTGGACTTCGTCTGCCGCCCTCAGCTAGATAGGAGCGGGAGACGAGGCAGAAGGCGACGGCTGAAGAGGCAGTTCGGGAAGACTAATAAGGATCTTCGAAGAGCAAGCGCACGGAGCACGTTAGCGGCCTGCCTGAAGCGCCGGGGAGCGCAGCTATTAGTTCGGCGGGCGAAAGACATTTCTTCGGAGCGCTTTCACCTTCTCCCGCTCGGGGAAGACGCTCTACTTTCCCTGCCGAAATCAGGTAGTCACCGTCGTTCTCTGGGAAGAGTTCGTCCCGATACGTAAAGGAAAGCGTTAGCTCGGGGGAATACTTCACGAGCGCCTTTAAGAAGCGTGGAGCGTCAAGAATACGCATCATCGCCCGAGCCTCCAGTATCCCGCCTTCGCTGGGTCTAAGAAGATAGCTCATAGGTAGCGCTGAGGAGCGGGCGACTTCAGTGAGAAGCGCTTTCCGCACCAGCTTGGTCCCGTAAAGAGCTTGTACAAGGAGCTCCGATTCACCCTTGACGAGGAAGAGCGCCCCATCGATGAGGCCCGACTCGGTGCGATGGATCTGGAGGGCAAGTTCCTCTTCTCGCTCAAAGTCTTCCGTGATGACTTCCCAGAAAGCTCGGCTATGCAGGAGGCTTGGTTCTTGCTGTGACGCTTCGACCTTCAGGAGATAGTCGACGAGCGAAGCTGCAGCGACGGCAGGATCTTCCTCACGAAGGGCGTCTTCTCGCCTATTGCTCCGAGCCCGATTGACTACAGGAGCATAGCCTCCTACTGAAGTGTAGTAGCGATATAGCCATTCTTCGGCGGGAAGGAGCACGGAGACCACGTCGCCCCTAGCCTTCTCTCGGCGGAGCGCTTCCTGAAGGAGCGGACGCATGATCCCGTTACCCCGATGGTCGGGATGGGTACAGACGGCCAGCACATAGCCTGCGGGGAGGGTAGCTTCCCCTAGCGAGAGCGCCAACTCAGGGAACTGTAGGTGCCCTATGGCTTTACTTCCCTCCTCGGCTAGCAATACATCCTCCTCCCGATACACTTGATCGAAGTAGCGATCAAGGAATTCGTCCGAGTCACCGAAGGATAATTGCCACAGCCGACGAGCTTCTTCGCTCTTAGTTCTCCTTGTCGGGGTCATGGCGTAGCACGGCAGCTATCTTCTGGAGGATAGTTTCGGGCTTGTAAGATAGCTTAGCCTTGCGCAGACCTTCCAGCCCCAAGTCTTCCTCTCTATTGACATAAACGTACTGCTCTGGTATCGTCGAGGCGAAGAGCTTATTGATCATCGTGTACGACCCCTCGTAATCTCGGTCGGCCTTCTCAATATGTACGCCGAAGGTCGTCTCATTGATCGGCGAGCCCAGCGTGAAGGCCACGACCCGACCATCTACACGCAGGATCCCGCCTGATAGTCCGAGCTCGTCGAAGTGGTCGAAGAGGCGCTGGATGACTTCTTGTTCCTTGTCCTCGCCTTCCTCAGTTCCGTGCTGGCGGAGCCATTCCTGCTCGACGGCCAAGCATTCGGCGCTGTTGGCCTTAGTCATTGGTTCGTAGCTGTAATTTGGATAGAGCTTCTCGAACTTATTGACATGATTCCGCTTCGACTGAAGAGATTTGCCCGAAAGGCTTACTAAGCGCTCTCTCAGGTAAATGTAGTCGGCGTTGCCTTCATCTTCGAGGAAGGTAAAGGCACCGGGCAAGACCGACTCCAAGTGCTCACGACACAGGGGCGTGATGCCCATGATCACCAGCGGATAATCCCCTCGTTCGGCCTCGGCCTTCAGTCGATCGAGCGAAGCATCGACACATCCTCCGCCCCGCATGATGGGGATCAGGTAAGCGGGATGCGAGCGGGCGGGCGACGTAAAGCGAATAAACAGCGTGTCGTCCGCAATGGCATAGCACGTCTCGTACTTGACGGCCCAGCCGAAGAGGTTAGCAAAGGCCAAGTCACATATCCGTGAATGGCTCTGGAGCGTGAAGGACGTGACCTCTTCTCTGGAGGAAGGAAGGATCGGTTTGAAGTCTAATGGATCCATAAGATTCTATGGCTTGGGACGGGTGCTTCAGGAGGCTCTGTAGCTGAGTTCCTGAAGGGGGTCCCAAATGTTATATTACTTTCGGTCGAATGTTATATTACTTTCGTCGGAATGTTATATTACTTTCGAAGCGAACTTCAGGTACTTCGCCTGGGAAGTAATATAACAACCCAAGCAAAGTACCTGAAGTTCGGGAGGGAAGTACTATTAGTTCCCAGAGGAAGTGCTATTAGTTCGAGTGAGAAGACCTAGTAGTTCCCCCGAGCAGTGTGCTTAGTTCGGGAGGGAAGTCCTTGTACTTCCCTGAGGAAGTGCCTTCAGAAGCCTCGCCTTCTCCCTACTTCGCCTCCCCACGCGTCATCCGGAAGGAGACCTTATAGCACATAAATAGCGGAATGGCTACCCCCACACCGAGGGCGAACATCGTCAAAAGCGCCGTGATCATATTCGAAATGATCCCCGGCAGATACTGCTCTTGCGCCACTTCCTGCGTCGACTCCATGAAGCGAATCATGCCCAGGATCGAGCGATATGCGAATTGGCCCGGGATCATCGGCAGAAGAGCGGGGAAGGCAAAGACTTCGATCGGGTAACGAGCATGGTAAGCAAAGCCCACGGCGATGAAGCCAGCGAAGACCGAAGCTAAGAAGGTGGCGATAGCGATATTCATTCCCGCATAGGTCATCAGCGAGAAGCGCAGCGCATTCCCCAAGAAAGCGATGATCGGGACGTATCGGAAGGCGGCCTTCGAAGGATTGCCGACAGCGGCGAAACCTAGGGCAGCGATGGCAGCAAAAAAGCCCTTTTCGAGAATAAGCACAAAGTCCATACGGTCGGAAGATATTAGGAAAAGGGACTAGAGAAGCGATAGACCAAGCGACATCAGCGAGAAGCTCAGCCCCACGGTGATGCTCACGACGATCATCACCGCCGTCAGCAGGCGGGAGATCCCATTGAGGACGTAGCCGTCGAGTACGTCCATCATCCCGTTGATGAAGGGTACTCCGGGGATCAGGTACAGGACACTGGCGCTGAGAGCGATCTTGGGATACTCCTCGTAACCTAGTTTTGCCCCGACGCCTACGATGAACGACGCCACCAGCGCCGAGAGTACCACCGTCAGATAGTGGTAAGCGTGCCGGCGATTCAGCTCTTGGCGAAGGAGGAACCCGCAGAACGTGCCGAGGAATACAAAGAGACCCGAGACGAGATCACCGCCGAAGAGCAGGCAGAAGGCCATATTCGCCTGGCTGATGAGATAGAGCATCAGCCAGCGATTCATCGGCGGGGTGTTGATGATCTTCTGGAAGCGCTCTTCGAGTTCTTCGAGGCTAGGATGGTGGTCGTAGGTGTACCAGGAGAGACGACTTAGTTCGGCGTTGAAGAAGAAATTGAGCGGGCCGTGGCGATGCTGGAGCATTCCCGAGACAGGATGCGGATCTAGCGGGCGGTACGAATGCTTCCCGTCGCCGAGGACAGGGGTAAGCGTCATGGTCATATTCCGCTGGAAGGTCATGATCGTCGGCTCGTAGCCATAGGCATGAGCGATACGGGTGGTATTGACTACGATACGATTGGTCTGCACCCCGACGCTGGTCTGCGTCGTAGCATAGCGTAGCAGGAAGTCAAGTAAATGCTCCTTGTCGATATCCTCACGTAAGGGACAGGGTTTGGATTGGGCCATAAGCTTCGTTTGGCTACTAAAGATGTAGGTAGAGTAAGTGTAGTGAGCGCCGTGCCCCAACGGAGTTCGCCTTCGCTGACCGAGTCGCTAGCGAGCCGACTGCAGGTAGTCAGAGCCAGCCTTACGACCAGCCTGAAGCTGTCTTACAACTAGTTTTCCCAGACTTTGCAGTGAGTGAAAAGCCACCCTGCGACGAGTTTCATTCCGTTCTGCGATAAGATCGAGCGAACCCAGCGACTAGTTTCATTCAGCCCTTCATTCAGTTCAGACGAGCCCTGCAATGAGTTTGGACAGATCCAGCGACTTATTCGCTTGAGTCGAATACGTTTTTAAGTCAGCGTTAGCAACAAAAGAGCCTCCACTGTTTATCCAGGGGAGGCTCAGGTATCAGTATGAGGCACTGATTTTCTCTTGTTGCGGAGGCAGGATTCGAACCTACGACCTTTGGGTTATGAGCCCAACGAGCTACCACTGCTCCACTCCGCGCTATCTTTTTGCACTGCAAAGGTAGTATTATTTTCTTAACCTACAAACTTTAAGAATATCCAGCTCCGAATTTTCCTCCCCATAAAGCAAGAGCAACTACCCCATGCGTAAGGGATCGTTACCCTATGATCGAGTGTCGAGCCCAACTAAAAAGGGAGATCATCTAGGCCACCGGAGCTAGCATCAGCCGTAGTCAGGTCTTCCTCTGCCATAGTATGATCTTTATCTTCCATAGTCGGGTCCCCTTCCTCTTCCGTAGTCTGCTCTCCCTCCTCGGTCGACTTATCTAGCCATGATTCTGTGAGGGCGATCGTTTGACTTTCGGGTTGCTCCTCCTCGCTGAGACGATCGACCTGCAAGATCAGGGGAAGATCGGCTATGATACCCGAAAGCACGCAGGCGCCAGCAGGTAATATCGGGAGCGACTCTATTGAGATCTTATCAAGATAGGCAATTGCCTTCTCCACCATCTCTAGATCTCGATTGTTGATCAAACGATGGATGAGGTAATTGTGTAGCTGAGAAATAATCGTCGCTGATATGTCCGAAGGCCTCTGACTAGCGATAGTCAGGAAGACGCCAAACTTACGTCCCTCCTTGATGATCTCCTCAAACGTCTCCAGTCTGAAGTCCTTCCAGTCCTGGCTCTCTCGTGTCGAGTCGTACGATAAGATGTTGTGAGCTTCGTCGATGATGATATTCAGCGAACTAGTGACTACATCAGACTTCTTATTCTTATGCTCCTGATAGTACTTGTATGATAGAAGTAGCGGGATCAGCTTCTTCATGGAGACTGAGACTTTACTCATATTGATCACCGCTAGTGGCTTCCCCTCCTCCCATAGACTAGGAGTTTCTTTATCAGTCGGTATAGAAAATACCTTCGAGAACTCCTTGCTCAAGCTTTTCAGCTTATTGATCGCAGGCGCTACATGCTCATTCTGCGCACGATTCTCAATAAGATCCTTGATCAGTTGGATATATAAAAACTTGATAGCTCTATCAATAAAGTCATCATCCTCCTTATATTTCTCTATTGCTTTATAAAAGCTCGTTTTCTTTACAAAAGCCAATTTATTACCTTCAAAATACCCCCTTTCGCCCCCAGCCACTTGGAAATAGAAGAACTTATCTCTCGTATGCCATTTAATATCACTAAAGTCAAGTCCTTCCGCTTCCTCATCAATCAAGATCGCTTTCATATAATCTAAAATCAGCGCTCCATTCTGAGAGTCCTTCATTACAACCACTCGCTCTAAAAGATCTTTAAGTATCGCTTGAATATATGCCGTGGGATCAGCCTTTGAGTACACACGTTGATAAAGCCGTAACATCCTTTTAATAAAAGGTTGCTGTGTCTTCTCCGTGGCACTTGCAAGAATAAAGAAGAGTTCTGGAGTAAGAATATCCTCCGACGATAATTGAATCTTATCAGCCTGATCGCTTTTAGTAGACAAGTTATATACCTTCTTGAGGGGAGTTACACTAGTTGCATTGGCATACTCTCCATTGAAATCAAAAAGGATAAAGCGTGCATTCTCCTGGAATGCCTTTTGATCTCCAAACTTTTGGAATAGGTTCTTGTAGAGCGTGGCTAATGTATGACTCTTGCCACTACCCGTATTTCCAAAGATGCCTGTATGGCTTGCGAAGAGTCGATCAACGGATACGTCAATGGAGATAAGCTCATCTGTCATCAGAGCCCCTAGGTGTATCGTACACTCTCCTTCTTGAGCAAAGCTATGAATCTTCTGATACTCTTCTGCATCTAAGAGTATGCACTCATTGCCGATTAAGGGAAGCTCCTTGATCCCCTTACGATACTTATCCCCCGAGAAGTAGCCAAGCATCTTGACCGATAGGAAACGAATAAATCGCTCTTCAGGCTGAGTATACCCAGGAGAATGGGAATCCGTCTTGTCTTCTTTGACATACTCTTTCTCTATCTTACCGATCAGGCTATTGAAGCCCTTGATGAGCTTGACATACCCACCCACAGATACATTAGACAGTAGCTCTCCCCGATAGAGGATGTGCGAGCGATTCTTCTCCTGATCGACACGAACGGAGACCTCTCTACCATCAACACTGGAGACCTCCCCAATACGAAAGATCGATTTCTTAAGTAGATAATCGTCGTGATCTATTGTAGTCTTCTCCATATTCAATTGATGCGATTCCCGATCTGTCCAAAGACATACTTATTGATAGATGCTAAATCGAACACCTCCAACTCCTCGACTATCTTTTTCCCTTCTTCATCTTGATCTCTTTTAAAGTCTAAATTGGACACATCCGACTTCTTGACAGCCTTTTTTCCTTCTTCATCTTGAGCAGCTTTAAACTCTTTTGGCGATAGGATAATGATATTATTATGGTTACTCTTTCCTATACATTCATATATAGCTTTCTTTGCTGTATCATCATAGGCAAAGACAATGACGAGCAGAGTTGGGTTAGACGAGGCTGCGCGGCGCGTGATCTGAGCTATATGCTCATCCGCAAAGGAAAAGCCCATCACAAAGAGACAGGTAGTTGGTTTCTCTAAGGCATTTGCATACAAGCGCATCAATTCGTAGAAATGTAAGTCTATGACCGTCTCTCTGAACTTTGCCTTTCTCGGGTTAATCATCACTAACTCATCGTATGCCTCCCGAAATGATTGCATCAGCTCACTAGAGGCGGAGTCGATGTTCAGAGATTGGGCTGGTATTTCCTCCTCTACCGCTCCCCCGACCTTAGGCGCAGACTGTTTCCTTCTAATAGCATCGTCCACAGCTTTCGATAGATTTTCAATCTGCCGTTTCCTTTTCTGGGAATCATCCTTCCCTTCATTCTCTTCGTCAAGCTTATCTTGTAGCACCTCCATCACCGGATATCGAAATGGGTACTTCTCCATACGTTCGACGACTTTCGCCAACGTCTCCAAACGCCCATCATAGAATATTTCAGCACTATTCTCCTTATGCCGCCAGTTAACCGAGCCGTGCATCTTCAGATAGTTGAATGTAGGTAGCTCCGAGGTTCGCTGATAGAGTGGGCTCACCTTAGAGACTATCGTGCTGAATGCTTCTTCTCGAAAGACAGGTCTCATCACGCCCTTAAATCCATTATTGAACTCTATCCCCAGATCTTCAGCCACCCCCTCAAGCAATGGATCTATATTGGTCGTGAAGATATTGACTTGCTTGCTCAAGAGAGTACTACCTCGGTGAGAGATGATATGATTCCAGATCTTCAGGAAGTCACAATAGGCAGCCTCTACTTCCTGGAGCTCTTCAGGCTTCTCATCCATAGAGATGACATCAAGACAAGGCTTCATGACACCTTCCACATAGGTAATCTTTAGATTATCCTCGGTGATTTGCCTTACCCTACCATTCTCAATCGTGGCACATTCTGTTAGCCACGTCTCGATATCACCCAAAGTCGTCAGGTAGGGGCGTGAAAGCCCTGCCCCGAATAGGAAGTTGATGTGACTTGATTGTATGATATTCTTCAGCTTATCTAATGTCAGCGGAGTATCCATGTCCTGTGAAAACTTCTGTGCTAAAAGGTATTACCTCCCACAAATGTATAGAAAGCAAGCTTCAGAAACAAGCAATTCTCGACAGCGCCACAGGATCTAAGCAGAGGGATAAAAAGACGGGTGCCCGTACTTCCTTGGTCAAGGAGTACGGGCACCCGGGATAAAGTGGAAGCGCTATCTAGCGCCGAGAGAGCTTAGTGCTGTGCGACAGAGTCAGCTGCAGCTGCAGGGACGATCTTCACAAGCTCAATCTCGAAGACGAGCGTGCTGAAAGGAGGGATCTTTTCACCAGCGAAGCGAGCACCATAAGCAAGCTCCTGAGGGATGACAACCTTTACCTTTTCGCCGACCTTCATGAGCTGAAGCATTTCCGTCCAGCCCTTGATGACCTGGTCAACACGGAATTCAGCAGGCTTACCCTTAGATTCGTCGAAGACGGTATCGTCGATGAGCTTACCGACATAGTTCACCTGGACCATGTCCGTAGCCTTAGGCGTATCGCCATTACCTTCCTTGAGGACCTGGTAAGCAAGACCAGAAGCGGTGGTCTTCACGCCAGCTTGCTTCTTATAGTTCGCTACGAATTCAGCGCCCTTCTTCTTGTTCTCACCATACTGCTCTTCCATCTGCTTCTGCATTTCTTCTTCGTACTTGGCACGTTCCTGCTCCTGCTTCTTTTCGTAGTAAGCCTGAGCGATGGCGTTGATGCTATCGGACTGCGAAGCACGGGTAGCGGAGTCAAGGCTAAGCGCCTTCTTGAAGCCTGCGAGGAAGACAGCCTTCTTCAGCGTAGAGTCATCCTTGAAGCGCATAGCAGCCTGTACGCCCTGCATCTGGCCGACATAGTACCAGAGCTTGGTCGTATCGCTATTGAAGCCTTCCTCAAAACCCTTGAAGAAGAGTGCTGAGTCGACATTCTCGCCCTGGGCCTTAGCGCCCTGGATAGCATTGATGAGTTCGTTAGCATTGCCAAAACCAACGGCGAAGGATACGCTGTCAGCATTGTCCTTGAGGTTAGCAGAGCCACTCTTAGAGCAAGAGTAGATACCGAGAGCCATGGCTGAAGCAGCCAGGATCATTGAGATCTTTTTCATCTTTCGTTGAGATACTGGATTGATTGGATATTATTCTGTTGTTATTTCTTTCGCTTAATGGGCTTGCGTCCCTTGACCGAAGGAGTGGTCTTAGCTGGAGTGGCGGAAGAGTCTTCCTTCACCTCGGCCTTCGACTCTCGGTAAGGGCGGATGTCGAGTAGCTCTACCTCGAAGAAGAGTGGAGCCCCTGGAGGGATGACTCCATTGACACCTCGCTCGCCATAGGCTAGGGATGCAGGGATGAGGAACTCATACTTCGAGCCCTTCGTCATGAGGCAGATCCCTTCGGTCCAGCCTGCGATGACCTGAGAGAGCGGGAAGACAGCAGGCTCACCACGCTTGATGGAGCTGTCGAATTCCTTGCCATCGGTGAGGCGTCCCGTGTAGTGGACGACGACAGTATCCTGAGCCGAAGGGCGCTCCTCCTGTGCAGCACGGAGCACTCGATACATCAGACCGCTCTCTGTAGTCTTCACTCCTTCGTGACCCTTGTAAGCGGCGAGGACGGAATCAGCCGAAGCCGTACGACGACGTGTCTCCTGAGCACGGAGATCTGAGGCATAAGCTTCGAAGATAGACTGAGCATCGGCAGCACTTATCTTGAGGTGCTCGCCGAGGAAGGCATCTCTGAAGCCCGAGAGGATCTGCTGACGGCTGAGGCTATCACCAGGCATCCGAGAGACGACTTCGGAGAAAGCTCCGCTATTGAGCACACCGAAGGCATAGGCTACCGAGTCTTGGTGACTCGCTAGTGCAGACTTCTGCGTCTGGAGCTTCTTAGAGCAGGAGGCCGTAGCTAAGGCTAGGCTGAGGCCTAAGATCAGGGAATGGGAGATCTTCTTCATGCAGGCTACTTCCCTACGATGCCGATGAGCTCGATGATGAAGACGAGCGTACTGCCTGGCTGGATCATCTCACCTGCTCCACGATCGCCGTAAGCAAGGTCCGAAGGGATAGTGACCTTCCACTTCGATCCTACGGGCATGAGCTGGAGGACCTCCGTCCAGCCCTTGATGACACCCTGCAGAGGGAACTTCGCCGTCTGCCCACGATCCATAGAGCTATCGAAGACCTGACCATTGATGAGCGTGCCGTGGTAGTGGCACTCCACGGTATCGGTGAGCTGAGGCTTCTCGCCGTCACCCATCTTGATGACCTCATACTGCAGGCCACTAGGTAGGGTCACGACCCCAGTCTTATGACCATTGATCTTGAGGAACTCTTCACCGGCCGCCTTATTCTGCTCGACGGCCTTGCGACGTACTTCCTGGAAATAATCGTTGATGACGACCTTCGCCTCATCATACGTCATCCGAGGCTCTGCCTCCTGAAGGACATCACGTACTCCTGCGAGGAAATCCTCGAGACTGATCTCATCGAAGCCCGAAGCTCTGAAGTTCTGGCCGATGCTTAGCCCTAGGGCGTAGCTTACTTTATTCATTTACGTTGCTTAAGTTCTTAGTACAGAGCTTCCCTCAGCCCTACTACAGGTCTGCGAGCGAGCTCCCTTGCCTAGCATAGGCATATCAGGGGACAAAGTTAGTCATTTTTGTATCGTTGCAAAGCGGATATAAGGTAAGCGGTAGCGAAGCGTAGAGCAAAGCGAGATAGTCCTACGAATAGGCACGCCACACACCTATGCATCAAAACGAATCAACCTCGCCCCACACCACGCTGATGAGCTGTGGGTATGGGGCGAGGTCGAAGGTCTAGATCTAGCGATCTATCCCTAGGAAAAGGGTTAGCTACATCAAGGCCGTGAGTGCAGCTGCTAGACCGAAGACGATACCAGGGGCATTAGCTACCACGATAGGCCAGTCCTTCTTGGGTTGCAAGAAGCCATAGAAGACCCAGAGGGTACAGTTGACAGCCGCCACTAGGGGCTGGATCCAGTCACCCTTGTGTCCGCTGAGGTTGCCCTGGATCGTACTGATATAAGAGACATACATGAGGATAGCGGTCACAGAAGCGACAGTCCCCAGGATGGTCAGGAATTTAGACTTTGTCATAGAATCTACGTGATGGATAAAACAATATTACCGGCACAAAAGTAAAAAACACAAGAAAGACACTCCCCACACCCTTACTACAAATATCCTTCGCCCCCTCGGGGAGGAGACTAAAATAGACAGGGGCTATGCCTGTACAGTCTGCACTGCTAGACATAGCCCCTGAGGGTGAATCCCCACGCTAGAGAAGGTGGGGTATCGTGGATGGTGACTTACTTCTTTGCCAGGTCGTACTGCGCAGCGAGCTCACCTTCGGGGAGCTGCTTGGTCGTCTGGTCGAGCAGCGTGATCTTACCTTCACCGACCTTGTAGTAGGTCTCAGCGTTGGACGAAGGAGTGATGAGGGTCAAGAGGCCGTCAGCTTCGAGCTTGTACGTCCCGTTCTCATCGACAGGCTCTACGCCAGCCTTGGAGAACTCCTCGTGCTTGCTGTACGTACCATCAGCGTTGAGGACGATCGTCGTCTTCACTGATCCGTCAGCACCTGGGATCGTACCTTCGTAGGTACCCAGAGCTGCTTCGTTAGCTGCTGCAGGAGTTTCTACTACTGCTGCTACAGAGTCCTGATTCAGGCTATCGCTCTGCGAAGCCTCCGTGTTACCTTGGCAAGAGGCCAGTGCCAGTGCCAGTACTGCGAATGAAACAAATACTTTCTTCATAATCGTACTATTGTATTAGTGGCTCTCCCGTCAGCAGTCTTCGCCATGAAGCCCAGTACGGGTGGGAAGCCGGGTACAAATGTACAAAAAAAACGTACCGATACTATAGTTCCGAAAATAGTTTGCTAGTCCTCGTCAGAGATGGCATCTACAGCGGCGAGCCAAGCCTCTGGGGAGACGTCGCTCGGCATGCGCCAGTAGCCTCTGGGGGAGAGACTCACAGCCGCCACCTTAGGTCCATCAGGCATGCAGTTTCGCTTGTACTGCTGGGCGAAGAAACGGCGATAGAACTCCCGTAGCCAGCGCTTGATGACCTTCGGTTCATACTTACCCTCGAAGGCCACCTTAGCCAGGTAGAAGATCTTCTCGGGATCATAGCCGTAGCCGAGGAAATTGTAGAGGAAGAAGTCATGGAGCTCATAGGGTCCGACGAGGTCTTCGGTCTTCTGGTCGATGCCCCCAGCTTCGTCGGTAGGCTTCAGCTCGGGAGAGATAGGAGTGGCGACGATCGAGCGAAGGACATCGGAGAGCTCTGCCCCGAATCGCTCTATCTCCGCTAGGCGGGATACGATGATCTGCACCGCTGTCTTCGGGACGCCTGCATTGACTGAATACATCGACATGTGATCGCCGTTGTACGTGCACCAGCCTAGTGCTAGCTCGGAGAGGTCACCGGTACCGATGACGGGAGCATTGTACTTATTAGCCAGATCCATCAGTATCTGTGTACGCTCACGAGCCTGGGTATTCTCATAGACAACATCCTGCACCTGGGGGTCGTGCCCGATGGCAGCGAAGTGCTGGAGACAAGCCTCGGTGATATCGATGGTGAGCGAAGTGATACCGAGGCGGTTCATCAGCTCTAGGGCATTATCCTTGGTATGGGTACTCGTCCCAAGGCCAGGCATCGTCACCCCGATGATCCCCTCACGAGGTAGCCCCATAGCGTCGAAGGTAGCCACGGTGACCAGCAGAGCCAGCGTCGAGTCTAGTCCCCCAGAGATCCCGATGACGGCATGGCGAGCTCCGATGAAGCGCATACGCTGGGAGAGGCCACAGACCTGGATATCGAACATCTCCTCGGCACGCTCATCTCGACGACGGCTCACGGGGAGGAAGGGGTTCTGATCGATCTTGCGATCCACATCGTGCGACTCGTCGTGCGTACGCAGGGTGAAGGGTATCTCGGTCAGGAGACCTCGCTCGGTGTGGTCGACCACAGAGTCGTTGAAGCTATTGGTCATCATGCGATTGTTGTTGATGCACATCACATCGATATCGCTGATGATGAGACGCTCCTCATAGACGAAGCGGGACGTCTCGACGAGGATCTTACCTATCTCGGCGATGAAGGCCTTACCCGTGAAGACCGTATCCGTGGAGCTCTCTCCATAGCCGGCAGAAGCATAGACATAGCCACAGAGGTTCTGCGAGGAGAGTCCGCTGATCAGGGAGCGCAGGTAGGTATTCTTCCCCGCCAGCTCATTACTCGCCGAGAGGTTGAAGATGATCTGTGCGCCGTAGAGTGCCAGGCGTGTCCCCGGGGTGTAGGGCGTCCACATATCTTCGCAGATCTCGATCCCGATAGCCAGCTTACCAGCACGGAAGAGGACATTGTGCCCGATGGGTACACGGAAGCGACCGATCTGCACGTGTGCCAGCTGTAGGTCTCGGGCGGCAGCGAACCAGCGTGCCTCCTGGAACTCTCGGTAGTTCGGTAGGTAGGTCTTGGGGATAGCCCCGAGGATCTGCCCCGACTGCAGGACGACAGCCGCATTGAAGAGCTGGGACTCGATACGTATAGGCATCCCCACGATGATGAGCACCGAGGTATGCGCCGTACGCTCAGCCAGATCCAGCAGGGCAGCTTCAGCCTGATCGTTGAGGAAGGGGCGCAGGAAGAGGTCTCCACACGTGTAGCCTGTGATGGAGAGCTCAGGGAAGGTGATGATCTCTACCCCCTTAGCCTCGGCCTCCAGGATCTGCGCTTCGATGCGACTGACATTGTAGGCACAGTCAGCCACCCGCACAAAGGGGACGGCAGCTGCTACCTTGACAAATCCATACTTCATATTATTCCGTTTTTTGTTCTAAATCATTCGTGGATATACGACTAGATATGCGTACACCGACGGGATCCGTGCACGCATATCTCCCCTTCGGAGAGGGGAGGGCTCACTCGGCGAAGTAGCGAGCCTACTGACCAAGAGCCGCTACACCCTGCTGGACCATAGCGATGACCTCGATCAGATTCTTCGTGATGAACTTCACCGAGATCGCCAGCAGGACGACCCCGAAGAACTTACGCAGGATGTAGACCCCATTCTTACCGAGGATACGGTCGAGGATCGACACGTACCGTAGGACGAGATAGACGAGGACCATGTTGAAGACGATGCTCAGCGCTAGGTTGATCATAGCGATCCCTGCCGAGCGAAGCGTCAGGAGCGTCGTGAAGGAAGCCGCCCCAGCGAAGAGGGGGAAGACCAGCGGTACGAAGGTCGTATTGCCACTAGCGTCATCCTCCGACTTGAATATCTCGATCCCGAAGATCATCTCCACAGCCATCACAAAGAGTACAATACCCCCTGCGACCCCGAAGGTCGAGATGTCTGCTCCGAAAGATCCCAAGAGAGGCTCCCCGACGAGCAGGAAGGCTAGCAGAATGATCCCCGAGTAGATCCCTACTTGGGAGGATTGGTAGGTCTTCCCCTTCGCCTTGAGCGAGAGGATGATAGGGATAGCTCCGATGATATCGATCGTCACGAAGAGGGTGAAGAACGATTTGTAGATCTCATCGAGGCTGAAGAGGCTGAACTCTCGGCCTATCGCCGAGGCGATCTGACCAAAGTCGATCCCGAGCAGTGGAGTGGTCATCATTAGGTGAACGAACTTAGAGTGTAGTGTATGTAGCAAATAGCGAGGGGATATCCCTCTCTCAGAAAAGAGAAGAATACCCCCTCACATGGTGAGCGGTAGGCGAGGCTCGAACTCGTGACCCTCAGCTTGGGAAGCTGATGCTCTACCAACTGAGCTACTACCGCAGGGTTGAGACACCCCCCTTGAGGGGTTTTCCTGGTCGCAAAGATAAGGAGAAGTTTTGATTCCACAATAGGTATTAGCCCCCGACCACCCGCTGGGAGCACTAGGAGCGCTCCGCCCCTACCCCTCCAACTTTAGCCTCTCTCAGCCGAGCGCTTCACGGAGCCGTGACACGTATAATATAGGGTATCGGGCAAGGCCTCCAAGTGTGCTCCTTCCTCACAGAACTTCGGGCGAAGGACGAGGCTTGATTTACCCCGTCTAAACAGGTACTCTGGAGGGGGTAAAAAACGACCCACGGTAGGTCGTCGAAAAAACCTACTGTGGGTCGTGATGACGACCTACGGTAGGTCGCATCAGCGATCTACCGTAGGGTCCTTTTTGGGTCAATCGGAGGACGGGCTCTGAGCCTGCCTGATCAGGGCTTCGGAGCGTCGGGGAGTGCCTCCTCGGGGACATAGTAGACTTGCCCATCCTCCATCTCGTAGGCGACGCCGACACGGCGCCCTCGAGAGCTCGACTGATCGGCCTTGTCCTTGGACGGGGTATAGCGCTCGATCTTCCCGCCCTTCTTCGTGATGATCTCCATATTCTCCTTGCCGGGGTTCTTCACCACAGAGAAGTCCTCTTGGGTGAAGACCTCGGTCATGTTCATGTTCATCACCATCGCTACCATGAGCGAGACGGCGAAGACCATAGCGACGTCGAAGAGGTTGACGACGACGGTCAGCGGATCGGTATCTTCGCCCTGCATCAGACGGTTAGGGCGACGAGGTTTGCGTGCCATAGATCTATGCCTTGGGCTGTTCGACGAGGAGCGAGGAGACATACTCCAGCAGAGCGACATCCTTGGTGTACCAGCGCTGCTTGTACTGCAGGGTGATGAGGCCGACCAGACTGATCACCAGACCGACGACCGTCGTGGCGAAGACCACCTGCATGTTGTAGGCCATCGCCCCGATATCCCCCGAGGAGAGCCCCACGAGAGCGGGACTCATCGAGATGAGCGTCCCTACGAGCCCGAGGACAGGACCTATCTTCGTCAGGAGCTTGGAGAGGGTGAGGTCCTTCTCACAGATACTCTCATAGCTACTGAGCTGATAGTTGACATAGTCCTCGGTCAGCCCTTGGCGAGTGAGGAGATCCGCCAGGTGATCGACGAAGGGGGAGCGGTTCGTCTTCGGTAGACGCTCCAGCAGTTCGCCCAGATTATCCGAGCGTAGCTGGCGGGTATCCCCTAGGAGCTGCGTGATCCGACGGCGCTGCATGAAGCTATTGTAGAAGCTCCCTACGAGGATGAGCGACCGTATGAAGAGTAGGATAAGGAAGAGGATGTCTGGGATGAGCAGACTGTTGGAGATGACGAAGAGAATCTTAGAGATCTGATCCATGGATGCGGATGATGTATATTACTTAGATCGGAGTGTACGACGTATGCGTGGAGCGAAGTAGCCGACGACGAAGCAGAGGAGTGCTACGACGGCCGTAAGTGCTAGCCCTCGCCACTGGATGGGACTCTGCTCAGGAGCTGTGCGTATCGTCTCATCCACCGAAGCGATGATGCCGAGGATGAAGATGAAGAGCTCGACGAGGAAGAGGACCTCCAGCCGTAGCTCTTCCTCGGGAAGGAGGAAGCGAAGGAGGTAGACCAGCCCTAGCACGAGGACGAGCGTCCCCAGCGAAAGCAGGAGGGAGACTACCCCGAAGTCTACCCCTGGCAGGGCGAAGATCAGGGTCGACTGTAGGTAGAAGAGGACGGGGAAGAGCAGGACACCTGGATAGAGGCGAAGCAAGAAGCTCACCACCCTACCTCGCTGTGTATGCGCCTTCGTCAGGCGTGAGAAGCTATAGCCTACCACGAGGGCTACGTCCAGCGAGATGAAGATAGCGGCGTACTCCCTCAGCGAACGATCGGCGATATAGCCAGCGAGCCCTGTCTTCGTCTGCTCTATAGCATAGGGATAGGTCTGATAGACGAAGACCGAAGCTACGGCACCGAAGAGGAGCGGGACGATCCAGCCTCGCTCGAAGGTCAGGCGCAGGGCCGTACCAAGAGCGACGAAGAGCATGAGGATCTGAACGACTAGTTCCATCGGAGCGAAGATCTAGGGTAGGTGGGAGCGGGAGCCTTAGGCATACTAAGCCTGATCATGACGGCGCTTGAGACGCAGCACCACCAGGAGCACTACGAAGAGGACAGCGACACCACCGACGACCCAGAGACTGCTGAAGCTCTTAGTCACCGAGCCTGCGGTATCGGAGACGGTCTCCTTCTTCATGACCATGCCGTCCTTGGCATCGACACTCGTAGCAGCCGAGCCTTCGTCCAGCTTCTTCATAGAGGTCTGATACTGGCGAGCCTCGTCGGAGGAGACGTGCTGAGCGATGAATTCACGGAGCTTCCTATTGTCGGCAGACATCCCTGCGCCCGATGGTCCGTACTTAGCTACGACCTCGGCATGGCGCTGGGCAAGGGTATTGATCTGCTCCTGGGAGGCCTGCCACATCCCCTTGCGAACCGTCTCAAGCATCACTGCCGTCATAGCCTCCATCGCAGCGGGACTCTTCGCTTCGAAGGCCTTAGCGACACCGAGGTGATTGACGTCACGGATATACATATCGTAGAGCTGATCCCAGAGCTCCTTGTCGATGACCTCAGGCTTCATCACATTCCACCCATAGGTGTTGGTGACGACCTCACTGAGGCCAGCTATACTCGTCGCTCCCCCAGAGAGTACCTCACGTACATACTCGGGATTGAGCACGGTAGCACGACTCTCTACGCCGATAGCCTCCTTGAGGTCCTGCATCCGCATATTGCTGTGATTACGGTAGTCGGCGAGGTAGGTATCGGGGTCCTTCCCCGTGACTTGGCGCACGGAGAGCGTGAGGCCACCCATGAACTCATACACATGGTCGAGGCTCAGAGCACCCCAGGTATTATTCTGTCGGGGCTGTACGACGACATCGGTATTCTTCAGTGCTGCTCGGAAGAGGGGCTTGACGAATCTCCCCCAATCCTCCTTGTTGCCAGTGTAGGCAGCACCCATATTATTGAGGTAGACGTCAGCGATCTCTCGCTCCGTCTCCCACTTGTCTCCAGAGGTGACCATCTCCTGAATACCCGTACCGTACATGCCGTTGATCCCGCCGAAGATACGCACGTTGGCCAGCTCACGAGCCTCCTTGGGTGAGAGGCCTTGCTCTACGAGCTCTCGCTCGGTAGCTACAGAGCCTTCGGCGACGAAGTTCGCCTGATCCTCCTTCCCGAGGGACGCTACCAGTTCGATCGCCTTAGTGATGAGTGCCAGGCGAGAAGCCGCAAGGTCACGGAACTGACCCGAGGTCTGGATGACGACGTCGATACGGGGACGTCCCAGCTCTGAGGTGGGGATGAGACGGACGTCCTCCACCGTGCCGAACTGGCTACGCACAGGCTCTACCCCGAGCATATAGAGCACTTGAGCGATCGTCACACCTTCGGTCTCGACGAACTCACTACTCCAGAAGGTATAGCTCACCTTCGTCGGGTACTTCCCGTGCTGCTCCTTGTAGGCACGGAGCGTCTGCTGCGCTAGCTGTACGCCCTGACTCCAGGCACGCTGTGAGGGTGCACTCTCGGCACGTACGACGTAGAGGTTGCGTCCTGTGGGGACGGCACGAGGGTTGGCTACAGCGTCTCCCCCTGGTGATGGTGCAGTGAAGCCCCCGTTGAGTGCGTTGATCATCGCATCGAGCTCCAGACGGGGACTATTCTGTAGGGCGTCTCGGTAGTTGATGACGTTGAGGATGGCTTGCTCCAGTTCGGTGATTGCTTCCGCTTCGTCCTTCTCCTTCTTGGAGGGCTCTGGTGCAGTAGCCGACTTCGCCGAAGGATGTCCCCCAGCCTTCTTGTCCGAAGGCATCTCACCCCGCATCTGCTCCAGACGAGTAGGCTTCTCTGAGGAGGCTACTTCGGGCTTCTTACCCTCGGTACCCTTAGCCGAAGCATCCTTAGGCTTAGCGCCCATCATCGACGCCATCATCCCCCCACGGCTCTTGGGAGCATTCAGCTCACGAGCGCGAGCCAGCTGTGCCGGAGTGATCCCTCCATAGGAGAGGACGAGCGCCTCACTGACCGAGCCCGAGGAGAGGATGCTCCTGACGAGCTGCTGGGCAGGCTGGAGGTAGAGCTTATAGAAGCGATGCTTATTGCTCGTATTGTCTAGGGGCTGGCTTGAGTGGAGACGATCCAGGCGAGCCTTAGCGTAGGCGATGGGGTCGGCACTCATGGCGACGACCGTCGATGCTACCTTCTGCGGAGAGTAAGCTACCCCCGTGGTGTAAAGCTCTCCATTGATCTTCTCCGAAGCGATCTCCTCTGCGAAGTTGTCGATACGCTCTACCTCCTTATCCGTATAGGGCTTGGTGAGGATCGAGTCTAGGCGTAGCTCACGATGAAGACCAAGACCTACGGCGAGCTTCTTCACCTGTAGGCTCTGCACGTCCTTCTCCCGTCGATCCTTCAGGTCGTAGTACTTCTCTATCGCCTGCTGGAGATCGGTGAAGTTATGGCGGGTCTTGCTCTCGTCGAAGGCAGGCGTGATATAGGAGATGAGGCTCGCATAGGAGCGGCGCTTCGCCATCATGCTCTCCCCTATATTACCTATAGTATAGTAGTAGAAGTGAGGCAGGGGAGCTACCATTGCTTCGCCCCAGTCACTAGCGCCGAGGGCTACCTGCTTCTGTGGGGTGAACTCCAGGCTACCATGCGTACCGAAGTGCAGAAGGGCATCTGCCTGGAAGGTGTATCGTGCCCAGAGATAGGCAGCGATATAGGGGTAAGGAGGTGGAGCACCCGCCCCGTGGACGATGGCGAAGTTGTCACTACCTATACCTGCTACAGGCTGAGGGAGGATCACGACATTGCCATACTGGATACGGGTGGTAGCTAGCTCGGGGGTCCCCGCCTTAGAGCTACGCACCATGTAGGTCCCTGGGCTAGCTCCGTACTTGTCAGTAAGCTCCTTCAGTTGCTTGGGGGTCAGATCATGCTGGATCCACTCATCGAAGACGGCCTTACTCGTCCAGGCGGGATTCCCTGTCTGGAGGTAGTGCTCCATCTGCCCACCCGATATAGACTGGATGACGGGACCTTCACGCATGATCTGCTCCTCGAAGGCCTTCTCGTCGGTGGGAAGACCCGTGAGGTCATAGCCCTCGGAGCGAAGGCGCTGCAGGAAGTGGTAGAGCGAAGGGACGACCTCCAGCCCTTGGGCAGTGAGCGCCTCTTGGCCTGGTCCCTTGAAGTAGTAGATCGCTAGGCGCTTCTGGCTATTGGGCTTAGTCTGTAGGGAGAGGAAGCGCTGTACGAGTTCGGTGAGCTTCCTGAGGCGCTCAGGGATAGCCTTCAGTACATAGAGGCCATCCGCATTCTTCTCCTCGACGGTAAGCACATAGGGATAGATAGCACCATCTAGCTCAGGTACGCCGATGGTCTGGGAGAGGAAGCTACCCATCATCCCCTGTGGATCATTCTCCCACTCCTCTTGGCTCGTCATGAGCGTCAGCGGAGCGATGACGGGGATGTTTCGCTCTTTCAGGTAAGAGACCACCTGATCTCCCCCCATCATCGAGATACGTCCGTGGGGGAAGTGGATGATGAGGTCGGGCGAAACCTCCTTGATGAAGCGCAGACGATCGGCGAAGGAAGCGACAGGATAGACATTGAGCCCCACACGCTCGAGGCTGGTGATGAGGCTGTCGAGATTCTGCTTGTTCCCGCTGAAGGGGTCATTAAGTCCTCCGATGAGAAGCACCTTCTTCGCCCCTTCGTGATAGTTGCCCATCTTCTTTAGGTAGGCCTCATAGTCGGCGAGCTTCTCGAAGGCTACATTCTCATCCAGATGATAGTAGACATTGGTCGAACTAGGGGCTACCGAATCAGGCTCAGGAGCGAACCAGCTCTTCCCGTCGATATACTTACGTATGTAGAGCGATAGGGAGCGGTAGTTCTTCTTGTTACCGTTCTCCAGATACTCGGTGATCCGCTGGTCTTGGTGCTCGTCGAGGCTGGAGATCTTGTTCTCCTCCGTAGTGGCGTAGAGCACCTTGAGCTTGAGGCCTTTCTTGCCCAGCTCCTGTACTCGGGCTCGCTCCTCCTCATTCCACTTCAAGCCCATCCCGAAAGCGAGCACACAGTCGTAGTCGTCGAACTTGTCGATCTCCGACTGCTTGAGTTCGTCGTAGCGTACGTACTTACTCCCGTTGGAGAGTATGATCCCCGAGGACTGATAGCCGGGGAAGTTCACCAGAGCAATGCGGGTCGTGGAGCCATAATGGTCCCAAGCGAAGTAGCCGATGAGGGCAACTAATAAAACGAGGGCAATCCCCCCGAAGAAGAACCGTCTCTGACGGCTTCGACGAGGAGCATGATGCTTGTCACTCATAGGTAATCGGTGTATGTTGGTCTTATCTCTTGCGCTCTAAGCTCTCCCTACGGAGAGTTGCAAGCAAAGATACAGCCATCACCCTACCAGATAAATACCTAAGAGTAGGGATATATCGCCCTTCAGCTCACCTAATTATAGGTAGCTCCCACCCCTCTTCCCTACCCATCCCTCTATAGAATAGGGCATCTCCCCCACCCTTCTTCTGCTCGAAATCTTCCCCTCGGAGCACCGAGCGAAGGGCACTCCCATTCCATCACTCCGAACGACCCTTTTTGAAGGGACTGCTCCCCTTGGTGCCAGCCCGCTCCACAGCCCGCTTTGCGAGGCCTCCACGACAGAGGTCGAAAAAAACCTACGGTAGGTCGTCGATGCGACCCACGGTAGATCGGTCAGGCGACCCACAGTAGGTTTTTTCGGCGACCTACCGTGGATCGGTTTTCACCCCCTCCAGAGAGCCCATTCCAGAGGGGTGAGAGAAGCAGTTTCGAAGGAATAGCTACCTTCAAGGAAAAGATCCCATCTTCCCCGAGGAAAAGTATTAGCCTTCAGAAGACAAACGCAGACAATCACCCCGCTTACGGGGAATATCAACATAGCATACGCCCCAGCCTATGAAACGCCTCTCGATACTCCTCATCCTTCTTCTCTTTTCCTTTGGGCAATCGATTGATGCCCAAAGGAGGAAGAAGCCCCTGGACTCCCTACCCGACACGGTCTATCTTCTGAATCACTATCAGAAGAGCCCGCAGTGGAAGCACAGCACACTCCGTGCAAAGACGCCGGCGAACGCTCCCCGCAAGACCCGCAATTATGGTTGGGACTTCCTTGCCCCTGCTTGGCGTGGGGTGCAGGACTCCATTGACGTACCCGCCTTCCGCTACCACTTCGGGACCTTCGAAGACTATGGATCGTTTGAGTTTGGCTTTGACCACTCTCCTCTCTACATCAGCTTCTACGTACGAGACGAGCCGACACCACTAACAGCCGACTCCCTGAAGGCCTTCCACTTTACTTCGATGGATGACCTAGAGCCCTTTGTCTCGATAACGAGAAGGGGCTCAAGGAAGCTCCCTAGTACCTACTTCGGCGTGCACGTGTCACGGAGTGGGATACGTATGTATCGGATCTTCGAGACGCGAAGCTTTCAAGGAGATCTCTGCTATGTAGAACTGAGCAAACACATCAATCCCGATGCTATAAGACCAGCCAATGCAGTCCTTCTCAAAGACACCTATAAATTCTATATAGATGACCCAGAGTGCCCCACTACTCCCGAGCTTCGCAACAAAGCCTTGGAGACCTCACGTCGTATCATGAAGTACAAGCATGAGGTCGAGTGGATCCGCTACTTCACCCGCTACCACAAAGGCAAGTACTACTAAAGACTACTCCGAGAGAGAATACCCCCTGAGTATCGGGAGAGCCAGCCGTTCCCCCATACTCACCCCCTACTTAGAGCATAAATACACAGCATACGCCCCAGCTTATGAAACGCCTCTTGATGCTCCTCATCCTTCTTCTCTTTTCCTTTGGGCAATCACTCGGTGCCCAAAGGAGGAAGAAGACTCAGGACTCACTACCCGACACGGTCTATCTCCTGAATCACTATCAGAAGAGCCCGCAGTGGAAGCACAGCTCACTCCGTGCAAAGACCCCGGTAAACGCTCCCCGTAAGAAACGCAACTATGGTTGGGACTTCCTTGCCCCTGCTTGGCGTGGGGTGCAGGACTCCATTGACGTACCCGCCTTCCGCTACCAATATGGGACCTACGAAGACTATGGGACGTGGGAGTTCCGCTTTGATCACGTCCCTCTCTACATCAGCTTCTACGTGCGAGACGAGCCGACGACACTAACGGCCGACTCGCTGAAGACCCTCCACTTCACTTCGATGGATGACCTAGAGGATTTAGTCTCTATATCGCGAAGGAGGATGAGGAAGCTACCTAGTACCATCTTCATCGTGCACGTGACTCGGGCCGGGGTACGTATGTATCGGACCTTCGAGACGCAATGTAACCAAGGAGATATATGCTATGTAGAAGTGCCAAGATTCATCAACCCGGATGCTATAAGAGCCTCCAATGCCGTCATCCTCAAATATGGTCATGACTTCTGTCTGGATGATCCAGAATACCCCACCACTCCCGAGCTTCGTAACCATGCCTTGGAGACCTCACGTCGCATCATGAAGTACAAGCATGATGTCGAGTGGATCCCCTACTTCACCCGATACCATAGAGGGAAGTACTACTAAAGATAGCTCTAAGAGAAAGGAGCTATATCCCGCCTTAAATTGGTAGGCATTCCCAAGCCTGTCTGACGGCCAAAAGCAGGGGGCAAAGGCAGAGGGAAAAACCTAGGACTTTCCACCCGTACAATCCCCCCAAAAGAAGGAGGATCACAGATCCCCCGGAAAAAAACCTACGGTAGGTCGTCGATACGACCTACGGTAGGTCGGTCAGACGACCCACAGTAGGTTTTTTCGACGACCTACCGTGGGTCGTTTTTTGCCCCTCCAGAGCCCCCATTCCAGAGGGGTAAGCAGAGGCTCTGATGAGGCTCGGTTGTTCACCTGGGGGAGGGAGCGAGGAGGACTGTCTTTTCCCTCCGCCCCACCCTCCGAAGAAGAGTCGAAGGGCTTCAGACGAGACAATTTGCCTTCTCAAGGGTAATTTATCGAGAAGAACCACACAAACAACCGAGTATTTCCTTATCTTTGCGACATGAGAAGCTCCTTATTTAATAAATACATCACCAAGGAGCTCCAGTTTTATAAAATCATCATCCACTCCAATGGGTAACATCCTTACTAGCCTAGCTAAGCGACTCTTTGGATCTCAGTCGAATCACAGCAAGACTGAGAGCACGCAGCGCCCTCAGTCCCCTATGACCGAAACCGCTACCAGCCAGTCACACACGACCTCTACCACCTATACTTCCGTCTCCCTCGAGCATATCGACCTACCGACACCGCCCCCCTTCGGCTCCCGCACACTCCAGGAGGTGCGTGCCCTGGCTGAAGGAGGCGATGCAGAAGCTCAGTACCTGCTCTTCGACTACTATTCCTCCGGTCATGAGGCAGAGGCCGACCGCCCCGCCCTTGAGTGGCTCGTCAAGGCTGTCGAGCAGGGATATCCCCATGCGCTCTACACGAGTGCACTGATCCAGATCCAGGAGAAGGCAGGTGAGGGCGTACCGCCCAAAGCACTCTTCTACCTCCAGGCTGCAGGTGAGCGAGGCTTCTCCGATGCCTACCTACAGCTCTATCACCTCTATCTAGAGGGGAAGGGTGTAGAGCAGAGCGAAGATACCGCCCTCACCTACCTGAAGAAGGCGATGGAGGCTGGTTCGGGTCCCGCTTACCTCATCGTAGCTAAGAGCTTCCTCCCCGGAGGTGGAGGCCCTATCGACTACGACGCTTCGTACTACTATGCCGACCAAGCTGCCCACCGTGGATGCTACGAGTCAGTAGAGCTGATCATCCATCTCCTCGAGGAGAACCTCGTATCAGGCGACCACACTGAGCTACTCCGCTACTGGCGTCGCCAGCTACGTCCGGTACACGACCCCATTATATAGGCCCCTACTACACCCCCAACACCAACGCACACTAAAGGCTACCCCTCACCGAGTGGAGGAGTAGCCTTTAGTTATTGGATCGGATGGAGGGAAAGACCTCGAATGAGCGGAGGACTTCCCCCGAAGACAGGGGCTTTGACGAAGGGCGAAGAGCTGAGCGCTAACTTAGGTGCCTTCGCTACTCTTCCTCGGGCCAACCCTGTGCCCTCAGGCGAAGCTCTGCCACGTCGGGCGTGACGAGATAGCAGCCCTGCGTCTCGGGAGTCACATGCCCGATGATGTGGATACCTTCGAGCTCCTTGAGTCGGTCAAGTTCGGCGAGCGGGACGGTAAAGATCAGTTCGAAGTCTTCCCCACCATTCATCGCTACGGTCGTGGTAGACATCTTGAGTTCCTCGGCCATGCGCAGGGTCTCGATATCGATAGGTAGGCGGTCTTCGTAGATACGTATCCCTACGCCACTCTCCTTAGCTATATGGAGGAGCTCGGAGGCCAGCCCATCGGAGCTGTCGATCATAGCCGTGGGGCGCAAGCCCTGCTGAGCTAGAGCCACGATGATATCCTGGCGTGCCTCGGGACGAAGCTGACGCTCGAGGATGTACTCATGCTCAGCGAAGTCCGGCTCGAAGTCCCCTTGCTGTCCGGCGAAGACTCGCTTCTCACGCTCCAGGAGCTGTAGACCCATGTAGGCCGCCCCGAGGTTCCCTGTGACACAGATGAGATCCGTGGGCTTAGCGCCACTTCTCCTCACGATCTCTTCGGGACGAGCTGCCCCTAGGCAGGTGATGCTGATACAGAGGCCCGTGAGGCTTGCCGACGTATCTCCCCCCACGAGATCTACCCCATAGCGCTCACAGGCCAGACGAAGCCCTGCATAGAACTCCTCTAGATCTTCGACAGCAAAGCGTGCCGAGACCCCGATCGAGCAGGTCAGTTGCTGGGGATGGCCATTCATCGCATAGATATCGGAGAAGCTACCTACGGCGGCCTTGTAGCCTAGGTGACGTAGTGGGGTATAAGTAAGGTCGAAGTGGATCCCCTCCAAGAGTAGATCCGTTGTGAGGAGCGTCTGTAGTCCCTCAGGATAAGCAATGACAGCTGCATCATCCCCCACCCCTAGGCGAGTGCTCTCATGATGGAGGGGGAAGTCCTTAGTAAGACGCTTGATGAGGGCAAATTCCCCCAGGGAAGAAATCTCTGTTCGTGACATAGTGAATGATGGGATACGAGGGTGCATGAAGGGGGAAGCTAGTAGCAGTCATCCCCTTCCCTCCCTCTAGAGCTAACCCCTCAGCGAATGAGGGAGTGCGATAGCGACCTTCTCGATCATCTGACGGAAATCCTCGGGTCTGTAGAGGATCTGCGTCTCGATGGGAAGGTAATAGAGTGCCTGCTGGAGTTCGGCGGGGAGCTCTCGGAAGTGATCGGTCAGACGCACAGCGTCCTTCTCCGTACAGAGGATGTAGAGCGGATCTGAGGGCTTCGATGCCTTAGCCTCCCGCCATGCGGAGAGGATCGCCTCATAGTCTCGGTCTCGGAAGTGATGATGATCCCTATAGACGAGCGTGTCTACCAGCTCATAGTGCTCCCTGAGATAAGAGAAGAACGGCTCGGGAGAGGCTATACCCGACAGCCCAAGGAGACGGGCACCGTCCTCAAGGGGTGTACCCTCCTCACCGAGGAGCGTGCACACGGCACGAGGCTTCTGATAGTCGATACGAGAGAAGAAGATACGCTGGTGGGGATAGAGGGCAAGGTTGCGCTGCATGATCCTCAGCGTGATGGGTTGCATATCCTTCGGACACTTAGTGAGGACGATGCAGTCTGCTCGGTAGCGTGCTATGGATGGTTCGCGGAGATCGCCCACGGGGAGCAGTCGATCCTCATGGAGTTCACGCTGGGCATCTACCAAGAGGATGCTGAAGGACGGGTGGACATATCTGTGCTGGAAGCCATCATCCAGCAGGACTACCTCGGGGCGATCATGAGGGGGAAGGCTCATCAGGTAGGCCATAGCCCGACGGCGATTACCATCGACGACGAAGCGCACCTCGGGGTACTTCTGCTTGATCTGCTTGGGTTCGTCCCCGACTTCGCTCACGGTAGAGCTCAGCGAGACCTCCTGTAGGCCTCGGGTCTTACGCTTGTAGCCTCGGCTGATGACGGCTATACGATGTCGGGAGCGAAGTATGGAGATGAGGAGCTCTACATGAGGGGTCTTCCCCGTGCCACCCACGGTGATGTTGCCGACGCAGATCAGTGGGATCGGATAGGTCTGCTGCTTGAGTATCCCTTGGCTGAAGAGGAAGTTGCGCAGATTGACCCCCGAGCCATAGAGCCAGGAGAGGAGGTAAAGGAGCGGGTTGTTACTTCTCTTCATGAGGGGAGCGGACGATGGGACTAAAGTCCCGGGATTAATAGGGGGTGTACTCGTAGGGCAAGCGAGCCTGTACCCCACTATACTGGTAAGTCATTCGGACGAACTCTCGGAGCTTCTTCTCCTCGTCGCTCATGAAGAAGCCTCGCAGACGTGCCGTGAAGCGATCCGCCTTCTTAGAGTCGAGGAGCTGATCGAAGAAGCTACGAGAGGTCTGCCCATAATCGACGGCATAGTCCTTCGACAGACCTGCCAGACGGGCAGCCAGACGTATAGCATCCTCTAGGCCACCCAGCTCATCGACCAGACCCAGCTCCTTAGCCTTCGCACCGAGCCATACCCGTCCCTGCCCGATGGAGTCTACACGAGCTACGGGGAGATCTCGCCCTGTAGAGACACGGGAGAGGAAGGTCCTGTAGCCTCGCTCCACCTGGCGCTGGATGAGGAGCTTCTTATCCTCTGTCATGGGACGAAGCATGGTAGCCATCGGGCTAGAGAGCTCCATATCGGCATAGGGAGAGGTCTTGACGACGTCGACGTTGACACCGATGCGTCGGGCTAGCTCCGAAGCGTCGGGGATGATCCCGAAGATCCCTATGGAGCCGGTGAGCGTCACGGGACTAGCGACGACAGCATCAGCGGCCGATGCGATATAGTATCCCCCAGATGCTGCCACATCACCCATGGAGACGACGATGGTCCTACTCTTCCTAAGCTCATAGACTTCGTGCCAGATCTGATCGGAGAGGAAGGCACTGCCTCCAGGGGAATTGATACGTAGTACGATCGCCTTAGCCTTGTCGTCCTGCCTGAGTTCTCTCAGTCGCTGGGCGAGCTCCTGCGTGATACCTTCGGAGCTAAGCGGATTGTCCCCGATCTCGCCTTCGGCATAGACGACGGTGACGACATCCTCCTTACTCTTACGTGTAGCGTCCAGTGGATCGGGAGCACTAACCAGATCCGCCAGCGTGACTACGTGTAGATCCTTCGGTGAAGAGACTCCTGCACGTCGGGCGATGAGCCCCTCGACGTCCAGACGGTAAGCCAGCGTATCCACCAGACGGCGACGCACGAAGGTCTCGGCCTCCGAGAAGGCTAAGCCTTGGTCAGCGAAGGAGCGCAAGCTATCGACGGGGATGGAGCGTGAGGCGGAGACTTCCCGGAGGATGAAGTCCCAGAGGCCCGAGAGGTAGACGGAGATCTGCTCCCGATTAGGTTCGCTGAGCTGATCGAGGATGAAGGGCTCCACAGCGCCCTTATAGGTGCCGACCTTGAAGACCTGAGCCTTGAGGCCGAGCTTCTCGAGCGCTTGGTGGTAGAAGAGTGATGAAGAGGCCAGCCCCACGAGCCCTACAGAGCCCTCGGGATTGAGGATAAGTTGGTCAGCGACCGAGGAGAGGTAATAGGCCTTCTGATCGTAGCTATCGGCATAGGCGACGACGAACTTCCCCGAGGAGCGGAAGTCTAGCAGAGCGGCTCGCAGATCGGCTGTCGAAGCCATCCCACCGCTGTAGCTATCGAGGTTGAGGTAGATACCTCGGATGCGGTCATTCGCCTTAGCCTTGCGGATCGCAGCTAGCGCCTGCGTCAGGGAGACGGACTGCTCTCCCTCGCCACGACTGGGGAGGAAGGTCGACCAAGGGTCTGCTGTCACCAGCTCGGAGATGGAGCTGAGGTTGATCTTGAGCACGCTATTCTCCTCGATCGTCTTAGGTGCACTCTGGGAGAGGAAGCGTCCGATCAAGAGGCTAACGAGGAAGAAGAAGGCGAGGACGGAGAAGACAATGCTCGCCGTCAGACCGCCGACGAAGGTCGCTAAGACGGTCTTCCAGAAGCCAAGGGGCTTACGACTAGGCTGGAGTGGTTCATCCATGAGGGTATGGAGCTAGGGGGCGAAGGTGTATGCTCGACTGATGTGTACAAGTGAAGACTGCAAACCTACAGCCTTACCTACAAATATAGTGAATACTTAGAAGTTTCCCTTATCCACGCTTCCCCACCTCCAGGGTCTACTGAAGGAAAAATCGTCCGATACAGGGGAAAGAATCGTCCGCCACCCCACCCAAAAAGAAAATACCCGATCTGTAATCGACTGATTCACAGAGCAGATATTCCACTGATTGTACCCAGAGCCGTAGTATCAATAATCATCCCCTATTACTCTCTATCATTCGCTATTGCCCTTACTAAGCGGTCTTGCTAAGAGGCCTTGAGATAATAGGAGATAATAGAAAGCAATATAACGCTACTAAAATCGTCCTCTATTCGTCCTCTTTTTCTCGAGCAGGGGACGATTGAACTTTTCCATCTCCTGCGCTTTGAGTGTATCGGCTATTGCGATGTACGGGAGCATGGTTGCTTCGGTCTTGTGTCCCGTGTATTTTCGGATGACCTCGGAGGGGATGCCGAGCGTTAGGGCTTGCACTACAAAGGTGTGACGCCCGACGTGGGAGGTTATGACCTCATACTTTTTCAGGGTCTCCTCGATGCGGTGACGCCCTGAGTATCGTAGCCGTGTGACGGGTGCGTTGATGCCTGCCTGCTCGCAGACGCTCTTGAGAGTTCTGTTGAGTCGTTGCTCTGCCATTGGCGGTAGCGGGGTGTCCCCTCCTTCGTACTTTGCGAGGATAGCACGGGCGTGGTCATTGAGGTTCACCTCGATGAGTTGGTCTGTCTTCTGAGCGTAGTACCTTATGGATGTAGGTGTGATGCTGTCGTGGGTCAGCTTCTTGAGGTCGGAGTAGCGAAGCCCTGTAAAGCACAGGAAGCAGAAGAGATCACAAGCTACTCGCTCAGAGTGTAAGCGGAGACAAGACTACTCAGCTCTTCCCACGTGAGATATACCTCAGTTCTGTTTGCGTCGATCCCCTTGAGGCGTACGTCGAAGAAGCGTCGGTAATCCTTTTCATATAGCCCCTGGCCTTGTGCCCAGTAGAGTAGGCTCTTTAGTATGCGCAGCGTCTTGTCTATTGATGTGTTGAGGAGTCCTCGCTTCGTGGTGAGGTAGGTGATAAGGCCTGCCACCCACTCGCTACTGATGTGGTCCAGGGTGTCCTTACCTGCATACTCAGATACGTGCATACGTGCTGTGCGTATGTTTGCATTGTGCCGTTCGCTCCAGCTACGTCTCACGCTCTCTGATGCTACGAATGCGTCGAACACTGCGACAATAGGGCTGTTGTCCTCGGGGAGTACTGCCCACGTCTCGTTCTCTTCGATGCCGAGGGCTGACTGCAGATACTCGTTGTACTTAGCCTTTAGCTCATCGGGGCTTGGCAGTCGCTCCTCTGCCTCGAAGTAGGCAAAGGCTCGCTCCATTGACTCCTCGACATATTGGATAGCTCTATTGATTGCGGCAGCTGGTGTTCGCTTATCTCCGTGGCTGGTATTCTTCAGGCAGCGTTCGGCCTCGGTGCTCCATTTGGCTGGCTCTGCACGATGCCCCACGGCTACGGTGGTAATGTACCCTCCGTAGCGTATTCGGTAGCGTATCTTGAGCGCGGTCCACCCCTTCTGTGGGTCAAGGAGGAAGTGGCAGGTGCGACGTATAGGTAGCATGTTGTGCGGGGGATGTATTGTAAAACCATTTCGGTGGTTTCACCGAAATGGTTGTGAGTTGTTGCAGATTATGCAACAACTGTTATGCTGATGCAGAGCAACTATTTCCAGTTCGGAAAGAGTTGAGATTACACCTGGTCTGGCTTTGTTCTTTATTCCTTTAGCACCTCCCAGAGCTCATCCTTGCTGACTCCGATGTCACGAAGGATGTTCAGCACGATGAAGAGAGGTACAGGCGACTCGTGCGTCTGGAGGACTATGGGGCGTGTTGCCTTGGGGTGACGCCAATACTCGTGACCACCACGCCCCTTGCGCTTGGTGTCGGGAGTACATCCCAGGTGCTCTAATGCTCTGCGGAACTCCCGTAGGCTGATATTCGCCAGCTTAGGCGTTGCCATTAGGCCGCTGGGCTAAGCTGGTGCGAGATGGTCTGGTGGCTGATATCGTAGCCTCCTTGCTCGGTGATCTGCCGAAGGGAGGGCAGGCGATCTTTCAGCTGAGCGAAGGTAGGAGCCTTGGTCTTCTTCTGCTCCTTGCTTCGTACGTCCCATCCATGTGAGCGAAGGTCTTTCCAGAGCGTGCCTTCCGATACCGCATACTCAAAGTACATCTCTAAATGGGTACGGAAGTTCTTTTTTGCCTCGCTCTCGTCCCCGCCGTAGTCGGAGATGTCAAGCGAAGGGCAGTAGACCACGAAGGCATCGCCCTCTCGGAAGGTCACCAGAGTCAGCTCCCCTTCGATGGTCGTGTGACCATAGGGCGTGCCACGTTTGATACGTATGTAGTCGGTGTTTGTTGTCATTGTCGTTTTTACTCTTTACGTTAGTCGGTGAGTATCTTCTTCCAAGCACGTCCCATATCTTCCTTGACTGCATTCCAGTCTCCTGTTAGACGTTGGCGGTCGGTTGTTCGCTTGTATTGCTCGAGATAAGATTTAGCCCATTCTACACCATGGTCGGGCTTTGAGGATGGCGCAACAATGATGGCGCACAGTCCGCTTAGGAGTAGTTCGATAGCTTTCATTGCCGAGGTTCGTTTTGTGCGGTTCTACTTTCCTTCCAAAAGAGATGATCTATGAGGGTGAGGCAGCATCCTCTCTGCCAGCACGAACACTTAGGGTATTAAATTCACCCATAGCTTGGTACGTACGTAATTCTTTTGTATTGCTTTCACACTCTTGCTTCAACTCATCTCGTTTACTAATTACTTGTGCTTTGACACCGGATGCCTTCAGGCGAATTTTGAAGCCATAGATAGCGAAATTTAAATAAGGCAGGAGAGAGATTATAAGGAGCAACCAGAACTGGACTGAGGAAAGTTTCTGGTATAGTAAGTCCCCTAAAAGGAAGTGGTCTATAAGTGCCACTATCGTTGATACTACAGTCGTTAATAACGCACAAGATAGAGCATGAGTCAGAGAGAAGAACGAGAGGAGCTTACTTTTGAACGTGCGCTCTCCCAGAAGCCACCCAAGAGCCGAGTATATAACACCGCCAACAGAAGCGAACATTAAAGCTTGAAAGGCAAAGATTGGATATCGTCCTTCTATCGCACCAAGTAAAAGGGTCAAACCTCCAATGAATGCATGGTAGCTACACAGAGCTGACATGCTTCGAGCTTGGCAGTGTGCACAGACCTCCTCCTTTGAGGTCTGTATTCCCTTATCGATCTCAGCGAGTAGTCGTTCATGCTCTCGTTTTTGTTGCTCTAATTTATTCGTAGTACTCTTTCCATTGACCTCTGCTGGACGAATGGCATTTACTGTAGCACCATCAAGGAGAGCTTTCTTGCACAATCCAAATTCTTTCTCAATGAACGCTTCAAAGCGGAACAAACGCTCACTAAGAACTTGCGTAAAGGTTTTGACTGCCTCAACAGCAATGAAGCCTATTGATAGCGTGATACCCAGCTGTACGATGGAGGAAAAACTATTTATCAACATCATTAAAGTATTCAACGAAGTTTATCTCCTCGGAATCTTTATCGTTGAAAATACCTTGGAAGACTTCAGCCAGAGCTTTAGCTACATTAGGATCATTCACACTACATTGCGCTGATCGCTCTTCGATATCAGTCTCCAAGCGATATCCATCACGGTCTACAATCGTGAAGTGGACGGGCTTCTGCCTCGGGTCTCCACTTCTGTATGGATAAGAGTTGGTACGCTTAACTACTACTGGCTTCTCTGCATACTGGTAGTAGGAGAGACGGCGATAGAGGCGCGAGTTCTTTGCTTCTATGCTGTCTCTCTGAAAGTCGTTGAGTAAAATATTTAGCGTACCTCCACGTTCAACGAATTCACTTATAGCAATGATATAAGCAGGATCACTCCCAACTCTGCCAGTCAGCGAACCAGCAAAGATGAGTAACTCCTCTTTCGCCTTGTCAATAAGCTCCGTAAGTACGATCAGGGCATGATCTTCATCTGAGTTAAGGAAGGTACGCCCATCCCCTCGCTTAATAAGATCGTGGACAAACTCTCTGTACTCTTCGTTGTTCATTGCTTCTTCTGTTTACTTGTGTTGTTAGACGTACTACAAGATACGTCAAATACGCTCCCTACACCAACGCCCGCTGTGCAAGCCGCTCCACATAGAAGAGGGCGGTCACTTCGCTTAGCTGCAGGTCGTAGTCTGAGTAGTCGGGATTTAGAGAGTGGCAAGTGATCGTTCCTTCTGCCTTGTCGTGGTGCATCACTTGCTTCAGTACGATGCCATCCGCCTGCGTTGCGATCACGCAATACGTAGCAGAGCGCTTCTTGATACCATACTGCCAGTCGCTTTTGGGGTGAAGGCGGCAAAGCAAGAAGTCCCCTTCAAGGAACGACTGTGCACTCCCGTCATTCATACTGTCTCCGTAGACTTCGTAAATCACATAGTCCCCACGTAGGCGCTGATCTACCAGTACCTGCATCGTTTGTTTGGCTTCTTGCCACAATGGATCCCCGAAGCCAGACAGCACGCTGGCACAAGCCTTATAAGGAACGAGGGGGACTTCCACCCATTGAAGCTCTCCTGCGCGAACGGGGGTTACATTGCTCTCTACCTTAGGGCGGGGTGTGCTGTCAATAAGCATCGAACCCTCGCCCGCATCAAGCCACGCTACATTAAGCGATGGGTAGGTTTTCTGTATCTTCTCCTTTGCGCCACGCCCGATACCACGCCCGATACCAGTGATGAACGATGGAGACAAACCAGCCTTTACAAGGAAGTCACGTACTGATGTAGCATCCTCAGTCTGTTCTATGTACTTCTGCACACGCAACTTTATAGCATCCCTGGCTTCCATAGGGTTTTTATCACTGATTTTAAGCGACTTATTTCTCATAACACAGAAATCCCATACATAACACTTTGCATGTACATAAATTCTGTACACCCTTGTAGTGTAGTCCAAGAGAGGACAACAATCTCGGGTCTAAAAATAGACACTGACAAAGATAACGAAATACAAAACAAGTAGACCTCTATGGCGAAACGAAGAGCCCTCAAGCCAAAGTCTAAGATACTCGCAGAGCACGCAGATAAAATCAGAGTAGCGTTCGCGAAGATGAAAGACGAAGGCATGGGAACAGAAGATGCCGTGCACAGTCTACGAGTGAAATACAAGCTCGCTCTACGGTATACAAATACCTACAGGGTTAACAGGCTGTGCACCTCCGAGGGTTAACCCCTCATCCTCCGCGATCTTTGACATACTTGATATAAACAATGGCGATACGAAATAATCTGCGGGTGCAAGGCCCGCGAGTGATTAACCATTGTCGTTAGCCTGCGACCTAATGTGCGCAGGGCAAAGCCGTGGAAGGCACGGAACACCCGAGGCTCGGAAGTCTCCTGACGACACTACATATAATAGAGATACGACTATGAGACGTAAGATTTTGATGAAGGCGACGCTCACCTGCTCGCTTATCCTTATCCTCACCCTCCTCTCCTTCGCCATCTACGCTATGGGCTGGCACTTCAATGATATGCCCCGCATCATCATTCAGATCTTTGCCCCGGCAATGTTCCCGATCACATTCAAGGAGCAGTACGACAACAGAGACGGGGATGACTACTAATTGTAAGAGCAGCATATGTTTAGCGTATGTGTATTGTGTTGAGAATGGCAGTCGTGTTTTAAGGGGCACGGCCGCCGCACAAAGTTTTTTTTCATTACTGACATTGCTGTTTGAGTTAAGTTAAATGTGGTAGCCTTGCTCGGGAGAGTAGGGCTGCCAAAAAAAGTAGACACTCAGCCGCAATTTCGAGCGGCTCCCCATCGAGTCTGCCATATAGCCCGATATAATAGTGATGAATCTTATCTATCGTTTGATGACGGCAAGCCCGTGAGGGTCGGCCACGCAACAAAGTAGACAACATTACCACAATCCATCGCAACATCATGATCATAGAAAATGAGCTATTCATCATCCCCATAGACGTCTATATGCGAGATATGGGGATCATCATCTCCACCTGGGAGCAAGCTATAGATGCTATCAGTAACCAGCTGGAAGAGGGTGAGAAGGACGATCTAATTAGAGCCACCACCAAGGTCAATGAGCGCGGGAGACACTTCACTACGAACTCAGGTCTTTCTGTCGTATGGATACGCCAGGGGCTATCACCCAGGGAGACCCATTCGACTATCACACATGAGGTCGTGCATGCCTCGATAGAGATCCTAAAGAGTATAGGCATAAACCTCTGCCCTAAGAGCGAAGAGGCCTATGCCTATCTCATCGAACACCTCGTCTTTGAGGCGGGCTCAAAGCTGGGGACTATCCCCGCTTTCGATCAGTCTCCTTGACCGTAGTTTTAGGATGGCGATCCGCATAGTCTTTGGTGACATAGCGACCAGTCTCTGCACTTCGGTAGACAGACTGCTTTCCTGTCTTACTCATAAGATTGGGAATTAAAATTAGACATTAAGAGAATTAACACTGCACTAAGTTAGCAACAAAGACCCAACTCACAATGACACGAATCGGACTAATCTCGCTCACCATGATAGGTTTCAGGGGTGAGCGAGAACGCACCACCACCTTCTCACCCAACGAGACAATCATTGCAGGGCCTAACGGCTCAGGCAAGAGTCGCCACCTTGACGCCTTCCTTTGGTGTCTGTTCGGTAAGGACCGCTACGGACGCAAGGATGAGGACATCAAGAGCTATGACGAGGGTGGCAGCACCACAGACAAAGCCCCCTGCGAAGTATCCTTGACGCTCTCCGTAGATGGCGAGCCGCTCACACTCCGACGCGCTTATGTAGAGGAGTGGGTGAAGGCCCGCGGACAAGCTGAGGAGGTCTTCCGAGGCCACCACACCGACTGCTACTGGGACGACGTCCCCGTCAGCGTCACGGAGTTTGGCAAGCGTCTCTCCGCTCTGATCGACGAGACGACATTCAAGCTACTGACCAACCCCGAGTACTTCGCATCACTAAAGTGGGAGGACCAGCGCGCCATCCTCTTCGACGTGGCACACACGCCAAGCATCGAGGAGATCGCAGCATCTCCCGAATGGGAGGGGCTGGTAGGTAAGCTCAATGGCAAGAGCCTGGCAGACTTCCGCAGACGCATTGCAGCTCGAAAGAAGAAGCTCAAGGAGGACGCAGCCAAGATCCAGCCGAAGATCGATCAGACGCGCATCCTGCTCCCACAATGGCAGGGCCGCAAGACACTCGAGCCTGAGCTTGCAGGGATCGAAGCTGAGCTTACGGACATAGACAACCTGCGACTGCTTAGCGAGCTTGAGCTGATAGTCGAGTGCGGCCTGCTCACGTCTGAGTTGCAGTGCGTCTCTCGCCTGATCGTTATGGTCGTCGAGCTGCTTGGCCTTCATATAGGCATTGAGATAGGCATCGGCATCCGCTTTTTTGGCTGCTCGTAGTTTATCGTATCTGTCCTGCACGCTACCGAGCATTGCCTCGGTGGGGTTGTAGGCATTGGGTGCATAGTTAGCCGTGGCAACAAGGTTGCTGATAACTCGCACCCCATCACCTATTACTGCGATAGCCTCACGGCTACGCTGGCGACGTCGGTCTGCTTCTACCTCCTCGGCTGTTGGGGAGTGAATGGAGTGAGCCTACGGAGGATCTCCACGTACGACGTGGGGCGCATGACCTTCTCCTTGTCCGCCTGGGTGAGTTGCACCTGGGGTAGCTCGGGAGTAGGTACGAGTTGCTGGATGCGCTTAATAGCCGTGTCCCCGCCACCCTGATTGGGCGCGGGGGCTATGGCTTGTGGCTGAGTGGTAGGAGGGGTAGGGGCAGCGGGTGTCTGTGAAGGTGCAGGGGCGGTGGTCGCCTGCTGCACATTGGCGGGTGCGTCCTCCTTGCGTGACACCTCGCGCCCCGTGCCCTTCCGAATATCGTCGAGCACTCCCATGGTTATTTACTGCTTTGTGGATCGAAGGCGTTGGCGATACCAGCTCCAGCCTGTGCTACGCCTCCGATAGCCTGAGTGATTCCTTGAGCTCGATTGGCTTCGATCTGATTGAACTGCTGTTGGAAGCCGTCGCAACGCTGGATGTACTGGCTCTCGATGAGGTCCTTTCGCTTCGCTCCGTCGGCTGCGATTGCGCTGGCTACATTGGAGAGGGCCTCATTGCCCGCCTCGCGTTCCGCTTGCACCGACTCCTCAGTGCCACCCATGACGGCCTGCACGGCCTGCGCACGCTGGTTACGCTTGGCGATAGCCTCACGGGTGCGCTCCATAGTCCTGAGGGCGTCGGCTCGCTGGAGTGCGTCCTCGTTGTATCGTCTATCATACCAGGTCTGATTGTCACGCATGCTGCTCATGACTCCCTGGCGTGCGCGCTTGGCTACTTTGCTTGCTGCGATGCCCCCGAAGATACTCCCGATAGCTCCGATGCCTGCACCTACAAGGCTTGCGATTGGTAATGGCATATCTGTTTACTGCTCTATATGTTACATATCTGTTTACTGCTCTATATGTTATATGTGGTGCAAGATAATGTGATAGCTTAGCGCGCACAGGACATATAGAGTAAAGCAACATGGCAAAGGGAAGAAAGACGGGCGGGCGAAAGCCTGGCTCACTGAACAAGACTACGAAGCTAAGCCGAGAGCTTATAGTGAATGAGCTTGACAAGTATCAAGAGAGCGGGCTGATGGATGATGACCTCGAGGCACTGCCACCGAAGGACCGCCTCGACGTTATGGTCAAGCTCATGGGCTTTGTATTGCCAAAGATGCAGAGCACCCAGGTAGACCTCACTGCGAATGTGAACAGCGCATCCGTAGAGGACGACCTCTCGAAGCTCGCAGAGGAGATGGCGTAAAAAAGAGCGAGGAAGCTGTGAAGCCTCCCCGCTCTAAGCTGGTGGTTGTAAAGAAAAAGCTACTTGGCTTTCTTGTCTACAAAGGTAGATGAAGTTCTGGGGCATTCGCTTTGGACATTTGCAAAGCTCTCTTTCTCACCCTCTTGCGTCTCCGTACCATTTTCGTGAGTTAACGAAAATGGTTTTATCTTGGACACGCCTTGGACATTTTTCAGCCCAAATGTAAACCCGTCTAATTTAGAAGGCGGTTGTAAAATCGTCCTCTAAATCGTCCCCTGCTTAATCGTTCAATTTGTATATACCTGTATCTCAGTGAGTTACAAAGCACAGTTGTACCCAGAGCCGGGATCGAACCGGCACGAACTTGCGTCCATTGGTGTTTGAGACCAACGCGTCTACCGATTCCGCCATCTGGGCCTTTTCGGAGCGAGGGCAAAGATAGTACAATTCTCGTAAGCTACCAGCGCCATCCAGAGACGGAAGGAAAGCCCGCCCCCCAGCCCGCTCAGCAAGCGCTTCCGAAGGGGGCAAAAAACGACCTACGGTAGGTCGCCGAAAAAACCTACTGTAGGTCGGTCGACCGACCTACCGTGGGTCGCTAAGACGACCTACAGTAGGTTCCATTTTCGTCCCCTGAGGCTGGAGAGCCTCAGGGGGCAAATGAGCCCTGTCTGGACGGGCAATTGAAGGCGAGTGATTTGGTCGAGAGAGGGCGGGTGCCAAGTCCGTAGCCGAGTGGGCTTCTACTCCATATATAATAGGGGGATCTCTTGGGCTGGAATGAAAGGGCGTTCCCTGAGCTGAGCACACACGCTCTACAGACCTTCGGAAGGGAGGCTAGCTAGTACCAGCGGGAAGGATTTCCCGAAGAGAGCGGACCGTGAGTTCGAGACCGAGCAGGCCTACCCTATCAGTATAGCAGGGGAGCACACCTATAGCTGGCTACGCCTTCTCCTCCCAGCTTCATGGGGCGAGAAGTCTGAGGCGGGCAAGAGGGAAGCCCTCAGCAGAGCGGGTATTCTGACCGAGACTTGGGGAAGAAGGGGCGCTGAGCGTGACGGGGAGACGGGCGGGAGGAAGGCTTGGGCGAAGGCCGTAGCAGAGCGAACTTCTATAGCTGTAGCTTAGGGCGACTCTGCCCCAGTTTCTTTATCTTTGTCTTACTGACCCTCAAGCAGAAAAGACAAACAAGATATATCCTATGAAGATCAATCGTTGGGTGGGCCTAGCCTTCCCAGTCCTACTCACCACCCTACTAGCCCTCTCGAGCTGTAAGTCCTCTTCCTCCAAAGGCTCTGTACTCCAGCAGAATGCCATCGGGAAGCCCGGCGAGCTGATGCTCGTCATGGAGAAGGAATACTTCGAGAGCCCGATGGCTCAGGAGCTCTACGATCTGCTGGAGGAGGATGCTCCTGCCCTACCCCAGAGCGAACCATCGCTACGCATCTCACGCGTACCGACCCAGTCCTTCAAGGGGACACTCCAGCTGGTGCGCAACGTCTTCCTCCTCGACATCGATCCCCAGCGCTACACCAAGGTCTCCCTCAAATACAGCTACGACGACTGGGCTACAGGACAGGTGGTGGCACGCCTCACCTCCCCCAGCCCTGACTCCGTCCGCTCCTACATCAAGGCCAACGGCGAAGGGCTGATGAACCTCTTCGTCCGTCACGAACTCTTCCTCTACGCCGAGGTAGTGGCCAAGACCTACAGCCAGAAGGCCCTTGAGCAGGTCGACAGCCTCTTCGGTCACCGAGTCAACGTGCCTGAGGATATTCGCCACAAGCGTACGGGCAAGGACTTCCTCTGGATGTCGAATACCTCCATGCGCTCCCGTCACGACATCCTCGTCTACACCTACCCCTACCACAGCCCCAAGGATATCGGGCTCGATGCGCTCGTAGAGAAGCGTGACTCGGTACTGAAGGCCAACATCCAGGGGGAGTTCGAAGGATCTTACCCCTGCACCGAGCAGAACTACGGGCTCCTCTACCGCCGTGTCCAGCTCCCTACCGAAGAGACGGCTCGTGCCGAGCTCCGAGGTCTGTGGAAGATGGAGGGTGGCGCTATGATGGGAGGCCCCTTCGTCAGCCATGCCATCGTAGATAAGAAGGCGGGCAAGGTCTACGTCTTCGAGGGCTTCGTCTACAGGCCCAACGAGGACAAGCTCCATCTGATCCGTATGATGGAGGCTGCCCTCTACTCCTTCCGCCCCAGCGGGGAGAAGACCTTCGACCCAGGGCTGATCCTCAAGGCACGATTCACTAAGGGCTTCTAAGACGAACGACCACACATGAGCCAGCATAAGATACGTGTAGCCATCACGCATGGCGACATCAACGGCATCAGCTACGAAGTACTGCTCAAGATCTTCGAGGACGAGCGCATCACCGAGCTCTTCACCCCGATCCTCTACGGCTCCTCACGGGTAGCCTCCTTCTGGAAGGAGCGCCTCGCTCTGGAGCAGGTATCGTGGCACACCATCCGTCTGGCTAGCGAAGCCAAGGACGGAGTACTCAACATCCTCGACTGCACCACAGGGCGAGAGCAGGTGGAGATCGGTCAGGCGACAGCCACGGCGGGACAGTGCGCCTTCGACGCTCTGGAGCGTGCGACGGCGGATATCCGCATGGGGCTGTGTGACCTCCTCGTCACAGCCCCGATCAACAAGGCTACGATGCCTCGAGACCTCTTCCCCTACAAGGGGCACACCGATTACCTCGAGGCAATGGCAGCCCGTACTCCAGGCGAATCCCTCATGGTCCTAGCGTCGGGCGACTGCCGTGTAGCGCTGACGACGGCGCACCTGCCCTTGAGCGCTGTCTCGGCACACCTCAGTAGCGAACTCATCGTACGCAAGCTACGTATCCTCGAGGCTGGACTGCAGCGAGACTTCGGGATCATCAAGCCTCGCCTAGCCGTACTTGCGCTCAATCCTCATGCGGGCGACAAGGGTTTGATAGGCGAAGAAGAGGAGACGATCATCCGACCTGCTATAGAGGAGGCCTCGGCCTCTGGGATCATCGCCTTCGGGCCCTTCCCTGGAGATGGCTTCTGGGGTAGCGGACGTGTCGACTCCTTCGACGGGATCCTCGCCATGTATCACGACCAAGGTCTTGCCCCCTTCAAAGCCCTATATATGAACGAGGGAGTCAATGTGACCCTCGGGCTAAACTTCGTACGCACCTCCCCCGACCACGGCACAGGCTACGACATCGCAGGCCAAGGGATCGCCGACCCGACCTCCATGCGTATGGCCCTCTACCAAGCCCTAGATATCTACCGTGCTCGACGTCGCTACGACGAGGCTACACGCAATCCTCTACGCCGTCACTACCACAATCGTGGCCGTGACGATGAGAAGCTCGACACCACGTCGACGCCCGACGAGTATTAGCCCGTCACTCCCCTAGGCTCGACGCCTCATCTAGCTATGGCTCTGGACATCTACACCGCATCGGCAGGCTCAGGGAAGACCCACACGCTGACCCGTGAATATCTGCGTCTAGCGCTGAGTACCCCCGATCCTCATTACTTCTCGACCATACAGGCAGTGACCTTCACCAAGAAGGCCACTCTGGAGATGAAGGAGCGTATCGTCCAGGAGCTTTACCGCCTAGCTACAGAGCCCGACGCATCGCCCTTTTCGGGGGAGCTCACGGAGCACCTTCACCTCTCCCCTAGCCAGCTTCAGGAGCGGGCTCAGCGGGCACTACGGGCCCTTCTCCTCGACTACTCCAGCTTCCGTGTCCGCACGATCGACTCCTTCTTCCAAGAGGTAGTCCGCTCCTTCGCCCACGAGCTGGGGCACTCGGGAGCACTGAGGGTACAGATCGACTCCAAGCCTCTTCTGCAGAGCGCCGTCCTAGAGGTACTGGCCGCTCAGGAAGAGGGGAAGCTAGACAAAGCACTCCATGCTTGGCTCTCGGATCTGACGCAGGAGCAGATCGAGGAGGGCAAGCAGTTTGACATCAAGAAGAAGCTAGGAGACTTCGCTAAGCAACTAGAGACGGAGGCGGTGAAGCTCCTCAGGGCAAACCATAAATTCCCCACACGTGAGGCTGTCGGCCTGCTACGCTCCGAGGCAGCGAAGATCATCAAGGAGATCGAGGGGAGAGCCCTAGATCTCTGCCAGCAGGCACTGGGGCTCCTGGAGCAAACGGGCGTAGAGATCTCGGAGCTTAGCAATGGATACTCTGGTGTCTTCTCGCCTGTCTTAGCCTGTCAGAGACAGCGGGGGAATATCTTCGACTCAGGGCACAAACTCCTCGTCGACAAGGCATATATCCGAGACTTCATCGATGCACCTCCCGACAAGCCTTTCTTGAAGCTCGTCTCTGAAGGGAAGAATGCTGCAGGACGGGAGCAAGCCCGTGCTCTGGAGGCACGCCTTAGCCCCATCGTCGAGGAGCTCCGCACTACCCTCTCAGACTTCAGAGCCCATAGTATCAGTCAGGCACCGCTCTACATGACGGCTCGCCAGATCCTTCGCTATTCGGGGCTCTATGGCATACTCATCGACATCGATGATGCGCTCCAGCGCCTCAAGCTCGAGGGTAGTCTGATGCTCCTCTCCGACGCACCTTCGCTCATCTCCTCGCTACTCGGAGACAGCCAGAGCGACGTACCCTTCCTCTACGAGAAGATAGGGGCACGGGTCGATCACCATATGATCGACGAATTCCAAGACACCAGTAGGATGCAGTACGCTAACTTCCTGCCTCTGCTGGAGAACTCCCTTGCCTCGGGGAAGGACTGCCTCATCGTCGGTGATGCCAAGCAGAGTATCTATCGCTTCCGCAACTCCGATAGTTCGCTCCTCACCACCAGCCTACCCCAAGACTTCGACCAGCAGGCCCAGGTGCACCAACTGCAGGATAACTGGCGAAGTGCACCCGAGATCATCGCCTTCAACAATGCACTCTACCGACGTCTGCCGGAGCTCCTACGTTCGCTCTTCGAGGCGCAGTGGGCTACGGCCACGGCGAGCGGTATTGACCTGGGGCGTATCAAGGCGCATCTGGACACCTACCTAGGTCAGCTCATCCAGGCTTATGCCGATGTAGAGCAGACCGTCCCTGAGAGGAGCCAAGGCAAGACCGGCCAAGTCGTCCTCCATCACTATCAGAGGAGAAAGAAGGCGAAGGACGATGAGGAGGAAGCAGGATCAGAGGAGGGAGAGGACAGCGACGACTCATCCGAACTGCAGGATGCCATCAGTCAGATCCCACGGGTAATCATCGATCTACAGAAGCGGGGATATAAGCCCTCCGACATAGCGATCCTCGTACGTGCTAAGAAGACCGCCACAGCAGTAGCCGAAGCCCTCATGTACTACCCCGAGGCGGAGAAGGAGGGCTATTCGCTGAACTTCGTCTCCGAGGAAGCCCTGCTGGTGAGCAATGCCTATTCGGTGCGCTTCATCATCGCTGCCCTCCGCTATATAGGGGAGAATGGGACGCCTCTACACCGAGCCATCCTAGACGAAGCCTACCTACAGCTGGCCCGCATCGCAGGGGAGGAGTCCAGGGCGCTCTCCGAAGAGGAACTTCAGGGACTCAGGGACATAGGTCGCCGAGGACTATACGAGGTCGCCGAGATCTTGATCCATCAGTTCGGTCGACTTTTCCCCAAGGGCGAAGGCGCTTACCTAGTGAAGCTCCTCGACATGCTCTACCTGTGGGAGCAAGAGCAGTCCGCCGATATCTCCACCTTCCTCCAAGAGTGGGAAGAGCGAGGGGCGGAGCAGAAGATCGTCAGCGTCGCCTCTGATGATGCGCTCTCGCTGATGACGATCCATAAGTCTAAGGGTCTAGGCTTCCCCGTGGTCCTTCTCCCCGATCTAGGCTGGAAGCTCGATACAGAGAGAGGCACGGAGAATATCCTATGGTGCCCGATCGCTGGAGTGGAGGGACTCGAAGCCTTCGCCCCATCGGGAGTGGAGAGCGTGCCCATACGCTACGGCGGAGCCCTACGGCAGAGCTACTTCGCTGAGACCTATTATGCCGAGAAGCTCCGCTACCAGTTCGACGCCCTCAACCTCCTGTATGTCGCCACGACCCGTCCCAAGCAAGAGCTTCATCTCTGGCTAGGGGAGGCCCAAGAGGGCTCGGGTAAGAACGCTAGGAAGGACGGGCAACCGACGACCATCGAGGACCTATTCTTCGAGAAGGGAAGTGAGGGAGAAGCCCTCTGGACGGAGCTACCAGCCTTCTCCTCATCTATGGAAGATCCTACGACGACCGACCGAGAGACTCCGCTGATCAACCACGAGCGGAAGGCTCAGGAAGGCATTGATACCCTCGAGGTCTCCGTCCTAAGCTCCTACCCCATCTCCTCTAGGCTAGCCATCCTGAGAGAAGGGCTGGAATACTTCACCGAAGAGAAGCAGCGACAGTATGGACGCACCATGCATCTCATCCTCTCCAATATCAAGCAAAGGGAAGAGACTCGTACAGCGGTCAGCGAAGCCGTCTACAGAGGCTACATCAAGGAGGACGAGGCAGAGGCGCTCACCGAGATGCTACAGGGCTTCATGGAGCACCCCGATACGGCCCGCTGGTTCGACGGCTCAGGTGTCGTCTACAACGAACGTGCGATCATCGGCGGAGGCCTAGAGACAAGTCGCCGACCCGACCGAGTGATCCGCTACCCTGATGGGCATATCGAGGTGATCGACTATAAGTTCGGAGCGGAGCGAAAGCAGTACATCACTCAGGTGAAGGGCTACATGAAGCTCCTTAGACAGATGGGCTTCTCTCAGGTCTCGGGCTACCTCTGTTACCTCGAGGGGGGAGCACCACGGGTCCTCCCCGTCAGCCTAGACTGACCCAAACGATACAGCAAGGCCTCGGCCCGATAGACGACGCTCATCTAGCGTCCTAGTCTATCGGGCCGAGGCCTTATGATACACAGAGGGGAGGGAGGGAATTACCAGCCTCCTGTAGCGCCACCGCCACCAGAGGATCCTCCTCCGAAGCTACCGCCTCCCCAGCCTCCACCACCGGAGCCTCCCCAGCTACTGCCACCGCTACGACGGGCGAGACCACCGATGAGAGCTCCGACGAGCATAGAGGCTACTTGAGCTTTCTGAGCTGAGTCGTCATCATGGTCTTCGTGGGTAGTATGGCCACAGTAGTGACAGCGATAGTGCAGGCGGACACGATAGCGTCCACGCTGGATAGGCTCCTTGCGCTCGAGGCTGACAGTACGAGCACCACAGCGCTCACAGACATGCCAGTGTGGAGCCAGATTCTGCCCTTCGACCTCGACATGAGCGCAGTGGGAGCAGGAGTAGGCGTGGTAATAGCGAGAGCCCAGCTCCATCTCTCTCTTCTGCTGAGGTGTCAGGTAGCTGTCGGTATCTCCCGGGGAAAGGATCTTGAGATGAGGCGTGTGGCAATGAGGGCACAGGCTCGAGAGCTTCTGGACCTCGCTGAGCACACGACGGCTATAGAGATAATAGATGAGCCCGAGCGGGGGGCAGAGGACGAGGAGGATGGTCCGGTACTGTGAGACCGAGGAGGAGAACCCAATATATGTACTCCTAGCCTCTGCTGGACTGATCCGAGCACGTAGGCTCTTCTCCTTGAGACTTGAGAAGGCGCTGTAGCCCATCGCTAGGACGATGAGGCCGTAGAAGCCCAATAAGATGCTCCAGCCATCATCCTCGTCGTCGGATCGGGCGGTACGTCGGTCGGAGGTATATTCCTCCCCCTTGATCACCGCTCCTACAGCCAGGACTCCCTGATAGATGGCCTCGCCGTACTTGCCCTCACGCATCAGTGGGATCATCTCCTGACGCTGGATACGAGAGGCCAAGACATCGGTGAGGATCCCCTCCATGCCATAGCCCGTCTCGAAGCGGAGCTTCCGCTGATCCATGACCAGGGTCAACAGGAGCCCGTCATTCCTCGTCTTAGAGCCTAAGCCCCAGAGACGGAAGAGCTCCGTGGAGAAACTCTCTATATCCACCTCCCCGATACTCGGCACGACGACCACAGCGAACTCTACGCCCGTCGAGCGACGAATCTCTGTGAGTGCCTCATTGATCCGCACCCGCTCTTCGACATCGATATACCCCTCAGGATCGGAGAGGAGCTGGAGGCTATCTTCGGCGAAGACCTTGGGGACGAGACCTGGCGTATAGACCCGCCCCTCGGCGCTGAGGCCGAGGGGGAGTAGGAGGAGAAGTCCTAGGAGCAGGGAGCGAAGCACACTGCTCAGGAGGCCGAGATGCTTCTTATCCATCTTGTCTGTATGGTAGGACGAAGCCCCTTACTTACCTGAAGAGAAGTCTACCGTAGGAGCTACATCACTCCCTGCCTGAGCAGTGAAGTAGGGGCACTCACGGAACCCACAGACACCAGCCACGACGACCGTGGGGAACTGATTGCGGTGCGTATTGTAGGACTGAGCAGCGTTATTGAAGTCACGACGAGCCGTAGCGATGCGATTCTCAGTACCCTCCAGCTGTGAGGAGAGGTCACGGAACTGCTCGTTGGCCTTGAGATCTGGGTACTTCTCGACGACGACCATCAGACGAGAGAGGGCGGAGGACAGGGCATCCTGACTCTGCTGGAAGCGCTGTAGAGCAGCTTCGTCCATATCGTTAGCGTTGATCGTCGTGGCAGTAGCCTTACTGCGAGCCGTGATGACTCCCTCGAGGGTCTCACGTTCGTGCGAAGCGTAGCCCTTGACGACATTGACCAGATTAGGGATGAGGTCGCTACGGCGCTGGTACTGGTTCTCTACCTGGCTCCAGCTGCTCTTGACATTCTGATCCATCGCTACCAGGCCGTTGTACTTAGAGATCCCCCAGAGAGCGAGGACGGCGATGATCGCTACGGGGATAATCCACTTAGGGAACTTCATTGCTTTCGTTCAAATTTTAGGCATCCCAGCGCCTATCCCCAAGCGGGAGTGTGCTGAGATGGGGTTAATACTTAGCTTGCTGTACCACGAGCAAAGCATGTGCCAAGATACGTATTTTATGGCATCTTGTCCGACCCCGCTCCAGAGCGCTTCTCATGCGGGCCCTGGGAGGGGGCGAAAAAAACCTACTGTAGGTCGTCTCTGCGACCCACTGTAGGTCGTCATCACGACCTACAGTAGGTTTTTTCGACGACCTACCGTAGGGTCCTTTTTGGTCCCTTCGGAGACCACCTCCCGACGGGCTATTTTCGCCCAAGATAAGCGACTCATTCCTGCTCACTCGGACCTACCCCTGAAGCCTCCACCAAAGAGCTCAGGATCAGTCTTGGACGAATTAGCTCCTTATGGGGAGTTCGCACCAAATTCCCTACCTTATTATAGGTAGAGTATGCCAAAGATTGTGTACTTTTGTATCCAAATAATTTAACTAAACCAATCATCAATCACGTGTTATGCCGAACATTATCACGATAAAGAAGGGGCTCACACTGAATCTGAAGGGAAAGGCTGAGGAGCGACAGCTCCCTGCAGCCGCACAGGGCAGTAGCTATGCTGTCGTCCCCGACGATTATATCGGGCTAATCCCTAAAGTGATCGTTCATCCAGGTGACAGAGTACTCGCAGGGGATACCCTCATGTACCACAAAGCATCACCTGAGCTACGCTTGACCTCGCCCGTCAGTGGAGAGGTCATCGCCGTCAACCGCGGTGCCAAGCGTAAAGTCCTCAGCGTCGAGGTGCGCCCTGATGCTACGACCGAATACAAGACGTTCGCTACCCAAGGCGTCGAGAAGATGCAGCGCGCAGAGGTCCTCGCCCTCCTTCTGGAGAGTGGTATGTTCAGCTTCTTCAAGCAGCGTCCCTATGATCGTCTGGCCAATCCTACCACCGAGCCTCGTGACATCTTCGTCACGGCGAACTTCACCGCTCCCCTAGCGCCTAAGTTCGAGTACCTCGTACGTGGCCGTGAGGATGAGCTGCAGCTCGCTCTGACTGCCCTCACCAAGCTCACCTCAGGTAAGGTGTACATCGGTGTCGGCGCTGGCCAGCTCACTGGTCTCACCGGCGTAGAGCGTGTCGAGGTACGTGGACCACACCCCGCAGGGCTCGTGGGCGTACTGATCAACCACACCGCTCCTATCAATAAAGAGGAGACCGTCTGGACGCTCAAGGCCAGCGACCTGCTGGTCATCGGTCGCTTCCTCAAGACGGGGAAGGTCGACTTCTCCCGCACGATCGCCCTCACAGGCTCCGAGGCTAAGGAGACGGGCTACCTCGAGGTACTCCCTGGGGCCCGCTTCGACGAAGTCCTCGCCGGTCGCCTAGGTAAGGGTGAGCGCCATGAGCGCATCATCGAAGGGGATGTCTTCACCGGCATCAAGGTCGATGAGGAGCATGACCGTATCGGCTACGGGATCGATCAGATCACGATCATCCCTGAGGGCGACGAAGTCCACGAGGTCTTCGGCTGGGCGCTCCCACGACTCAATGAGTATAGCCGTAGCCGCTCCTACTTCTCTTGGCTCATGCCTAAGAGCAAGGAGTACGTCCTGGATGCTCGCGTCAAGGGCGGTCGTCGTGCCATGATCATGAGTGGCGAATATGACCGCGTCTTCCCCATGGACATCTACCCAGAGTTCCTCCTGAAGAGTATCATCGCCTTCAACATCAACGACATGGAGGCACGAGGGATCTACGAAGTTGCACCCGAAGACTTCTCCGTCTGCGAATTCGTCGATACCTCCAAGATCCCCCTCCAGCAGATCGTGCGTCAGGGTCTCGATGAGCTATACAAGGAAATGAACTAACAACACGAAGGTTTCACTCATATAAAGACAAAGACCTTGAACGCTTTAAGAAAACAACTCGATAAGATCAAGCCCGCCTTCATGCCTGGTGGGCGCTTCTCGGCCTTGGAGTCTGTCTTCGATGGCCTAGAGACGTTCCTATTCGTGCCGAACGCTACCTCTAAGCGTCGTGGTGCACACGTGCACGACGCCATCGACAGCAAGCGCACGATGAGCGTAGTGATCTTCGCCCTCCTGCCTGCACTCCTCTTCGGGATGTACAACGTAGGGCTACAGCATAACATCGCCCTCGGCCAAGAATCTAGCTTCTGGCCTACCTTCTTCTACGGCTTCCTCTCCGTACTGCCTCAGATCGTAGTATCCTACGCTGTGGGTCTGGGTATTGAGTTCATCATCGCTCAGCTCAAGCACGAAGAGATCCAGGAGGGCTTCCTCGTCACGGGGATCCTCATCCCTATGATCATCCCCGTAGAGACCCCTCTGTGGATGATCGCCGTAGCTACGGCCTTCGCTGTGGTCTTCGCTAAGGAGGTCTTCGGCGGTACAGGCTACAACGTCTTCAACGTAGCTCTGATCACCCGTGCCTTCCTCTTCTTCTCCTATCCTGCCGCTATGTCGGGGGACAACGTCTGGGTACGCCTCTCCTCGACCTTCGGTCTCGGTGGGGAAGGGAAGGTAGTCGACGGCTTCACCGGTGCTACCCCTCTGGGGCAGATCGCGGCAGGCAACGTCGCTGACATCCACAATACCCTAGGGAACCCCCTGACCGACTGGGATGCCTTCCTTGGCTTCCTCCCCGGCTCTGTGGGCGAAGTATCTACGCTGGCTATCCTCATCGGTGCCTGTATCCTGATCTTCACGGGTATCGCTAGCTACAAGATCATGGTATCGGGCGTCGTCGGTGTCATCGCTATGGCTTCGCTCTTCAACGCCATCGGTACAACGCCCGCTATGCAGGTCACAGCGCTCCAGCACCTCCTCTATGGTGGCTTCGCCTTCGGTATCGTCTTCATGGCTACCGACCCTGTGACAGCTGCTCGCACAGAGACGGGTAAGTGGATCTACGGCTTCCTCATCGGGGTCATGGTCGTCTTCATCCGTGTCCTCAACGCTGGGTACGCTGAAGGGATGATGCTCGCTATCCTCCTGATGAACACCTTTGCTCCGCTGATCGACTACATCGTCGTCGAACGCAATGTCAGCAAGCGTCAGGCTCGTCTCGTAGCTAAGAACAAGAACTAATCCACGCAGCATACGATGAATACCAATAAGAATTCCTACGTGATCATCTACGCTGCCGTGATGGTCATCCTCGCAGCAGTCCTACTGGCTGGTGCGAATATCCTGCTCAAGCCTGCACAGGAAGAGAACGCTAGCATCGACAAGATGGAGCAGATCCTCCGTGCCCTCGGCAAGACTGCTCCCAAGGCAGAAGTCATCTCTACCTACAAGGAGCTCATCAAGCAGGAACTCCTCGTGAATGCCGAAGGACAGGTCGTCAAGACCTTCGAAGGTGACCAGGTCGGTAGTAGTGAAGCTTTCAACGCCAACACCGAACTCGACTACAAGCTCATCGCTAAGGGCGAGAAGCGTGACCTCCCCGTCTTCGTCGCTGAAGTTGATGGCAAGAAGCTCTATGTCTTCCCCCTCAACGGTGCTGGGCTCTGGAATAAGATCTGGGGTTACCTCGCCGTCGATGCCACAGACCACTCTACGATCGAAGGTGCCGACTTCGGCAACGCTGGGGAAACGCCAGGGCTTGGTGCTGAGATCTCGACACCTCGCTTCGCTAACCAGTTCAAGGGCAAGCAGCTCTTCCGTGAAGGCACCTTCACCGGGATCGCTGTAGTCAAGGCAGGACAGAAGTCCGACACACAGGACTATGTCGATGGTATCTCTGGTGGTACCCTCACCAGCAACGGTGTGCACGACATGCTCCACCACAGCCTCGCTCCCTTCCAAAAGTTCCTCGAAACCTCTAATGCTCAGTAGCTATGTCTCTCTGGAATAAAAAGAATAAAGAAACGCTCCTCGGGCCTCTGAGCAAGAATAACCCAATCATGGTACAGATGCTGGGTATCTGCTCGGCACTGGCTGTGACCTCCAAGCTCGAGCCTGCCATCGTGATGGCGCTCTCTGTGACCATCGTCGTTGCCTTCGCTAACGTGGTCATCTCCCTCCTGCGCAAGGGTATCCCTAACCGCATCCGTATCATCGTCCAGCTCGTCGTAGCAGCGACGCTCGTGACGCTGGTCAGCGAGATCCTCAAGGCGTATGCTTATGATGTAAGTAAGCAGCTCTCCGTCTTCGTCGGGCTGATCATCACGAACTGTATCCTCATGGGTC